>WNFX01003291.1_pt1 | contig 21717 bp, 17 predicted proteins | sample 5400111 | NCBI WGS metagenome assembly WNFX01 (sample SAMN13153363, study PRJNA577476) | soil metagenome | isolation source: 40 cm soil or saprolite under grassland replicate 1 | place: USA:California | collected 2016-06-15 | reverse complement strand
CGAATATTCAGGAAGCTGGAAACCTCATTGGGGTTCTGAGGGGGACGAAGCGTCACGTTTGGTTTATCGTCCGTTGGGCCGCCACCGACGTTCAAAATCAGCCAACTATTGGCAATGTGGATGATGGTGGGTTCGCCACTACGAACAACAGTGCCTCCCAGAATGCGCAGATAAAACTCCGCTGAGCGTTTCACATCCGCTACGGTCAAGAAGTGTGTCAGGATAAAACCTTCTTTGGGAGGCAATTGATAGTCTTCTCTTTTGATCATGATCTCTTCCCCTTCTTTCTTGTTGCTCTTGCGTTGATGAGTCTTCCTGATCAAGTATGTATTGTATAACATAACAACAGAAAGGTGCACTGCAAAAGAAAACGCTGACAGCAAAACCGAACGAAAACCATGTACAACCATAGACGTCAGTAGACAAAACACCACCGCAACCAGGCTCACCAGGCCGCTCGAAACAGACAGCATGAGAAGCCGCATGCATGTGGTATAATCCCAGAAAGTATCGGTGTTCATTGACTCAGTGAGGTGACATGCAGAAACCACGGCGTATCGCCATCGACGGGCCCGCGGGATCGGGCAAAAGCACGATCGGGGAAGAACTGGCGCGGCAGCTGGGCTATCTCTATATCGACACGGGAGCTATGTATCGCGCGTTGACGTGGCTGGCACTCAAAAACGGCGTCGATATCACAGATGCAGCGGCTATGGAGGAGCTGGCACGTCACGCGGAGATCGCGATCAGCCGCCCCATCATCGATGATGGACGCCAATATACTGTCACAGTAAATGGACAGGATGTCACCTGGGATATTCGCAACGCCGCCGTGACCAACGCCGTCTCGGTAGCCTCTTCGCACAAGGGCGTTCGCGCTATTATCATAGGGCAACAACGGGCGATGGCGCAACGCGATGGCGTGGTGATGGTCGGACGCGATATCGGCTCGGTCGTTTTGCCCGACGCCGAGTTGAAGGTATTTCTCACAGCCAGCCTTGAAGAGCGAGCACGCCGCCGTTACGCCGAACTGATAGAACGTTTTGGCCCGGGTAATCCCGCCCTACCATCCATGGAGACGGTGTTGGAGGATATACGGAGACGAGATTATATTGATCGCAACAACTTGCAGCAGGCGGGGGATGCTGTCGTCATTAACACAGATCATCTCAGCATCCCACAAGTACTGGAGGTTATCCATCGTTATCTGGAGAGCAGGACATGAAACAGGAACAAGAGAGTTCGAGTACAGGAACAACGGAGGCAGCGGGTACAGACAAAGAGGTGCGGCCGGTAAAACCAGTAAAGCCGGTGAAGCCGCCGGGGTCCAGGCCGCAGAAGAATTTATACGAACCCTACAATACACCCCCGATACTGTACCACGCGATACGCTGGTTTGTGATTTTTGTCTATCATATCGTGGCGCGTATCCGTTTGCGCGGCCTTTACAATGTACCAAAAAAGGGCGCATTTATTATTGCGTCAAACCATCTTTCATGGACTGATATTCCGCTGATTCCCTTTCACCTGCCGCGTAAAGTGGTTTACATGGCAAAGGAAGAGTACTTTAACAGCAGGCTCGCCTGGTTGGTGCGTTTCCTGGGGGCGTTTCCCGTGAAAAGGGGTGAGGGCGACCGCCAGGCCCTGCGCGCTGGTGAGGAGCAGTTGAAGAAGGGCAATATCCTGGTCATTTTCCCGGAGGGGACACGGAGCCGCACGCGCACTATGGCCAGAGCTCATTCCGGCATGGGTATGATCGCCCTGCGTACCGGTGTACCTGTCGTCCCGGTGGCGATCTGGGGCAGCGAAAACATGCTGAAGAAGTTTGGTGCCCCGGTGACTATCTCGTTTGGTGAACCGATGGTGCTGACGCCAAAGGGTAAGAAGATTACGCGCGAGGATATTGATGAGGCGACTGATAAGGTGATGCGCAAGATTGCGGAGATGTTGCCTCCGGAGTACCGTGGGGTGTATGGTTCTTCCCCTGATGCTGTTTGATTTTTTTATGCCGGGCAGATGAAAAAGAAGGGGCAGGTGGGGCAGAGGAAGCTATCAGGTTTAGCGGGAAACTCGTTGCGCTCAAGGCCCTGAATGCTCTGCTCCAGGTCATCATAGAGGCTCTGCTCTTTTTTTGCCGTCAATGTAATGGGGAAGGTCTCGCCTGTGCTCAAATTATGGAAGTGTAGCTCGAGGTTCTGGCCCGTGTGGAGCTGGCGGTAGGCCTGGGCATAGAGCAGCTCACGCGTTCCAATTGTCGGCTTCTCCTTGCGTTTCGCGAAACGCGCGCGAACAAAGCGAGCGGGCGTACCCCCTGGTTTGCCTGCTATGGCGGCTTCTACGCGATCAACGGTCAGGTGTATCGTCTTGCCGGCGGCCTCCACCGTTACATCGTGGCGCAGTTTCCAGTTGGTATCACCGCTTTCAAGCAGTTTGCTATGAATCGACGCGGCGACCTCGTGTCCATGCTGCTCATAGACGGCGGCAAAGGGCAACGCTGGCCCTCCCAACTCTTGCCAGTGCCGGCTATAGATGTTCTGCGCATCCTCCACGGTCGGGCTGTTCGCTTCCTGTCCGTCTGACCCGGCAAGGCGCTTTTGCAGGGTTTCGAGCGTATTGTGTGTCGCTTGCCAGAAAAGCTGGTAGGCATCTTCTTCACTGCGAAATCCATAAATAGTGCCGTATAAATACTGGCGCGGGCAGCGTTGATAGCCTTCAATCGCTGAAATCTTCAAAGTAGAGGGTTTTACCGTGTCAAGAAAGTCTTTGCTGGGCTGGGTGGAGGGCAAGGAGATAGGGCGATCGTCGTCCTGCTCCTCTAAGTCGGATGTTTCTTCTATCATGCCCTGCCATTGCAGCCGCGTAATACGTTCAGGCGGCAATCCAGCCAGTAAAGCATCCAGGTAGGCAGTGACCCTGGCCTTTTGTTTGCCGTTACGTTCGCTATAGCTCAGCACCAGGTGGTCGCGGGCACGTGTGACTCCGACGTAAAAGAGGCAGGATTCGCCGCTCTCGTGGGCCGCTTTGCCTTCACTGCCAGCCGGTACCATTCCCACCGGCGTAGGCGCGGGATTGGCATGCGCCTGCAAGGGAAAATTGCGCTGGATCAGACCGGGCAGGTAGACAACGGGAAATTCCAGTCCCTTGCTGGCGTGGACGGTCATGACGCGGATAATATCCGGCTCCTCCTCGCTATTTTCTTCAGTTCCTTGCCGCCTGTTATCACCACCATCCTGACCTAAACGTGTCAGGACGTTCAAATAATCGAGAAAACCTTTAAGCTGTTCCTGAATTTTTTGAGGAGGTGCGATCTGTTCACCACGTTCCTCCGCCGCCTGTTCCAGTCGCCTGCGCAGCATCTCTTGCTGCTGGTCATAGCGCCGGGCAAGCTGTAAAAAAGCCAGGTAGTCGGCCAGCAGGGGAGATGCTTGCAGGTTCTCGTGCATGCCTGCACCTGCATTCTCAAGCTTGCTTTCAGCCTTTATGAGCAGGTCGCGCATGGTCGATGTTTCCATGAAGAGGTATTGCGCCAACAGCGACCAGGCATTGGGGGCGAACTGGGAGAGTGATTGTAACATACTCGACAGGCGTGACAGCGAGTGACGGCCCTCGACACTCATCTTGAGCGGCGCCTCGTCATTGAATATCATCCAACTCAGCGGACGGGTCTGCCCGCGCGCTGCCAGCAGGAGGGTTTCAATGTCGCTCTGCGAGAGGAGATATTCTGGCTGTCGCGCTGCGCGCAGGATGCCCATACCGCTTGCATCGGCCAGGAGTAACACGATGGAGAGCAGATCTTTGATGTGCTGCTGGGTCAGGACGCCCCTCTTCTCAACCACGGGCAGGTCTGCCAGCGCCAGGGCGCGAGTAACTTTACCCACCCACGCCCGCGTGCGGCAGAGTATCGCCATGTCTTTATAGGCATAGCCCTGCGCGTGCTTGTAGCGGATATCCATGATGAGCCCTGCCAGTTCATTGGCGACATCCTCTGCACTTGCCAGCGTTACATACGTCTCAGCATGGGTCATGCGCGTGGCCTGTACATTCCTGGGGGCGCTGGACGAAGCATCTTCCCCGGTGGAAACTGCGTTTTTGGAGTTCGAATCCATGTCCAGTTCCAACTGCCGCCAGCGAAATGACTCGGCCAGGTCCACGATATCGGGGCGAGAGCGGTAGTTGTGGCTCAGAGGCAGCACTACCGCGCCGGGGTAGTCCTGCTGGAAGTTGGCGATATTGGCCGGTGAAGCGCCGCGAAACCCATAAATGGCCTGGTTTGCATCGCCGACTACCCATACGTTGCGCTCTTCACCTGCCAGCAAACGCAGGAGTACACCGCTGGCCCTGTTGATATCTTGAAACTCGTCGACAAGGATATGGTGAAAGCGCTGCTGCTGTTCGTAGAGTACCTCCTCGACCTCTTGTAGTAGCTGGACTGTCAGCATGATAAGGCCGCCAAAGTCGGTATCTCCCCGTTCACGTAGACCTTCCTGGTAGAGCCCGTAAATGGAGGCTACTTCGAGGGCTTTCTGCGCGCTCAACTGCGCCTCTTCGTCGGCTGCGCTCTCCAGCATACGTAGTGCCAGCAGTCGATACTGTTCGGGCGATACCAGCTCGTCTTTGGCGCGCGAGATGGCTTTCAAGATATCCGGAAAATAATATGCTGGAGACTTCAAGTTGCGATAGTGATAGAGCGGCATTTCTCCCGCCAGCTGGCGCAGCAGGAAATAACCTTCAGTTTCGTCGATAATGGTAAAGTCTGGTCGCAGCCCCACGAGTTGACCGTAGGTGCGCAGCATTTCAGCGCAGAAGGCATGAAAAGTACTGACTGTAGGTGTATGCTGTAAGACTCCCCCGCTGAAACCTTTGTCGTTGCGTAGGTCATCCCTTTGCAGTACCTGCGCCAGGCGCTCCTGCATCTCCTGTGCCGCTTTCCGTGAGAAGGTCAAAGCTAAGATATGCTCTGGCTGCACGGCGAGCGTATTGATCAAATATTCCGTGCGACCGATCAGCGTGCTGGTTTTGCCACTGCCCGGCCCTGCCACGATCAACGCGGGAGTGGGAGCCTCAATGGCCGCTTTTTGAAACTCATCATATTGCTTTTTCGCAATGGTTTTTGTGCCGTTCGAGGGCAGCCCCTGGGGGCCGGGATGGGATGGGACAAAGGGTTCCGTTGCCAGGCTTACTAGCCGGTTGAGCATGGCGGCATTGGATACGTCGAAAAGATTGGCGAGCCCGGTTGTTGGGATGTGTTCGTGCAAATAGAGGGTCCTTACCTGCTCAATGGGCATGAGCAGTTCAGCAGCGAAGATATTGGCGGCCAGTTCGCGTTCGCTGCGAGGATTATAGGACTGGCCGATGCCCAGCACCTCCTGTAACAGTTCCTGCTCGTTCTGCCCTACCACTTCCTCTTGCACATCCGGCTGCTGGCATGGGTCTTCACGCGACAGTTCCGGTAGAAATTGCGATGCCGGGGGAAGACTTGCCGCTTGCCCGCTTTCTTGCAACAACTGGCTTCTATGCGCGTTGTCTCTGTGCAGCACGGCGTGGCCGAGCTCGTGGGCCAGCGTAAAGCGGCGCAGCGATTCAGGCAACGTCCGGCAGAGCCAGATCAGGTCTTCATCTGGCTCAAGGAAGCCATACGTGCCTTCTGGATAATCTTTTACGTGAAATGTTTCTACCTGGAGTCCGGCCCAGGATACGAGGTCATCTACCGGTGTTCTGGTATCTGTCCATGTTGGATATTCCGCTTTATACAATAGAAGTAGGTGACGAGCCGCCGCCACAGCCTCCTGTCGTATCTGATCGTCCATATCGATCCCCACAAAGATGTGCCTGCCTTCAAATGTTCATCGATGTTGTATTGTACCACAAGCGTATCTTGTGGGTTAGCCCCATGAGATAGACATTTGGAGTTCATGCCTGTCATCCTGAGCGAAGGATCTGGCTCACCGGACGAAGAGATCCTGAGCGCAGCGAAGGATGACAGCCAGGACCCCTCTCAAGCCCGCTCACGGGAAGTCTTCTCTCCAAATGTCTACCCATGAGAGCCTTATTTCACCAGGGACGTAGTAACTTTGATATAATATAGTAGATGGGACTATATTACTTTGGTGCCCGATTCATGAGGAGTTTTTTCTAATGGAGTCATCCGAAATAATCACCAGGGCCAGAACAGAGGGTGAAAGACCTCCTGGCTGGGTTGTGTTGCCGCTCTCACGAAACAGTGTTCTTGTAGGAGTATTAGGCTGGTTTACCGGCGTCGTGCTGGGTCTTGGACTTTTTGGCATCATGGCGTATAGCGTCATTCCCCACAATTACCAGTACGGTATCATAGCTGCTCTCATTACCACGTTGTTCCTGGGTTTTTTGCTTTTTGTTGGCCTGGGTAGCCTGTGGGCCATGATCATGGATACGAGGCGTCTTTTACAGGCAGACAAATACTTGATCGTTATTACCCCCAACGAGTTTATAAAGCAGGAAGGGGAAAAAATTATCCACGTTCCACTCATGTATGTGCGGCATGTTACGGCACGTGGCGCTCCACCTCCTGACCGCTCAACCAGTAGCCCTGAAAACAGGCCAAATCCGAACGCGAGAGAGAATGTGTTAAGCCTCTTCGGTGGGCGAGCCTTTACCTCATCTGGAATGGGCTGGCGAATGAAACGTATGCGCACGCCCACCTCGCTGGCCTTTGTAGATAGCCGTAGCGAGCATGAGGTGATTGTCGTCGATGATAAATCGCATGGAGATCCTTTCATGATCGCTGCTCTTCTCAAACAGTATGCTGCCAGTGCGCAGAGCATCGCGTAGTATAAGGGGTTTTCTATGTTACTTGCCATCGATATCAGCAATACGAATATTAAGTTTGGCCTGTATAACAGCACAACCATGCAGCGTCACTGGGTAGTCTCGACAGTGCGCCAGCGTACGACCGACGAGTACGCCATGGTGCTGAACGACCTGGCACATCATGCAGGCCATCAGCTAACCGATATCGATGATATTATTGTGTCGAGCGTTGTTCCACCGCTCACCCCCGTCTTCCAGGAGTTGGCTCAGCGCTATTTTGGCAAAGAGGCCATCACGGTCGATCATACAATGGATCTGGGGATAAAGTACCTTATCGATAATCCGTGGGAACTCGGATCAGACCGCATTGTCATCTCGTTGGCCGCTCATCATCTCTATGGTGGGCCGGCGATCATTATTGCCTTTAGCACTGCTACCACCTTTGATGTTATTTCGGCTGAAGGAGATTTCCTGGGTGGAGCTATCGCCCCCGGGCTGGTCATTTCCGCCGAGGCTTTGAGCAGCGCCGCCTCCCGCCTCTTCCGCGTGGATTTGACGCCTCCGCGCGCGGCGCTAGGAAAAAATACTATAGAGAACATGCAGTCGGGGATCATCTTTGGGCATGTCGGGTTAGTGCAGGGCTTGATTAGCCGCTTGCGCAAGGAGATTCCGGGTGTGACCGATGAGAGCGAGGTGAAGATAATTGCTCATGGCGGCCTGGGTGAGTTGATGGCTCCGATCATCCCTGAAATCCAGCATGTCAATCCATTTTTGCCCCTGGAGGGCCTGCGCCTGGCCTATGCTCGACTGCGTGGATGAATAGATACGCTATTTGGTGTTGAAAGGCCGTTCGTGGTGTCGCCACGAACGGCCTTTCAACACCAAATTATGTTATACTTGTGAATATCACCCGAAAGTGGGATGTGTACCGCGGAATTACGCCTTATACTTCTATTGTAGGCACAGTAGTGTGGAATGAATATTGTATTGTCTGGACTTTGTCAAGAAGGAGACGCAGAATGAGCGTAGTTACTACTCGCGAGATCCCTCGCAACTACTGGTGGCTGGTGTTGCTGCGTGGAATCATTTCGGTGCTCTTTGGCATCGTGGCCATTGTATGGCCCGGCCCAACTCTTCTGTTTCTGATTTACCTGTTCGGCGCGTATGTCCTGATCGATGGCATTACGGCGGTGGTTGTTGCTTTCCAGGAACGGAACGTCTACTCACGCTGGTGGGTGGTCTTGATTGGTGGCATTGCTGGCATCATACTGGGACTCCTGGTTTTCTTCTGGCCCGGCGAGACCGCGATTGTATTGCTCTTCCTCATTGCCGCCTGGGCAATCGTAACAGGCATTTTCGAGGTGATCGCTGCTTTCGTTGTGCCCCCTGGCGTTGGTATTGAGTGGGCCCTTATAGCAGGTGGGGTCATATCCATTCTCCTGGGCGTCGTCCTGTTCCTCATCCCAAGGGCCGCCCTGCTGGCGTTTGTCTGGCTAATCGGCATTTTTTCTCTCATTTATGGCGTCGTATTAATCGTACGAGCCTTCCAATTCAGGAGGCTGCTCAAAGCATAACCACTTTTTGGAATTGCGAGGAAAGATGTCGAATTTGAGCTACGGTAAGTTGAGAGAACAGCTTGTACAGGCTGCACACCTCCTCTATCAGGCAGGCGTCATGTCACACAGCGGACATGGCAACATGAGTGTGAGATTGCTTGAAGCTGATCGCATACTGTTGACTTCAACAGGTCAAATCACTCACCTGAAGCCAGAGCAACTGGTGGTCGTCACTTATGATGGTGAGGTCGTGGAAGGGACAATGGACCCGATCACGCGCGAAATTGTTGGTATGCACGCGTGTGTCTACCGTGCGCGCAATGACGCGCATGCCGTCATTCATACCCACTCCCCTCGCGTGACAAGTTTTGCTCTAGCCCATAAGCCCCTGCCATGCGTGTACGAGGCGTTTCTGCGTTTCGGCATTACGGAGGACATTCCGGTAGCGGATTGGGCGCCGAGAGGGTCACAGGAGTCCGTTTCCTATATCGTGGACCAGCTTGAGCGACACCCGACGGTTCCGGCGGTGCTGCTGGCAAACCATGGATTACTGGCCTTCAGTAGTGACCCTCTCGCCACCGCGCAACTGATCATCATCATGGAAGAAGCGGCCCAACTCACCCTCGACGCCCGTACGCTCGGCGGGGAACAATCCTTCCCGGGAGACGCGCTGGAGCGGGAGCGCAAACATATGCAGCAGTTTGGTTCGGTTCGGTAGCCTTTAGGGGCGACCGCAAGGGTCGTCCAATAAGCGTCAAGTTAAGGAGGAAGAAACCCCGTTTTGCCGTAGGGGAGGGGACGCTTGCGTCGCCCTGGCCGGAGGGAGAAGACTCGTGGGACCAGGACGAGGGCGACGCAAGCGTCCCCTCCCCACATCCACCCCGCTCCCGCCCCTACGGAACACTCCCATCCTTCCTCGTTTTTCGCGGTCTTTTTTCTTCACTTGACGCCTATTGGGCGACCCTTGCGGTCGCCCTGGCTACTGCGGTGTAGGATGTTGTGTCAGTAATTGCCTGGTATTGCCGCCGAGGATCGCGACCTTCTGGGCATCTGTGAGATCCAGGATTGCCAGCGTTTCTTCAATCTTGCGTCGCGTCGCGATTGGCATGATTGGCCAGTCGCTGCCCAGAAGCACGTGTTCCGCTCCCAGCAATTCGATAGCGAAGCGCAGTGTCACCGGATCGAAACCCATGGTGTCCACGTACAGGCGCTTGCGGGCGATGCTCGGCAGCGATCCCTGCCAGCTCCCCCGCGGTCCGTATTCGTAATCGGCTATGCCGGCGAAGAGGAAAGCCGCCGCGCCAATCATAGGCAGCACTATTTTTAGACTGGAAAGCTCGTCGAAAGTGCCGCTGCGCATCAACGCCAGCACGCTGGCGGCCGTTTCTGTGCCTCGCGCCAGGAGATAACCTGTGCGATCCAGCTTCGCCGCCATCCGCTCCGTCCATCCCGCGGGGTTCACAGGATGGACGAAGACCGGCACACCCAGCTTCACGGCTGTTTCCAGGGTCGGACGTGCCTCCGGCGCGTCAAGATAACTGTCTCCCTGTGCGCAGTCAACGCAGATGCCCCCCATACCCAGTGACTTTATCGCCCGCTCCGCCTCGCGGGCAGCGGCATCACCCTGGAACGCGTCAATAGTGGCGAGCGCGAACAAACGGCGGGGTTCTGCCGCGACCAGCGCGGCGAAGTGGTCGTTGATGCGCTCCATCATTGTGATTGGCAATCGCTTGCCTGGAGAGGTGATCAGCGCCGATGGTGCACTCAATACCTTGGCGTCAATCCCAGCATCATCCATAGCAACGAGTTGGGAATGGATATTCGTGAGCAAAGGCCACGCCTGTGCGAGGGTACTGGACTGTTGCGCCGAGGAAAAAGGGTACCAGGCAGGTGAGTAGTAGTGACTGTGGAAGTCGATCAAGCGGTGAGGGGGTGGTGGTGCCATATTCCAATCCTTTCTGTTGTGAATATAGGCGCTTGCAACCGCTTCTCAGTATACCTCCCCTCAAGGGCGACCGCAAGAGTCTCCCTGGCTACTAACTCATCTCATGATGTGCGTGGTGAGCCATGTCATGCTCTGGAGTATTCATCATGCGCAGCATCGGTATGCCACCCGTGCGTATAAAACGAATGACAAGTATCGCAGCCAACACCAGGAAGATGATATTGAGGATACTGGTGTAGTTCCACTGTACCCCCTCTGTAACCGCAGCAATGTTGCGATTACTCGGAATAATACCCAGCGCCTCAAAGAGAAATTCTACGACATAGCCCGCTGCTGCCATCGTCACATAGAACGTAACCAGGATATAGCCCATGACTTTCCAGCCATAGTATTTGCGGTAGATGTCAAGGATGGGCAAGATAATCAGGTCTGCGAAGATGAAACTGACGACTCCGCCGAAGCTAATGCCACCCCTCCACAACACTGCTGCCAGCGGCACGTTGCCAACGGAACACACAAAACTGAAAATAGCTACTAATGGACCAACAAGAGGGCCTTCGATTTTTGCCAGCGTCGGTTGATTGGTCAAGAAAAATGCATTCCAGAATGAATCGGGAACCCACGCAGCTAAGGCGCCAGCAATGAGCAACCCAAGCGCGATATCTACCCAGACAGATGCCCAATCCATCACGAAGAAGTGACTTACAGCCGTAAATCCTCTCCCACTGAAGAGCCGTGAGAAAAAAGACCCGCCTGATACGCTCATATCCATTGTCGCGTGTCCCTCCATTCTGCCTATCACTCCCCTTTCAGCCTGTGTTTTAGCCATCTGTACGAGCTTTGGCGTTAAGGTAAGACGGAAGATCAGCGCGATGAAAATCACCATCAGAATGCCGCCAACAAATTCTGCTGCTGCAAATTGCCATCCCATCAGGATGATTAAGATGATGCCAAGCTCGATGACAAGATTGGTGGAAGCAAGTTCAAATACCATCGCAGCAGTAAAACTGGCGCCCTTTACAAAGATGGAGCGCGCGAGAGCAACGGCCGCATAGGAGCAAGAGCTCGAGGCGATACCAAAGAGCGTTGCAAATGTTAAGCATTTAGGACCATCGCATCCAAGTGTCTTTGCCATTGCTTGATGGGACACGAGCGCCTGGACGATGCCTGAAAGGGTAAAACCAAGAATTAACGGCCAGAGGATTTCCCAAAACATACTGAAGGACGTAAATAATGCTTGTCCTATGCTATTGACTATCTGCATAGAGGTACCCCTCTTTCTTTAAAGGTTTGTATTTTTTTAACTGTTACTTGTCTTTCTGCAAACCCATACCAGGGGGGTATGGGTAACTGAATTAATTATATGCAATCATGTCAAGAGTAACAATGATTCCCCTCCAAAAAACGCCAACCCAATCGTCTTAATGGCAAATATCCGAACCTCGTATAAGTTGACGGTTGGTAGGTAGAAACTCGTCGACCAAAAGCGTCAATGTATAGCGTTTTGATAGTAATTTATAGGAGTCGTAGTAGTTATTCTATACATTATAGTGAGCTAAGAGATTATCGTAGGTAGGTGTGTATGATGGTCAGCTAAAGACGAATAGGAATAGGCACAACAGATGGCAACAATCTCGCAGACCAATTCTACAACTGGCGTTAATCATTCGCCCTCCTTGTCTCTATTAGACGGTGGAAAGGAAGGGAAAAGCCAGCAAACTCATTCTTTTGACGAGTCCGAGTATACTTTCGGGAAACGTGTGAGGATATGGATTACCGGCTACTGCGCCTCTTTCATACTGACCGGAGTAATGATCCCCATCGTCTCCTCCGCTATACTTGTAATCATATACCTCTCGTTCCCCGATCTCGTAGTGGACCTTTCGCCTATTGTCCGGCTGGATTCACATTCTGCATGGCATATCCTGTTTCTCGCACATTTCGTGACCATTGCTCTCTGGCTGATCGTAGCTTTGGTTGGCTATCCCTTTGCTAGCGCACAATCAGCCAATCCAGGTAGTTATGGTTTACTAAAGGGCAGCTTGTGCCATATACGAGCAAAACTCGGCATAGATGGTACGGACCACGATCTGAGGATGCTGGAGAAAAAGTGTGAAGACATCAAAGAGGCAATAGATCAGATTCGTAAGATAGACAAGCCTCTCAAATATATCAACGACGAACGTATTCGTGCGGCTTTGACAACTGCGCTTGCTTCTTACATTGACATCCGTAAGATGTTGTATAACTCTCCCACAGGTCTTCTCTGGGCATGTGGCTCTGGATATTGCACCGTCTGGCGCCTTGTCCACCAGGCTGAGGAGGCGATTATCGAATTTGATAGTATCCAGGAAATCATTTATGGAGCGATGAGAGACAAAATGGCTCTTCAAGGCTCCGAGATTAGCACAAAGGATGAACTCCTTGATACATTGATCCAGGCGGTAATGGCGCTTCAACCGGCAGCGGGAGTGTACCTCAAAGAGCATCAGCCAGATAAGAATAACATAACACTGGCAGATCTCAAAGAAAGAGCGTTCGAGGAGTTCCTGTCACGTAAGGGTATCTCGCAACAGCAGGATAGTTTTGATACTTCTGATGAGGCCAAGGCTACTGCTCGTTCTGCGCTTCGCCGGGTAAAGAGAGCGCTCAATACCTTGCAGGATAGAGGTTGGGAAGGACTTCTCCGTGCGCGCAACAGGCTCCTTGCAGCGATAGCAATTACCGGGGTAGTGACACATGCCATGCTATGTATTAGCATTCTAACCGCCCATAGCAATAACAGTCCTATCATAGCAGCGACAGCATTTTACCTGGTCGGAGCAGTATCGGGTCTGTTCGGCAGGTTTTACCAGGAGTCGCTGACTGGGAGCGCTGTCGATGATTTTGGTTTTTCTACGACTCGCCTCGTTGCGACCCCGTTGCTTTCTGGATTGGCCGGCATTGGTGGTGTGCTGGTGCTGCTAACACTTACTGCGCTGGGTGGATCGGCCCTCAATAATTCAAATGTGCAACCGGCTTTAGCGCAAATTTTCGAAGTGAAGCCTCAATCGTTGCTCATGGCCGCCGTCTTCGGTTTGACTCCCAACCTGCTCATCAAAGGCCTGCAGAATACAGCCAGGAAATACGAGTCTGCCATACAGAGCAGCAGGATAACAGAACAAGGTACAGCAGATAAGAAGGCTTAAAGAACTCGTCGTAGACCCGACGGCCGCTATGCTTGTTGCACCAGCTCGGTAACAACAAGCATAGCACAGAGGGAAAGTGAAGGCCAGGTGATTACTCACCAGCGATACCACCTGCTCTCTCAGCACCTGCTTCACTGGCATCCATTTCAACGAACACATCCTGGTTACGCTTATCATTGTGCCCCATGATGTAGAAGACAATGGTGAGCAAGACAATGAAAACCAGGGGGATAAACTGGGTCAGTTCATAGGTGAGCCGGTCAACTGAAATAGTCGTGCCTGGAACGAGGATGAAGAAAACAGTGAATGCAGCATATGCAAACGGCAGCACCGTCACAATCCATGCGACAGGCATACCTCCAGGTACTCTATAGGTGCGGGGCACATGGGGATATTTGTAGCGCAGGATCAGAAACGATGGGAAGATGAACAGGTAGGCGAGCGTCGCCGTGGAGATGACAAAACCAAGCACCAGGGTGAACAGCGTCGTAATATTTCCAGCGCTAAATTTGGTGACCAGAACCGCCGCCACCATCGCTACAGTCGCCATGATGCCAGACATGATGTTGACGGCGATAGGGGTGCCGTACTTTCCACTGAAGCGACCAAAAATGAGAGGGGCAGTGCGGTCGAGCGCCGAAATTGCATAGGTACGGTCTGCGCCGATGATCCAGGTACCGCCGCTGGAAGCCAGGGCGATTGCAAAAGCCAGTGCTACTAACCAGCCCACAGGCACGGCTAAAGGTCCGAGCACAACACCTACAGACTTGAATGCTGCTAAGAAACTTCCCACATTCGAAAGCTGACTTTTGGGGAGTACGAGCAGGATCGTAATCAGAAAAGCGGCGTAGGCCACGACAGCCACTATACCCGCTCGGATGATCGAACGCGGCACATCGCGCTGCGGATTTTCCATCTCTTCGCCCGCGCCGTTCTGAACCTCAAAACCCTGCCATTGGAAAATCAGCACGGGTAGAATACCACTGACAATCAAGGCGAAGTTGGTAGGAAGCAGATCGGCAGCGCTAAGACTACTGCCCTGGGAGTGACCACCAAGAAGGAAGAGCACTGACAGGAGCACGAATACGACCAGGAGACCGATTTTGAGATACGAGCCAAAAACGGAGATATATTTCCCAACACGCAGGGACAAGATGGCGCACCAGATTGTTCCCCAAATGAAGAAGAGGGCAATCAATATCTCGACAGTTGCATCAATCCCAGCAGTCCCACCAAATTGGTAGCTCAGGCTGCCAAACCAGAAAGACTTGATCGCGGCGATAGCGCCAACCGCTAACGTACCACCAAGCCAGAGGGGGTTGGAGACCCAGTACAGCATAGCAGCCAGGGCGGCAAAGAAGCGCCCCCGGCCATTTTGCACCACTCGTACATGCCACCTTCCTGTGTAAAAGTGCTGCCGAGTTCTGCGATGAGCAAAGCATAGGGGAAAAGAAAGGTTATGGCAGAAATAACCAGCCAGGTGAGGGCTTGTGTCCCGTTTGCAGCAAAGGCGCCAATGGTATCCAGCCCGATGAGTGCGGCTACCGTATAGAAGATCATGTCGAGGTATTTAAACTCCCTGCGGAGCTTCTTTTTCTCTTCAAGAACTGCTGAACTTGTGACTTCGCGCAAATTGATGTCCATGAAAGGTATCCTCCTTCTTGTCACTTCGATGTGATAGATATCCAAGGCACCATGAAACGGAAACGGAACGGCCGCCACTAATTGAACAAATCTAACGAAAGATGCTCGTCGATACGCTGGAAAAATGCTTGCAGGTTCTCATCACTTGCTTGACTCGCTGCTTCACCTCCTTTTGCTGATGACGTCACGTTGGACGACGATAGAAGTGAAAATAGTACGAAATTTCTTTTGAGGTATTATACAACAAGATCTTCAAAGTGATAGAGTTTTGCAACGAGCGTGGATGTGTTGCACTTGCAGATAGATTGTACTACTATTCGTATACTGAAGTGTTTTTTCACCTTGATCTACTTTGGAGGCAGTTATGAAAAGTTGGTTTATGGTTGGCAGCGATCCTCGCGACTACGAGCTAGTGCAATTCCAATGAGATTTGTTTCACTTGTTTCATTTGTTTCATTTGTTTCACTTGTTTCCGTTGTATCGCTGTGTCAGCTCGTGCATAAAAATTCGAGTTAGGGACCTTCGAAAACTAAATTGTCCCAGATATGGTAGACTAAACCAAGAAAACCTTTCTTGGAGGCAGGAGGATGGAACTGACCGAGTTGGGCTACTATCCGAAAAAGGTGGCCAAGAGTCAGCCCCAAAAACCTGCCCGAAACCGCTGCCATGCCTCAACATGCTCATCTGTTCGGCCTTGCTGTCATTTATCAGATAAAAATTACCGTTTCTCAGATAACTTGCCACACAGCCAAGCGCTTTTAGAGGATCAGCTTTCAGATGATGAGAGAGACGGATCGCGCATTTACTGTCTCGATGCGCCTCCCAAGCCAACCATGGGTATTTTATATGAGAGAAACGTGCCAGGTTACCTGAGCAATGACAATTTTATGAGCCGGATAAAGTCAACAAAGCAAGTCCTCCGTTTACCTGGCATTATTTTCAGCTTAAGGAGCAAAAGCTTTTTGCGATGGCTGGCCTCTGTGACGTGTGGGTGGACAAGAAGACGGGAAAGGAAATACACAGCTATACCATCATAACCACAACACCCAATGAGCTCGCCGGGAAGTACCATGAACGTATGCCGGTGATTTTGAAAAAAGAAGATGAAGCAGTATGGCTCAATCCGGATATGACAGAACCGGAACAATTGCTGCCATTATTAAAACCCTACGCTGCTGAAGACATGGAGGAATGGCAGGTAGGGGACGCTGCCAGAAATCCCCGCAATGATTATCCTGAGCTTATAAAACCAGTCGAGGAGTAAGTTCTGTACTATCTAGTTGCTGCGGTTGGGTTCTACTATTTCCAATATTCCCTCAAGTGCTTTCTTCGTTTCTTGATATGCTTGCATCATTGGGTAAAATTAAACAAAGGGGTCTAAACAACCACGAGGCTTATCTTTTATCCAGTTGATGCTTGTATCTTGGGTATCGTCCCGATTTTAACGTAGGTGCAAGCTAAGAATTACTGCACTGTTGGTGAAATTAAACAATGGATTTCAATAACTACAAGCCTTTATTAGGTTCGTACATGATAGTAACCAATGGTGCTAGTTGACTCGGCGGCGGACTACATTTGCGAAAAGCACAACCGTCCTCTAGGACGCTCACTGATACCGCTATCTTCTCTAGACGGGATTGTGCTGCGGCATGTGACATCAGCCATCGCCATTGATACCATTCCCAACGATCGCTTTTGGCGTATCGGTGGAGGAGCCAATGACAGACCAAGTTGATGGCATATCACGCAAAGCGGCATTGGTCAGGGCATAGCGATCGGGCTGGCGCAGGCTGGCGCAAACGTCGCGTGTTTCGATGTGTCGGCGAGTGCTGGATTACCTGCCACGGTCAACCACATTCAAGGATTGGGACGGCACGCAGTACGACTGACTGGCGATGTGACGAGTGCGGCCGATCTCCACAGCGCTATCGCCACAAGCGTGACGGAACTCGGGTCATTGGATGTCGCGATTAACTGCGCGGGCATCGCCAACGCGACGCCCGCAGAAGCTATGCCGCTCGACCAGTGGCAGCGGATGATGGATATTAATCTGACGGGGGTCTTTTTGTCCTGCCAAGCCGAAGCTCACGTGATGCTCCCGCGCAAACGCGGCTCGATCATCAACATTGCATCGATGTCTGGGGTCATTGTCAATCGCGGCCTCACCCAGGCGCATTACAATAGCTCGAAAGCTGCGGTGATCCATCTCTCGAAAAGTCTCGCGATGGAATGGAGTGACCGCGGGATTCGGGTGAATAGCATCAGTCCTGGGTATACCCTCACGCCGATGAACCAGCGTCCGGAAGTGGCCGAGCAACTCAAAGCATTTGCTGCCGATACACCTCTGGGGCGGATCGCCACAGTCGACGAGATGATTGGCCCCGCAGTCTTTCTCGCCAGTCAGGCATCTGCGTTCTGTACCGGTGTCAATCTCCTGGTAGATGGCGGCTTCGTCTGCTGGTAAAAGGAACAGGACACCGAGGCACGGTTCAGCCGACATCAACTCGGTTTGTCATTGGCTCCTCCACCAGGCTCATGACTGCTTGGCGAGGAAGTATACTCCTGAACGTCGCCGATGTCATATCACGCAGCAGGAACCGCTTTCCCTGAGATACCGGTAACAGTCAGCTCTAGGATGTGGATTGCACAGCACACATCACCGGAGGACGGTATGCCCACGGACGTGTCATTTATCCTAAAAAATTGGCTGTTTCTCAGAAAACTTGCCACGCTGCCAAGCGCGTTTAGAGGATGAGCTTTCTCTCATAATCTGGCGTGGCATCAACACTTTAGTCCAAGAGACATGCGCCATTTTATACGAGAAACCTTGCTCGTTTTATCGTATCTGGCAAGGGCTGATTAGATGAGACAAAATGTCACGTCATTTTATGAGAGAAGCCAATCTGCTGAAAGCGCCTCTCAAGCCAATATGGGCAAGTTTTATGATACAAACGCGCCAGGAATTACTTTAAATGACAATTCCATGAGCGTTCTTGGCATCATTTCTTCGTTTTCTTCATATCCACAAGCAGTGTCGCAAGGTTTTCTCGAACAATCTTTGTGTTAGGATGATTGGAACCAAAGGTTTTTTCTATGATAGCTAAAGCATGTTCATAGAGGGGCTTTGCTTGCTCATAGTCGCCCTGGCTTTTGTAGAATGCTGCCAGGTTGTTGAGGCTGCTAGCGGTATTCGGATGGTTGGGGCCAAGCACTTGCTCGCGGATAGCTAAGGCGCGTTCATAGAGGGGTTTGGCTTGCTCATAGTCGCCCTGGCTCTCGTAGAGGTGTGCCAGGTTGTTGAGGCTGCTGGCGGTATCGGGATGATTGAGGCCAAGCACTTGCTCGCGGATGACTAAGGCGCGTTCATAGTCTCCCTGGCTGTTGTAGAGCAGTGCCAGGTTGTTGAGACTGCTAGCGGTAGTAGGATGGTTGGGGCCGAGCACTTGCTCGCGGATAGCTAAGGCGCGTTCGTAGAGGAGTTTGGCTTGCTCATAGTCGCCCTGGTAGTAGTAGAGGAATGCCAGATTGTTGAGGCTTTGGGCAGTATCAGGATGGTTGGGGCCAAGCACCTGCCCGCGGATAGCCAAGGCGCGTTCATAGAGGGGTTTGGCTTGCTCATACTGAGCGTGGTCGATCAGGTAATATCCTGTTTGTTTGAGAAGGCGAGCTGCTTCCGGCAATGCAAGTGTATAGTCTTCGATGAGTTTAGCACAAGTAAGGGCATGGGGTAGCACGCGTTCGCATTGCGCCCAAAGGTTGACATTGCTCACATCAGGATAGGCCAGATTGACGGCTCGGACGGTTCGTTCTGCCCACTTGCGTTGTGTCTCGCGGGTCATATTCGCTCTGAGAACGGCTTGTACCAGACGATGGATGAAGAGCAGGTGCTTATCCGTGTCGCGTTGGACGAACGAGAAACGACTAAGAACTTTTATGGGTTGGTCTAAGAGCGTTTCATCCGTTACAAGAGCTTGGAATTGTGGGCCAAGTTCGCTTGCCCCTGCGACAATCATCTCTTCCGGGATGGCATCCGGGGCAAGGAAGGCCAGAAACCGCAGCAAATCAGCGGCTGTTGGATTGAGTTGCTCAACCTGCTCAAAGTTCAGCGACCAGGTGGTGGCCACCGATTTATGTTGATACTGCTGATCTTTTCCTCGTTCGTGCAAGAGTTCCGTTTGCCGGCGTTGATAGGCCTTCAAATAGGCATCGAGCGTGCTGGGTGTTTCCTCAATGTAGGCTCCTGCCTGATCGAGGGCTAAAGGGAGACCATCCATTTCTTTCACAATCGCTGCGGCTGTGGTCTGCTCGGCACTGCTTGCCTCAGAGAGTGGGGCAAGAGGGGATTTGAGGACGTTGGCACGCCGTAATAGGAAGAGTATTCCCTCGGTTTCGTCCATCTTTTTGACGATAAAGTTGCGGGCGATGACTCCCCAGGCCTGTTCACGTGTGGTCAGCAGGAGATGCCAGTGTTTCCTGTCGGTAAGAACTCCGTAACCAGCTGTGAATCATCGGCGTTGTCCAGGATGAGCAGCCAGTTGCTATGAGTGGCGAGCCATTGCTGGACGGCTACAACGATGATTGATTGATCTTGTTCATCTTTGGCTGGGAGTGATAACAACCTGGCGATGGTGACAAAGCCTTCGATCAAGGTTTCACGAGAAGTGGCATTGACCCAGAGGACGGAGTGGTACGCCTCTTTGTAGCGATAGGCATATTCGACAGCAACCTGGGTTTTGCCAATGCCGCCTAAACCGGTGATGGCGGGTGGTTGTGTGAGGGCGGCGGTTGTTGCCTGAGCGAAGTATTCATGAAGCTGTTGCAAGACGTCTTCGCGTCCGGTGAAGAACGGGTTCCGACGATAGGGGACATTCCAGATGATTGGAGTGGAAGGGGATGTCTGTGTCCTTGAAGAGAGTGGCATGTTGACTAGAGTGCCGATATCTTCAGGGGCTACATTCAATTCATCGATCACTTTGCGGATGCCTACAGCGACGTTGGTAAAGGCTTCATCCTGATTGTGCCAATGGGAACTGGCGATGGGTTTGCCATCGGTCGGCAGCATTTGGAGCTTGGCAAAGGGAACATCTTTCCAATGGACAGGACGCAGGATGACCGGGATCACACGCGCCTCGTTGGCCTTGTGTCGTTCCATGGCACGCTTCATCTCGATCCCGGAGCAATAGGGGGAGGCTAGGAAGTTGGCGCTGATGAGCAGGAGAATAATCTGCGCCCGATTGAGGTGTTCATCGATCTGCTGTTCCCATTCGGTTCCTGTACCAATCATGCGGTCGTGCCAACTAGCAATGAGACCTTGCTGGTGCAACGTAGCTAGGTGCTTCTCCAGTTTTTTGCGCATCGGTTCGTCTGCATGCGCATAGGAATAGAAGAGTTCGATGGTGGGTGCCTTCCTGCTCATCGTGTCGTTCGACTCCCTGTTTCATCTATTCTGTAGATGCAGTATAACCTTTTTTGTGTGCGGTATCAAGCAAAAAGCAATACAAGCGGTGGTGTATCTTCAAGAAGAAACATTTGATTAGGATGGTGGATATCAGCGTTATTGAAATACATGAAGGAGGATGAAGCGCCGAAAAATGGCAAGCAAGCTATGAATGTGAATGCCAAAGATCAGATTTGACTGAGACTGTTCGCTGATGTTTTTCAAAGACCATTTTGTGCTCAAATGGCGGTTCTATTGTTCGCTTTGTGTTGTTTCGTATCGCCCTTTACCGCTGGTTTCGCGATGCCATCCCGACTTGTGTGTAACGTGAGGACTTCCCAGAGAGAGGGATTCTAGAGAATACTACAGGCATGTACCATTCCTATGTATATTCCATTCAACTTCTTATAAGGAGGGAACGATGCCTGCGAACAAGAAAAAGAATACCACACCCCAGATCAAAGGAGCAACGTCAAACGGAGTCCCACCAACGCATCAGCCACAGTTAGAAAACTTTCATCAGTATTTGCGTACCGAGATTCGTCACGCCACACGAATGGTGATGGAAGAAATCATGTGCGAGGAACTGAGCAGCTTTCTGGGAGCCAAATGGGGAGAAAGTACCCCCGAGCGCAAGGGCTATCGCAATGGGTTCTACACGCGAGATCTGATGACCGACACCATACCGAGTTGTGTGTACCTATCACCATTTTATCACAACCGTGGCCAATGATTTCACAAAAATAACTCCTCCTGTCACAGAGAGCAATCCATCATTTAACGGGGTATTGTGCAACGTCGAATCTAGCAGTACACTAGCAGCGGAGACAAGCGAGCAACATCAAGAACAGCGAAAGGAACACATGCACATGGCAACAAAAAGCACCACAGAACAAACACCAACAGTCTCTGCCGCCACCAAGATTACAACCTATGATTTAGCCGTAGGCATACTGGCTATTTTTTCTCTCTTTATCCTTGTTCTTATCATTTTCGTCCCGTTACAACCCTCGACAGAAGATCTCTTAAACACCTTAGAAAACCTCCTGTGCGTGGTGTTTCTCTTCGATTTCTTTCGGAGCCTGTTCCGTGCACCAAAGAAGTGGAGCTATTTTTTACGAGGGGGAGGATGGCTGGATTTGCTGGGCAGTCTTCCATTTA
>WNFX01016216.1_pt1 | contig 21718 bp, 25 predicted proteins | sample 5400111 | NCBI WGS metagenome assembly WNFX01 (sample SAMN13153363, study PRJNA577476) | soil metagenome | isolation source: 40 cm soil or saprolite under grassland replicate 1 | place: USA:California | collected 2016-06-15 | reverse complement strand
ATAAAAGCTACGTTCAACCATCAGGCCCTCTCTGGGCAAAGATGCCTGATGTGATGCTTGCTAAATGTGCCGAATCGCTAGCTTTGCGTAAGGCTTTTCCTGCTGAAATGGCTGGCATTTACACGAAGGAAGAGATGGATCAGGCCGATGTAGAGCCTACCGTTCCTCCGGTCAGCGTCCGACCATCAGATAATGCCGATGAAGCAGAGACAGTTGAGGTGAAGCCATACAGGGCAAGCTCGATGCTCTGTATGAGAGTGCGAACGCCAAGGGCTATGTCGATGGGCTAAAAGGGTGGGAGATGGCAAAAGCTGAGACATTCGGGGAAGTGGTAGACGACAAGGATATCACTGAGCCGCAATACATCAATTTGCGTCAATATATCGTAGCAAAAGCACGTCAGGCGAGTGCTGGCAAGTAGTCGAGAGAGTGGGGCTGGCGCAAGTCGGCCCCTAGGAAAATAAGGGGGAAACCAATGTTTGTAGCGAGCAACGGATACACAGATTATTGTTGAGTTGCTGCGTGCGGATAGTCGCATTCAGCAGAAGTTAGAAGGGGTGAAAGTATGAGTTACCGTCAAAAAGTGCCTGTAGAACAACGTTTCTGGGCAAAAGTCAATCGTCGTATCCCTGATGATTGTTGGATATGGCAAGGCAAACCAGATCGAAAAGGCTATGGACGTTTCGGTTATGAGCATCAGATCGTCTTTGCTCATCGCTTTTCCTATGAATTAGCATATGGCCCTATTCCTGAAGGAATGTATGTTTGCCATAAGTGCGATGTCCCTGCTTGCGTCAATCCTTCGCATTTCTTCCTTGGTACGTTAGCAGACAATAATCGTGATATGTTTGCCAAAGGAAGAGGTCATAATCCGCCGCTTACCCCAAATGCAGGACGTTTTACCTCCGAGCGTATGCGGGGAGAAAACCACCATAAGGCAAAGTTGACATGGGAAGATGTAGACGAAGCTAAGCAATTACGGTCTCAGGGATGGAAATGGAAAGATATCGCAGCCCGATATGGTGTTGCTCTTCAATCTGTTGAAAATGCGGTCAAGGGTAAAACATGGAAAGAGGCAAAACGATGAATAAGTTTATCATCTTTTCCTACGGAGGAGGGACGCAATCAATAGCGATGTCCATCCTCATCGCACAAGGCAAGCTACCAACGCCAGATATGATCGTATTCGCTGATACTGGCGATGAGGCAACAGAGACCTGGGAGTGGATGTACGAGCGCGTACAACCTCTTCTAGCCCACACTGTCTACCGGGCTATTCACATTGCCAATCATTCCTGGGCGATGGTTGACACCTATGGCAAGAATGGAGATCTGCTTATGCCAGCTTATACCCAGGCTGGCAAACTACCAACATTTTGCTCCCAGGAGTGGAAAACGTATGTAGTCCGTCGCTACTTGCGTTCATGGAGTGTAGATCGGTGTGATATGTGGATGGGCATGTCTACTGATGAAATAAGGCGACTCAAACAGAGTGATGTGAAGTGGATTACCAACCGTTACCCGCTCTGCCTGGGCTATGGCATTGCCATGAACCGGATGGAGTGCGCAAAGTTGGTACGTGACACCTTCGGTTTAGAGCCGCCGAAATCATCCTGCGTCTATTGCCCCCATCTCGATGAGATAGACTTTACGAAGCAAAGCGACCAATTGGAATTGATACCGTGCGAGAGCGGTATCTGTTGGACATAGTGTCATGACAGAAAGTGAGGTAAAGGTATGAGTATTCGTGTGTGTTTCGTAGATTTAGATGGCGTCATAGCCGATCCAGCAGAGCGGTTCAAGCGCGCGGAGGAAGCCAAGCAACAATACCTAATAAAACAAGGTGCTGGTCTTCAGCTATCAATGTCTCAAGAGAAAGAAGCTACCAACCTCTACTGGCGTACGGTGTTCACGCCGGAGCTGGTGAGCCTGGATACTCTGATTGAAGGCGTTCACGAGGCGTTGAATATGCTTTATGGAGAGTACGGCGTCATGTTCCTTACGAGCCGTCCTGAGTCCATGCGAGCAGCGACACATGCATGGCTAGAGGCTCATGATATATCGGTAGAGCATCCCCAGTTTGGGGACTTTCTGGTGATGAAGCCGCCAGCCGCTCAGTACGTCAAAACGGTTGTCTGGAAAGCATTAACTATCCAGATGCTGGTAGCCCTGCATGGGGCTGATGAAGCCCTGGTGATTGACGATGAAAAGGCTAATCTGGCTGAGATGCAAAAGTATGATGTCTCTCGTATGCGGTTGTGTAGCAGTCTGGCAGAAGCGATAGCACCGCCAGAAGAAGGGAGACCATTTTAGAGATGAATGAGCTAGAGATAAAAGAGCTTGTCGAGAAGATTGTCAGCCTTGAAAAAGAGGCTGACAGCGGCGATTTCCAGGATACTTATGATGATTGGGCAGGTAGTTTTCCTCGTCACAATGAAGTTGAGGAGCTAGAGAAACAGATCGAGCAGGCTGGATACATGCTTGGAGAGGACGGTGAAGATATGCTGGTCTATCGCAGCGATCAGCTTCTCTTTGTCCGCTCGTCTTGGCTCATCTTTGACAGAGCAAAGCGGGAATGGAGGATATCGTCATGACCCAAGAGCAAGCCCAGTCCCTCATAGCGCAAATTCAGACCGAGACGCGCTATGTCTCGATGGAAGTCAAGCGCGTCCACAAAGGCAAGAGCGGCTTTGCTATAGTCGCTACGCTGCGAGGTAGGCAGCTACAGCACACCATCATGGTTGCCGACGAATGGATATCCATCAAGCAATCGTGGCAATGGTGGCTCCCAGATGTGGAGGTAGTCGAGGAAGACAAACATGAGTACTACCTCATTGATGGCATCCCGATGAAAATTTTGTTGTGTAGTGATGGCTACTGGAGAGGCTATTACTACGCGAATGACCAACGCTGTAGGAAGTACTTTGGCAAGGATGACCCTCGTAAGAGGTATCCTGCTTGGGAGGATCAATCGGCATGACACTAAACGACTACTGGTCACTGCCGCCAGACCAACAAGAGCAAGTACGAAATGCGCCTCCATCGCCTAATCCATGCGTCAATCTCTATGGCCCTGGGCCAGCCGATAAGCAGTGTAAAGATTGTTCGCATCTCATTAAGATCGGAGGCCATGCACGAGATTATATCAAGTGCGATCTCAGGAAAATCACCAATGGGGCAGGCTCTGACCATCGCGTCAGGTGGCCTACATGTGCTAGATTTGAGGAGGAATTGACACCATAAACGTACAGTACCCTGGCTACTTCCGTTCGCCAGGGTACTAGACGGTAGATTTGCATTCCAACAAGATTCACGTGTAAGACAATCAGTGATGGGTGTCCAGCACCAACTGGACTGCCTCAAGTATAGCATATTTTGTGCTGATATGGTATGCTGACTGCGTTGTTCCTTGGACTGGGATAACTATACACGACACGTGCTCTAACTGCCAGCACGCAAATATGGCGGTTTTTTGTAGGCAGGCAATTATGGGCTATCAACCGACGGATACACCACCTCCACAGTCACCACCTCAGGGCGGTAGTGTGATTATGTCGCAAGCGCGAGCCGCTATCGATGCACTTGCACAAGCTGTAGCAGCATCAGGTATCACCATAGGCACAAAGCCACAATATGAAGAGATGTTGCTAGCACCGCCTGATTGGAAACCTGTAGCTGGGCTTGACATCTAGTGCTGAGCTTATCACGTGCGTACTAATGCAGATTATCGCGAGCGTCCTGCCATCTCGTCATCCACACATCATTCTTACCGATAGCGACCGACACTACCGCTCTCCTTGACTCATCGCCAACATGCTATACTCTCAGGAGAAGCAATACCAGAAAGGGAATAACCATGGCAACACACCCATTTGAGCAAGCACGCCTCTTAACCTTAATTGATGAGGCCCTGCAAGATATAGAAAAGAGTACTGGCTCTCTTGCGAGTGTCAACGCTTGATGATCTGTGAAAACTGCCATGATGACCTTGCCACAGGTGCTAATGGTTTGTGTGACAAATGCCAGCAGGCAGAAGATGACGGAGCGATAAGACAAGCCCATCTTTTAGAGGAACAATCCGCATGGGAGAAACTGCATCAGGGAGCTGATACGACTGACTACGTTGATGGTGAAGTTTGGCGTGTGACGTATCTGTCCCCAATGCAGAAACACAAAACTTGGGGATACCAGGGCAAGACATTCTGAAACCGTTTCCTCTTTTCGTTCGTACCCAAAATATCCTATCATGAAAGGAGGACATGCCACACACAAGAGAATATTTTGCAAGGGTAGACTTGAAACTCACAACATACACAACGAATACGATACGCACGAAGCCAGCTTTTTCTAGTGGAAGCTGGCTTTGCCGTGTTACAATGGCAGCAAAAAGGGGTACAATTGATGCATAGCCGCTATTCCATCTTTACGCCTTATCGTGGTTCCCATGCTAGCCAATACGACGCAGTACAGCTACTTTTATTGATCCAAGCGTTGGATCCCGCATCCAGGATCACCTTCGATGATTTAGACGCCGCATTAATTCGGACAGGTCTCTCACCTCGTTCACTCTACGAACAGGCTACAGCAGGACGCTACACGCGAGATATGGCACGTTTAGATAAAGAGCTAGGTCTACCTGTCAAAGAGGTGACGAGTCTTGGCGGCTATTGGCAGGATCGCTTAGTCGAGGTAGCCAAGCAATATGGAAAGCCCCTTGAGACGGTTCATGCTGATTTAGAGCAGGCTGTAGAGGAAGGTAACGATGCTGGTTTCTTTATCAGCAAAGAGGATCTGGCGCGATCTATCGTCTTGCTCAATGATGCTCCACCTTGCATTAGTATTGAAGAGCTAGATGAGATAAAAGCAAATATCCAACGGATTGCCGATGAAACCACTGAGCAACCAGCAAAGAAGACGAGCAAAACACCGTATTATCACAAACATAGGGCGAAGTGGTGGAAGTGAAGCACCCCATGACTGAAGTCAGGGGCTTCTCGTAGCAAGCCAAACGGAATAGACCCGCTCGTGGCAGTTTCACGAGGGTTCCTACCGAACCCGAAAGTTGGTGTCGAACAGAATGTTCCAACTGCCCTGGGGTCAAGCCTTACGGTCTTACGTGGAAAAATCCTCGTACATACCTATTCTAACACAACAGCGAGAAAGTGGCTTCGACGCGCCTCTCGGCTCTACTCGCGAGGCGCGTCTCTGCAAACGCAATGCCTAACCACCGGCTAGACTAGTACAGGCGCATTATAGCACAAAAGAAACACCCACTCTGATCCTAGAGTGGGTGTCGCGCCTAACAGAAAGAAAGGATTGCAACATCTTTGTTACTCTCTTAGACGAACGAAACGGCAATTAGTAAAAATCACCCTCCCTGTCCATCCTTGACTGGAAGTTGTATCGCCTCTGGTGGCTTCTGTACGACTACTGGCTGTACTGTTGTTTTCGGCGCATACACAAACACACTACTCTTGAGGAAGCGATGCAATGGGGCCAGGACGGTCGCCTGTAAGCTCATGCCTACCGCCGTGATAATCCCAACGTCAGTAACAACATTGCCGGTTAATTGCCCTCTCAAGAACACTGTAGCCAATGCAGCGAGAGCGATGCATGCACCTGCCAGGAGCGCGTTGAGCCAGTCAGGAAACTTATCCTGGGCCAAGAGACCTGATAAGAGCGTTGCCAGTACGGGTAAAGCCAGTTCTAAGGCTTTGGATAAGGTCGCTAAATCGGTCGCGTTCATGAGGTTTTCCCCCTCCTGTATTCCAAGTGACTACCATATCACCTGTACGAACAATGCCTACCGGCCCTGTGATCGAGCCGGTCAGGCGATAAAATTCAACTTTGCGCAGGTTGCGGTTAACGGCTCTCACTTCAAGCCAAGCTCGTGCAGAATATTCAGAAATGCACTGTCCTCAGCGTTTAGCTCGTTTAGCTCCTGCTCTAGAGCGGTTTTACGCTGAGCATGCGCAGACTGAAGAGCAGCAATCGTGCTAGCAATAGCATCATGATTGACTGGTGGTTTCGATGGCTCTGGCCATGTGCCATGCTGGAAGCTAAAACCAGATGGGGGAGTTGGCACATTGGAGGGCATAATCGCTATACACCCATCAATCCCACCTGCTACGATATCCGCCCATCTGATAGGGACAGGTCGCTCAAAGTTGGGAGCTGCTGCCGGTTCCATATAATAGCCCCATCCCATATCATCAGAGTAGCCGACTCGCACAAAGGCATGCCCCCCATGATTAAGGCTATCCGCCCAATTATGGAGCGTCAGGCCAGTCTTGGCGTATTTGAGGTGACTCTCATCCGAGACAGAGATAATCTGTACCACACCCTGCGCATTCTGTGCGCTAATTTCTAAGCGTAACGCCTCCATATCTCCGCCGATGAGGTGTGACATGTCGATATGGCCAATGCCTTGTGAATGCAGCCAGTCTATCGCCTGAGCGGATGTTGTGCCTTTGGTGTCAGAGACGACATCAGGCCCAACGTAGTGCTGATAAATCTGGCTCATGAGTTGAGCAGGATTAGCGTAGCGTGTCGGATAGGCAAGCTGCGCAACCATCGCTAAGCTTGCCTCGACGCATTTGTACTGAGAATTGCCATCGAATTGATAAACAAACTTAAAAGTTGGTTGTAGATGTACCATGTGGTCTGCCATAAGTATTCCCTTTCTACTAAAAACAAAAAAGACTAATTGCCTTCTTTCTTTGCTTGCGGAATTGATGGACGCTTACGATGAGTGCTTGAGCCGCTCTTGTCCTGGATGGTCACCATATCTCCATCAATTGTGATCACGATGCCTTTTTGTTTCCAGAACTTCAACTCGCTGCTTGAGTGCGCTGTTCGTATCTTGTTGAAATTTGTTCAATTGATTTTGTCGTCCATTTCTATAGGCCAAGAATCCGCCCACCGTCAGACAAATGGCTAGAATGGCATTGATGAGATAAGGTAGGGTTTCAAGTGGTACATTCATGGCAGTGGCGGTCTCCCTTCCTCAATAATATGCGTTGGATTGTCCGGCTTCTTACATGCTAATACAAAGGCCGCTTCTGCCGCCTTTTCTGCGGCTTCTGCCGTGTGCATCGTGGCCCGAATAAGCGTCTGTTCTAATTGCTGGGTATGCTGTGCGCCTTTCCGCCAGATGAGATATAAGAAGATGAGCACAGCCATCAGCCACACGACATAAAAAATGGTTAGAAGAACGTTTAACCATACTGGCATACGAGTGTCTCTCCTTTCTAAGTTGCCGTCAAAGTATAATCATTTATGATAGCTACGCCGTTGGCTTTTACGTAGCTATAGAGCAGGTGAGTGTAAAGCGTGCCACTTCCCAGCGTGCCACTAGCTGAACCTCCCCATATGCCGGCTTCTGTGTAGGTACCATTGGCCTGCGTCGTTCCAAAGTTGGTTGTGATCGTAACTTGGTTTCCAACGACGCTGTAAGAAGCAGGGACAGCCCGGAATAGCTCGCTTGCGAGTGCTGTATCGCTTGGCTGCACTACGTAGATTGTGCCAGTCCCTACGCTGTAGTACTTTGCAAATGCGCCTGTAGAGCCACTTGCACCAATGAAATTGAGTATCTGTGTACGTCCTGCTGTGGTGATGAGGTTATGCGCCTCGACTACCTGCTTGGCTTCTCGTGCTTTCTCTGAGAGCGTGAAGCATTGCCATGCCGCTTGAAACACCGCATCGTGTATCAGTGCGTCCGGTAGTTCATATATCCTCAAAATACCTTCGATATGCAATGTATCTCCCATGCTTCCCTCTACGTATGGATGAATAAGCTATCTGAAAAGCTGATATTGTCCTGCTGCAATAAGTTGGTTTTTTGGATAGGTGCAGCCGGATCGTGTGAGGCACTATTGACAGCCTTCTGTGTATTGCGGAAGAAATCCACAAAGTTGTCTACATACGTCCCTGCCTCTATCTCATATTGGTTGGTTTTGTTACCCAAGTAAGTAGCTGTGACCTTCTGGACGGTATAGTGTCCGCTCGTGATATTGTCGAGAGCGGACGTGAACGTGATTACCTGACCGACTCCAACAAGCTGATTGACCTTAAATTTGAGCGTCACTCGTGGCTGTGCATACTCTTCTAGCTCAGCTTCCCCACGCACGGTACACGATGCTAATGAGGTGAGGTTGTTATCGTTGATGTTGAAATAGAGAGGTCTCTTGTACTGAGCGATGCTATCAGGAGATTGCACTTGCACATAAGCCAGCGTATTGTAGGCATAGGTGACACTTATCGCCACACCATTCGCATAACCAGGAGCAGGGAAACTGAGCAAGCCAGGTACCCCATAGTTGGTTGTCCCGACGGTCACAATGCTTTGAGCATTCCCATAGCCTGTACCGGTATCCTGACCGCAAGAGATGCCCGCACCTCCAACCGTCACATTGGACGGGATCGCATTCGGATTGTTGTTGAGGTACACATTGACGGTTTTACCAGCTTGCACCGTTTCTGTATGGCTTCCATCTTGGAAATGCCAGGACTCCGTTATCGTTGTCGAAAAGACGGCCCCCACCACATGAAGAGCGTTATGGAGCTGCGTTCCGTCGTATTCAATCGAGTAGTCATAATAGGGAAAAGAATTTACGTTGTCAGGGCTGGAAGAGAACGTATAGGGGCATTGTGTGTAAAAAGGCGGATAGTAGTACACGTTATAGTAGGCGTCCACACCATAGATGAATCCGGTATCATTGACAAGCGCGTTCAATATCTCCCTGATTGTTGAGTCGGCAAATTGGAGAGGGGAAACTGTTTCGCCAACATAGCACACTGGCACGTTGCGATAGGCCAGAGCCTGCGGTGTATTCGTTTGCAGCGTCGGATCGGCTGCGAACAAAGGCGTGTTGGGCAAGCTATTCACAATGCCTTGAATAATGTTCACATCCGTCACGCTACTATACGTAGCATTGATCAATGCCGAGGTCTCCAGCAGAATATCAGCCGCTGTTACCTCGACATCCCATACCCTCACAGGCCCTTCGTATGATGCTGTCAGATGCGTGATAAATCCTGTCATGACACGATCAAACCGTGCTGCCGTGCCATCAGGGAGCGTCACGCTGTCCGCTTGAAGGAAATCACAGATGGGAGTCGGATAATTGTAGAGGGTTGGAAACCAGACCGGCTCCATTTGCGTTGCGGTAAAGGTAGCGGTGCCGCTATTCGTGGCGTTGGTTGTGGTGCCCCCAAAGATGACATTGGCATCATGAGCATTGCTCGGTGCAGTCCCAGTGATAGATACCCGCGTAACACCGCCGGTGTTGCTAAAGTAGGTCTGCTGTATGGTTGAGATGACTGAGTTGCTGGCATCTAACCATTGGATACCAATGAATACCGAACTATTGACAAATCCTGCCGTGATATTGAGGTTGAGCGAAAAGCAGTATGTCCTGTTAGGGAAGAGAAGCTGTACATTGGTATTCGTCGATTGCGCAACCGTGACGCTTCCAACCGCATTATTGCTAAAGGTCAAAGTAGCATGCGCACCTGCTCCAAAAGTTGGACTAGACGGGAAAGTGACCGTAGATGCTAAAGTACCACTCTTGACCCAAATTCCACCGCCGCCATAGGTAAAGTTATTATTGATGAGGTAGTTATGTGCTGGGATAAGCGTCGTTCCTCCCAACGCCACATTTTCATCAATCAATATCACCTCTTGCATGCATTGCAAAGCAAGTGATGAGTTATTATCAATGACCTGGAGCTTCGCTTTACCGAGCGGATCGCCCTGTACGCTGTCTATCGAGATAGAGTCATGAGGGACATTGCCGGTCTGATCGAGCTTGTTAATTAAAGTCAGCACTAGTGCGTCCCTCCTGACGTGAGCCTCGGTGTGATCGCCTGTCCTCTGAGCATCTTTGCAAGCTGCTTTTGTACCTCTTGTGCTACCTGCTGACCATGCGCTTTAGCATCGCCTGAGCTACTGCCTAGATGCACATGGATCGCACCAACATTCACACCGCCACCTCCTCCGCCAGCACGAGCCGCCGGTGGGGGTGCGCTCATTGTCTGGGCAACAGGAGCCATGAGGAGATTTAAGGATGATTGAAGGATAGGCTTTGCTGCAAGCATACTTTCAGAGAAGCCTTTGACGAGTCCAGGCCCCCAACTCATCAAGTCTTTACCAGGTCCTTGCTTAGCTGGGGAATGGAAACCCAGGAAACTGGCTACATTGTGGATGATGTCTTGCGCAGCTTGCCCTACGCCACCGGCCATATTCTTTATACCGTTGATGAATCCCTGAATAAGATTTTGTCCCCATTGCACAGCGGTATTTGCGAGATTGCCGAACCACCCCGTCAAGCTATTCCAGAGACCACCGAGCGGGCCAGCGATGTAGGTATTCCAAGCATTGCCAAAGATGCCGCTAATGAATGCCCAAGCTTGTGAGACTTTAGAAGAGATCGTATTCCAGACACCGGCAAACCACGTTGCCACGGCATTCCAGACGGTCATCAGAAAGCCCTGTATGGCCTTATTGACGGTGGTCACAATCCCCATAATCCAATTCCAAGCAGCGATTGCCGCGCCTTTAATGGCATTCCAGATTGTCACAAAGAAGGAAGCAACTGCATTCCAAATGGCGACCGAAGTATCATGTATCCACTTGAAGAAGCCCGCTATGGCGTCAACCAGAGCTTTTACGATGTAGTTGTGGTTATAGAGCCATGTGAAGTAACCAACGATGGTATCGACAGTAACTTTCCATCGTGTCTCTAGCCAGGTCACAATAGCCGTGACAATCCCTTTTATGCCGTTGACAAGAGCATTCCAAGCGGTCACTGTTGCGGTGCTAATCGTCTTCCAGAGACCCACAAAAAAACTTGCAACGGCTCCCCATGCGGACACAAACCAACTCGCTACGGCTGACCATACGCCTTGAAGCCAATGCGCAATTTGCCCCCAATGTTGGATGACAAGGATAACCACGGCAATAATTACAATGATGATAAGAACTACGAGATAGACAGGCCAGAATGCTGCAATGTTAGCAGCAGCAGCAACCCAGGCAGCAGCAGCCCAGGAGTACAACGCGATCACCATGACGACACCGACAATAACCGCCAGCACAATCAGGGTTGCTTGGAGTAGGGCCATCGCTACCTGGTTATTCTGGAAGAAGCTGACGATAGCTGATCCGATAGCGATCATTGTCATGAGAGCATTGACGAAGGCACCTACTGCATTTTGAAGTGCGCCTGACTTCACAAGCCACTGTGCAAAAGCAAGCACGAGCGGTGTGATCTTTGTCAGAAGCTGAGATATAACTGGCAACAATTGCTGCCCAACCTTGATCTTGAGAACCTCAAAAGCTTGTTGAGCCTGTTGCAGCTTGAAGTTGAAATCTTGTTGCACTGCCGCCCAGCCCGTTACGCCAGCCTTGCCGCTTTGCATTGCCCCTGTGATATTTTTGATGTTGGATTGGTAGGCTGCCATGTTTTTGCCGCCCAACATCAGAGACACGTTGTAGCCCGTTGCCCCTCCCATGATGGCCTTAAAGGCTTGTACCGCTTGCACCGAGCCAGCAGGAAATTTCTTCCCTACCGCATCGGAAACCTCTTGAATAGCCGCCGCTAATCCCTGGTGAGTGAGCGTGTCGTGCAATTGCTGAGCAGATAGCCCTACCTCTTTCATCGATTTCGTAGCCATCGAGTTAGGAGCAGCTAATGAGCGGATCGTGTTGGCAAGGTTCATGGCGGCTCGCTGTGCATTCATGCCACTATTCGTCATTACGGCAATTGCACCGGCTACCTGCGGAAAGGAAATACCCAGAGAGCTAGCAAGCGGCAAAACTGACCCCATGCTAGAGGCTAAATCTTGTAGATGAGTTTTGCCGCTTGCTACGGTAGCGGTTAGGGCGTTCATCGCACCTGCGGCATCAGTGCTTTTGAGATGATAATCTGTGAGGATGGTTGTGAGTGCGTTAGCGGTCGCACCCAGATCAGCATTGCCAACTTTCGCACCTTCAGCAGCGATCTTGAGCACATTCAGTCCATCAGCACCGTGATAGCCAGCCGACTCGATCATGTACATGCCGGAGGTGAGTTGCTTTGTGGAGGTAGCTGTATCGATGGACAATTGGAGGACGCCATCGCTGACCATCTTGAGGTTAGATTCGAGTTCGCCAGCACCTGTTACCAGCGAGGTCATCCCGCTTTGGAAGTCACCAGCCGCCTTAACCGCATCAATACCAAGCTTGACCGCGATCGCTGTACCAGCGAGAGCTACCATCCCTCCCAGTTGCCACATAGCTGTACCGGCTTGTGTTGCCCCTTGCATCAATGCGCTGGTACCGATAGTGCCAGCCTCTCCCAGGTTTCTCAGGCCGAAAATCATATTTTGGATACCAGAGCTGAAATTGCCTCCCATCCCTTGGACAACCCTGCTTGCATCGTCCTGTGCAGTAAGGATGATACGCATGCTTAGGTCTGCCATCGTCTATCTTCCTCTCAATCTTGCCATCTCAGCTTCTCTCTCAGCCTTTTTCTGTTGCTTTTCTTGCTCTTTATACCGGTCGTACTCGACTTGTCCCTCTGCAATCACGCGTAAGCGTTGCCTTTTCACGATGAGTCTCGGAGTGCTCTGTAAGCCTGTCCAGCCCCCAAAGAGTTCATAGAGTTTGGCGTCTATGAACTCGTTCGGGACTACTTCACCACTTTCAAGCTCGTCTCTGAGTGCTCGTTCGCAGAGTCCAAAAAATCGGTCTGCTCCTCCTCTGTCATATCAGGATTAGCACCATCGATCTGAGTCATGATGTAGTCGATATCCGACTTGAGCAATCGTTCTACCTCTTGAGGCAATGTGACCGTCTTGATGCGTCCATTGCGCCTCTTCACAGCGACCACGCCTTCGACAACCATGCGCTGGACGGTCAGAATGCGGATGTTACCTAGCTGCATTTCCATACTAGGCTTGTTCGTACCAGCCCCTTTCAGCTTGGATACCTGATTGTTTATCCATGCCTCATCACCGGCGGTAAAATCTTCGCGTATGAGTACCCGCGAATGTGCCTCCCACCATGAGGCGTTGGGGATATGTATTGTTTCTTCCATCTTCATTTATCTCCATCTATTTCTTGTCATGACACTTAAGATGTGTAAGTAGGAGGTACACCAGTTTGTAGGCATATCCGAGCGTCTCGCTATACACACATTCGCCTTTCACGTTCGCCTCTACCTTGTCCTTGCTGGGATCAACATCGTAGGCGACATAGCGGCTTGGCAGGGTAAATTGCCAGTACTCGTAGTAGTTGACAGCACTCAAAGAGCCTAAGAAGCTGCCAAAGAACTGCGCACCGAACACGAGAGCCTGATTTTTCTTGAAGTTCTGGTACTGCAGATGATTTTGAAAATCTACCGTTGCATCCCAGTTGAGTTCAGGAGGCTTGCCTGTATCCCTCGTGGCTCTTGACCAACGCTGCGCACCATCACCCGTGTGATAGCCCTTCTGTGCTGTGCTCAAGGCTATTTTGAAGGTCAAGAAGTCGTTGAACTGTGTGGTGAAGGGAGTGCCGCTCGGTAGAGAGTCAATGTAGAATGTGCCAGGCCATCCAACCATCGGCAGATCGCCAGGCTGTGAAAGCGTGGTGAAGGGATTAGTCCCCATCGTGGTCGCAGCGACATCCCCCACGGTCAAAAAGTCTTGCGCCTCTCCCTTAGCGGTGATCATCAATTCTTTGTCTTTTTGCCAGTCGAGAGACGCATCAGAGAAGATGCTATAGGGTAGGCAGATACCGCTCGTGCCGTTGAACCACTCCAACATTGCTGAGTAGAGATTGATGTTCTGTCCATCGTTCGTAAATGCGTAATCCCAGGAGAATACGCCTGTGATAGCAATCGTCGCAGCTGCTGTCATGCCGCTAACCGTGATGCCACTTGCTGCAATGGAGCTATAGCGTTTGGTGCTGTAGAATGTGCCATCACTGGCTGGAATAGTGATGGTTTCCCCACCTGCTACCCCGTTATTATCTACAGCCGCGCCGGTGATCGTGATTGATCCGCTTACCAGGTTGCCTGAAGTCGTGAAAATCAAGAATTGCCCCGGAGCAGACGGTTGAGAGGTCAAGGTGTATGGAGCACCACTGACCGCCGTAGCCGTTTTGAGCGACGTAGCGGTGTGACTGGTAGTGATAACAGGATTGTTCGAGACGCATGTGTACGGAAACCACAAAGAGTTAGGGTACAAAGAGCCATCGAATTTATCAATCTTGACGAATTTATCAAGTTGCTGAATACGAATGTTTTTGAAGGCGATGCCTCGGTGATCCTTCGGGCTAAAGGGAGGTAAGTCCTCTTTAGCTACGCAGTCAATCGGCGCAAGAAACTTTGCTGCCTGTGAGGCGTAAATCGTGATCATCGCATTGGTCAGGCCAGCCCCACCATAGGCTACGCTGGTAACAGTCTTGAAAGCCTTCTTAGTGGTATATTCACTGTAGCCGGGGAGATTTTGGGGAGCTACTGGAATAGTCCCTGAAACCTCGTTGATGCTGTTGCCACCGGGATCGGTTCCGTTCGTGGTGATCGTCCCAGTGGCAGTGTTTCCTGCTACATAATAGTGAACATGACCGCCGGTCGTTGCCATGCCGACCGCGCTAGGGTTGAATGTGGTGCTCGTTGCTGATGCTACGGTAGTCGCGGCCAGGAGCAACTGCTCCCCGGCGTTTGTTTCTAGGACTAATCCTACTTTTGAAAGAAGCCCCGTATTTCCGACGCTAGGCATCTAATTATCCTCCATTGATATATATTTGTGTGGGTGCTGGCGGTTCATCCACCGGCGTAGGTGTCTCGACTACAGGAGACTCTAAAGGTTGTGTGGCGTTCTCATCTTCTGGTTGTGCAGGTGTAAAGCCAAGCGGCCTGACTTCCAACACTTCCCATGTTGCATCGTCATAGCGCACGCTACATCCGCCAGGGAACGCACCAAGGCGAGGGATAGAACCAGCTTCGTGCATAAAAGCGATTTGTTCAGCCATGAATGAGCCTCCTTTAATTTTCAAGATATCCATTGCGTAAGAAACCGTGATACTGATTGCATTGAATGCTGCCAGCACCGGCTCCACAAGTTTGTCCAACCTTATCTACTGTGATATTTGGCGGCTCACCATGTCGTATCCAACAGTGATGCCGTTCCTGCTTTCTGTCATCAGGCATAGTACAGTTTGAAGATTGACTATCTACCATCCACTCTCCGCCAGGAGTCTTAACCACCAAATTATGGATACCTTGTGGTGTGCAAAAATCATCAAACCACCATGCATACCACATGGCACCAGCAGGAGATTTACTGAGCGTTGTTTCCTCTCCGGTATCAGAGCGGCGATAGAGACTATCAGTAAAGCGTTGCCATTCATCGCTTTCTTGGAAGACATAGCCACACTCACATTGTGTAGGCCAACGAGGATCATCATGAGATAGTACAGATTTCAATCCATTACGCACATAGCCTCGCTCGTCTTTCTCTTCAGGTTCGTTTTCAATAAATGCCTTCGCATTGTGATAGCCCTGAGGAAGAGGGCAATCATTACCGTGAGCATAACGGCGCAAACTTACCGATACTTGCCCTGTAGGCTCTAAGAAAAAGCATTGGATATGAGCCATAAAAGTCTCCTTATTGAGCTAATACCAGCGTGTACTCACATCGCACGCTGAGCAAGAACATATGCGCCCGATAAATGACGCCATTAAACATGTCTCGGTAGAAATATTGTTCTGAGTTTTCCTGTACCAAGCTAGCGTAGACATTAGGCACATCTGGCAGCGTACCGCCTACTGCGAGATTGCCAAGCCGTACCGATTGCTGAAAGATTGGGATGATCGCATCTCTGATAATCAGGATGTCCTTCTCTGCGGTTGTAGCGTTGCTGTAGTCTACATAGCTCATGCCTCTAAAGGTGTGTAGCTCTCGTATCTTCCATCCAATCGTGCCGCCTGAACCATCATGCTTAGAGGTGCTTTTCAGGATGTCTATCGTGAAGCAGGGTATGGAGTCGGTAACGTCCTTCAAAGCTCCAGACTGAATTTTTGCATAGCCTGACTGTCCGCCGGTCAGGGTGAAGGTTGTAGTACCTGCCAATGAGACAATGCCAGCCTCTACCGTCGTGAGCATGCTCATGGGTGTATCCTCCCCACTGCCTTATCGAAGGCCACCAGGAAATTTTGCTCTACCTGCGGATATGCCTCGACAATGGCGTTTTCGGCCCATGCAATCCCAGGCCAGAACTCGAAGTAGCGTCCCAGGCTATCAGTCATTCCATTGAAGCCGTAGTTGGTGCGTTGAGCGTAGTCCTCACCATTGTAAAGTTGCCCTGTCCACGGCCCAAAGACGTCTTTCTCAAATGCGTTCTCTATTCTTCCAGTGGGGTTCTGGAAGTGCGACCACATCCAATCTTGTGCTTCAGTTTCCAGGTCGTCTAGGCTCTCTGTAATCGCATCTTGCTGGAAAGGAAGCCAGTAGACAGGCCAATCACGAATACGCGCCGCCGCCGCCAGGTCAGTCGGATCAAGATTGATCTGAAAGGTAAACGCCTGTCCGCTCATGTCCCCACCTCCTTCACAATCATGACCTCCAGGTGATCCAAGTCGAAGCTTTCAGGTGTCCCCTTTACCCTATAGTGCGTACTCGTGGCATTCTCATCAAACTGATGTTATCGATCTGTACTGGTGTGCCTGTCGAGACTGTTGTACCTTGTGGCCTTTGTACCGTAATGCTTGTGATAAATGACATGAACCCGCCTCTAGACTGCTGTTAGTGTAAATTGAACTGGATCGAAGATTTTGACACCTGCGCTGGTTGTCTTCTTAATGATGAGACTAAACGTCCCTGGATTAGCTACATCATTTGCTGAGAGCGTATAGGTGATGACCGCCGGGTTGGCTGTCGTGATTGCAAATGTGCCTGTACCAGCCGTGTCAAATGTTCCATTGGTGTTCCTGAACGTCATGCTCAATTGAGAAGCTTGCACGCCTGTCAGGTTCTCAGCACCGCTATCTAAATTGAGTGTGATGGTAAGTGGGGGGTCAGTTTGCCCCACATACCACGGACTTATTGCCATAATTCCCTCCTATCCTCTTGCCTTCGTTGTCATGCCTGTACCATCACGGCCTGACGTGATTATTCCCGTCCCGTCCCGTCCCGATGTCGTGACCGTGCCATCCCTCGTTTTTGTGATGACATTGAATCCGTCTCTTCCCACCGTGGTGATACCCAGCCCGCTTCTTGCTGAAGTGGTTGCGGTTGCTCCTGAGCTACTTGGAGGAGGAGCAGGTGTCCACTGCGGGTAATTGCCGATGTACGTCCGAATATCGTTGAAAGCTTGCCGGTAGGTCGTTGGGATATAAGCCACGTTGTTACCGTAGGCAGCATTGCCGCTTGCTGAGTAGTCGATTGTCCAGACAAAGACCTTCTTGGCTTGCAGATTAGTCGAGGTGCGCCCAGCGTCGTACATCTCTCGGATGTATTGGCTCTGCAATGCCTCGGTCAGCGTCGTCTGGAGTGAGACGCCTACACCAGCGTTGTGCGTGCTGGCGGTAGAGCCACCATAGCCACGGCCTGCCACATTGACTGTACAGGTAGTACCGCTCCGTGAGTCACACAATATCCACTCATTATCAATCAGCACGATAAAGCTTCCTGTTGGAAAGCCGCTATTTGAGCCTATCGTGAAGCTCAATTGAGTGGTGTTTGTGATGTTTGCGCCCAGCGTTGACGTCTTCATGCTCGGATCGTTGACAATGTTCCCAACCGTCCAACCTGTTTCCAGTACATAGATCGGGTTTCCTGCCAGTGCAGTACCGGCTAATGCATTGGAGATCAGCGTGATTTCTGTACTGACGCTCGGTGTAGCACTGCTATCGGTGCAACTCACGTTTGGGTCAGGTGTGCATGTTCCATCTCGGTAGTAGTGGAAATCACACCAATCTGAGTTAGTGCCGATATTGCTGAACAGGTTCGTACACCAGTTTGTGATATGGGTTTGAGCACTAGTCGGTGTCTTGCGCACTGCACACTGTCCTACTGAGACGCCAGGGTACAGGGCTTTAATCATCGGATAGCAGCGATTGACCACGGGTACCAGAGCGTTGCTCGTGCGCGGGCTGTAGGTGTCAAACTCCTCATTGCCGTCCTGGAATGCCTGTGCAGTGCCATGACCGGTAAAACCGTTGTATCTATCCACAATAAAGCGTGCAAAGCGTTGATAGGCCGATGCCGTAGCAATCTGGCCTGTACCAGCAATAGTAGCTCCATTGGTATGTGTTGCGGCTGTTGTGCCCTGATAGGCGCGTGTACAGCCACTAAACGTGTTTGTGGCATTCGTGCCGACTAAGATAATCTCACTGTCTATCTTCACCACAAAGCTCGAGGCAGGAAAGCTTGCGCCTGATGCGACAGCAAAGCTGGTAGCAGAGGTAGTTAAGCTCGCCTGATTCAGCGTTGTCGAGATCGTGATAGGGATAGCTGCGACGCCGCCTCCGTCTGTGATCTGATAATTGTCAGGACAATCCTGCAACGTCAGCAAGAGGTTGATCCCGTTGGAATTGCATTGGCTTACGGTATCATCCAAGACAGCTAACGCCGACGCGTTGTAAATCGGGCTGTTGGAGGGAGGATCAACCATAATCGAGCCTGGGTTTTGCTCCAATCGTCGCCATGCGAACTGATGCCGTAGCCATATCTTGCCGCCCTGGGCGAGATTTACCAGGTCGCTAAAAAGCTGAGCAGGAGTATTAGTTGGTGGGCTGCCGCCGCCAGGGACGCTACCATTCACAAAGAAGGTGAAGCCATAGGGGCTGTCTGTCGAGATGGAAGAAGGAGCCGTACCATCCGTGCAGCTATAGCTATCGTAGGTGCAAATCTCGCTCGTGTTGAACGGATTGCTCACAATGCCAAAGCGACCAGCACCTACAATGCTCGTATCGCTGGCTATAGTGACATTCCAAGCTGTAGGCTCTAGCGTGCCATCGGCTAGCCAGACTTTGGCTTTCAGAGTTGAGCCTGTGACGCGGAAACGTATCCAGTAGTAAGAGCCGAGCGTGACGGTAAAAGCCGCCGTGCCGATTGTCGTACCGGTACCATTCAGTACGCTGAGTACATCGAGATTGCCGCTCTTGAGGCGACATCGATAGTAGGTGTTTCCAGCCCCGTTGCCCCGTCCAAGCAATCCGATAGATGAGCCAACATTATTGACAATTTTCACCCTCACCAATTGCTCAAAATCAGCAGTAGTTTTCACACCGCAATATTGCACTGATAGAGCATTCGTAGCCGTCAGCGTGCCGCCGTCGCCATAGGTCGTGCTACTGCCAGAGATGGTATATGCGCCCGTGCCAATGGCATAGGTACCGGCTCCGCTCACAAGCGTCCAGGTCTGGCCGTCTGAGGTGTTGCCCCATCCGGTGCTGGTGGCCCGGAGGAAGCTATCTACTGCTAAAGTTGCCAATTCTACATCCTCCTCACTTATGCACCACGGCAAATCCGCTATAAGGTGTCTTGGCTGGGGACTTGCCTTTGATTAAATCTGTCATGACATTAGCCATCAAGGTCTGCATGCCAGCGATCACCGTTGGTGTACCTCCCCCTTGCACCACATAGCGATACGTATCCAGGCAAGCTGTCCAGTTCGTTGCGCCTGTGGCAAAGACGATTGCACCCGATGGAGCCACATACACGCTCGTATGACTCAAGTCGGCAATGCTATTGGTGTCGGTTACTGAGGTGGTGCCAATGATTTGCAGATTGCTTGGGCCATTGGGAAACTGCTTATCATACTCATAGCCCACCAGGTCATAACCGTAAGTGGTGCTATTGGTGAGTCCCGTACCTCCAACATAGGTGCACGAGGTTGCTGCCGCATCTGTCTTCCATGCCACATTCGAGACGCCGTTACCAGCGCTGGTGAGCAGAGAGCTATACATAATCCCGATAAGCTGATTTTCCGGTCGGTTGACCGGAAATTGCCGCCATTGCGTCGTTACCCTCGTATTGTCTACCCCAAATTGAGGATCGTTGTAGAGCGTCATCGGGCTGGCTCCCACCTTGTAGCAAGTGATGGTTCTGTTTGCATTGCCCCCAGCGTCATTTTCAAAGCGGATCTGCCAGTAACAGGCATTAGCTCCCAGAAAAGCAAGCCCTACACCCGCCGCGAGAGCCGCCTCTACACCATCCCTCATTTCACGAGACCAATATTCGTCATGTCCTGGTGAGAGGAAAGCCCGATAATTGAGCAAAAGCGCATTGTTAGCGTGAATATCGACGCTCGTGAGGTAGCTGAGATTGTATCCTTGCGACTCCGCCCACTTGATGAAATTCATCTCGAATAAGATGACACCATGAGTACCGCGTCCTTGCACGATAGGCCGATTGAAAGATACTTTGGTCGCCTGTGTTGCGCTATAGAGGCTATACCCTCCCCAGTCGTTGTATGCCTGGTCAGTCGTCACTGGCCTGACATAGCAATAATCCGCTGGACTGTTACCTCTCACCACAAATGTTGTGTTGGTGCGCCATCCATTGGCATCGGTAAACTGTGCCAAGTAGACGCCTGTATAAGCCGTGCTCGGTATCACCCATGTATACGAAGATGCCCATCCTGCCTCTACTTTGTGTGTTGTGCCATCGATAATAGCGGTTGGGCAATTGTTGAGCGTCTGTCCGCTCTCATCCCAATAGCCTTGAGCGACGCCTGTTTGCGTGGCGCTCGTGAACTTGAGACATCCCCCTGTACCCTGGTAGTAGCCCATGCGGTAAATAGTCAGTGTCCAGGTCGTTGTATTGACTTGTGTCGAGACGTAAAACGTGACGGTTTGTCCTGGGTCATAGGCGACTTTATCACAGTACGCTTGTATTTGCGTTGTCGATGCCTGTGAATTGATGACCCATGCCGAGGTACCAGTATTTTGATTTTCCGCATTGCCCAGACTGGCGAAGACGCTGAGTTCATATGCGCCGATATCATAACCTGCGCCTTGCGGACGTGCATTCCCATCAAAATCAGTAGATGGCGCGTTCGTACTCGTGGCTGTATCCAGACATGGACTCCCAGCACTTAGATGATAATTCCCAGAGCCATCGGTCTGATAATTCACGAAGAGTGGATTGGCATTGGTCAGGTTGGTATCCGTCTGCAACGGGTTTCCAGTGCCAGGGATGAAGTCGTAGGAGGTGTAATCGTACGTTCGGACGTAGGTTCCATACGCAATATTCTTGCGAAAGACGTTATGCGTTCCACATGCGCTACTCTGCGAGGCATATGCTGAGTTCGGGCCGCAATCTCTGAAGATATTGTTTTGTATCGTGTTGTGGTCAGCAATATAGCCTGATCCATAATCGCCCCAACAATCAAGTCCGTAGGTATATGCCTTGATAATCGTGTTGTTCGTCACCAGCCAGTTATTCGGGTTGTGGTAGAGCGAAATGCCCATACCAGATGACTGAATGATGAGGTTATTCTGGATAGTGCTTTGAGACACGGAGTTATCGCACTGAACATAAATGGTGTGGACGTATTGCTGATAGGTGATGTTGCCATTGATATCTTTCAGTCCTACACGTTCCACACGATTATTCTGGATGACGACGCCACCCAGGCTGTGATAATTGGTCTGCCAGTTTCCAATCCCGTACCCACCGTTGGAGTGAGGATTGAACGAATTGCACACATCGTGAACCCAACAATTCTGCACCGTCACATAGTTGG
>WNFX01005880.1_pt1 | contig 21727 bp, 24 predicted proteins | sample 5400111 | NCBI WGS metagenome assembly WNFX01 (sample SAMN13153363, study PRJNA577476) | soil metagenome | isolation source: 40 cm soil or saprolite under grassland replicate 1 | place: USA:California | collected 2016-06-15 | reverse complement strand
GGAGGAAGCTGACTAAAATGTTCAGTAAGACATTATGATCGGCCACAGGCTTCGCCTGGTACTGCACGTGATACGCGTTCAGCAAGGTGATAAGATTAGGGTCGCCGTTGGGTATCTGCGTCAGGTGATACTGGGTCGTAAGTTCGGGGGTACCATTGGCATCGGTCAAAGAGAGAGCGTTCTTGAAGTCACCAGTGACATCCTGTCCCTGGAAAGTGGCATCCTTGACATTGCCAATCATGACTTGCTGGTAAAACGAGCTGTATGGAAGCTCGCCGACTGGTTGACCATTCATATTTGATCCCTGAGGGTTGAGAAAGAGGGACCCGGCTGCCAGCACTGATAGCAGGGCAATTATGACAAGGAGAACCCTCAATGGGTAAGTCCCTTTCTTCCGTGGATCTTTGCCATTGGTGTTGTCGCCATTGCTTGGATTATGAGGGTGCTGCCATCGATCCGGACCTTGATCGTCAGAGTTGCGCTGGTACCTATGTGTAACCTGGGTATCCATTGGTTGATCTGCTTTCTGTATGATCGTTGATCACTCGGATGATAGAGAATGAGTATCTTTGCATGATTGCGGCAGCTCCCAGTGTTAGAGGCAAAATCACCTTCATGACTCCATTGTCAAAGTGATAACCACTAGCAGAAGGCTGGTTTGAACGATTTTGCGGTCTGATACCAGGAGCTTCTATTAATGAAGGACGCCGTACGGCACTGTCCTTTCATAGGTAGATTCGCCGGAGGTTACAGTATCTGGTAACCTCTGCCCAGCCCCATTTTCAACTGCTTTTTGCTTCATTACTGACGACTGCTCTTTATGAACTTGTCTACAGAGGTAGGTAATTTTGTCTAGGCGATGCCAGGGCAATACAAGGGAAAAATTACACGATTCTGTCGATGGCTCCCTGCCTCCACTCATGCTATAAGTCATGTGTCCCTTGTCGGGACGTCTCTTGCAACAAACGTAACATCACACGATGGTCACACTTGACCAAGAACGGAATGAGGAACTATTTCATGAGGTTTTTGATGAATACGGTGACAACCCAATTCCTGAGTAGTGAGTCAGTCAGAAGGAGAACGCAGATATGAAGAAGAAGAATAAGTTGATCTTGGCAAGCTCCATTGGCATTTTCTTGGTGATCGGTTCACTGATCACTGCGTTGGTCCTTTCATCCGCACTGGCGACCGGCACGAGCAGCAACGCCGCCGCGAACGGCTCCAGTGGCTCTGGCGCCATCGTCATCGCCTGGAATAAGGAGCTGCTCGAGATCGTCAAAACGCCCGGCGCTCAGCCGGCCACCGTTCACCCGACGCGCAGCTATGCCATGCTGCACGCGGCGATCTACGACGCCGTCGTCTCCATCACCCGGGACGCCCCTGCCTATGTCTTCTCGGTAAACTCTCCGCGCAGCGCGCGGGCCGACGCAGCAGCAGCCACGGCCGGTCATGACACCCTGACGGCGCTCTACCCCAAGTGGAAGGCGGCGCTCGATCAGCAGCTCGCCGGCGAGCTCGCCACGATCCCAAACGGAGCGGGCAAACAGCAGGGAATCCAGGTCGGCCAGGCCGTCGCCGCACGCTTGATCGCCATCCGCGCCAATGACGGTTCCGCCGCCACGCCCCAGCCCTTTGTACCGGGCAACCAGCCGGGCAACTACCAACCCACGCCGCCGAAGTTCCCGGCACCTGTTTTCACCAACTGGGGAAACGTGACCCCCTTTGTGCTGAACAACGCGGCGCAGTTCCGCCCTGGGCCGCCCCCCGCGTTGACCAGCCAGGCTTATGCACAAGCCATCAACGAGGTGAAGAGCCTGGGTCAAAACACCAGCACGACGCGGACGTCTGACCAGACCGTGATCGCAAAGTTCTGGGCGGGGCCGATCTGGAACACCTGGAATGAGATCGCCGAGAACGCCGCGCTGGCGCATCACACGAACCTGGAGACCACCGCGCGCCTGTTCGCGGTGCTCAACCTATCCTTCGCCGACAGCGCCATCGCCTTCTATGATGCCAAGTATCACTACCAGCTCTGGAGGCCGATCACGGCCATCCGCCTGGCCGTCACCGACGGGAATCCGGCGACGGTCGGCGACACGACCTGGACGCCGCTCGCCGTCACCGCAGCTGATCCCTCTTATCCAGGCGCCCATAGCACTATTAGCGCGGCAGGAGCGACCGTGCTGTCCGCCTTCTTCGGTAAACAGGATCAAATCCAGATCACCTCCGACGTTCTACCAGGCGTCGTTCGGACCTTTGCCAGCTACAACGACGTGGCGACGGAGGCCGGCCTGAGCCGGATCTACGCGGGACAGCACACTCGGCTCGATCACGAGGCAGGCCTCGAGCTTGGGCACGCCGTTGCGCAATTCGTACTCCCCCACTTCAGCAGTAAATGAAGGCGAGACGAGCAGCTCCCGACGACGCACCGCACGGGCTAGAGCAGTGGCCCGCGCCTTGTCTATCGGCAGCGGGTTCGATGAGAGCACGCAAATGAACACGAGCAGCTCGGCAACTGGTGGACGACCTCGTGACACGTAGATCTGCGGCACGTATGCGTCCAGCGGTAGATGCGGTGCCGCGTATTGATGCCGTCCAGTCGGATACTCCGGCCCTTACAGGCAGTGGATTCACGTCTTTGCTGGAGAGTGCGACGCAGGAGATACTGGCGGTGACGTACTGGTTTGATCCTGCCCCGCATACGGGGTCCTATCCAGTCACGGTCAGGTTTTCTGGGCGCCGCATTGATGTGAAGGGGCGGCTCTCGCCTGGCGATCGGTTCGCCCAGGACGAGACAATTGAGGAGGTCGTCCCCGGTAGTGGCCCGATCTCACTCACGGCTCGTGTCCGCGGCATCAATCCTGGCGAGTAGGTCGTGACAGCGCGCATGCTGGGGTCCGCTCACGCTGCACGTGGGCCAAGGGAGCAAGGCAACGCGACCTCTCCAACTGGTCCGCTGCATCCAGCCGCCCGGTTTTGGCGCAGGTGGGCGCCGTCCGCGAAGTCAGCCGAACATGTGAGAACGTGCCCGACCCCTTTCGCCCGGGTGCCGGGGATCTTTCCTGGCATTTGGGGAGTGATGGTAACGCTGGGCATCGCTGTCGCGCTGGCGCTCCAGTCCCTGGTGATTGCCGGTGACCATCGTGCGGTTGGCCCATGGTGGGCGGTAACACTTGTCGCCATCGTGGTCGGCATCGTCGGTGCGAAGGTGTGGTTCATCGTCCTTTACCGGCGCGAGCACCGCATAGAAGGATGGTGCATTCAAGGGTTCATCGCCGGCGCCACCCTGACGGCTGCGATCCTACTCGTGGTGCTTGACGTGCCGGCAGGAGTCTTTCTCGACGTGACGGCTCCGGGTCTGCTGGTCGCAATGGCTGTGGGCAGGGTGGGATGCTTCTTCGCAGGCTGCTGCGGGGGGCCGCCTACTGCGTCCCGCTGGGGCGTGTGGTCATCCGATCAACGCGTGGGAGCGCGCCGTATCCCCACACAGCTGCTGGAGTCGATGCTCGCCTTGAGCCTGGGGCTGGGGGTGCTGGTGGCGGTCGTGGGTCACGGGCCGGCGGACGGAGTCTTCTTCGTTGGGGCGTTGGCGGCCTACACCCTGGTGCGACAAGGTATTCTGCATCTGCGCGCCGAGCCGCGCAAAACGAGGCTGGGTGGGCTGCTCACCACGGCCCTGGCAGCGCTTGTGCTCATCGCAGGCGTGGTATTTCTCGCTCGATAACCGTCGAGTACCTCGTGGCGTGCTGCATCTGGCGGCGACGACCTCCAAGGCACACGTCGAGATGGCGCTCACGCTGCTGCTCTCCCGAGCTTCGACGCCGTGCGCGAGCTCTATCGCTCGTTCCGACCGGCGTTGGTGCCGCAGGTCCGTGCTCTGGCGCTCGATGTGGGCATCTAGGACGGGCACATGCCGTCGCAGCACCGTCTTATTGATGCTAGCGACGCAAGCGAAGTGGCGCAGGCTAGGTAATTCGGTCTAGAGTGCTCACGGTACAATGAGAGATGGAATTACACTATTTTGTCGATGTCCTTCTGCTCCCAACAAGGTATATCTTTTATTGTGACAGTTAGCTAGAAGTCATCTCAGGCTATACGCGTCCTAAAAGGAGGACTTGATGGAGTTAATCATCTTTTTTGCCGTGCTGGTTGCGCTCGATAGTACATCCTTGCGCTGGGGCTTCAACAGCAATGACGGCTTTGACAACCTTGAGTGGCAGCGGCGACAGCGCTGGTATGGATTTCACTAGTGCATATGCAGAGCATCTTGTAGAAATGGATCATTATGAGTTTTAATACACCACCTATCACACCACAGCAATATGAAGTTTTGCACGGCGGAGGGGCCGAAGCTGCTGAAATCGCAAAACAGCGATTGTCGCGTCGACGATTCCTTCGTCGATCTCTGTTCGCTGTCTGGGGGCTGTCTTCAACCGCAAGCGTGGCTGGCGCACTCGCCATGCTCTACCCGAACCTGGCCGGCCAGTTTGGCGCTTCCTTGACCATTGGCCAAAAAACGGATTTTCCGGCCGCCCGACCAGCCGATTTCAAGATCAATCAAGCGGGCATATTCTATCGCCAGCCAGCTAAAACCTATGTAGTACACATGGCGAATGATACCGAGTTCTTATTAAAGGGAACGGCGTTTGAGGACCAGTTGATCGCGGAGACTGTCGTCAAAGATAATGATGGCTCGCACTGGATTGCGTTATATCAACGATGTGTTCACCTGGGTTGTACGGTCCCGTTTCGCGATGACTGCGTGAGCTTCAAATGTCCCTGTCACGGCTCTCACTATAATGTTGACGGTGAATACCTGGATGGCCCTGCACCAAGGAGCCTGGATCGCTTCGCGCTCTCCTTCAATGGAGAAAATGTGGTGGTTGACACTGGGACGCTCAACAATAAAGTGCTACATCCTGATGCCACCACGCGTTTGATCCCGGTACCAACTGTACAGTGCAGCGCGTAATAAATGCACTTTCTATTGTTTCTATTGTAAGGAATCACGGACAGAGGTGGATACGCTATGAGTATGCATGACGACCAGACACAACCAGCGAAAGGCTCGGCACCTATCCGTCTTGCCAACGACGCTAGCGCGTCTAGCTCCGCTCAGGCAAGACGAAAGGAGAAGGTGCAGGTAGGCGACAAGGCCCCAGACTTTACGCTCCTCGCCCAATCAGGTGCGCCAGTAAGCCTTGGGGATTTTCTCGGTAAGAAACATATCGTGCTGTATTTCTATCCGAAGGATAACACTTCCCTCTGTACTGAAGAGGCGTGCGCATTTCGGGACAACTACGAGGTCTTCAAAGACGCTGGAGCGGAAGTAATTGGGGTCAGCTCCGATTCGGTGGAGTCACATCGGCAGTTCGCCAAAGAGCACCAACTCCCCTTCATCCTGTTGAGCGACGTGGACGGCGTAATCAGAAAGCGTCATGGAGTTCCCACAGCTTTCGGGCTGCCGGGGCGTGTGACGTACATCATCGACAGACAGGGAATTGTCCGTCGCATCTTCTTCTCGCAATTCACCTCGAAGAGACATGTCGACGAAGCACTCCAGACGCTGCAATAGATACATGAGGAATATGTGTAGTTGGAAAGAAAGGAAATACCTATGTCACTACCGGGTTACCCAAAATGCTATTTGTGATATGATCGGTACATCTCCATCGACCTTAAAGTGCTATCCGCGAGTGAGAGAACTGTTAGAAAAGAGGGTTGGTCTCCATCACGCCTACATCAGATCACAATCTCGGCTAGATGAAGACGAACTCATTGCAAAAGTAAAAGTCATGGCGGAAGAGCTTGTAAATCTTGGTCAACCAGTAACACGATATGCTATTGGTGAAAGAGTTGATGTTCCCCCATTAGTGTTGAGTCGATATCAGCGTGTTGAAATTGTGGTGAAACAGAGTATCGAAAGGCAGCAGTTGTTACATGAAGATGAGTTACTTACCAGAGTAAAAATTGCCGTACGCCAGTTGGAAGAGGATGGACTCAAACATTACCCACGAGTTAAAAGTATCTTAGGCCAGTATGTTAAGAGGGGTCCTTTAGCAAAAACACTTTAGGCATAGTTCAAATACACTTGACAGTTTCACGTAGCTCAATAGCTGTCCGGACCGCTTCTGATATGGTAAGAAATTGATTTGGGACTGTTCAAACTGTTAAGTTCGATACGTCCAAATTGAACCTTGCCTTAGAAAAAATTGTCTACTCTACTTCCAATTTTGCTTGCGTATTCGGCTCAATCAAGGATACTATCAGCTAGTATCCTTGAAAACCACAACAGATACAACAAACGAGCCAGTTCCCGAGATCCACGACCAGCGGCAGATCCCACCGTGGGTGGCACTCCTACGGCTGAATCTCGTAGAGGGTATTGAAGGGGTTCTCCAGTGGCACCCGCCGCACGTTGCTGAAGCCCGCCTCCAGAGAGAGCTCCCGCAACTTCCCTTCCGGCAGCCCCACGGTGCCAAGCCCCTCGCCGTGGCCCGAGAGCGAGGTGGTCATGCCACTGATATCGCTGAGCACCTTGCCTAGAAAGGCTTCGGTTTTCGCCTGATCGATCGTTGGTTGGCTTGTCATGTCTCGTTCTCCTTGCGTTGTCTTTCTGCTGCTCTGTACCCTTCATTCATTTTCCTCTAGCACAGATAGTCTCTGTGTTTGCAACGCGCCTATCAGTGTGAATTCCATTGTAATACCGAAATGAAATAAGCACGAAGTGATTAAAATGCCGATTTGAAAATCCGAAATATTCCACGCTAACTCTGAAAAAAGTGAGTGATTCCAGCGTAACTCCGAAAAAAGTGAATGCTTGTTTAGTACATTAATACAGCTATTTCATGGTTGCTCATTTGATAATATTTTGAAAGAAGCGAGCGAAGATTGGCTTATTTTAGAACGGATAACCGAAGTAGCCAGCACAGGTCGCTTATGAGATCGGAGACCGAAGCCAAAGTACCTGTCGCCTGTGGGAGGCTATTCCACCAGCAAGCTCGTGCAGGCCACTGTTTCACGGATTTCTGGAGTGCCTATCAGGCGGTGATCCCAGAAAACCAGCAAACGGCTGCCGGAAAGGAAACCGGTGAAACGGCGCGTGCTGGAACGGTGGAATACTACCCTCCGACAACGCTTGGCGCGCTTTGTTCGCAAAACGCTGTCTTTTGTTGAACGATAATAGTAATGGGTAGGTGCTGACAATGAGAATTGCCGATGACGAGGAAGGAGCTGACGACCATTACCAACAGGCCGCATTGCCTGATGGAAAAATCTTATCCTAAAAGGCGAGCAGGTGCCTCATGAGAAATCTTACTCTGGAGTGGTCCATCCACCGGTATTCTCTGTAGAAACAAGCTTCGGGTTACATTATTGGCGAGGCAACCACGCGGTTCAAGGGAAGATCTAAGGTCGAGTCAGTCAATGCGCAGGCTACTGACAATGAGAATTGCCGGTGAGAGGAATGGTCAGCACCCCGAAACGACGACGAGCAGCTTCCCCGACTTGAAAGTCGACTCCGTCTAGCGTCACAGGACGTCCACTGTGTCACTGCTCTCTTGCCTGGACATCCTGTCTAGACACCTAGCCCTAGAGAGAGCCGAAGGGAACAATCGTGAAGCGAGAGCGAAAGGAACGCGCCAGAGATGGACTATCTCACGATCATGGAGGCAGCCCGCCACAGCGGCAAAAGTGACAAAACGATCCGGCGAGCCATTCACAAAGGCCTGCTGGCAGCCCACTTTCCCCAACCCAATCGGTGCGAGATTGCGATCAAGGACCTGGACGCCTTTCTGCGTGGACAGGTGTCTGGACAGCTGGAATCCCTGCAGGAGCAACGGATTGCCGAGTTGGAAGGTCGGATCCAGGCTCTTGAAGCGCAGGTCCAGCGCTTGCTGGAGAAGCCAAAAGCGTTGGGGGCGCATCGGGTCACCTCCCCACGAGAGCGAATGGCTGGCCTGCTTCCCAGGCACCTGGTGCCATTGTTGCCCTTTGCCCAGATGCACAATGTGTCTGAGACCACTGTGCATGGGGCCATCGAGATGGGGTTGCTGCCGGTCAAACGGGGAAGCTGGACGCAACGAGACGGTGCTCCTGTCGCCTTGGCCCTGGACGCGAAAGGACAGCACGCGTTGCACCAACTCTACCATGACGTGCCCCCCTTTGTGGCCTGTGAGCAGTGTCCTCACGCAACACCTAGACAGGCTGTCTAGACACACCAACAGGAAGCAGGCTCCCCCACGCAGGGGGTGGGAGGATAGCCAACAGGTCATCAAGCTGGACACGTGTCCAGTCGATGACCTAGCATGACACCTATCACACAAAACACGAAAGGGTGTCATATGAAGAAAGATACCGAGGTCAAGCTCTCTATGCAAGAAAGACGCAAAGGTACTTCCCAACGAGTGGCTGCCGCTCGTGCTGGCATGAGCGAACGCACGGCTCGCAAGTATGAGCAAGTCCGACAACTGCCCAGTTATCTCAAAACTCCGCACGACTGGCAGACCCGCATCAACCCATTTGAGGAGGATTGGCCCTGGGTGGTCTCTCAGCTGGAACGTGATCCAGCGCTGCAAGGCAAAACGCTCTTTGCCTTGCTCTGTGAACGTCATCCTGGGCGCTATCAAGCCCTACAAGTCCGCACGTTGCAGCGTCACATCGCCCGGTGGCGAGCGTTGCATGGACCCGAACAGGAGGTGATCTTTGAACAACGACACCTCCCAGGCGAGCGAGCGCAATCGGATTTCACCCACATGGCTGATCTGGGCGTCACCATTGCAGGCTCGCCGTTCCCGCACCTGGTGTATCATTTTGTACTGACGTACTCCAATGCGGAAGCGGTCAGCATCTGCTTCAGCGAAACCGATCGCGGGCTCTGGCCGAGGGCATCGAAAAAGCACTGTGGCAGCTGGGCGGAGTACCCCAGCAACACCGCACCGATCATCTCAGCGCAGCGGTGCGTCACCTGGACAAGTCTGGACAGGAAGACTGGACGAAGCGGTACGATGCGCTCATGGCCCACTACGGCATGCAACCGACCTGGAACAATACTGGGGTGGCTCATGAGAATGGGGATGTGGAACAGTCCCACTACCGGTTTAAAGAGGCCGTCGATCAAGCCTTGCGCGTCCGAGGCAGTCGTGAATTTGCCAGTCGAGTTGCTTACGACCGCTTCCTGCACGAGCTGGTTCGCCAGCGGAATCTGACGCGCTCGGTGCGCTTTTGCGTCGAGGGTGAGGTCTTGCGCCCCTTGCCTGCTGCGCCCCTGGCTCCCTGCAAAGAAGTCCGCGTCAGTGTCAGTCGCTTCAGCACGATCCATCTGGACAGCAACGTCTACTCCGTGCCCTCACGCCTGATTGGGACTTCCGTCATGGTCCGTGTGCGGGCAGAAACCCTGGAGGGATTTGTGGGAAGTGGCCTGGCTTTCACCTTGCCTCGACTGGTGGGCAAGCATCGGCATCACATCGATTATCACCATATCATCTGGTCCTTGGTACGCAAACCCGGAGCGTTTGCTGCCTATCACTATCGGGATGATCTTTTCCCGACGACCACTTTTCGGCTCGCTTACGACCGACTGCTCACCAAGACGCCCAAACGGGCCGATCGCGAGTATGTGCGGGTCTTGCACCTGGCGGCCACGACCTCGGAAAGCGAAGTGGAGATTGCCTTGTCGTTGTTGCTGGAAGCCGGGACCCTCCCCAGCTTTGAGGCGGTTCGTGACCTGGTGCATCTGCCGCACCCGCAGGCCATTCCCCAGGTTCAGGCTCCTACCCTTGATCTGGCTCCCTACGATCAACTCATTGCCTCCAGGAGGTCCCATGTCTAATCCCCTCAATCGACAGAGCGAACTCCGCTCCCTGCTCGAGCGACTCAATTTAGGTGGCATGGCCGAGAACTTTGCCGATCTGGCACTCAAAGCTGCCAAAGAAGGCCTCTCCCACGAAGCCTATTTGTACGAACTGGTCGGGAAACCGGGGGTTGGGAAAAGTCACGCCCTCGCCGCTGTGGGCTACGAACTGATCCTGGCTGGTCATCCGGTGTTGTGGACCAGCACCGCCACCCTGGTCCAGCGGCTCTTGGCGTCCAAGCGCGATCTGCGCCTCCCCCAGGAACTCGCCAAGTTAGACCGCTTTGCCTGTATCATCCTGGATGATATTGGCTATGTCCAGCATGATCGCGATGAAATGGAGGTGCTCTTTACGTTTCTGGCGGAACGCTATGAACGCAAATCGGTGATGATTACTACCAATTTGGTCTTTTCCGAATGGAATCGGATTTTCAAGGATCCCATGACGACCCTAGATGTTAGCTAGGATGATTACCTGGATAAGCGTTCCGATTTCTTCGGATGCCCTCGGAATAGCTCTTTAACCAGGGGAACTCAGGATAGTTAACCATCTAGGAGTCAGACATGGATGAACAAGAAATACGGTGGGAATATTACCCGCTCGTTGCCGCACACCCCGCTACTCGTGCCTTCGTGGAACGACTCTCCCTCAAAGGAAAGCGCCCCAAAACCATTGATGCCTACGCCCGTGCCATTGAGGACCTCCTCAACTACTTCTCTGGGAAAGATCCCGGCCTCGTGCTTGAGGCAGACGAAGCAGACCTCGATGGGTATATCGCGCACCTCAAGCGCCGCGCCCCCAAAAAGAGGAGCTATGGTGGGATGGGAAAGAACGAAGCCAACGAGGATACCAAGATCCGTTACCTCACCGGACGGAAGCTTTCAGACAATACCATTGTCCAGCGGGTTGTAGCATGCCGTCTCTTCTACGATTTTCTCATCCGTAAACGCTTGCGCTCTGATCCCATCAATCCCATCGCTCGGGGAAATAACGGGCGGGACGGACAACATCCCGAGCGAGGACCAGTGAGCTTGAGGATGCGCGGACCAGAGCCATGATCCTGTTGGCCTACGACGGGGCGCTGCGACGTGAGGAACTGATGTCGCTTCGGGTCGATGACATCGATTGGGCGCGTAGTCTGGTGACCATTCGGCCAGAGACGACTAAGGGAGGACGAATGCGGTATGTTCCTGTTTCGGAGGCGTGCCTGCACCTGGTTCGTGACTACCTTGAAGGAGACCGCCGGACGCTCATTGCCGTCTACGATGGCGAAGATGCCGGTCCCATCTTTTTGTCAGAATCCACCCGCACCCCTGGTCGTCCTCTTGCTGTTGGGGCCTTTGATGAAATCATGGAATGCGTCCGGGAGCGCGTCGGTCTGCCTGCGCTCACTCCCCATACGCTACGTCATCAACGCTGTACCATTTTGAAACGGGCTGGGGTGAATCTGGATGACATCGCGCTCTTCGCTGGCCATAGAAGCACAGAAAGCACGCGCCTGTATATCCACCTCGCGCCCAGCGAGTTGAGCAAGCGGATTCGCGCCAAAGTGGAACCGTTCGATGCTCCCATCCAAGCGTTGGTCGAGCAGACCATCGGAAAGGCGGTGCTCCATGATCGCTAGTTTTCAACCTGCTCCAGATGGGCACGCGAGGGGTTGGTGTATGCCCATTGTTCCCGAGAACTACGACCGGCGCCCACCCACACCGGAAGAATGGCAGGCCCTTGAACATTTGAGTCAGCGCCATGGACGCGGCATCCATGATCCACGATCCAGGGAATCGCACGCTGCACGGAGAAGCTTTGCCCGCTTTGACGTACCAATTGCGGACGTCTTTCGCCTTCGGCATCAAGGGTATTCCGAAGAGATGATTCGTGAGGTACAGCGCGTGATGCACTGCGAGATGCTGCGCCGTGGGAAGAGTTTCTGGGACTGGTCGGAACAGGAGTGGCTGGATACGTTGTGCCCCACCTGGGCCATCTTCAGCACAACGCATGGGGTAAGGTACGGCATCATTCGCACGTCGATCCTAGATGATGCCTATATGTTGGGCGGTGTGACCGATCTTCGCTCAGTCGGCATTGGACTCCAGATCTCCGCAGCCGCCAAGACGTACTTTGGAGCGGAAGGGCTTTCGCAACAAAGTGAACGGGTGATGAACGCGCTGGCGAGCAAGGGCTATGCAAAGGCAGAACACAATATCAGGCTGCTCCAACAATGCCTGAGTATGCTCTTTGTCCTCAACCGTTCGCCGTACTTGGAGGCTCTTCCGGAGCACCTCCTGATGGAGGTCGCGACGGAAGGCAGGCGCATGCGGCATATGTGCCAGCGAATCGCTATCGGCCTCCACCAGCTCCAGATCCTTCAACCGCCGAAGAAAAAGGCACGCCCCGTTTCCCATGCTTTCGAGCACAGTGGAATGGCACTGGAGTGGTACGAGTGGAGCGTGGCCTGGTATGAACAAGTGGTTGATCTGACCCCTCACCAGCGTCGGCAGTACCTCGGTCGTCTCCTGGCGATAGGTCGCTGGCTTTCCCAGCAGGCCCCCGAGGTGCGTACTCCTGCACAGTGGACTGAGGAGCTCGCTCTGCGTTTCCGCGCCGATGTGTGTTCCTGGACGGCTGGCCAGTATGCAAGCGCGGAAGGGCAACGCCGGATACCTCAGAGCAAAGTGGGGCATCCGTTGAGGCCACAGGGCATCGCCTGCTATCTGGACGCACTTCGTCGGTTTTTCACTGATCTGACCAGACGACCACACCTCGTCGCCGGGGCACAAGCGCCGAAGATCACGCTCGATTTCGCGCCGAAAGAGGTGTTGACGACTCCACAACACCTCAGGCGCGCCCTGGATGCCACCGCTCCCAGAGATATTGATTTGCGCGTGTGGGCCAAACTCACCGTTGCGGCAGCCACGCTGGCGGAAAGTGATCTGCCGCAAGGAGTACCCTACCCGCTCAGCTTCTATCGCGCGTTGGGCTTAGTATGGGTGACCTCAGCTCGCCGCCCCAACGAGATTGCCCGCCTCCGGCTCGATTGTCTCCGAGAGGATTGGGAACCCACCATGTACGACGAAGACGGCCATCCAGTGGAGCGGTTTATTCCTGCTGGCGGAAACCCGCCAGGGGCCAAAGACACAGAAGCGGAAAAAGTTCCCACCATCTGTTACCTCCATATCCCTGCTGGGAAGAACCGTGGCGCATTTTGGATCTGGCTACCTGACTACGTCGCGGAGGCCATCAAGGTCTGGAAGCAGGAACGACCGCCATCTCAGGGCAAGCTGCTTGATCAGAAGGACCGCGAGGAGGTGGAATATCTCTTCTGCTGTCGGGATATGCGCGTGGGGTGGCGTTTCATCAACTCGTCGCTGATTCCGCTGCTGTGCGCGCGGGCAGGAGTGGATATCGAGGACGCCAAGGGAAGAATTACGGGCCATCGCGGGAGAAGTACCCGTCTGACGCTGCTGCGCAGGAATGGGGTTGGCCTGGATGATCTGGCTGAGTATGCAGGCCATGCTAATACCAGAACCATTCGGCGCTACGCCAACCAGGATCCGCTCCAACTCCATCAGATCATTAAGGATGCCGATGATCTCAGCCGGGTCATGGAGGGGGTGGTTGATTTGCAAGCGGCTGCGCAAGGATTGCCGGCGCTCCGCTGGTTTATTGGCTATGATGCCGATGGTGAGCCGATGTACTGTGGCAATCAGGTCTATGTGACCTGCCCGCACCGACTCGACTGCAAACGCTGTGGCATGTTCATTGGTGGCGAGAAGGCCAGGCTCTTGCGAGAGGGAGAACAAGCATTACCTGTGACCTCAAAGGTGCCCATGACGCCACTGGAAACCTGTATCGTCGAGGGAGATCAGGAAGGCGCCCAAGCATGCCGAGCTGCTTTGCAGCAGATACCAGCACCGGAGACACCAGATATCAGGCTCATCTTCAACCCGGAAGGCTTGAGCAACACCGAGTTGGAAAAGCTAGCACACCTTGCCACCTCTGAGGCGTTGGACAAGTTGCAGCAAGCGCTCATCGCCCATGAAAAGCGGCTTGAGGAGGCGAAGCAGCACAAAACTGGTCGTAGTGCCTTGGTGGGAGCGCAGAAGAAGCGGATCAAATTCATCCAGGAACTCCTTGCTACTTGTGCGCAGCGCAGGCACGAGCAGGAGAGCAGTTAACAGGAAGAGGAGAGCCGACAGGCTCATCAAGCATCCCTGGGAGCTTAAGGCTCGGTGGGGGTGCTACCATGCTGCTCATGCCAGGGGCGCGGAGCAAGCGATGCCGCCAGGCCCGACCCTTCTCTATCAAGGGTCGGGCCTGGCGGCATCGCTTGCTCCGCGCCCCTGGCTCGCGAAACTGTTGGGGCAAGAGGTTGACTTCCTCAAGATCATCCTACATAATGGCCGCTATTGATCGGGTTGTGCACCACTCGGTCATTCTGGACATGATGAGTGTGGAGAGCTATCGTGCTGAAGTTGCCAACCAGCAGCATCTTCGTCTCCACCATGCTGCTGAGACTCCCTTGATTGTGGCGTCATCGGAAGACCCATCGGCAAAAGTAATCGCCACCATTAGTACTAAATGATTGACGCTGAACACGCACGGTGGCCTCGTGGCGAGATCGTGCGGGGAAGCAGTGTCAACGCGTGCATCAAGGCATCGTCGAGCAAGGAAAGCTCGATTTAGTCCACGTGCAAGCCGACGAGATCCGAGTGAAAGCGCGGGGCATGGTGGCGTGGATGGGATTGGCAATGATGGTCTCGACGCGTCTGTGGCTGGGTGGAGTGGTGAGTCGCACCCGTGATACGAGTCTAGCAGATCGGCTGCTGCGGCAAGTGCGAGCCTGCTCCCAGGCGGCTTGCGCACTGCTCATCTGCACCGATGGATGGGCTGCCTACCCCAACAGTATCAGACGGGCATTTCGCGACAAAGTCAAACGCACAGCGGGGCGTGGTCGAGCCTCATTGCAGGTCTGGTCGGGCTTGCACATTGGAACGGTGATCAAACAGACCGTGAACAAGCATCTCACGGGGGTTCTTCGTCAGATGAGTCAGGGGTCGATGGTGCAAGCGATACGCCTCTTGCAGCGTTCTGGAGGCGGGCAAGTGCTCAACACCTCCTCCATCGAGCGGTTCAATGGGACCGTGAGAGAACGGCTGGCGACCTTAACGCGCAAGTGTCGCCATGCCGCTCAGCGGCTCCAAGCGCTTGAGACGGGCATGTACTTGATTGGGAGTGTCTACAACTTTTGCTGTTTCCATCACGAACTCGGCAAACCAACTGGAGGAGAAGCTCACACACTCCTAAGAAGACAGACGCCAGCCATGGCCAGTGGTCTGACCGATCATCGCTGGAGTGTTTCTGAATTGTTACGGTATAAGCTCAGGCCTGATCCTTGGGTCGAGCCGAAGCGACGAGGCCGTCCACGTACGAGGCCACTGCCTGATCCCAATGTGCCCAAGCGTCCACGTGGACGGCCTCGGAAAATCCCTTTGAGCTCGTTCACCGTTTAATGGGGCTGTACCCTTTCTTAAAGCGTATTGAATGAGCTTTTGTTGACGCAAAAGTTACCAATTATATCCTTAAGTGTACGAACTATTACCATCCTCTGACCAAGTTTGGAAGGGACAGCTGCGAGTGATGATCCGTGGCTGGGGTCGCTGGTACCCCGTGGAGAGTGTCAGAATTGAGCGCACCGGACAAGAGCTGCTCCAGGAGGGTCTGACCTGGTTCCCTCCGGCAGGAGTGCTGGCTCGGGCTCCTACGGGACCTGCTCGTGGAGCTGCCGAGTACTGTGGTCGAGCCAGTCACGCAGATCAATCAGATCGTTCCGATCTGTAAAAGCGATTTGATCGCTCGTCGTTGGTCCATGGCATCATAGGCTTCTTTGATGCCGTTCAGGTCAGTCGTGAAGTCGAAGACGAGTCCAGGATGAATGCGTCCCTCTAAAACATCGTCAAGCAGCTCTGGGATATACCTTCGCACTGGCGAGACGCCGCCGCGAAGTCCAATGTTGCGAAAGATCACGGTGTCCATCGGCACCACAACGTCGTGCGGGGCGCCAATCGCACCAACAACGGAGCCTACTCGCGCGATGCTAAACGCCGTTGCCATCGATTGACCCGTCCCAACACATTCTAGAGCGGCGTCAACGCCTATCCCGTTGGTCAGTTCCAAAATTTTCTGTGTGGCTTCATCGCCTCGTTCGGCGAGGATGTCTGTAGCACCAAATGTCTGGGCAAGCTTTTGGCGAGCCGGGTTACGGCTCAACGCAAGAATGCGCTCTGCCCCTAATCGTTTGGCAGCAATGATGGCACAAAGACCTACTGCACCGTCACCAACTACTGCAACCACATCGCCTTTTTTCACTCCAGCACTCATCGCCGCATGATGACCGGTACACATCACATCTGAAAGCGCAAGCAGTGAGCGCATCATTTCATCTGAATAACCAGAGCCGGGGACTTTCACAAGCGTGGGATCAGCAAAGGGCGAACGCACAGCCTCCCCCTGACCTCCGTCAATGCCATGGTTTCCAAACGAGCCTCCGTGCAGACAGTTGGATGGCCATCCTGCACGGCAGTTGGCACACGTACCGTCGCAATAGGTGAAAGGAGCGATCACAAAGTCACCTTTTTTGATGGTATGAACATCTGACCCGACTTCCTCAACAACACCAATGAACTCGTGTCCGATTGGGCCCAGCGCATGAGGAGACAGACCACGATAATACCAAAGATCAGAACCACAGACGCACCCCAGTACCACACGAACGACAGCATCGGTCGGCTCTTGAATCTTCGGGTCTGGCCGTTCGCCAAGCTCAATCTTCCCTGGTCCGTTAAAAATTGCTGCTTTCATCCTTCTTTCGCCTCCTCTTGAGCTACCTCTTTCGGTAGCTTCAACTCTTGAGCGAGAGCATACGTTCGCTCTCTCGTTGCTTCTATCTGGTGTGTATCACCTGATGCCACAGCCTTCCAATAGGCAATTTTGATGTCAACATAGCGTTGCCGAAGCTCAAGATACTGTGCTTCTTCAGCAAGACGCCGCTTTTGCGTTTCCAGTAATGCCACTTGTTCGTCTGCGGCCTGCGCACCCAGAATTCGGTTCTTGAGGTATCTTCGCATATCCTCAAGAGACATGCCTGTAGCATTGAGGCAAGCAATAGCGATAGCAAAGTTCACATCATGCTCGTTGTAGACCCGGTGCTTACTACTGGCATCGCGAGTAATTGGATGGATTAAACCGATGGCTTCGTAGTAGCGAAGGGTACTTTCTGGAAGCCCACTTAACTTGGCAACCTCTCTAATCGTATAAAGCTGGGCTTTGTCTGTATAATTATTCATAGTGCCAGCTTAACAACTTAAAGTACTTTAAGTCAAGTACTTGGTGGGCTAACCGAGCAATTCTTCTTTTCTCCAAGAGAAGACGAAATGCCATGAAGGAATCATGAGGAGAAAGAGAAAGTAGTTCTATCTCATACTATGAGACGAGCCGCTCTCGCTAGCCAGTCGCGCTCACGTCAGGGATCGGGAGTTGCCGCGCCAGCGCGACGATCTTGCCCCGGTTCCTCCGTGGGGCCGGGTCTGGTCGTCGTAACGCGAGCAGCCACTCCGTGTCGGAGGTCTGCCACAAGTGCAGCTGCGGGCTGCGGAAATGCGTCTCGATGCGCCGAGGATTCTTCACTGCTTCAATGCGCTGGTGATCGGGCGACAGGTGGAGCGCGTACTCGGAGAGCGCGGTGGCTTGATATTCGATCTTGAGCGTTCCTTCGTACATCCAGACGGAGACCTGCTCCCCCGCCAGGCCATCTTCGCCAAAGAACCGCCAGTTTTTGAAGCGGACATAGCCGTGAGAATCGAGCGAGCGGATAAATTGCGTCGCATACAGCACGCGGGAGAGCACCTCGTCGGGGTAGGTCCGTCCGAGCATTCCACGCAACACTGCCTCTGGGCTGTGCCGTCCATCCTGGCGCTCACGATGCGCGTAATGATGCTCACTGTTGTAGTGTTTCCACCACGTCTGGTGAGCCTGTTGGATCTCCGGCCAGGTGCGCGCGTTGGAGAACGCATGGTCTCCGAGCCTTCTCTGAATCGAGAACAGGGTCTCTACATAGTTTTGCCAGGGTTCCCCAGGATCGATGCGCTCTTTGCGGATGCCCAGCATGTCATAGAGCTGGAGAGCGACGGTTGAGTAGAAGATCCCTCCGCCATCGGTGACAATGGCCTCTGGCGCCCCGTAGCGCCGAATCGCATCAACCAGGACGGAGAGGTAGTCCCATTGGTTCTGTGTGGCAGAAATAGTGGAAGAGAGGATGCTGCGCGAGAAATTCTCAAAGATCGTAATAACATACACAGGGCGAGGGTCGGGGAGCAGGTGTTCTTCGATGTATCTCACATCGGCGCTCCAGAATTCGTGACGCCGCGAGGCCCGGAATGGCATCTCAAGCTTAGCGCGCTCCTGGTGCTTCGGTTTCTCAAGCCCGTAGACCTGCCGGTTTGCCGCCATGATGCGACCGCAAGTCGCAGGGCTGACCTCGATGCCCATGCGCAAGAGCGCGGTATGGACACGATACTCTCCCAGCAAGGGATTCTCCTGAAGTTTGCGGATCTCGTTTCGGACCCGAAGCGTTACCTTGCGTACCCCCTTGTTGGTCTTTGGCTTCGCATCTAAGCCCGCGACTCCCTCTTCCGCCCAGCGCCGGAGGGTGTCATAGATCGTCGGTCGAGTCGTATGCAAATATGCTGCAATGGACGTAATCGACCAGCCCTCGCTATGGAGCCGAATCACAGCTAGTTTGCGCTCCGCCGGGTCAGGAATCTGATGCCAGGGTTGATAGCGCCTGGCCGACAGGGAGGGCGGAGGGCCGGAGGTCGCAATACGTTTGACGTTTTTATGATCTGGGCGTCTCCCGTACCGAATGTAGCAGACCTCGGCAATTTCTCGCCAGGACATGGTGGGCATCTCTGTGTGAAGATCAACAATGAGCTGGCGGATCTCTGGCGGCAGCGTCTTGCCAGTTTCTCTCGCTCCACCTTGCTCCCCGGACGGAAAGAGGCCTTGCATCCCATAGCGTTCAAACGCATCTGCTTTACGGGCCAGCGTGCGCTGGGGGACATCGATTTCTTTGGCTCGCTCCCCTGCAGTCTCGTGGAACAGGACGAGGGGGCGAATTTGCTCATAGAGTTCCTGCTCAGGCCAGAGGGTCCACTGCTTGATACTCGCCCACTCATCCGTCCGTTCTCGGCGATGGCGCTTCGGCCCAGGCATTTCCCCCTGCCTTTCGCTTAAACGACGATTACTTCCAGCGTACCTGACCCTTTGAGCGTTTGCAAGGATTCGAGAGGATTTTAGCCCGTTTGGACGCTCAACGTTTGCCAGTTTGAATGCCCCAACGACGTAAAGTCTTTAATGAGGAGGTCTCTGATGTTTTGATATAAGGAAGGGGGTTGCGAGGAAAGAGAGAAGATGGTAGGGTAGGGGAAAAAGGGGAGGCGCGATGAGCCAAAGAGAAAGCAAAGAAGCAGGTGAGGAGCAGAACGAGCCAAGTGCGGTGATGGAACGACTGAACTGGCAACTGGCCTCGCGAGATGATGAGCGAGTCGCACAAGCGCTCTACGCAGGAGAAGAGATCGAGGAGATGCACGAATTGAGTGAGGCGGGTCTCCTGGACGAGTTTTTTGTGTTTGTGGAGCAGGTGGGGATGATGGCCATCTTGGAGCAGCAGGAACTGCCAGGAGTGAAACGGGTGCTGGTGCCAACGGTGCAGTTTGTGCTGCTGTACCTGCTCAAAGTGCTCTTTGGAGGCCAGTCGATGAATGCATTGCCTCGCTGGCTCTTGAGTAATATGGCGCTGATGGAGTTGGTGGGGTTCAATGCGCACCAGGTGGAAGAAGGCTTGACCAAACGCGGGGATGCGGGGCGCAAGACGAAGAAGAAGCAAGGGCCGATCAGCCCGCAGTGTTTGGCTGACAACATCAGCCAATTGAGTCAAGAGCAGATGGAGATTCTCTTCAACCAGATGGTCGAGTGTCTGGTGGGATGGGGACTCTTGGATGGGGAACGCATCGCGGCATTGGATGGGAGCAAATTGCCCACGCCAGAGACGGATGAAGGCCGTGGGAAGCTCAAACAGACGAGGAGTGTGAAGGTGAAAGGGCAAAAGGAGCCAGCGACGGAGGAATACTATGTGTATGGGTGGAAAGTGTTGGTGCTCATGGATGTGCACACGCGCCTGCCGCTGGCCATGAAGGTGGTCAAGATCCAGGAGTATGAGGGGCGTTGGTTCGTGCCGCTCTTGGAGCAGGCCGAGCGCAATCTGGGCACGCGAGGGCACATCAGCACCATCGTCATTGATCGCGGCTATTTGGATGGAGAGGATTTGTGGCAGGTGCACCTCAAGGGCGTCATCTTTGTGGTGGTGAGCAAAGCCAACATGACGGTGACCCTGGACGCCCAGGCGCTGGCCAAGCGGGAACGAGTGCACGCGCGCGAGCGTGTGGTGCGCCATGGACACGGCAAGACGGCGAGGGAGGAGCGCTTGCGCACCGAACTGGTGGGCATTGAAGGACTGACCACCTATGACCAGTATGGGGAGGCAGAACAGACGCAGTACGCGCATCGGCGCGAGTACGAGGGACAGCCCATCAACGCCGTCGTGGTGCGCCGCTGGAACAATCGGGCCCCCGCCACCGACGGCACCGTCTACTTGACCAATGGTCCGGTCAGCGACCCGTTTGTGGTCTTTGATACCTATGACTGGCGCTCGGTGATGGAGAATGGCATTTTCAAGGAGGGCAAGCATCCCTGGCACCTCGGGCATTTTCCCAAGAGAACCGAGGCCGCTGTGGTGGTGCATTGCCATTTTACCTTGCTGGTGATGGGGTTATGTACCGCCTTCCGCTTGTGGCAAGCAAAGCAAGCACAGGCGTCTGCCCCACCGCAGGAGGAGACGGCTCCGCTTCCCAGCTTGAGTAGTGCGCTCCTCGGTGGAGAGGGCACCGCTCGCTGGCGCTTGCGGCTGAAGGAAGAAAATCGTGATAAGGTCATCGTCTTTTTCGGGGATGCCTATGGCATCTTCCATTTGGCCGAGCTGGCGATCTTGACGGGCATGCGCCTCCATCGCCTCCCATCTTCCCTTGGTTCTCGCCAAACCATCCTTCAGCGCTATGGCATCAGCACCTGATTCGTATGTAGATGGGCTTTTCCTTATATCAAAACATCAGCTCTTTGACGTGTATCCTTGACCGTCCCGGTACGATATGGTACACTCTATATGGACAGATTGTCCACATGTGCCATTGTACCGGACAGATTGTCCACTTGTCAAGAGGGAGCCGAGTGAGGGAAGAATACCACGAGTGTGCCTGGCCTTCTGGCATCCCGGAGTTGTTTCGGGAGCCCAGGCGGCACGAACGGCGCGATGCAGCAGAGCATCGCCAGCGCATTCTGGAGGTGGCGCGGCGTCTCTTCGCCCAGCAGGGCATTGAGGCGGTCAGCATGCATCAGATTGCCCTAGCGGCCGGGATTGGGCAGGGGACGCTGTATCGCCGGTATGCCAATAAGGGCGAACTCTGTCTGGATTTGTTACGCGAGCAGTATGAGCGCTTCGCAGAAGAGATCGCGACCCTGTTGGCGCAAGCCTCAACCTCTCCTGCGCTTGAACGGCTGGAGAGCGTGCTGGCCAAAATGGTCTTGTTCCTCGAAGAGCAAGGAGCCATGACCATGGGAGGACTCGTTGCCGGAACAGAGAGGCGAGATGGACCGTGCAACGAATCTGCCCCCTCCCGGCACACGGTGTTTCAGCAAACGCCGTGGTATCGGTGGTTGCACGAACTGTTGGCAAGGCTCCTCATTGAAGCAGTGGAACGTGGTGA
>WNFX01004947.1_pt1 | contig 21728 bp, 16 predicted proteins | sample 5400111 | NCBI WGS metagenome assembly WNFX01 (sample SAMN13153363, study PRJNA577476) | soil metagenome | isolation source: 40 cm soil or saprolite under grassland replicate 1 | place: USA:California | collected 2016-06-15 | reverse complement strand
ATGGCAAGCGTCTCGCGTCGGCCAGCGATGACGAGACTGTGCGCATCTGGGATGCCAACAACGGACACCTCCTGCTCACTTACAAAGGGCATACAGCAGCTGTATGGAGTGTGGCCTGGTCCCCCGATGGCAAGCGCCTCGCCTCGGGAGGTACTGATGAGACCGTGCAGATGTGGGACGCCAGCAGTGGGCACCTCCTACTTACCTACTAAGGGCATGCAGCTGCTGTGAACAGCGCAGCGACCTCCGGCCAGATAGATCAGAGAAGATGTGTGATATTGGGGCGTATGAGTCATCATATTAGGTGGCTTCAGAGGCCACATGCTTTGGTCACTTTTTTAGGCAAAGATAGGACTCATTCCCCACTTTGGGACGTAAAACGTGCGCTCGTGCCTGACAAGCTAGCCTGAAGCTTATTTTCATGTTCTGTCAAATAGCCCAATTTTGCAGAAATCGTTGGAGCGGCTCCCAGCGCCAGCATCATCAGTCGCCTCTTCAAAATATATGAGCAACACCACAGAGGGAGAGTTATCCCTTTCACAGATCCTCTGTGATGTTGCTCATAGCATTGATAGCTACTTCTCTGCTACACTTTTGGCAAGACTCTGAACAGAATTTCATATGTAAAAAGATGAAAATATAGCGTTTCAACGCTGAAGTAAATTCCAGCATTGTTTCTTTATATGTATATATGCACATTTTTCGCTGAAGACCTGGGTGCGCTATGGCTGCAATACCGCGAAACTTATCAGAACGCAACTATTCAGATATGTCAGGCACTTCCCTGGATGAGTTTGTTATACACTACAAACAACAGCTCGAAGATTTGGCTTCCCAGCGTAGATTTGACGCGTATCAACAACAATTTGCGGCATCTGCGTATGCAAGTGCAGCATGTTCTCCTCTAGAGATACGAGGCCGCGAATTTACTCCATTTGCCCCTTTCCGTGCTCGGTATTCTGCGTTGCGTACCTTCACTTCCGGCCAAATCTGTGTCCTGTTTCTGCTGTTGATAGGTGTCGGTACCGGGATTTTTCTTTATAAGCTGCCATTTGTCATGATCATTCTGGCGCTTATCACACTTTTCTACCTGACCGATACGCTCTTCACTTGCTTTTTGTCTCTGCGTGGTTTGCGCGCCTCAACGGGAGAACAGATCAGTGATGCTCTGATACAGAAGCTCGCAGATGCAAATTGGCCACACTATACAATCCTCTGCCCACTCTATCGGGAAGCCGGCGTTGCCGCTCAGCTAGTCCAGGCTTTGCAACGTCTGGATTACCCTGTCGAAAAGCTGCAGATCCTTCTCCTGACACATGATGATGATGTAGAGACCCAGCAAATATTGCAACGCCTCAACCTGCCTCCCTATTTCTATAATCTGATAATCCCCAAAGGAGGACCCAGGACCAAACCTCGCGCTTGTAATTATGGTTTACTGTACGCAACCGGTGAGTACGTAGTCATTTACGATGCCGAGGATATTCCAGAATCGCTGCAACTTAAGAAAGCTGTACTCACCTTTCTCAACCACGGTCCTGATGTGGCCTGCGTCCAGGCTAAACTCTCTATTTATAATGCCTCCCAGAACTTGATGTCGCGTTGGTTTGCCAGCGATTTTTTGCTTTGGTTTGACCTGAGATTGCCTGGTTTGCAAAGTCTCGGCCTGCCCCTCCCACTGAGCGGCACTTCTAATCACCTCAGGCTATCTGTGCTACGCGAAGTGGGAGCATGGGATGCCTTCAATGTCGCCGAGGACTGTGATCTGGGTTTGCGCCTGGCTCGTTATAAATACCGCACAATCATTGTAGACTCTTTTACATATGAAGAAGCCAATTCGCGTCTTCGTAGCTGGTTATACCAGCGCTCACGTTGGATCAAGGGCTATTTGCAGACTTACTTTGTAAACATGCGGCGTCCCTGGCAATACCTGCAGCCCCAGCTCTGGCCGCAATTTCTCTCTTTGCAGTTTAACGTCGGTGCAAAAACTGCTATTATGCTTGTCAATCCTATTATGTGGCTACTATTCTGGATCTATATATTGTTCCACACACAAGTCGAAGTCATGTATCATGTCTTATTTCCTGTGCCGGTACTCTATGTCGGAACACTCAGCTTGATTCTTGGTAATTTTCTTTCCATCTATTCCAGTATGCTGTGTTGCTTGCGTCGACAGCGCTACGATATGATCAAATGGGCACTGATTGCCCCTCTTTACTGGTTGTTCATGAGCGTGGCTGCATATATTGCCCTGTTTGAACTGATCTTTACTCCACACTATTGGCATAAAACATCTCATGGTTTGCATTTGCAGTCTACCGAAAAGGTAGCAGGTGATATCTCAGTTCTTCGGACAGCACCACTTGACGAACATTTTAACAAACCGCAAGACATAATTACAGACATGCAGAAAACTAAGCTCTGCTTGTCGGATACTATTGTACTCCAGGAAGCGAGCGCTGCTGGTGCAAATTCTATTCCACCAGAGTCACATATCTCCGCCATCTTTAAACAGATTGATTACGACTCCAGGCAGCGCTCATCATTAGTTAGAACAACCAGGCTAGTAACGCAGGTACCCCTGTCGCATGATCTCTGGTTCTGGGGGGTATTTTTCCTGGCCATTACAGCAGGCCTGTTCGCACTGAATTACTTTTTCTCGCGGAGCCAGACGCTGGCCTATATTGATGCGAGTTCCCATCTACTGATTGCTCGCCGTGTCATTGACAATCTCACACCTGGTCTTGCCCAGTTGGGTGGTGTCTGGCTACCGCTCCCTCATCTTGTCATGCTCCCTTTCATTTGGAATGATACACTCTGGCATTCTGGATTAGCCGGTAGTCTGATTTCTTTTCTCTGCTACATTCTCTCATCTCTCTATGTCTATTTGGGAGCCTGGCGCCTTACGAATAATCGCGCTGCTAGTTTTATAGGCGCCTTGCTGTTTGTGCTCAATTCTAATATCCTCTATCTCCAATCGACGCCATTAAGTGAACCGCTCTTGATCGCGACCATGACCATGGCCTGTTACCATTTCCTGGCATGGGCACAGGATGATGATGCGCTGCACCTGGTAATGGCAGCAGTGGGAGCCTTTCTGTCCACATTGTCACGTTATGAAGGGTGGTTTCTGTTCGTTGCCATGTTTGTTGGAATAGTGCTTGTCTGCTTGATGCGACGAGAAAGCCGGGTGCAAATTGAAGGAAAACTGCTGGTATTCAGTGTGCTTGGCGGAGCTGGCATCGCGCTGTGGCTACTATGGAATGCTGTTATCTTTGGTGACCCGCTTTATTTCCAGCGGGGACCATTCTCTTCGCAGACTGACCAGGTCTCTCTCATTCAAGAGCACCGGCTCCAGACCTACCACAATCTCTGGCAATCTCTCTCAACATTTTCGCTGACCGCTTTCTCTAATATTGGCCTGTGGACTACTATCCTGGCTTGTGGTGGCCTGGTCTTACTGCTCCTTCGGCGCCGTTTTTGCCCGGAGCACCTGGCATGCATCATCTTCGTCGCCCCTTTCATTTTCTACGTGATTGCACTCTTTTTTGGTCAGGCTGTGATCTTTATTGGAGCAAGTGGCTTATTCAATGTACGTTATGGCTCAAGTCTGGTAGCTCCAGCATCGATCTTTGCCTCAGTGTTCCTGAGCAAGCTTTTGCTGCTTGCATCCTCCACTGGTTCGGGGTCTTTTATACAGCGGCGTATCAGCAACAGGCTTAGACTGTTACAACGCTTGATTATCTCTACCTTCGTTCTGACTATGATCGTAGGCCAGACAGTCTTTACCTTTCCAGACAATATCATCACCTTGCAGAGCGGACTTTACGGAGGAGACTGTTCACCTTCTAGCAACATAACCTCCTATCTGGCTCGTCATTACTCCGGAGGTAAGATTCTCCTGGACTTCCATAGCTCACGTGTTACTGGAATCAACTTCGTCAACATCCCTTTTAAAGCCGTCATCTACGAGGGTTCAGGACAGTTCTGGCAGCAAGCCCTGCATAATCCAGCCTCAATGGCTGAATGGGTCATTACAAACCCATATGATCTCAGTGATATGGTCACCAGAAAGGTAAATGTTACCAGCTCCGCTTTCCTGACCCACTTTGTAGCTCTAGCACAGGAGCCTAACGGCACCATACTGTTTCATAATAAGAACCAGGACTCGCTGCCAGCTTCAACAGAGATAGCACCTTTATTCAATACAAACACACGTTGTTACCGCGATGATCTCCAAACTTCACGTTCCTGGACAGGAGTGAGAAGGCCAGAATTTCAAACTGGTGTAGCCTATCCGCACGAGGGAACTGGTAGCTATGGCCCTTCAGACACGGGTTGGCTCTCTGAACTGCAAAACCTGCAGAAGCAAACTGCTGCTCGTTGGATTAGTATTCCACTCTCTTTCTCACAGGATTCGGTGACTTCAACTCAGGTCCGGTCAGACCAACTTACTCCCTCTCCTTCGGCGTTCGCAAACGGCATTCGCGCAGCCCATGCCCAGGGATATAAAGTCTCAATAGAACCACTGCTGTTTGCTGCGCCATTTGACAAGCCAGCTCACCATTGGTCAGGCTCTATTCACTTCTCAACGCTGCAAGAGACGGGGCGTTGGTTCGACAGCTACTGGGAGACACTTAAACCATATATCGAAATGGCCGAGCACGAAAGAGCCGAGCAGCTAGCGATTGGCACCGAGGAAGATACATTGTCCACCAGAGCTCCGGTGCAGATGTGGAATACACTCATCGAGCGCGTGCGCAGCGTTTTTTCCGGCAAAATAACGTATAATATGAACTGGACCTCGGTAGCAAAGAGGCCACCTGCGTGGCTACGTAACCCACAACTGTATGCTATCGGCGTTTCAAGCTACTTCCCTCTGCTTAAACAGCCTCGACGCCTGAATGCGAGTGAACTTCAGGCACTCTGGAAGGAAAAGGCGCGCGTACAGCTTGATAAACTGGCACAAAATTTAGGGAAACCACTTATTCTGTCCGAAGTCGGCTTCTCTAATCGTAGCAATGCAGCTTATGCCACCTGGGATGCCACTGTCCGCGGTCGCGCCGATCCCCAAGAGCAGGCATTAGCCTGCGATGCAGTTTTGTACAATGTTCACGATGATCCCCACATCATAGGAGTCTTCTTCTGGGGATGGGATAATGTGTCGGGATTTGGTTTACGTAATATGCCGGCAGCAGCAACGATTCATGCCTGGTACCTGGATATGCTAAGTTAGTGGATAAGAAAAGATGGACAAATATATTGGTAAACAACTTGGTCAGTATCATGTGCTCTCACTTTTAGGCAGCGGGGGCTTTGCTGATGTCTATCTTGGCGAACATGTCTATCTAGGAAGCCAGGCAGCAATCAAAATGTTGAGCACCCGCTTGACAGAGCATGAACGCAATAATTTTCTGGCGGAAGCACGTTTATTAGCGAAACTCAGCCATCCCCATATTATACGTATTTTAGACTATGGGATGGATGAGGAAGGTACTCCCTATTTTGTCATGGAATATGCTCCAACCGGCTCTCTACGGACCAGGTACCCGTTGGAGAGCATCGTCCCATCTACTATGGTCATCTCTTATGTCCAACAGGTGGCGAGTGCTCTTCAATATGCGCATCATCAGAAGATGGTCCATCGCGATATTAAGCCGGAGAATATGCTGTTGGGAAAACAACATGAGCTCCTTATCTCCGATTTTGGCATTGCTTTTCAATCTGCCGGTTCGTTCAGCCGAACGCTCCAGGAGGTTGCTGGAACGGCATTCTATATGGCTCCAGAGCAATTTAAGGGTAAGCCCCAACCAGCGAGCGATCAGTATGCCCTCGGCATTGTTGTTTATGAGTGGTTGTGCGGAGTTCGTCCTTTCCGGGGGGACTTTCTAACAGTTGCCCAGCAGCAGTTGTTTGCTACTCCACCGTCACTGGTTGAGAAGAATCCTTCGCTTACGCCCGCAGTCGAGCAAGTGGTGATGATTGCTCTGGCAAAGGACCCAAAACAGCGCTTCGCAAACGTTCTCACATTTGCGAAAGCCTTGGAACAAGCATTACTCCCCCTATTGCCACCTCAAACAAAAACTAACGCAGATATTGGCAAGCAATCCTATTCATTTGTGGTGTCTCCAATCCTGCCCGTCCAGGAAAAGCCTACCAATGCTGTCACACCGTTGCCCGATGCAGTCATACAACCCGTTACGCCATTGCCAGAGTCAGAAACCGAACGGAAGAAGCTTGTTTCGCGCCGTGCTTTCTTGATTGGAGGGGTAACGCTGGGAGCAGCCGGCGCTTTAGGAATCGCGGCACTGTCCTGGTTCAAAATGTTACCACCACCTGGCGAGGAGTTTCATCCAGTATCTTCCAATGGCACCATGTTCGGAATGAATCCTCAGCGTACTCGTTTCGTTCCTGGTGAAAAGCTCCTTAATCCCTCAAATGTGAAAAACCTGAAGTTACGCTGGAGCGTGTACCTGGGCGGGGCAATTAGCCTTACCTCGCCCATCATAGTAGAGAATGTAATCTACATTGGTTCCACCAATTCCCACCTCTATGCTGTCCGAGCTGACAACGGAACCATTCTCTGGAGCTTCGCGACCGATAACCAGATATTTTCAACTCCGGCGGTCGCCGATGGCCTGATTTACTTTGGTTCCGATGACAAACATGTCTACGCCATCACACGCCAGGGCCAACTGCACTGGAAATTTCCGGTCCATGCAGGAGTGCCTGGTTCTCCTGTAGTTGTCGACAAGGTAGTTTACATCGGCTCACAAGATGGCAGTTGTTATGCCCTGGACGCCACAACGGGACGCCAGCTCTGGGCGAGACAAACCGGGGCCGGCATTGTATCCTCACCTGCTGTCATCGACAACAAAGTATACTTCGGCTCATTTGATTCGTACTTCTATGCCTTGGACGCCACAACCGGGAATGTGCATTGGAAAACTTCCTTGCATGGTGGTATTTTTTCTTCACCAGCGGTCGTGAACGGCATGATTTATGTTGGAGGGCATGATACTAATATTTATGCATTGAAAGCCTCTACCGGCGACGTCTCCTGGAAAGTAAAAACTAATGATGTCATCAATTCATCGCCAGCAGTCTGGAATGATACGATCTACATCGGTTCGAAAGATGCGAATCTTTATGCCCTCGATCTTAATGGTCATGTACTCTGGCGTAGGCCGGTTCTTTCCGAAATAGCATCATCGCCAACGATTGCAAATGACGTCATCTACGTTGGCTCCTGGGATCACAATATTTATGCCCTCGATGTCAACACAGGTAAGATTCTCTGGCAGTACCAGACTAATGATGGTATTGAGTCCTCGCCTGCTGTTGTCAATGGGGTCCTCTATATTGGTTCGCGCGATGGTTCCCTATACGCTTTCGCACTTTCCAATACTTAAAAGCTCTTGCATAAACTACCGATCAAAATGAGCGGTATGTGAGCGCTAAAATGATAATGGAGGATGAAAACAAAGCTCTTGCATAAACTACCGATCAAAATGAGCGGTATTTGAGCGCTAAAATTATAATAGAATATTTTCATCTATAGCATACTTGACATTCCGGAACTTACGCTCTGAAGCTACGCTGGGGTACCTATCCCTTGTCCGTGCAGCCCTCCAGTGTGAGGTCTGTGCCCATTGTTCTAGCGCTGGCGCTGGCAACGGGTTTGAGAAAAGGTAGCCTTGTGCCAGGTCACAGCCATGCGCTCGTAAAAATGTCAATGCCTCTACAGTCTCGACACCCTCGGCTACCACCTCGCACTGCAACACACGAGCCATAGCCACCACCGCCTGTATAATGGCAGTGTCAACAGGGTCTGCGTCTACACCCAACCCGGACACAAAGGCCTTGTCGATCTTGACTTCATCAATGGGAAGACGCTTGAGGTAGGCCAGGGATGAGTAGCCGGTCCCAAAGTCGTCGATAGAAATAGACACCCCAAGTGCATGCAGGTCAGCCAGGACTCTCCGTGCCTGTTCTGGTTGATTCATGAGCATGCCCTCCGTGATTTCGAGCGTCAACTGGCTCGGATCGACGTCATTCGCTTGAAGCAGGTCCGTCACTGTGGAGAGGAACCGGGGATCATACAACGTGTGAGTAGAAAGATTGACCGCTATATTGGTGTGGAGTTCAGCCTGTTCCCAGTCCCGGCATTGCCGTACCGCTCGCTCAAGCACCCAACGAGTCAGAGGACCAATAAGCCCTGTACGCCCAGCCATCGGAATAAAATCATCAGGGGGGATGGGTCCATGCACGGGATGAGTCCAACGCACGAGGGCCTCGACTCCCACCATTTTACCAAGCGAGAACGAGACTTTCGGTTGGTAATGGATCAACAGCCTATCATCTGCAATAGCCTGGCGCAACTCACTCATCAGAGCAAGCCTAGCAAAGTTGTGACATCGAAGCCATGCTCCGGAGTGAGCGCGATTCCAATGCTTCCTCCGATAGAGAAAACATGACCAGCAACTACAATCGGGGCATCGAGCACGCCAAGGAGGGTACGCGCAGTATGTATCGCTCCTGTGGCATCTGTCGCGGGAAGCACGATGGCAAACTCATCTCCTCCCAGTCGAGCAATGAAATCGGTGGGGCCCAGGTGATTCTGTAAGCGGGAACCAATCTTCTGTAGTAGCAGGTCACCAACAGCATGACCGAGGGTATCATTCACCTCTTTGAAGCGGTCGAGGTCCAAGAGCAACAGAGCTGCAGGGATGTTGCTCTCGCTTGCAGTTTGCGCTTCCTGTTCGAGCCGCTTTTGTAGAACAGAGCGGTTCGGGAGGCCAGTCAGCGCGTCGTGCGTCGCCACGATCTCCAGTTGCATATTAGCCGATGCCAGAGCATCATTGTTGGCGTACAGGGCGTGAAGTTCGCGCACAGCCACAACCTGGCGCACCAGCATCAGGCCCAGCAGTATCACTGCGCCTATCACCACCCCCATCACCAACGTAGAATGATCCCCACTTCGCCAGATGAAGAGCAGTAAGACCCCCAGAGTCGGTACCCAGGCATACGGGATCAGGATTTGCCAGGAGGTATTTAGCTCGGCAGTCCTTCCGTTTTCCTTAGCCTGTGACTCCGACTGAGGCAGCTCATAGAGGACTCGGGCGGCCAATCCCAGCAGCAGGTATCCGAGCGGCCAGCCAAGATCGAGCAGGCTACCAGTCATGTATTGATCGTGGAGTAGTTGGAAGTTGTAGATCGTATCGGTAATAGCAATCACCGCAAAGGCAAGGAACAGCAATTGAGTGACAGGACGCATTACGCGTTCGTTGTTGCGCACTGTCAGCATGATCAGACAGAAAATAAGCGCCAGGGTACTCAGAGGATAGAGAGCGCCCACCAGTCTACCCAGCATGCTATCGGATCCATGCATGATGGTGGGACCCAGTACGAAGTACCAGCTAAAGGTCACAACGCCGATCATGGCAATCCCTGCATCGAAGACGATACGAGTGCGACTTGTAAGCGGTCGTCTCTGGCGGGGCAAGAGTAGGATGGCCAGCAGCGCAAAAGGATAGGACGCGAGGTAGCCGGCATCGGCCCAACTGGGAAAGAGCGCAGCCATGTGTAGCACATTCTCATTGAGCGTCCAGATAATCTGCCCAATGACGTAGCTCAAAATCGTACAGGCAAGCAACAGCGGGACAAGCGAGCCTGTTGGGATCCACCAGGCCTGCCAACGTGAGATTGAGCGCGCTCTTGCCTGCTCTCGTGTGCTTGTTGAAAGCAAGATAGGGAGAGCAAGCAGCAATCCAACCGTTTCTAACGCGCCCTGCAGCAGATTATCTCCAAAGGTGAACAGGGCAGACGGTAATGGTTTGAGCACAAGATAAGTCAGAAATAGGCCCGTGCAGATAATGAGCAGGCTCAAGGGTTTCCAGAGGGTGCGGGCCATAGTCAAATACACTGACGCTCTCCTCTAAGGAATAATGTGATTTGTAATAAATAACGTTTAACCTGTTGAAAAACAAGATTGCTAGATATACATGACAAAGCTCCCACTCCCCTGGCAACATAAAATCAAAACTCTATCCACGCCTTCATGCTTATTGAACGCCTTTGTTTCTCTCTGGAAGAGAAGAGGTGAGAGATTCTCAAGAATGTTATACCCAAGATTCGCAGAGATTACAATAGGCAAGGAGATACAGTACTATACTTCATTCTCAATTGTGATCGTTCAGAGATATTGGCATAATGTGCTGTGATCAGATTGTGATTTCAGGGTGCTAGTATAAAGAAAAATGGAAACGGGTACGAGGTGCAGAGATTCATCGCAGGCCGTATGCCATATGGATAATTGCTAACGGTACACCCCACACCCCGGCTGCCATGATAACCGGGTTGCTGGACATTCTCCAAGGGTGATCTGGCGAAAGCTTTACTTTAATAGCCGGGGGATAACCTATGTCTAGACCGCATGTTATTGTGATTGGCGCCGGGTCTACTGGCGCAGCAACGGCGCACGATCTGGCACTGCGTGGCTTGCGGGTCACCGTCATCGAGCGCGGAGAGGTGGCCTCGGGCACAACAGGGCGCAATCATTGCTTGCTCCATTCCGGTGGCCGCTATTGTATCACGGACCAGGAATCCGCTATCGAGTGTATCGATGAGAACATGATCCTGCGGAAGATCATGCCGGATCTTCTGGAATTGAACGATGGCTTATTCGTCGCAATCACGGAAGCTGATTTGTCGTTCAAAGAACGATTTCTTGAAGCGTGTGCAGCCTGCCACATTCCCGCGTATGACATACCTGTCAAGCATGCACTTGAAATGGAACCTTTCCTTAATCCCAGAACACTTGCCGCAGTACAAATACCCGATGGTGTGTTCGAGCCTTTCCGCTTCTGTCTCGCATTCCTGGCGACGGCACGCCTGCATGGCGCCATCGTGCGCAGGTACACCCTGGTAACCGAGATCATCTCTTCGGGTAAAAGTGTGACGGGTGTGAAAGTCAGAGACTACCGGACAGGCAAGACTGAAACCCTGGGCGCCGATCTCGTTATCAATGCGGCGGGTCCCTGGGCGGGGGACGTAGCCGCGATGGCGGGTGTGAAGGTGCCGGTGCAGCCTACTGCTGGCGTCATGGTAACATTGGACTGCCGTCTCAACAACATGGTCTTGAACCGCTTGAATAAGCCATCCGATGGTGATATTGTCGTGCCGCAGCGTGCTACCTGTACTATCGGTACCACATCCTGGAAAGTTGAGGACCCGGACTTAATCGCGATCCCGCCAGAGCACATCGAAAAGATGATCATCCAGGGTGAGCAACTGATGCCTATCGTTCGCAAGATACCAATGCGGGCAAGGATGGCTGTGGCGCGCCCGCTAATTGTAAAAAGTAGTGAGGATGAGCGCAATGTGAGCCGCACCTTCGAGTGCTTCGATCACGCGTACGACGGCGTCGATGGCTTCGTTACGATCTCTGGAGGCAAGACCACGACCGCGCGTGCGATGGCTGAACGCGTCACCGATATCGTCTGTAACAAGCTCGGCATTGTGGCTGAGTGCCGCACGCGCGGGGTACCGCTCGCATCCTATCGTTTGTTCTTTCAAGGAGGCCAGGAATGACATTGCTCGATGTTACGCTTCGAATTTTCCGCTACAAGCAAGGTGAACAGCCTCATTACGATACGTTCACTGTACAGGTAGAAGACACAGCACACATGATCGATCTTATCGACCAGGTATGGGCAAAGCAAGATCACACCCTGACCTTCCGCCGTGCCTGTCACCATTCCTCGTGTGGTTCGTGCGCTCTGCGCATTGATGGTGTCGAAAAGCTTCCTTGCATCACGCGTTTAAGCGAGGTGTGGGATGGGCATAGTCCGCTGCGCCTTGAACCACTGCGTAACTTCCCGATTGTCAGCGACCTGGTTGTGGATGTGAGCGGCTTTTTTCAACGTATGTCGGCTTCGGATATGACGATTACGCGCGACGCCGAGGCGTTCTTGCCGCTAAGCGTCGACGACCTCGATTCCATCGTGCAGCCCGAAGAGGTCGAACTACCAGACAACCTGTCACGTTTCAATCGCTTCGAGAACTGCATCGAATGCGGCATTTGCATGAGCGCCTGCCCGACGATGGCTGTAGATAACAAGTTCATGGGACCTGCTGGCCTGGCGGCGATTTATCGCGCACTTCAAAAAACCGATGACCCGCAAGAAGCAGCTCACTTGCTGGCGCTAGCGGATGGTGAACACGGTGTCTGGCGCTGCCACAGCGCTTTCGAATGCACGGAGGCCTGTCCACAAGCCGTTGATCCCGCAGGCAAGATCATGGCCCTGCGCCGCGAGATCACTGCGAACCGCTTCAAGAAAACAAGGAGGAGTTAAAGATGGCAACTTTTGAGCAGCCTAAAGTACGCCGTGTGGGTCGCTGGTTCGACGTGCGGCACCGCAAACTGGGCATGTGGGCGTACGCCATCAATCGCATCGCCTGTATCGGGCTGGTGGTGTACCTGTACCTGCACATGGGTGTGTTGAGCATGTTGTCTCGCGGGCCAGGCGGGTGGGATGCCTTCATTGCACTCGCGCGTCAGCCTTACTTCCTGTTACTTGATGTCATTTTGCTTGCCGGTATGCTCATTCATGGTCTCAATGGCTTGCGTGTGGCTCTCATGGGTTTTGACGTAGGCGTGAAGAAGCAAAAGGCTCTCTTCAGCTCACTGATGCTTGTGGCTGTCGTCACATTGGGAGCTGCAGCGCTCAAGATCTTTGGAGGTTGAAACAATGGAAAATCAGCTTACAGAGCACATGATGGAAAATCCCTTTGCGCAGGAGACTAAAAGATCCTGGACCTGGTACTGGCAAGTTTTCACGGGCATAGCCCTGCTGCTATTGCTCGGCCTCCACTTCATCGCGAACCACTTCATCGTCCAGGGCGGCTTGCGTGATTTTGCGGATGTTGTGTCATACTTGCGCAATCCCATCATACTCGTACTCGAAGTTCTGTTCCTCGTTGTCGTTACCATCCATGCAATGCTTGGTGTGCGCGCGATTGTGATGGATTTCGGTATTTCCGATAGCGCCGAAAAGCGTCTGGGCCAGGTACTCACTGTGGTGGGAGTTTTGACGGTCGCTTATGGTTTGTGGCTAACGTGGGTGATTGTTCATTGAAAACAAGACAATAATAAAAGAAAGCCAACAAACTCGTTGGCTTTCTCTCTGTTTGCAAATCTACTCTACTCAGAGCGTCTTTTAGCCATCTGGCTTACTTAAACAATTCAGTATTGCTACTCACATACTCTCTTAGTATCCACGATTGCTATAGCCGCCTCGGTCGCCACCGCGTGACCCGCCACGTCCGCCGCCTCTATTACCATATCCACCTCTGCTGCCGCCATACTGATTGTCGCGTTTCTCACGGGCCTCATTGACAATGATCTGGCGACTACCCAGAGTAGCGCCGTTCAACTGGTCAATTGCCTTACGAGCCTCGTCATCGTTGCTCATTTCTACAAAACCAAAACCCTTACTGCGACCTGAATCACGATCAGTAATCACAGTAGCTGAAACAACCTGTCCAACTTGCCCAAAGAGATCAGCAAGCTCTTCTTCCGTCGTTTGATAAGACAGGCTTCCTACGTAAAGTCTCAAAACGTTATGCTCCCACGTCGACGCCAACAAACTTATTGCGTTCGGTGGAAACACATTCTTCCCACAAAGCGAAACAACAACATCTGACGTCATACTGCTAGTATAACATATATTACAACTGCTTTATTCCGATAATTGAAGCTATTCTTTGCAGTTGCATCTCGTGCGGCAATATAATAGCTCCCATAAATGAAAAAGGAAGACCTATGACCAACTTCGAAACTCGTCATCTTCATTCTTATAGTGGGAGCGATGAGCTACCCAAATTATTGCAGTTTGTGGGCAAATGCAATGTGCTAGCAGATTACTGTGGGTGTCTGCATCCGGGAGATATCTGCCACTTTCAGCGCCTTGGCCTGACCAGAGCGCTGATGTACGAAGGTATGCGCCGCATGAGCGCGCACGGAATAAGTACCGCCGTGGTCAAACACAAGCCTGCGCAGCAAAGCCCCGCCGCTGCCGCGCTCTATCGCTCCACCGGCTTCAGCCTGCGGTACACCCTCAGCGACTATCGCAAACAGATCATGTGACTCACACAGCGACATCCTCTATCGCCCGCCCGGTATAATCCCCATAATCTGGTTGCCGGCGCTGGTAGACTCCAGACATTAATGGCGATGAGATCATGAAATCAGCAGAGGCCCTGTTGCAGGCAACGGGAATGTTCCACACAACCGCAATACGCAGCAGGGCTTTCACATCTGTATCGTGTGGCTGCTGTGTTAGCGGGTCCCAGAAGAAGACCAGTAAGTCAATCTCCTGCTCTGAGATCTTTGCTCCGATTTGCTGGTCACCACCCAGCGGGCCGCTCTGAAGTTTATGAATATCAACCCCAAGTACCTGTTCCAACAGTTTGCCCGTCGTTCCAGTTGCATACAGTTCGTGCCTGACCAGCAAATCCTTATTAAATTCGGCCCATTCTAAGAGATCACGTTTTTTATTATCATGTGCCACAAGGGCAATTCTTTTCTGTTGTTCCACGATTATCGTTCACCTTTCATATTCCCCATCAACCCTTTCCAGGCATAGGGATATCTTATATACTATTCCTGCTCAGCACGCAACAGAGCATCTGAGTACTCAGATGCTCTTGCATCAAATGCATAGAAGGAGTGCTACATTGCACAGGGAGCGATGTTCCATCAGGGGGTGATGCGATCCACAACGATGTGGAAGAAGAGGAGCGTTCACTATGATATGATAGGAGGCTGCGTCGGCCCTCTCATAATAGGTGTATCTGCCAGCGGGATGCTCCCTCAAAATCTTAGTACATCCATTACCAAAACATAGTATACCATACAGGGGAATTGTTTAACTCAACGACCCTCCCAAATGGAGCCAGGACACGTGTCGATTTACCAATTTTGCTGAAAAACCTGAGAATGTTCCTGCGATATCCATTGGGCAAGAGGTATACTATAAAATAAGATATGTAGCGAGGAGGAATTTTGTGCGCCAATTGCCAACCGGTACTCTGACACTGCTCTTCACCGACATCGAGGGATCCACACTCTTGCTACAGCAACTCGGTAGCAGCTACACTGAAATGCTGCGCGAGTACCGTCGCTTGCTGCGCGGGGCGTTTCAGCAATGGAATGGCCACGAGGTCGACACCCAGGGTGATGCCTTCTTTGTGGTCTTTGAGCGAGCTACTGATGCGATTTCGGCTGCAGTCACTGCTCAACGTGCGCTTTGCAGTGCTCGCTGGCCTGATGGAGTGACCGTCCGCGTGCGCATGGGAATCCATACAGGTGAACTGCAATCTACTGAAGAGGGATATGTTGGCCTGGACGTCCATCGCGCCGCACGTATTATGAGTGCTGCACATGGAGCGCAGGTGCTGCTCTCTCAGACAACCCACGACCTGGTCACTTCCGAACTGCCCGGTGAAGTAAGCCTGAAAGATCTCGGGGAATACCGGCTCAAAGATATTGCTGGATTCACACGACTCTTCCAACTGGTTATTCCAGGCTTGCCCGCCGAATTCCCGCCTCCTTCAACCCCGAGTCTGCATCGTCCCCTCCACAGTATCCCATACCTCTCAACTTCGTTCGTTGGGCGCGAGCAAGAGATTACCTCGATTTGCGCTCAACTGCGACGGACGGATATGCATCTGCTGACCCTTTTTGGGACAGCAGGGGTGGGAAAAACGCGCCTGGCTTTGCAGGTAGCGACGAAACTTGTAGATCAGTTCGCGGACGGTATCTGCTTTGTAGCGCTAGAGCAGTTCAGCAACACAGATGAGGTCATCAGCGCCATAGCCCAGGCAGTGGATGTTCAGTCAGAAAAGGGACGCTCCTTGCTTGAGCAAGTGATAAGCACCTTACAAGGCCAATCGATTTTGCTGGTGCTGGACAACTTTGAACAGGTGCTCTCAGCTCGGCTGGCCGTAGCTGATCTTTTGGCTGGCTGCCCGGAGCTAAAGGTGCTGGTTACCAGCCGGGTGATGCTGCATCTGCGGGCCGAGCAATTGTTCGAGGTAACTCCACTGCCACTCCCTGCGTCTGGGCATCTAGTCGATTTGAAAGCGTTGTCGCGCTATGCCTCGATCGCGCTCTTTGTGCAACGGGCCCAGGCGGTTGCGCCAGATTTTCAACTGACCTCTGTGAACGCTGCTGCTGTCGCGGGAATTTGTACTCGCCTAGATGGTATTCCACTCGCCATTGAACTGGCAGCAGCTCGCACGAGGCACTTCTCCCCGCATATCTTGCTCGCGCAGCTTGAGAAAGGGCTATCTGTCTTATATGGAAAAGCGCAGGATGTACCTGCGCGCCAGAAGACGTTGCATGAAGCCATTGCCTGGAGCTACGATCTGCTTGAGCCTGAAGAGCAAGGGGTGTTCCGCAGACTGGCAGTGTTTGCAAACGGGGCGACGCTGGTGGCTGCTGAGCAGGTGTGTACGGAAGCGGGCGCTATAGATAGGAACATCCAGGAGGTGCTGGAAGAACTGGTGGATAAGAGCATGTTGCAGCGGCAGGAACGAGGTGATGGTGAGATGCGCTTCTGGCTGCTGCAGACGCTGCGCGAGTTCGGAGTAGAATGCCTAACCGGAGCTGGAGAACTTGCAGCAACGCAGGCCGCGCACGCGGCGTACTTTCTCTCATGGGTAGAGCAGGTCGCTCCTATGCTTTTAGGGGCAGAACAGGCAGATTGGTTGGATGAGTTGGACCGCGAGTATGAAAACGTGCGGATAGCTCTCGAGTGGACGCTGGACGGAACCGGGATGGAGACAGGCCGGGCAGAGCAGGCTCTCCGATTATGTGTGGCGCTGATGGCATTCTGGGAAATCCGTGGATACATCAGTGAAGGGTTAGCCTTTATGGAACGTGCGCTCGCCCTCGATAAGAATGCCGCGCCATCGGTGCGAGCACAGGCGCTGCACTACGCGGGATTTCTGGCGCTTATGCAGGATGATAACATGCGAGCAGAGGAATTCTTGCGCGAGAGCCAACTGCTATTCCGTGACAGTGGAGACAAATTTGGCATGGCGAATATCCTGCGGTTGCAGGGCAATCTTGCCATAATGAAAAATAACTATAAGATTGCTCGCCGCTTGCTTGAGGAATCTCTGAATATCTACCAGACGCTCAGGGATATTCGGAGAGCAGCTTCGACACGTGATGCGCTGGCTCAGGTTGCCATCGCCCAAGGCGACTACACAAAAGCGCTCTTGCTGCTTGAGGAAAATCTGGCTTCTTATAAAATACGGGGCGAGCAATATGGTACCGCCTACCCGCTCTTTCACATGGCTCTCGCACTTTTTCTTTCACGAGGAGATCGTACAAAGGCGCGCAAACTGGCGGAAGAGAGTCTTGCCTTGTTTCGAGCGGTGGGAAATAAACGGCTCATAGCGCACGTGCTCATCCTGTTGGGGGAAATCCTCCTGGTTGAGGGTGAAGTTGATAGAGCACATTCTATACTGGAGGAAAGCCTGACAATTTTCAAGGAGACGGGAGAACGTTCAGGCTCTGCCACGGCGCTCATGTCTCTCGCTCGTGTTTTAGCCAACCAGGACGAATATGAGACCTCACAGTCTAGCTACCAGGAGTGTTGGAAACTACTTCAGGTGGTTGGCGATAGGGAACTTGCTGCTGCTTGTCTGGAAGGATATGGGGAGGTCCTGGTAGCACAGGGAGAGGCGAGATCGGCTGTGCAGCTATGGGGGACAGCGGCAACGATTCGTGCTGCGATTGTGGCTCCTATGCCACCTATCTACCGCCCTGATTACATACGAGCAGTGGCTGTCGCCCGTGAAAGTCTGAGTGAAGAAGCTTTCCAGACAGCGTGGGCAAAAGGAAGCAGAACACCTCTCCCGCAGGACTTGTAAATGATTCAGACGTAGTAGAGCCGGACGACCAGGAGGGTCGCCCTTACATATCCCAAGCCGATGTTCCAACATGAGATATGGGGCGGACTTCGTGGTCGTCCTGTTCCTGGATAATTCATAGGCCCTCTTTGTATTATTAACTTGTTCTTTCTATAGTTTTCATTGTATATTAACTACACAAAAGTAAGTCACTGCCGGGTTCCACGCAAAACAATACGTTAGGAGAAACATACATCATGCAACTCGGATTACAAGTCCCAAACTTCACATGGCCAAATGGCCAGGAAAACCTCGGCGACACCTTTGGCCTCATAGCCCAACGAGCCGAACGCGCAGGCTTCTATAGCATGTGGGTCATGGATCACTTCTTCCAGATCAGAGGTGTAGGCCCGGTCGAGAATGAGATGCTCGAAAGCTATAGTGCGCTCGCATTCGCTGCAGGCCGCACGAACCGCATCAAGCTTGGTGCAATGGTCACCGGAGTCACCTATCGCCACCCCGGGATCCTAGTCAAAACAGTCACTACACTGGATGTATTATCACACGGGCGTGCCTATTTTGGTGTTGGCGCTGCCTGGAACGAAGAAGAACATCGCGGATTAGGCGTTCCATTCCCGCCAATGGCAGAGCGTTTCGAGCGCCTGGAAGAGGCACTCCAGATTGCCCATGAGATGTGGTCTGACGACGATAGCCCCTTTGAGGGCAACCATTATCAACTTGCCCGGCAGCTTAATTCACCGCAGCCGGTGCAGAAACCTCATCCTCCCATTCTCATCGGCGGGAGCGGCGAGCGTAAAACCCTGCGTTTGGTTGCCCAGTACGGCGACGCGTGCAATCTCTTCGCCCGCCTTGGAAGGGACCAGCTTCAGCATAAACTTGATGTCCTTCGCGATCATTGCCAATCAATTGGCCGCCCATACGAAGAGATTGAGAAAACCACGTTGGATGTCATGCTCCTGACCCGTGATGGTCGCGATGGCTCAATGACCCCAGCTGCTGCTATCGAGCATTTCGCAAACCTGGCGGCCATGGGCATTGACCAGGCCATCTTCAGTATGCCCAACGTCTACGACCTGGAACCCTTTGACCTCCTTGCTACTGAAATCATTCCAGTAGTCGAGAAAATACAGGTAGTCGGCCGTTAATATTAACCGCCAGCAGTCGTTCTTATTGTCATAAAACAACGAGCACTCTCCATGCTCAAGATGAGCATTATCTGAGCGTTATTTGATACACCATAGAGGATGATGGTGATTGCATCCTATAAATGCTTCGTGTAAAATACCTCAAGCAGGCAGCAAACAAACATCACTTTGGTAATAAAGAGCAAGAAAGAAGCAGGAAAAAAGATTGGACATATCAGACGTCACCATTGAATTCTATTCAGATACAGAGCAACACCTCAAAATCCTCGAAAACCAACTCAAGCATATCCGCAACGTAGATGTCTACCTGATCGAACCGAAAGACCCGACTGCGCCAGCGCTCGTAGCAATTGGCATATCCAAAGGTGGAGAAAGAGCAGCAAAGGCGGCGCATAACATAGCCCAGGTTCTCCACGACTTCTTACATTCTGAGACAAGCCCTCAAGGTGAGAAAAAAATCTTGCTCTTTACTATTGAGGGTGGACGTATTGATCTGGAGCCACTTACTGCTGAGGAGATTGAGGGGATCATCGTTACAGCCAAAAAAGAGGAAGATATCTGAATTCTTAAAGAGTGAGAAGAGATGGAGCATAGCGAAACCAGCCTGGGTAATACTCAGGCACAAACAAATAAAAAATCCCAACTAGCCTCCTGGAAAGTATGGGTCAAAACAGCGCGTCCTTTTTCATTGACTGCTTCTGTCAGCCCGGTACTGGTAGGCACAGCAGTAGCAGTCTATGAAGACGCATTTCATCTTGTAGCCTTTCTGGCGACCCTGCTCTCATGCCTGTTTCTACAGATTGCAGCAAACTACTTCAACGAATACTTTGACTACCGCTATGGACTCGATCACTCCGAATCCCTGGGTTCTAGTACGGTCATCTTTCGTCATGAAATGACGGCAACTCAGGTGCTTGCTGGTGGCATTAGCTGCTTTGTCTGCGCTGCTGTTCTCGGCCTGTTGCTGATCTATTTGGTTGGCCCAACGATCATTCTGTTCGGGCTGGCAGGCATGGCTATAGCTTATTTCTACAGCGCCAAACCGTTCCAGTTCGCTATTCGTGGACTTGGTGATGTTCTGGTTTATATTGCTATGGGATTCCTCATGACATGGGGAGCATATTATGTTCAAATTCCTCGCTGGTCATGGATAGCCTTCGCTGCCAGCGTTCCAGTCGGCTTTTTAGTTGTAGCTATTCTCAACATGAACAACATGCGAGACTACCTGGACGATAAGGCTGTCCATAAGCTAACGTTGCCAGTACGTTTCGGCCAAGTATTTGGCGAGCGTTTCCATGCATTTCTGCTGATAGGCAGCTACATAGCGGTAACCATCTTTGTATTGGTAAGGATACTGCCACTTTTTAGCCTGGTGGTCTGGATCACCTTTCCTCTCGCATTTACCAATGTGCGCTCAGTATTACATGCAACCGATCGTAAAGCCTTCGCCATTGGCATCAAGCGTACAGCAATGCTACACCTCCAGTTTGGAGTGGTGCTCGCTTTAGGCATTGTCTTAGCCACAATCACGAGACCTTTGATATGACAGTAAAACTCTCGCTAGAAGAAAAATTCCACGAAACAGGAGGCAAACGCTCCTATGTTCAACGCCTTTTCGGTAGAATAGCTCACGTCTACGATCCTATGAATCGCCTGATGAGTTTTGGACTAGATCGGCGCTGGCGTGCATTTGCCGCTCGCTACCTGGCACTCAGTAGCGGCGAACTTGGACTTGACTTGGGCGCTGGTACGGCCGACCTCTCGATTGCGGTTATTCGCTGTTCTGGACCAGGAACACACATGATCGGCATGGATATCACACCGGAAATGCTCGAAGTAGGTCGCAGCAAGATTGCTCGTTTAGGACTACAAGACCAGATTGAGCTGCGAGTTGGAGATGCTGAACATATTGATCTACCCGATAACAGCATTGATGGCTGCTGTTCCGCATTCACTGTGCGTAATCTCACCGATATTCGGCAGGGATTCAGTGAAATGCTGCGTGTGGTGCGACCTGGAAGCCGTGTTGTCTGTCTGGAAATCAGTCATCCACCCGGCAAAATTTTCGAATACAACTACCTCCCAAATTCACTTACGACCTTTCCCGATGCGCCCATGCTCAAAGCCATCATGGAAGAAGTTGGTTGGAGCGATGTGCGCTTCTATCGCCTCTCACGAGGAATAGTGGCCGTTCATGTTGGGACGAAGCCTATATCATGATACAAAAAGAAAGCAAACCTTTCTTACTTTCAAACTTAGCAACCTGAAGGAGTAAACAGGGTGCATTTCACAATTTTGCGAAGAGGGCAGAGTGATTCCTCTGATCGAGGGCGACTACAAGGGCGAGGACAAGCCATCGCCCCCACCATGGACGGCCTGAGTGAGTCGCTGTGTAGGCATAGTAGGGGCGCACCCTTGTGGTCGCCCTTTGGCTGGTTCCGGGTGGTCGCTCTTTTGCTGGCATTGCTCCTCAGCATGGTCTTCTCACTTTTCCCTACAAGTGCATTGGCGTCCTCGGGCGCTCCGACATTACAGGTTAATGCGGGGTTTGGCGCTAACTTTCGCGACGGAGCCTGGATTCCTTTATACATTACCTTACGCAATAATGGGAATGACTTTAGTGGTATTCTTGCAGCC
>WNFX01002155.1_pt1 | contig 21737 bp, 24 predicted proteins | sample 5400111 | NCBI WGS metagenome assembly WNFX01 (sample SAMN13153363, study PRJNA577476) | soil metagenome | isolation source: 40 cm soil or saprolite under grassland replicate 1 | place: USA:California | collected 2016-06-15 | reverse complement strand
ATCTCGATCCGCTTCTCCGTCTCCGCGGCTTCGCGCTCCGCGGTGCGCGCCGCCCGCGCTTCACTGGCCTTGACCCTCGGCGCGGCGGGACTGGCGGTCCCGGCCGATCCGACCGCAAAGGCGGCGGTCAGCATGTCCTCGCCGGCACGTGGCTCGCTGATGAGTGCGCCCCGTTGCAGCCGATCCCAGGTGTCTCCGCCGGAGACCGCGGCCAGCCGCAGCATCTCCTGCACTCGTCGGAGTGTCGCCTCGTCCGCCGCGTGGTCGCCGGCACGAAGCACATCCCCGGCCTCTCGTACCGTCGCCTCGAGCTCGCGTTGCAGCGCCTCGGACGCTGATCGCAACTCGGGCGCCGCATTCTTTCGCCCGCTGACGGCACCCGACTGCGCCTGCACGACGCCTTCTCCCGCGCGCCGCAGCCGCTCGAGAACGGGCACGTTCCGCCGCGCGAGCTGATTCACCGCCCAGACCGCGACAGGCGGCTTCTTCAGGCCGGCGACCTCGGCAGCCAGCTCGCGCTGCCCTGCCGCTTTCAGCTCTTTCGCCTTTGCATTGCGCGCGTTGGTGAATTCGTTGAGCGATCCCGCCAGCAACTGGGCAACCACGTCATCCAGGTTCATCTGCGGTTCGATCGTACGCTCGCGAGCCTTCGGTTAACTCGACTTGCCCCGCCGCGCGGCGAAGAATTCGCGAAGCAGGCGGCCTGACGGTTCGGCCAGCACGCCGGAGCTGATATCCACGCGGTGATTGTTGGCCGGATGTCGCAACACGTCATACACCGAATCGACCGCGCCCTTCTTTGGATCGGGGGCGCCGTAGACGAGCCGGCTGATCCGCGCGAGCACCATCGCGCCGGCGCACATCGGGCAGGGCTCCAGGGTGACGTAGAGCGTGACGCCTTCCAGCCGCCAGGATTGGGTCAGCCGGGCCGCCTCGTTGAGCACCAGCATTTCGGCGTGTGCCGTCGCGTTGGGCGTCGTTTCGATCAGGTTGTGGGCTTCAGCGAGGACGGAACCGTTGCGGAACAGGACGGCGCCAACCGGGACTTCCCCAATGGCGGCCGCGTGTCGGGCCTGCGCCAGCGCGCGCTCCATGTAGTGGACGTCGTCGTGCTGACCGGCCGCTAGACTCAAATCGATGGCGTCAGGAAGTCTAAACGAGGATCCCGGGCTGTTTGGTCCGCACTCGATCCTCTGGCGGGTCAATCGCGAGTCCGCGGTCACGCTCGCCGGCACCTGCGCCATCCTGATGCAGTTCGCCCATCCGAAGGTTGCCGCGGGCGTTCGCGAACACAGCCGCTACCAGGTCGACGCCGTCGGACGGCTTCGGCGCACGCTTGACCTCACCCTCGCCATCGTTTTCGGCCCGCGCCCGGCGGCACTGGAGGCGGTTCGGGCCATCAATGCGAGGCATCGCAGTGTCCGTGGGCCCGGCTATTCCGCCACGGATCCGGAATTGCTGCTGTGGGTGCACGCGACGCTGGTCTACTCCGCAATCCGCGGCTACCGCGCACTGGTAGGGCCGCTCACCGACGCCGAGGCGGATCACTACTACCAGGACACGAAGGAAATCGGTGTGCTACTCGGCATTCCACGGGAGATCTTTCCCGAACGCGTGGACGCCTTCGAAGCATATTTGGAGCGGATGATCGAGTCGCGCGAGGTGGCGGTGGGAGCCGAGGCCAGGCGGATGGCCGACCTCGTCCTCCGTCCCTCATTCCGGGGCGTCCCGCGGTTGGCGTTCGCGCCGCTGACTGCCATCACTGCCGGGCTAAGTGGGGGAGGGCTCAGCGCGCGGTCTTCGCGGCCTGCCGCGCGGGACTTCCGCGCCTCGTCGCCATCGCGCCCGGGCCGGTGCGCTTGTTGCCGCCTGCCCGACTTGCCTATCGGCGGTTAAAGCTGGTGCCCGCCTAAGTCGTGCGGATCGTGTCGGCGGGCCAGTACACGACGGCGAATCTGGCGGCGATCCTGGCCCTTGCCTTTATCACCTACCTGATCTGGCGCAACTACCGGCGCCGCGGGAAACTGGTACGGGATGCCGAAATCGCACCCGCCGTTGAGGCCGCCTTAGGGCGACTCCTGGCAGGCGAGACGCGCTTCGTGGTCCTGTCGGTCAGCCCGAGCGCCTATCTGCAGTTCGCGACTGACCCGAACGGCGCGGTCCTTGCCGAGGCCAACTGTCCGGCCGATAACCCGGCCGCCGAAAGGGTACTGTCGACGGCGGGGCTCAGCGCGGTCCAGGGTCCGCCGAACTATCGGGGCAACTTCGCCAGCGCCGATGTGGGCCGGCTCTCTAGCCTCGCGCGCGACTACCTTGACGCCCTTGGGGCCGCCTCGATTTCAATCCGGAGCGGTCGCTGACACTCCAGAAACGCCGCTGATCGGGATCACTCGTCGGGTGATGTCACGACAGCCGCGAGCTGTTCTCGAGCACCGCCGAGCTCACGCTCGATCGCATCGATCTCTTGAGCGGTGAGCACCACGAGAGGCGGCGATTCCGGTAGGCGGCGAAGCGCGTCGATCCTGAAGGCGGTCAGCGGATGCGTGTGGTCCGCCTTCTGTCGCGATCGTCGCCCGATCCGTCGGAGGCGCTCATGCCCCCTGGCGGGAAACGTCTTGCTCTCTTCGAGCAGAGCCTGCCAAACATCGGGCTCGCGGCGTTTTGCTGCCGCGCGCAAGCGAAACGTAAAGGGTCGCCCGAGACAGAGCTTGTCGAGACCTCTGATCATGGCATCCGGAGATGCCACGCGGGCCGCCTGTTCGTCGGCCAGATACTCGGCCCGAGGCGACGCGCGTCGCGCGTAGTACAGCAGCAAACGAAGGCATCCATAGGTCATCAGGCTCAGTCCGCGCATGATCAGGACGGCAATTTCTTCGGCGCTTCGGGCAATCGACCCTGGGTCTCCCTTCGCAATACGTGGCGGGGGTGATAGCCAGCGGCTGAGCGTGCTGAGAATTTCTAGGGCACTCCCCACAACCAGGTTGTGCGAGAGATCCCCGTTCGTGTCGTGAGCGACCTCGTGGGACAGGATCGCGACTCGTTCCGCGGGGCTGAGGATCGTCCATAGCGGAAGCCCAGTTGTGACAAGGCGCCGCCTCCGAATGCCGACGATGGTTGTGCTGAAGTTGTAGTCGAGGTCAACGGCGACCCAGCAGACGGTGCGGGCATGCAGGGTAGCTGAGATCCGGTCCATGAGCTGGAAGAACGCAGGGGCGTCGGTTCGAGTCAGGACCGGGAAGCGCTTCGGCAGGCTACCGAGCCGCGGCCGCATCACAATGGCCAGGCCGGCCAGGACGGCGGCTACCACCAGGAGCGGAGCGTCCAGTCCGGCCGACTTCACGATGGCGGCGGCTGCGATCAACAATGCCAGGGCGGGCAGGTGAACGAGCACGGAGAACAGGAACGTCGACCAGCGTGCCGCCGACTGACGGCCGCGACCCGACGACCCAGCCATCATCTCTTTGTGGAGTTGCTCGGCTCGCCGCTCCGCCCGGATCTCGGAGCGGGTCTTCGTTTCGGCTGGTTTCGCCGGCCCTTCGAGGTTCCACTCGCAGACCTCGCACCACATCTCCCAGCCGGGCGCGTTGGGGATGCTCGCCCCGCACTGCGGGCATTGCGTGGTCTCAGGCGAGGTAGCGTCAGTCATCCCGGGTGTCGCCTTGGCGGAGGGGGCGAGATTCGAACTCGCGGTGGCGTTGCCGCCACACGGCTTTTCGAGAGCCGCACCTTAAACCGCTCGGACACCCCTCCGGGCGGTCATTGTAAATTACGCGGTTACCGCCTTCTGGCGGGCGCGATGCCGAGCGACTTTCGCCCGGTTGCCGCAGCTGCGCATGCTGCACCACTTGCGCTTCCCGGTTCGGGATGTGTCCTTGAAGACCCAGTGGCATTGCGGGTTTTCGCAGATCCGCAGCCTCGCCGAATCGCCCTGGATCAGCTCGCGGGCGATCGACTCGGCCAGCCGGGCGATCGCGCCGTCGACGGGATCTCCCTGGTGACGGTGATCGAGCGATACGCCGTCGGTCGCGGTCACCAGTTCATAGATGTAGTGGGTGCGTAGCGCCCGATTGATTTCGGCGAGGTCACTCGCCTCGGGAGCCCTCCGGGTGGCGGCCGCCTCCAGCACGCCGCGCATCGCCTGGCGGGCGCGGCCCAGCCGGCTCAGCATCTCGAGGCCGCTGGCCGGTGACGCGTCGTACTGGGCCAGCAGGTGAACCCGCGCCTCGCGATGCATCAGGTCGTGCTCGACCAGCCACTCCAGCGCGGCGGCAGGGGAGTCCAGGTGGTCATGGCTGACCGGCCAGAGATCCAGCGTATTGATGAAATCCAGGCCGGTCTGGAGCCGCGCCAGGTGACCAACCACCATGGGCATCAGAGGCGCCGAATTCGTTACCGACTCGTTCACCTGTAACCCCCTTATACCACTTGACGGGTTAAATCTAACACGGTACAATATCACTGTAACTAGTCTGAACCTACGAAACGGTTACAGCGAGGTGACGAGCATGAACGACTACTACTCTCTCTACACGTGGGCGATGGACAAGCAGGCACACCTGGAGCGGGAAGCCACCCAGCGCCGGCTGGCCCGGCACTCCCGGTACGTGACCACGCACGACAACGCGCGTCTTCGCTGGCCCTTTGCCCGCCGGCGGGACGACGAGCGCAAGGCAGCCTGAGCCCCGTTCAGGTCGCCCGTGGCAGCCAAACCCAAATTCAGTCCGGCTGACGTGGCGGAGGCGCTGCGTCGGCAAGCCGGAGCGCGGGCGGCCAGACCGGCCGCCCGCATCTGGCTGGCCCTGGGCACCGTCTACATCCTCTGGGGCTCAACCTACCTCGGCATCAAATACGCCATCGAGACGATTCCGCCCCTCATGATGGGCTCGCTGCGCTTCATCGCGGCCGGCGGCGTGCTCTATCTGCTCGCCAGCCGCACCGGCGATCGGCGTCGGGATCCGATCGGCACCCGTCAGTGGATGGCCGCGCTCGTAATCGGCGGCGCACTGCTGGTGGGCGGCAACGGCGGCGTCATCCTCGCGGAGCAGTACGCCCCGACCGGGGTCGTCGCCTTGCTCGTGGCAACGGCGCCGCTGTGGATGGCGATCATCGACCGCGTCGTGTTCGGACGCCGGCTGCCTGCGCTCGTCATCGTCGGCTTGCTGATCGGATTCGGCGGGGTTGCGTTCCTGATCGGGTCCCCCGGCTCGGGTCACATCAACCTGTTCGGCGCCGCCCTCGCGCTGGCCGCCCCGCTGTGCTGGGCAAGCGGCTCGGTCTTCACCCGCCACGTCAAGTTGCCGGTCCGCCCATTGGTGGCGGCCGCGATGGAAATGCTCTGGGCCGGCCTGCTTTTCGGCGTCGCCAGCATCCTGACGGGCGAGCTCGGCCGGGTGCACTGGCAGCAGGTGTCGACCACCTCGCTTCTCGCGTTGCTTTACCTGATCGTCTTCGGCAGCCTGGTCGGGTTCAGTGCCTACGTCTGGCTGCTCCGCTCCGCGCCGCTGTCGCTGGTGTCGACCTACGCCTACGTCAACCCGGTCGTCGCCGTCATCCTGGGCACCATCTTCGTCGGTGAGGCGATCAACGCCCGCCTCGTGATCGCGGGCGGCATCATCATCTTCGCGGTCGCCCTGATCGTGGTCGCCCGCAACCGCGCCGCGTCGCAGGCGCGGTTGGCGGTCTCCGCCTAAGCCTGGGCCGGCTCTACCAGCTGCACGCGCTCGCTCGTGAAGGCGCGGTGCATTCGGGCCACGCTGGCCAGCGTGTCGATGTCGCGCACCGTTTTGTCCGTCCGGATCTGCTTGATCCGCGGAAAGCGCAGCGCGTAACCGGAGTTGTGCCGCCCCGATTCCGTGATCGCGTCGAACGCGACTTCGAGCACGACCTCGGGCTGGACCGAGCGGAAGCGTCCATAGTCCCGGAGCGTGATCGACTTGAAATAGTCGGTCATCTTCGCGATCTCGGCGTCCGTCAGGCCCGAGTAGGCCTTGCCGATATTGACCAACCGGTCGCCGGCTTCGTCGTAGACCGCGAAGGTGTAGTCGGACAGGACGTTCTTGCGTTTACCGTGTCCGACCTCGACGCCGGTCACGACCACGTCGAGCGTGGCCAGGGCTTTCTTCAACTTCAGCCAGCCGAGCCCGCGCCGGCCGGGCGTGTAGCGGCTCTCCGGGTCCTTCACCATCAGTCCCTCGTTGTTGCGTTGCCGGGCTCCATCAAAGATCCGGTCCAACTCGGCGGCGTCGAGCGCGCGGATCAGGTAGGCGAGCATGAAGGGGGAGGGGAGGTCGAGCCCCTCGAGAAGCCGGCGCCTGTCGCGCAGCGGCTCGGTCAACAAGTTGCGGCCGTCGAGGTAGAGCACATCGAAGGCGACGAAGATGACCGGGACCTCGGCGAGCAACTGCGCGCTGACGACCTTGCGACCAAGCCGGTGCTGGAGTTCGAAGAAGGGGAGCACGGCACCATCCTTGTAGGCGAGCAGCTCACCGTCCAACAGGACGTCATGCGGCACCGCTCCGGCAGCGGCGACCACTTCGGGAAAGGCGGCGGTCACCTCGTTGAGATCGCGTGAGTAGAGGACGACCCGGTCACCCTCTTTATGCAGCTGGCCGCGGATCCCGTCGTATTTGTCCTCCACCCAGGCCTCGCCGCCGACCCGCCGCATGATGGCCGCCGCGTCCTCCTCGGGCGAGGCCAGCATGAACTGCAGCGGGTGCATCAGGCGCAGCTGTGCCGAGCGTAGCGCGCCACGGCGGGCCAGAACGGCGACCTCGCCGAGGTCGCCGGTGAGCATCGACGCCCACGACACGTCGGCAAGGGGTGCGCCGAACGCCTTGGCGATTCCTTCTTCGACGAGGCCGGCTCGAAGCCCGATACGGAGGTCGCCGGTGAGGATCTTGCCGATGTACTTCGCCTCGCGTGGCGTGAGCCGGTCGAGTAGCTCACGCAGCGCCTCCGTCTTCTTCTTGACGGTGCGCTGTTCATAGACGCGCACAAAGGTCTGATGCACCTCAGGCAGCGATGTCGGCTGCGGATGCGTGTGGCCCTGGAGGACTTCTTCGATGACGTCACCAACATCGCTGTGGCGCATGTAGGACTCACCCAGCGCCTCCTCGTCCACCTGGGCTAGCTCACAGACCGCATTGCGGATCACGGCGTACCCGAGGTTCAGTTTCCGCTGGTCGCGGTCCGCGAACGGCCGGGCCGCGAAGTAGACGGCCGCCAGCGGCAGGGTCTCCTCGTCGAGGGCGGCGAAGTAGTCACCAAGTAACCGCGTCTTCTCCAGCTTGCTGCTGGTCGCGCGAATCGCTTCGCCCGTCCGGGCGAATGCCTCCATGCGGCTAGCTTAGAGGGCTAGCCTTGCTGAACCTGGTCGGCGGGTGGGGCGGTGATCGTCTCACCGGTGTTGTACTTGTCGAAGGTCAGCGTGATGTTCTGGCCGCCGGTCTGGGTCTCGACGTACTTGATCGGGTAACCGTCTTTCTCGCGGATGTAGGCATCGAAGGCGTTGCCGTCCTTGTCCTTCGCCGTCGCGTGCCAGGCCTTGCCCTGCGGCAGGTTCTCCTCGCCCACGTACTTCTGCTCACTCGCGCCGACGAAAGCGCTGGGATCGATGCCGGAGGTGCTCTGGGTCGCCACCCACTTGGGCGATGCCGGGGTCAGACCGTAGTTCGTGCCGTCGAGCGAGATTTCCTGGATGGTCACCTGCTGCCCACCGACATTCGTCGTGAACTTGAAGCGGCCGGCCAGTTTGGGTTTATAGGCCAGCGCACCGTCCCCGACCAGCTCGACGGTCGTGCCGTTGTCCGAGATCTTGCCGGTGACCGTGAAATGCGCGTCCTTGAGATCGGATTGCTGCGGCTTGGCCAGGACGTCTTTGGCGGTGGGGGCCGCCGGCGTGGGCACGCCGCATCCCGCCGCGAGCACGGCGACCCCAAAGAGCAGCAGCAAGCGGCGCAGTGGCTGCTTAACCCTGCACCACCTGGGAGGCCGGCGGTGCCGTGATCGACTCGCCCGTGTTGTATTTGTCGAAGTTCAGGGTCAACGCATTGCCCTGCTGGGTGATTTCGTACTTGACCGGGTAGCCGTCGCTTTCGCGAATCCAGCCGTCAAACTGGTTGCCGTCCTTGTCCCTGGCCTTCGCGTGCCAGGCCTTACCGGCCCGCAGATTTTCCTCTCCGACATAGGCGAAATCCGAGGCCCCGGTAAAGCTGTCGCGGCCGAGGCCGGAGGTGGTCGTCTTCGCGGTCCACTTGCCGTTGCCGGGCGCGACGAACGTGTAGTCGACCCCGTTGACGGAAATGTCCTGGTAGCTGACCTTCTGCCCGGCCACCGTCGTCTCGAATTTGAATCGCCCGGCGCCAGCATTCTTGTAGACCAATGCCCCATCGCCGTGGACGTCCACCGACACGCCGCCTGGCGTCGAACTGACGAACTTGCCGGACACGACGAAATGCGCGTCGTTGAGGTTGGTATGAAGCGGCTTGGACAGGATGTCCTTCGCGCTCGGTGGCCCGAGAGGCGCACCGGGTCCACCGCAGGAGGCGAGCAGACCAACGGCCGCCGTCGCCACGGCGATCCGAATCAGTTTTAAGACCACTATTGCTGGATGTCCGACGCCGGTGGGGCGCTGACCGTCTGCCCCGTATTGAAGCGATCGAACGTCGCCGTGAAGGTGGATCCCTGCATGGTGCTCGCGTACTTTAGCGGATAGCCGTCCGATTCCCGTACCCAGGCTTCGAACGGGTTGCCGCTATCATCCTTGGCTTTCACGTGCCACGCCTTTCCCTGGGGGAGCGTCTGTTCGCCCAGGTAGACAGCCCCGGTTCCTTTGAAGGAGCTCGGATTCGACGAGTTCGTGCTCGACTTGACGGTCCAGCGCGGGTTGTCGGGCGAGAGATCGTATTCCTTTCCCCCAATGATGATCTCCTCGAACTTGAGGGGTTGCCCGGCGATGGTCGTCTGCATCGTGAAGCGGGACGCCTGCTGGGGCTTGACGATGACGATCCCGTCACCGGTGGCGTCGAACGTGACGCTGCCGCTGACGATGTGGGCCACGAGGGTGAAGTGACCATCCTTGACGTTTGCGGTGTCGGGTTTGGCGAGGATCTCCTGCGCCGTCGGCGGCTTCGCGGGCCCGCCGGCGCTATTGCTGCAGCCGGCAACAACGAGCACCGAGATCGAGAGGACGAGCCAGGTCTGCGCTTTCACGGCGCTTATCCTAGCGTCCGCGGGCCGATCCTTAGGCGATGTCGGTGTCCTCGACAGCGACGCCGGCCGAGGGAAGGCGCGGCGGCGCGATGATCTCCTGAATGATGAAGACAATATCGATCAGCTCAGCCGTCCGCGTCCCGGGCTGGAGCTGCTCGATCAGCCGCGGTCGCACCTTCGCCAAGCCCTCGAGCTGCTCCCGCAACACGGCCAGGGCGCCTTCGTAGCCGTCGGGCACGGTGCCGACGCCGTCGAGGTTCAATTCCTCCAGTTGGCGGAGGAGATCATCCGTCAGCCGTCGCGGCTCGGCGAGCCGGGCTCGCCGGCGCAGCTGGTCGCGCCGATCCGCCTCCCGGATTTCCCGGTTCGCCGATCCCAGCGGTCCGATCACTTGCGCCTCCCCTCCGAAAGGTGTTCGCGAGGTTCTTGTACCACCAGCGGCGTCATCATTGTCAAATGCTGAACTCCCATTGCAATTGATCGGGCAAAAATCAGCGGGACGTGGGTGGAAAGGTCCAGCGGGTAGGGGTGCCGGTGAAGTCGGCTTCGGTGAGACCAAACGCCCAGGACGGCGGAACTCGAAAGCAGGCGTTGTCTGTCGGGTTGAAGAAGTCGACCGCGTAATCCATTTGGTATTTCTGGTTGAGCGCCGCCACGAAGCCGGTGATAGCTCCGGGGTCATCGATCAACGCCGCCTCGCCCTCGATCACGACCGGCTCGTAGGCGTTGTCCGTCGTGATGGCGCACGCGGGCCTGGCAAGCAGGTTACGGGTTTTCCGCGAGCCGCGGCTCGAGCTAAACCACAGCGCGTCTTTCATCCAGACGCCCCACACCGGCATCACGTGCGGTCGGCCGTCCGGCCGAGTGGTCGCCACCCAGTAGTCGTGCGAGCGCTGGAGTCGATCCACCGCCCACGACCAGGGCAGCAGACCGCTGCCCTGTCCGGCATCGACCAGGCCATAACCGGGCATATAGGGGCGGCTGGCCGTCGGCTCCTCCATGGTGGCTAGCGCCAGGCCAGCTGGCTGCGTTCTTTCCAGTACCGATCGGGCGGCTCGGCCAGCGTCGAGAGCGCAGCGAGCTCATCCGGTAACAGCTGCACCGCGATGGCCCCGTCATTGCTTCGCACTTGCGCTTCGGTGACGGCGCCGGAGAGGACCACGTCGACCCAGGGGTTGGCGAGCGCGGCGGCGATGGCTTCCTGGTCGCGGTCGGCGAGCCGGCCGTTCGCGAGCGCCTCCTTGATGATCACGCCCCAGCCGGCCTGATGCGCCTCGGCGAGCGCCGGCCCGGCGGATGGTTCGAGAAGATTCCATGTCGCCTGCACCGACTGGAAGGGATTGACCCCATCGACGCTGACGGCGAGGGCGCGGCGGATCACCGCGGCCTGCCGCGGGCCACTGACCGACACGCCAATGGTGAGCCCACCCGCCCGTAGGGCGTTGAGCTCGGTCAGAACGGCGTGATCGTCGAGCACGCCGCTCTCGAGCGTCGCCGAATGGATCTGATAGAGGTCGAGGTACTCGCCGAGCAGTGCGCGGCTCTCCGCGATCTGCCGTCGCAGCGCCGCGAGTGAGTGATCCTTGACCTCGTGGACGCGAGCATCAACCTGCCAGTCACCGACGTAGGTATAGCCCCATTTCGACCCCACGGTGACGGCGTTCGGTGGGAGCCCGCGCTCGCGCAGCCACGATGCGAGGAAACGCTCCGCAAAGCCGTAGGAACGGGCGGCGTCAAAGTAGCGGATGCCGGCGTCATAGGCGGCGCTCAAGACCTCGTGGGATCGATGCTCCAGGGCGGCCACACTTCGATCGCTTCCAAGATCCTTCGCGCGGTCCAGCGTGATGTAGCCGGGCCGACCCAGGGCGGCGAGGCCGAGCCCGATCGGCGTCACCATCAGCCCGGTGGAGCCGAGCGGGCGCCGCTCCATTCCAGAAGCTACGGTTGCTCGAGTATCCGTGCCTTTTCCTTCTCGAACTCGGCTTCCGAGAGCACGCCGGACTGCCGCAACTCGCCGATCCGTCGGAGTTGCTCATAGCGGTCGCCGCCTGGCGAGGGCGGGTTGACGACCGATGGCTTCGGTGCGGCTCGCTGCGCGAACTCGACCATCGCCGCAATGTTCGCCTTCATCAAGGGGCCATTGATGTGGGCCGGAAACGACGCCTGCCCCTGGTCGCCCGTTTCGATGACGATGGTCGAAAAGCCGATCGCATGCTTGCGCAGCGTGACGCTTCGCACGTCGGTCAGAGGGATGATGGCGGCCCTGCCGCCGGGGTCGCTCGGGCAGATCAGTCGTTGGGTCGTGAGGATGAGGGGCTTAACTGACGTACCCCAATCCTTCGCGGTGCGGACGACGAACTCGTCCTCACCGAGACGACCGCCATCCGGCAGCGGCACGTCTTCGATCGCGATCGGCAATGGAAAATTCCCCCGCTGGCGGGCAAACTCGGTGCGGCGGCGGGTTACCCGCTCCGACGTGACGGCCATCCCTAGGTCACCTTCTCCATCTCTCGAGCGCCCAGCGCGGCGGCGGCCACCCCGTCGAGATCGCTGTCGATCGACGCTTCGACGGCAGCGATCACGGCGCCTTCGACAAAGGGCGCGTTACTGAGGAGCACGCGACCGCCACTGTTGGAGAGCTGCTCCATGGCAACCTGTGTGCTCAGCACAGCGCTGCCCAGATCGACCAAAATCAGCACTCCCTCCGGCCCCCGCACGCCTTCGATGGCGCCCAGGATCGCGGTGGCATCGGTTCCAAGCCGTCCATCCGCGGTCCCTCCGGCGACCGCGATCTTCACCTTGCCCTGGGTCATCTGGGCGGCGAGCTCGCGGACACCTTCGGCAAGCCGGAGGCTGTGCGAGACGAGCACCATGCTAACCGTGCCCATAGGCCTTCGCGAGGATCTCGAGCGGGTGGGCGGAGGTCGCGCCGGCGCCGTGTTCGACCTGCATGCGACAAGTCTCGCAGTCGGCGAGCACGTAGTCACTGCCGGCGGCCTTGACCGCTTCGAAGAGGCGGCTGCCGATCTTCATCGAGAGGTCGTATTTCTCGACCTTGACGCCGAACGTCCCCGAGATGCCGCAGCATCCTTCGTCGACCTCCTCGAGGTTGACGCCGGGGATCAGCCGCAGCAACCGCATCGCCGGGTAGCCGATGCCGTGGGACTTCAGGTGGCAGGGCGCGTGATACAGCAGGCGCATGGGAACCGTCTGAAACTCCGTGTCCAGCTCACCCGCCTCGTGGAGCATCCAGAGGTATTCCATGATGTCGTAGGTTTTCGACCCGAGGCGCTCCGATCCAGGGATGTCGAGCAGATGGCCGTAATCGTGCTTCAACATCAACCCGCAGGAGGTCGAGCTGGCCACGATGTCCATCTCCTCTGCAAGCGGAGTCAGATGCCTGACGTTCTGCCGGCCGTAGCGGCGGGCCAGGTCCATGTTGGAGTTGACCACTGCGGGGATGCCGCAACACTGCTGATGCGGGACGACGACCTCGATCCCATTGCGCTCGAGAATGGCGACCGCCCGCTCGCCCAGGCGCCGGTCGTTGTAATTGACCCAGCAGCCGTAGAAGTACGCGACTTTCCGTCGTGATTTGACGGGTCGCGGGTGGCGCTTGAACCATCGCTCGAAGGTCAGCCACTGGTACGTTGGCAGGGGGCGTCGACGGTGGATCCCCACGAAGCGCTCCATCAGCACGCGGAAGAGCGGGTTGCGATTCCCGAAGTTCGCGAGCGGCGCGGTCATGCTGCCCAGCTTTCCGAGCAGTCGCGTTCGCCCCAGCACCCAGTCCCGAAGGCTGCGGCCCTTCTCGCGGGCCCCCTGGTTCTGGGCACGCCGGATGTATTCCTGGATGCTGACCTGTGATGGACAGGTCACCTCGCAGAGCTTGCACCCGGAGCAGAGGTCGAGGCCCGGGGTGACGGCCGCCTCCTGCGGCGAGCGAAACCGTTCCATGTCCGGGCCGAGGGCCTTGGGACCGCGAAAGATATCGGTCGAGCGCGCAACCGGACAGACGGTGTTGCAGGCGGTGCACTTGGTGCAAGCCTCGACGGAGGCTTCTTCTTCGACGGTGTCCGTCGTCGGCTCGAACTCCTCGGTGATCATGCGGCCAGCGCCTCCTGCGCTGCGCGGTATCCGGTGGCGATCGCCATCCCGCCGCGCGACTTGGTCCCCGTTGGATCGTATCCCGCCATCGCGCCCCCGGCGCAAAACACATTTCGCGCCAGCGGCTTGCCGTTTTCGTCCGCCGGCTGGAGGCGATCGGTGAGCGCGTAGCCGACCTGCTCAAACGGTTGCGTGGAAAACAGCGACTCCGCGGTGCGATCCGTCGGGACCTTGTTCCACGCGATCGGCTGGTGGAAAAAGGGATCGCGCACGGTGTGCACGCCGGCGCGGAACGCTCCGTCGACCCAGTCCTCCAGGGCCACGACGTAGGCGGCGGCTTCGACGGGAAGCTCGTGGCCCGCTGCTTTGAGGAGGATGCTACGGCAGCGTCCATCCGTGACCTCCGCGGCGTGCCCCGGCGCCGCCCAGATGATCTCGATGCCGGCCTCTTGCAAGTGCTTGCGGAGCCGGTCGAAGAGCCGGAGCGCGATGACGGACGGTGGGACGGTTGGGATCTCGAAAATCGGATGGCCCACGTCCCGCTGAAATGCCGCAAAGGTCTCGTTGGGCGTGGTCAGCCCCAGCACGCCGGGCACACCGATGCGGACGCCGTCGCCGACGCGCTCGCGCAGCTGAGCGGCAACGGCATCCCGGAAGGTGGCGTCCTCGAAGCTACGGGCCAGGTCGACCGAGGTGAAAAGGCGGTCGGGGCCGTACCCCGGCGCCGTCACGCGAACCGCCGACACAGCGGCGGCGCCCCACTGGCGTTTGAGGTTGGAGGCGGCGAGCTCAGGCGCGAAATCCTGGTAGCCGCTGAATCCGCAGAGGACGATCGGTTCCGGCCGGCTCAGGTCGCCGGCGGTCATGCTCGCGGGAGCGAGGCAGCATGGCTTGGGCGTGCCGGTGGCGGTCGGCAGCAGGAAGTTGCGGTTGAGCGCGCCTTCCCAGGCGAGGCCGGCCTCCTTGAACCACTCGAGCATCAGCCGAGTACTGGCATGGACGGCGTCCATTCCGGCGCGCGCATAGGGATGGGTCGGTTCGCGGGTGATCAGCCGCGCCACCGCCTCGGCCGGGTCCGCCACGGGTTCCGTCGAGGTCGCCGTCGGATACCCGATGACGTCTACGGTGGCAAACAGAAAGTAGAGCGAGGAGAGGCCGGGCCATACGAGGACCACCTGGCGCCCCGACTGTTGGATCGTTCGCGCGGCGGCCAGCGCCGAAAGCCCGGTGCCGATCACCGCGACATCGGTCTTCATCGGTGGCCCGCGACCGTGGCGGGCTCCGCCACGACAGGGGGAGGGAGCGGCTGGGCCATGAGCTGGCGGTCGACGTTGTAGAGCTCCATGTGAAGCCCGGTCGTAACCTGCATGTTGCGCAGCTGGCTCCCCCAGAACACGTGGCGAACTCCACGCCAGCGCGTCTCGAGGAAGTCCGCCATCGCCCGGGTCGCGCTTGCACCATCGAGGCCGCGGTCGCTGACCAGCCGCGCCGCCAGCCGGTATGAGCAGATGGCGGCCTGGCATGGGCCCATCCCGGAGCGGGTCCGCCGGCGGACGTCCTCGAGGTCGCGTACCGCGGGGTCCTTGAGCCAGGGCGCGACGTCTTGCGGTCGCACCAGCTCGCACTCGCAGAGCAAAGGCTGCAGCGGCGGCTCGTCACCGTGTGGTTTGGGGACGCCGAGCACCGACGGACGGTGTCGCAACTGGTCGAGGGCTTCATCCCGATCGTTGAGGGGCACCTCGGCCGTGGTACACGGTGTGCTCACGCCAAGGTGGCGAGCGGCAACGTCGACGACTCGTTCCGCCATCAACCGATAGGTCGTCACCTTGCCGCCGACGATCGAGGTGAAGCCCTTAATGCCGTCGCGCTCCTGGTGGTCGATGACGGCGAAGTTGCGGCTCATCTCGCGGCCTTCCGCTTCCGCCCCAAGGTCGTACAAAGGCCGCACGCCGGCGTAGGCGCGCATGGCGCGTGCGGTCGTGACGCCGTCCAGCATCATGGCACCCTCTTCGATCATGCGCCGCACTTCATCCCATTCGATGGGGAGGGTTTCCGGGTGCGGCACCTTCGCCGAGGTGGTCCCGAGAATCGATACGCTCAGCCCCGGAACGACGATGTCGCCGTCGCCCGGCTTGTGACAGCGATTGATCGCCGCGTGCGCGAGCCGCCGGGAGAGCACGACCATGGTTCCCTTGACCGGCACCACCTTGACCTCTACCCCGAGCAGGCGCGCCACCAGCCCCGACCAGGCGCCGGTGGCGTTGATCACCGACTGACAGGCGATCGATGCTTCCTGGTTCGTCTTCGAGTCGCGGATGCGCACACCAGTCAGGCGATCCCCGTCGCGCAGGAAACCGACGACTTCGGTGTGGGTCATCACTCGGGCGCCTCGGCGGCGCGCCGATTCCACGTTTCCCACCACCAGGTAGAAGGGGTCGAGGTGGCCATCCTCGGGCACCCAGAATACGGTGCGCACGTGTCGGGAAAGGGCGGGCTCGCGCCGGCGCGCCTCATCGACCGAAATCCGTTCGCAGGTGATGCCGGTGCGGCGGCATCCCTCGACAAACCTCGGCTCCCACTCGTGGTCGTCTTCGGTCACCGAAACGAAGTAACCGCCGGTATCCTCGATCGTGCTGCGCGCAATGCGGCGCAGGATGCGACCTTCCTCGAGGCATTCGATGGCAGCCTGCTCGTCGTTGACGCAGTAGCGGCCCCCAGAGTGGAGCAGCCCGTGCGAGCGTCCCGTCGTCCCAGAGGCCAGGTCGCCTTTCTCGACCAGGATGGCATCGATGCCGCGCAGCGCCAGGTCGCGGAGCACCCCCGCGCCCGTCGACCCGCCCCCGATGACGACAACGCCCGTGCTGGTGTCAGGCATTCAACAGAAAGGGGAAGGGACCAACGCGGCCCTTTCCCCTCATCCTAGCGCGCTTTTCTACGACTTCGCGCCAGCGCCGACGGCTTCGCGGGTCGGTTCCTTCTCGACCCAGTGGAGCGTGCGCTCGACAGCCTTCTTCCAACCGGCGAGCCCCGCCCGGCGTTGCTCTTCGGTCGACTGCGGCTCGAAGACCTTGTCGACCTGCCAGTTCTTGCGCAGCTCATCGAGCGTGCTCCAGAATCCCGTCGCCAACCCGGCGCCGTACGCGGCGCCCAGTGAGGTCGTCTCCTGGACCTGCGGCCGAACCACCTTGACGCCGAGGATGTCCGCCTGCAGTTGCATCAGGAAGTCGTTCTTGACCGCCCCGCCATCCACCTTGAGGGTGGTGAGCTTGACGCCCGAGTCCGCCTCCATCGCGTCCGCGACTTCCTTCGTCTGGTAGCAGATGGCCTCGAGCGTGGCCCGGACCAGGTGCGCGCGGGTGACGTAACGGGTGAGCCCGACGACCGCGCCACGGGCGTACATGTCCCAGTGCGGCGCGAACAGACCGGAGAACGCCGGCACGAAGTAGATCCCGCCGGAGTCTTCCACCGATTTCGCGATCGCCTCGGTCTCGGACGCGTCCTTGATGATCTGCAGGTTGTCCCGCAGCCACTGGATCGCCGCGCCCGTGATCGCGATGGAGCCTTCCAGCGCGTAGACCGACTTCCCCTGCTCCAGGCCGTAGGCGGCCGTAGTCAGCAGGCCGCTCTTCGACGGAACCGGCGAGGTGCCGGTGTTGAGCAGCATGAAGTTGCCGGTGCCGTAGGTGTTCTTCGCCTCACCGACCGAGTAGCAGGTCTGTCCGAAGAGGGCCGCCTGCTGGTCGCCCAGGTCGGCACAGACCGGGACGGCCCCGCCCACGGGACCATTCGCCTTGGTCTGGCCGTAGAACTTCTTGTCGCTCGACGGCCGGATCTGCGGCAGCATGGCCCGCGGTACCTTGATCTTGCCCAGCAGTTCCTGGTCCCAGTCCAGCGTCTTGAGGTCCATCAACATGGTCCGGGACGCATTGCTGTAGTCGGTGACGTGTGCCCCTCCCTCGGGGCCGCCGGTCAGCCACCAGATGACGAAGGTATCGATGTTGCCGAAGAGAAGGTCTCCGCGCTCCGCGGCCGCCCGTGCACCGGAGACGTTGTCGAGGATCCACTGGATCTTCGGCCCCGAGAAGTAGGTGGCCACGACCAATCCGGTCTTGGCCTTGACGGTCGGCTCGACGCCGTCGTTGATCAGCTTCTGACAGATGTCGATGGTGCGGGTGTCTTGCCAGACGATGGCGTTGTAGACCGGTTTGCCGGTTTTCTTCTCCCAGACCACTGTCGTCTCGCGCTGATTGGTGACGCCGATGCCCGAGAGCTCGTCGGCTTTGATGCCTTTCTTCGACATCGAGCCCTTGATCACGCGTTGCGTCTTCTCCCAGATCTCCATCGGGTCGTGTTCGACCCATCCGGGCTTGGGATAGATCTGCTCGTGTTCGAGGTAGTCGGTCGACACGACCTTGCCATCGTGGCTGAACACCATGAAACGGGTTCCGGTGGTGCCCTGGTCGACGGCTGCCGCGTACTTCTTATCCGCCATACCCATCCTCCTTACGTAGTCGTAGTCGTTGTCGTTGCTCGCTGGGGTAATGTGGCCAGGCTGTCGCTCAGCGCCCGCAGCATCAGGTAGGACGACGTCGCCCCGGGATCCTGGTGGCCGATGCTGCGATCGCCGAGGTAGCTGGCGCGGCCTTTCAGCGCTTTGAGCGGAATCGTCGCCTTCATCCCTTTTTCGGCCGCGTCTGCCGCCGCGGTCAGCGCCTGTTCGAGCGGCGCTCCGTTAGCGAGAGCCTGCTTGGCCTGCTCGACCGCCGGGGTTAATGCGTCGACCATCGTCTTGTCGTTGGGGTTCGCCTTGCCCCGCTCCACCACACCCTTCAGGCCCGCCTCGAGCGCGCCCACGAGGTCCCGATCAGAGACCTCCGTTTTTCCATCCAGCGCGGCGCCGGCTCGCAGGAAAAAGGTGCCGTACAGTGGCCCGCCTGCGCCCCCCACCGAGCCGACGAGTGCCATGCCGGTGGTCTTGAGCAGCGTGCCGACGTCCTTGTCGCGGACCGGGGCCAGCTTGACCAGCACGGTCTGGAAGCCCCGGTCCATGTTGATGCCGTGATCGCCGTCGCCGATGGCGGCGTCCAGCCCGGTCAGGTATTGCTTCTGCTCGGCCACGATGCCGGCATAGCGCTCCAGCCAGCCATAGATCTGCGCGCTGGTCACCGCCACAACCGTTAGACCTTCCAGCGAAGCGCCGGGGTGTGCACCGGCGCATCCCAGAACTTGGTCGTCTCGCCATCGAGCTTCAGCAGGGTCACCGAGCATCCGGCCATCTCCAGTGAGGTGATGTAGTTGCCGACCAGGGAGCGCGTGATCTTGATCCCCTCGCCTGTCAGGTAGCGATTGACCGCGTTGAAGATCACGTAGAGCTCGATCAGGGGCGTCCCGCCCATGCCGTTGACGAACGCGAGGACCTCATCGCCACGCTTGTAGGGGAGGTCCTTGACGATGGTGCTGGTCAGGATCTCGGCGATCTCGTCCGCCGACTTCAGCTTGGTCCGTTCCCTTCCGGGCTCGCCATGGATGCCGATGCCCAACTCCATCTCGTCGTCGGCGATCTCGAACGTCACTTTGCCCGCCGCCGGCACGATGCACGAGGTCAGCGCCATCCCCATGCTGCGGCCGTTCGCGTTGACTTTCTTCGCCAGCGTCGTTACCGCGTCGAGGTCCGCACCGGCCTCAGCCGCGCCGCCGACGATCTTCTCCAGCAGGACCGTGACACCTACGCCACGGCGTCCGGCCGTGTAGAGGCTGTCCTGGACGGCCACGTCGTCGTTGGTGATGACGGCGTTCACTTTGGCGCCCTCTCCACGCGCCAACTCCGCCGCCATCTCGAAGTTCATGATGTCGCCGGTGTAGTTCTTGACGATGTGCAGGACGCCGGCCCCGCCATCAACTGCCGCCGTCGCCCGCGCCATCTGGTCGGGAGTTGGCGAGGTGAATACCGCACCGGGACAGGCCGCATCCAGCATCCCCAGGCCGACATAGCCGCCGTGCATCGGCTCGTGGCCGCTGCCACCCCCCGACACCAGGCCGACCTTGCCTTTGCGCGGTGCATCCTTCCGGATGATCACATTGGGGTCGTACTCCACCCGGATCAGGTCGGCATGGGCTGCGGCCATCCCGGCCATTGCATCCTTGACCTCTGTCTCCGGGGTATTGATCAACTTCTTGAGCCGGGTTGTTACTGCCGCTTCTGCCATCGCTGCCTCCTCTTACTTGTTGGTTGTCGGCAAATCGCGTCGGAAGATGAATCTCCCGATCCCCTTCCCCATGAGCAGCCCCAACGCGATGGCTACCAGATTGCTGATCAGCGAACCCGCGTCGAATCGCCGTGCCAGCAACGCGACCAACACGGCACCGATTGCCAGGCCGCTACCCCCGATCAACAGGATGCGGTTCAGCCGCTCTTCTCGCGAGCGAGGGCGTGCCCGACGGACGGGCGAGACCATCGCGTCCCGCCCGTCCCGGGCCCTGCCAATCTGTCGCTTCAGTTGGCGCGACACGTTCCCGTCAAGCGCGTGCCCGCGCCGGTTCCGCCACCTTCTCCGCAACGTCCGGTCCAACCGGGGCAGGGAGGTGCCGGTGCACCACGAAGTCGTAGATGTAAGCGCCCAGCGGGCCACCGACCAACGGCATCAGGGTCGTGATCCAGATGTTGAAGTTCGGCCCGGGGATGGCGTTCGAGCCATAGCCGATCAACAGCATCCAGATCCTGGGCCCGAAGTCACGGGCCGGGTTCAAGGATGCCATCTCGATCGGCGCGAAGAGCCCAACCAGCGCTGCCACGACGATACCGATCGCCAGCGGCGCCACATTTGCGGCGGAGGGCATCCGGTCCTCGATGATCCCGAGGACTGTAATCACGAGGATTGCCGTGATCAGGATCTCCGTGCCCGCCCCCACCCACCAGGGGTCGATCTGTAGTGCGGCGGCGTTATGGCCGATCAGCAGCGGGTGCGGCCAGTTGGCGGAAAAGATGAGCCCACTCTCGATCCCATTCGCGCCACCGCGGTCGATCACCGTCTTGGCCGTGTGCTCGTAGTTGTAGATAAGCCCGTTCCAGACAAACGAGACACCGGCCGCGCCAAGGAACGCGCCGGCGACCTGCGCGCCGACGTAGCCCGGCACCTTTGACCATGGAAAGCCACGACGCCAGGCCAGTGCCAATGTCACAGCCGGGTTCAGATGAGCGCCCGAGACCGCTCCGCACGCGTAGATCGCGAGGGTGACCGCGAATCCCCAGAAAAATCCCGCCCCGAGCAGCCCGGCCAGGAAGCCATTTCCGTCGCCGGCGACGGCATAGGCGACGAAACTGTCGCCCAGGAAGACCAGAACGAAAACGCCGAGCACCTCCCCGAGGTACTTTTTAGTCCAGCTTTCTTCGGCTACCGCCATTCTTTTTGCCTCCTCCTCTTTGACTAAAAGTCGCGCGATGACGCCTCCACGATGGTCCCGATCTCCGCCCCTTTGCACCTCCTTTGGCGGCGTATCCAAGAAAAAAAGTCCTAACCTGCACGCTCCAGCCGGAGCGCACAGGTCAGGACTTTTCCCTTCATGTCCCGCCAGTCGCTGCAGGCTTGTTCATAACACACGAATAGGCTCGTGTCAATCGCGAATCCGGGCGTCCCGGAACTCGCGCCAGAGCCCGAGCTCGGCGCTTGCCACCACATCCGCGCCGGCGGCCAGCACGGCGGCGGCCTGCTCCGAGGTGGTGATGAAGCCGGTGCCCCACACGGGAACATTTGTGCTCTCCCGGATGGTAGGCATCACCTCCGGGATGGCGACCGCCGGTGCAATTGCGATCGCATAGGGTGACGGACGGCCAACACTGTTGAGCCCGGTTTCGAGACCGGTGGAATCGAGCGCGTGAATCCGCTGGATGGTCCGCAACCGGAAGCGGCTGGCATCCTTGAGGATGTGGGGCTTCACTGAGAGCACCCCCGAGAAGCCGAGGTCGGTGGCGACGAAGGCCAGTGCCGCACTATCCGCGGCCAGCCCCTCGACGGCATCCAGGTTGACGAAGATCGCCACCCCCTGGCGAGCGGCCGCGGCCAGCGGCCCCACCATCGCCAGCAGGCTGCCGCGCTCCACCAGTAACTGGCGGTAGCCCAGATCGAGCGCCTGATGGAGGGTGTTGCTGTCGCGGATGGCGGGTAACATCGCGCCGAAAAGGCCCGGCGTCCTTAGGGCCACAGGCTCACCGTGCTGGTGCTAACGGCGCGCGCCCCGCGCTCGAGCGCGGCCTGCCGCTGGTGCGGTTCGGTCACGAATCCCCCGACGATGATCGGCACCGGGTGACGGGCTCGGATCTGCTCGGCGACCAGGGGAAAGATGACGGCGGGCTGCACCTCGACGATGTCGGGGCGCGCGTGCTCAACGGCGGCCATCGCGGAATGCAATCCGAGATCGTCGTA
>WNFX01003325.1_pt1 | contig 21746 bp, 24 predicted proteins | sample 5400111 | NCBI WGS metagenome assembly WNFX01 (sample SAMN13153363, study PRJNA577476) | soil metagenome | isolation source: 40 cm soil or saprolite under grassland replicate 1 | place: USA:California | collected 2016-06-15 | reverse complement strand
CCCGCTGCAGGTTGTGGCCGATGGTGGGGGGTGCGTCGAACAGCACGACGCCGTCTGGGGTGGTCAGGAACGCCGCCTGGTAGACGCCGTCGGTGACCCAGTACAGGTTCCGCTCCACGCGGCCGACGTGGTAGCCCTGGTCGTTGAGGGCCGGGCCCAGCGCGGAGCGGGGAATCGGCGCGTAGTCCGGCAAGGCTGCGGCGCTGCTGGCGCCGGAGTCTGGTGAGGTCACGGTAGCTCCCCTCGTATCTCGGGCACGTGCCCTGGTGGCCGTGCGAGCGTTGCGACGAGGCTGGCCATCAGGCAGGTGAGCGGTCCTCACCCGATCATGGTGATTCGCGCCGCGGCCCATCAGCCGCCGTAGGCCGGCAGGATTGCTCCGCTCACCGGCGCGGCGGCGTCGCTGACCAGGAAGGCGATCACGGCGGCGATCGCCTCGGGCGCGACCGCCTTGGTCATCACCTCGGCCGGGAACAAAGCCCGGTTTGTGGGGGTGTCGAGCAATTGTGGCGCGACCGCGTTCACTCGGATCCCGTGCGGGCGGAGCTCGATATCGAGGGTGCGGGTCAGGTGGACCAGGGCGGCCTTGCTCACGCTGTAGGCGGCCATGCCGCCAGTTGCCTCAATCCCCGGGCGGGCGGCTACGTGCACGATGGCCCCCGAACCCCGCTGCTGCATGTGCGGCGCTACCGCCTGGCTCAGCCACAGCGCCGGTCCCAGGTTGACGTCGAGCACGAGCCGCAGCGTCTCAGGGGTCGTGCTGAGCGCGTCCCCGGGGCGGAACGCACCGATGGTGTTCACCAGCACCTCAGGAGGCCCAACCTCGGCGGCGATCCGGTCGATGAGCTTCGCCGCCACCGCGGGGTCGGTGGTGTCGGCCACCTCGCGGCGGACACCGTCGGGAAGGTCACGCAGCCCCCGCTCGTTCCGGTCGACCGCCACCACCCAGCGGCCGCCAGCGGCCAGGGCCATCGCCGTCGCGTGGCCAAGCTCACCGCCCCCGCCGGCCACGATCGCCACCTGTGCGCACATGACTTCTCCTTACCTAGCCTTGCGATGGATCCACCCTGGCCACCAGCCAGGTGAGAGGTCATCACCCGATCCTGGTGATTCGCGCGCCGTTGACAGTGTGTACGCTGGCCTGATACCGAGATGGCTCTGTCGCCGGCGGCAGGCATCAGGCGTATCCCACCAAGGCGGGCATCTGAAGGTGGCTCCGGCAGCTCCCCGGCTGATCGACCGGGGCGATCTCCTCGCCGCGCTGGATCGTGCGGTGGCGAGGAAGGTGACGATCCTGTCGGCTCCTGCTGGCAGCGGGAAGACGTCGCTGTTGCGCGCCTGGGCAGACCGTCGGGGTCATCCGCGTCGGCTCGCCGTCATGCAGGTGCAACGCGACCAGCACGACGCCCAGCAGTTCTGGCTTGCCCTGCTGGGTGCGGTCCGTCAGGCCTCGGGCGCAACCGGCGACGCGGAACCGCCAGCAGCGACGCCCGAGTTCAACGGACGGGCGATGGTCGACCGGGTGCTGTCGGAGCTCGCCGATGCTGGCGACGGCATCACGTTGGTGATCGATGATGTGCACGAGCTGAACTCGCCGGAGGCGCTCGCCCTGCTCACCCGCCTGTTGGCAAACCTTCCCCCCAACGTGCACACGATCCTCGCAACGCGTCGGGATCTCCCGCTGCGGCTCCATCAGCTACGCCTGGCAGGCGAGCTGGCCGAGATCCGCGCGGCGGATCTGCGCTTTTCCGAGCGCGAAACACGCGAGCTTCTCGACGCCTCGGGCATCGCGCTGTCCGATGCCGGGGCAGCGCTGCTGCACGAGCGAACGGAGGGATGGGCCGCGGGCCTGCGGCTCGCGGTGATCTCGCTGGCGGGGCACCCCGACCCGGAGCGTTTCGTGGCGGAGTTCTCCGGCAGCGACCGCACGGTCGCCGAGTACCTGCTCGCCGAGATGCTGGAACGCCAGCCAGAGGACGTCCAACAACTGCTGCTGCGCACATCGCTGCTCGATCGGGTCAACGGTGAGCTGGCGGATCTGCTGACCGGCCGCCCAGGCTCGGAGGGGATCCTGCTGGAGCTGGAGGACGCCAATGCGTTTGTGGTATCGCTGGACCCCGAGCGCACGTGGTTTCGCTACCACCACCTGCTCGGGGATTTCCTGCGGCTGGAGCTGCGCCGCACGCCGCCCGAAGAAGTACCAGGGCTGCACCGGCGGGCCGCCGCCTGGTTCGCCGAGCATGGCCAGGTGGTCGACGCGATCTGGCACACCGAGGCGGCGGGTGACTGGGCCGTCGCGGCTCGGCTGCTCGCCGACCATTCGTTCAGCCTGACGCTCGACGGACAGGCGCAGACGATCCATGCGCTGTTGCGGGCCTTCCCGCAGGGCGCGGATCTCCCGGAGCTGGCCCTGGTGCGCGCCGCGGATGGCCTGCTCCACGGACGCCTGGACGAGGCGGCCGCCCACCTGGCAGTCGCCGAGTCGTACATCGAGACGGCGCCACCAGATCGCCAGCGCCGCCTCCAGGTGGCGATCGCGTCGCTGCAATTGTCGCTGGCAAGGCGGCGCGGCCACCTGGCCGGGGTCATCGAACAGGCCAGCTTCCTGGCCTCCCCGGTCAGCGGGCAGTCCGACGAGGACATCGCGCTCGACAGCGACCTACGCGCGGTGGCGCTGATGAACTTGGGGACCCTGGAGGCGTGGTCCCTGGGACTGCCAGACGCTGAGCGCCACCTCGAGGAGGGCGCCGTCCTGGCCCGGAGGATCGGCCGGCCCTACCTCGAAGTCGCCTGCCTTGCGCAGCTCGGGTTCGCGTCGAGGATCCGCTCGTTCGCCACCACCCGGCGTCGCTGCCAAGAGGCGATCGCGCTTGCCGATCGGCACGGCTGGGGCGCAGAGCCGGTGATTGCGCCCGCGCTGGTGACGCTGGCCGGCAACCTGGTCTGGACGGGTGAGTTTGACGAAGGCGAGCGATGGCTGCGGCGCACCGAACGGGCCCTGCAAACCGACAGCGGGCCGGACATTCGGCAGCTGCTACACCTAGCGACCGGGAGGCTTCACGCCGGCCGCGGCCGCCACCACGAGGTGCTCCAGGAGCTCAGCGCGGCTGAACGCCTGCAATCGCAGTTGGCGGGCTCGCACGCTCTGGCGAACCAGGTGACCGGCTGGATGCTGACTACCCAAGCCCGCCTCGGGATGCTCGGCCAAGCCCACACCGCCCTCGCGACGCTCAGCGACGAGCGGGCTAGCTCCGGTGAGATCCGTAATGCCCGCGCGGTGATCTGCCTCGCGGAAGGCAATCCGGCGGCGGCTTTGGGCGCCGTGCAGAGCGTTCTGGACGGCACGGCACCGGTCATCGGTTACGTCACGGTCGTAGAGGCGGACCTGCTCGCCGGGCTCGCCTATCGTGCGATCGGTGACCAGCGCGCGGCCAACCAGGCGGCTGAACGGGCGCTGGCCCTGGCCGAGCCTGACCGGCTGGTCCTGCCGTTCGTCATGACAGGCTCAGGGGAGCTGCTGGAGGCGCTGCCTCGGCATGAGACAGCGCACGCCGCACTGCTCGCCGACATACTCGACGTTGTGCACGGCGCATCCCTGGCGGCCAACGAGCAGTCCGCATCGCCGCCGCCAGAGGAGCTCAGCCCGGGCGAGCTGCGGGTGCTGCGCTATCTCCCGACGAACCTGTCCCGGCCCGAGATCGCCGGCGAGCTGTCCGTCTCGCTGAGCACCGTCAGCACGCACATCCGCAGCATCTACGCCAAGCTCCAAGTCCGTGACCGCTCCGCGGCGGTGCAGCGCGCACGGGAGCTGCGGCTGCTGTCGGCCGGCCGCACACGCTAGCGCGGCGATCACCTGATCCTGGTGATGTGGGTTCACCTGCCCGCATTCGACCATGGCGTCATGGACCCAGCACCCGCCCTTTACACGATCCGGATTAACGGGCACCTCGGCGCCACCGTGCTGTCGGCGTTCCCGGCGCTGGTGTCGCGGCGGCGCGGCGCGCACACCGTGCTCACCGGGCTGCTGGACCGGTCGGCATTCTACGGCGTGCTGGCTGAGATCGAGGCGCTCGGGCTGGACCTGCTCGAGGTCCAAAAGCTCACCCCAGACCGCAAATCACCCGGATCAGGTGACAGCCGCTCACCGTGACGGCCACTACCGTCGGGCGCGTCCGTCTCGCTAGCTAGAAGGTGAGGCTCCCATGACCAGCGCCCCAATGCGCGACCCTGTGGGTGGCAGATATTCGGTCACCTCATGCGACCTGGGCGTACTCACGGATCAATCCACCGAGTCGATCTCGTCGCGCGACTGTCCCAGCCTGCCCAGTCCCATGGGCGGTGGGCTCGCCAGGGCCGGCCGGTCGTCGATGAGCCAGGCCAGCACCGGGTCGGCGTTGCGTAGGTAGGAGCGCGCCTGCTGCAGCCACGCATCGCGGCTGGAATCCTCAGTCACCGGGCCCGCTCCCTTCCCCCGGCCGGTACGAGCGCCGCCATCGTGATGAGTAAGCCCGGCGATTGAGAGATGGATGCTGACTTGGCCATGACAGTGTTCTTTCTTTCGACTCCGACACTGGGTGCGGCCGAAGTTAGTGGCCATCGAGGTGAGTGGCTGTCACCTGGGTCCGGTGATTTGCGTGTCGGTCTGAGCCGGATTACCCCGATGAGTGGGGCTCGCGTCGGTCTGTGCCGTTAGCACCCGGTCGTCTGCCGGGGACGGTGTGCGCTGTTGGACCAGTGGCCCGGGGCGGAGCAGGGTACCGGCGATGACGGCGCCGGCGGAGAAGATGCCGGCGATCCACCAGAACGCGGTGTCGTAGCCGTGTGCCAGCGCCAGCCCGGTCAGGGCCTGGCGGCCGATGAGCCGGGCCAAGGCGGGGTGCGCGGTGGTGTATGAGGCGACGGCGCTGGCGAAGATGGTGTTCAGCAGCGACGTGCCGACCGAGCCGCCGAGCATCTGACCCACAGTGACAGTCGCGGCTGCGACTCCCGCGTCTTGGGGGGGCACGCCGAAGGTGCCGGTGTTGATCGCCGGCGCGATCACCATGCCCAGGCCGACTCCGGCCAGGATGAGCGGGCCGAGCACGCCCGTCGTATAGCCGGTGTGCGGGCCCAACTGGGCTAGCCACGCCGTCCCGCCCGCTGCGGCCAGCATCCCGGACGCGACCAGCGGCTTGGGCCCGAATCTGGGCATGAGCGCGATCGTGGACAGATTGGCCGTGACAATGAGGCCGCCGCTCATCGGTAGGAACGCGAAGCCGGTAACGAGCGGCGAGTAGCCCAGCGTCTGCTGCAGGTAATAGGTCAGGAACAAGAAGGTCCCGAACAGCCCGGCCGTGCCGATGAGCATCGACAGGTAGGCGCCGCCGCGGTTGCGGTCGAGCACCACCCGGGGTGGCAGCAGTGGGTGGGCGGCCCGGCCCTGCCGGGCCGCGAACGCCACGCCCAGCGCCACGCCGGCGGCCAGGAACCCGTAGGTGGACGGCGTGGCCCAATGGTGCGTGGCCGCGTTGGAGAAGCCGTAGACCAGGCAGAACACCGCGCCGGAGACCAGCACCACCCCCGGGACATCGAGCCTGGGCCTACCCCGGGAGGGCTGGCGCTGCAGCAGCACCGCGCCGCCGATGAACGCCACCCCGGCGAAGATCAGGTTCACATACAGCAGGCCCACCGCGCCGCCGGCCGCGGCGATCGCCCCGTAGATGCCGAACGCCTTGCCGCGGTCCTTCGGCTCGGTGAACGTGGTGGTCAGCAGCGACAGCGCCGACGGCACCAGCAGCGCCGCGAACGCGCCCTGGCAGGCCCGCACGATGATCAGCATGGCGAAGTTGACCGAGGCGCCGCCGATGGCCGAGACGGCGGCGAAGCCGGCCAGGCCCGCCAGGAACGTGACCTTGCGGCCCAGCAGGTCGGCCAGCCGGCCGCCGAACAGCAGCAGGCTGCCGAACGCCAGCGCGTACGCGGTGACCACCCACTGCCGGTCCGCGGTGGCGAAGTGCAGCGCGAGCTGCGCGGACGGCAGCGCGATGTTCATCACCGTCAGGTCGAGGACCACCATTAGCTGCGCCAGGCCGATCACGCCCAGGATCAGCCAGCGCCGGTCCTGGGTGCTGTTGACGGAGGTGGCATCAGACATGAGATTCACGACCTTGTTCTTTGTTGGAGCCGACCCCGGCCAGTTGCGCGGGCTGGTAGTCGATGAGCAGGAGCGCTGCGTTCTTCGGAGTGATGAGATGGTCTGAGAGCGGGTCCCGGACTGGCGCACTGGTTATTGGAGCGGCACCTTCTCGTAGCCGGGCTGGGTGCGCCTGAAGTTAGTGGCCATCAAGGTGAGCGGCTATCACCTGATCCTGGTGATCTGCGTTGTGGTGTGAGCTGGCGGATCTCGAGGAGGTCGAGCCCGAGCGCCTCGGCCTCAGCCAGTACGCCGTAGAATGCCGACCGATCCAGCAGGCCGGTGAGCACGGTGTCGGCGCCGTGCCGCTGCGGCACCAAGCGCTGGGAACGCACACAGCGCCGTGGCACCGACGTGACCGCGGATCCGGATCGAATACAGGACGGGTGCTGGGTCCATAAGGCCATCGTGGGGCGCTGGCAGGTGAACCCTCATCACCAGGATCAGGTGACCACCGGCTAACGCGTAAACCCGCCGACAGTAGCCGCCGTGCCCAGCAGGCGCTCCCACACAGGGTCGAACGCCTAACATGGGGACCCTGTGGTCAGCTCATGACCAAGCCGATGGTGGTTGCGAGCATGCCGGTGAGGCGCCGGAGACGGCGAGGACGGGAGCCCGCATGAGCACATTGCCAGGAGTCGACCCAGCCGTGCCGCCTAGCGGGACCGGCTGCGCCGAGTGCCAGGCCACCGGGGGCTGGTGGTTTCACCTGCGCCGATGCGCCCAGTGCGGACATATCGGCTGCTGCGACAGCTCACCGTCGCAGCACGCCAGCGCGCACGCGGTGGCCACCGGGCACCCGGTGATCCGCAGCTTCGAGCCAGGAGAGGCATGGTTCTGGAACTACCAGACCGAAGAGTTCTATGACGATGGGCCAGCGCTGGCCACTCCGGAACATCATCCGCTCGACCAGCCAGCTCCCGGCCCAGCCGGCCGCATACCCCCCGACTGGCAGACACAGCTGCACTAACTAACGACCGCGCGGACCGCCTGCTTGACGAGCCGGGCACCACTCGGCTCGGCCCGCGATCATCGGCGACCGGGCGCCCGGCACAGCAGCGTGGCCTACTTGGGCTGCCGTTGACACGGAAGGTCTCAAAGCGCCCAACCAGCAGCCTTGGCGAGCCTGGTCACGCGAAGTCGCAGCTCTTGCGGGTTTGAATAGGAGAGTGCCTGGGCTACCAACAGCTCACCAACAGCCTTCTGACCTGCACCAACAGGGAGGCTGTCGGTGATGGGCGCGCGGCCAACAGCTCACCAGCAAGGCGCCAATGGGTGCGCTGTTGGCGCGTCACTTGGGTCAGGTCGAGGTCGAGGATACCGACGACCACCCACGACTGACCTGTGGCCTCGCGGACTATCAGCGGTCAGTCGTGCGGCCAGGTCGAGCCGGTTCTGAGAGTGGCGGGGAATGGCTTGAGGCCAAGGTGGCGGCGGTAGGCGGCATGCAGCCAGGCGGCCAGGGTGTCGGCAGGGAACGCCACATCCGCGAAGGCGACCTCGCCAGTGCCCTCGGGCGAGCGACAGACCGCGACAAGCCCTCGGGTCGGGTCGGTGTAGTCGAGCGCGACCACGGTGACCGGGGTGCTGAGCAGGCTCGCGGGCGTGGGCAGCGCCACCTCGTCTCGCTCTGGTCATGGCCTCACCGTTGAGGGCGCGGGCGCGGTGGGATCGTCGCCGCCGGCTCGAGCGGGCATGTACGGGATCAGCCCGCGTTGCCATGCCTGGACCTGCACTGCTTCCGGCAGCCAGCGTGCATCTACGATGAGGCCGTTGACCTCCAGCATCCACACCAACGGGTTGCGGTCCAGCAGCTCGCTGCGGCAGTACTCGGGATCCAGCAGGCCGATGTCAGGCGTGTCCATGATCAGGCGGCCCTTGTTGGCCATCGTGGTCTGCTTGACGCCAAGCAGGCTGGCCAGCTGGTCGGTGCGCAGGTGGGGCCGCTGGTCTGGGTCGGCGAGGAAGTTGACCCCGCCGATCGCATAGACGATGCCGGCGGCCCAGATGCGCCGGTCGCCGCGCAGCAGCGGGCAGGGGCGCTTGCGGGCGAGCTTTGCGGCCAGCTTGTCGCACAGCCGGGCGTATTCGGCGTCCAGGTGCTGGATGCAGAACACGCGTGTGATCTCGGTGATCTGGTCGAAGACCAACCGCACCGCTGCCGGAACCCTCTGGGTCTCGGCAGCATCGACACGGTTTGCCACGGCCGGGGTCCTCTTTGGATCAGCGCTTGGAGTTCGCACCGAATCTATCGCGTCTGCGGCGCGATACGGGAATCGGGGCGGTATCCTGGCGATGCTACCGTGTGGCGCAGTCTGATAATCTGATCCGCATGAAGACCGTCACCGCAACAGAGGCCGCGCGGAATTTCGCCGCTGTGCTGGATCAGGCCGAGCACGGCGAGACGATCATTGTGACCCGAGGCGGTCGCCGCGTGGCGACCATCGGTCCGGCCGCGGCCGGACCGGGCCGCGCTGTCAAGGAACTGCTGCGCCGCCACCGCCCAGATGCGGAATGGGCTGAGGAGCTGCGCGCGCTGCGGCGACTCACGGTCGAGCAGGAGCGCGCTTGGCCCGACGCCTGATCCTCGACACGACCGCACTGGTGCGCGCCGAGCGCGGCGGCACGCGGCTGGAGCAGCTGCTCGACGATGATGACGACGTGGCGATCGCGGCGATCACTGCGGCCGAGTTGCTGGTGGGTGTCGAGCTGGCGACCGCGGCCCACCGCCGGGCCCGCGAGGCGTTCGTTGGGGATGTGCTGGCTACTATCCCCATCGAGGAGTACGACCTTGAGGTCGCGCGTGCCCATGCCCGGCTCTTGGCGCACGTGCGTAGGACGGGCAGGCCGCGCGGCGCCCATGACTTGATCATCGCCGCGACTGCGGCTGCCACCGGGCGCACTGTCGTCACGTCAGACGCCAGTGGCTTCGACCAGCTTCCCGACGTCGCCATGCTCGATCAGACACGCTGAGCGGCCTTCAGAGGGGCCAGCAGGACGACACGGCTGACGCGTCACGCCACAGCAGCGGATGCGTGGCAGTGTTAGTGATCTGTTGGTTGAGGGCATTCTTGCTGGTCAGAGCCGGGACCTTGAAGAACCGCCGATCGCGCGGTCCAACTGGTCGGCGTCCAGGCGTTGCAGCAGCATGCGGATGGTCGTCTCACCAGGTGCCACGCACCAGTCGGAGTAGGGCCGCTGCCAGATCCCCAGCCGTTTGCGGGTCGCCTGGGGGACCTTCTTGGCGAACTGTCCGATCGCCGCGTGGGAACGGCCGCCGGTCAGGACCGCCGCGGCGGCGGTGACCACCAGCCCGCCCAGGGGATGGCGCCGGCCGTACCGCGAGCGGGGGTCGGGCGGGCTGTCGCGGCGTTCCAGCAGCCACTAGGCCCGCAGACCGAGTGATCGTCCAGGTCGACCTGCATCGCACCGCTCCTGCACGCTGGTCACTCTCCGGGACGCATCCGTGCATCCCGTCCGTCCGGGCAGGTCTACCAGGTCCGATACCGGTATCGACAGTCAGCGAGTGCAGGCATCAGCGCAGAAGAACCCATCGAGGAAGGCGGCGTGGCCCTGCCAATGCGCGGTGATGTTCCTCGGTGCGTTGTCGATCGTCAGGTGAGGCGTCGGCGGGTCCACCAGAAGCAGAACCCGGCCAGCAGTACTGCGGCGGCGATGAAGATGCCGGTTTCGGCGAATTGCAGGGGCCAGAAGTGGCTGCTGGGTTGGTAGGTGAGGTCTTGGCGCAGGCCGAGGCTGCCGATCCAGTTCAAACAGGCATCAGGTCCCTGGTTCTGGCCGCAGTACTGCGGGTTGGCGGGGCCGGTGAAGAGGTGGCCGGTGGTGGTGATGGTGTTGTTGGTCAGTACCCAGGCGCCGTGGGGGTGAACGCCGCTGACGACCTCGATCGTCCCGCCCGGGGTGACCGACAAGCGCTCGACGCGGCTGAGATCCACTGGTGTCGTGGCATGCGCCACCGGGACGAGGTGGGCGCGGATCCACAGCGGCATCGATACAACGGCGCCGACGTAGATGGCGAGCGTAGTGGCCATGGCGGAGACAGTGCGGCGGATCAGCATGCCGGCGGTGACGCCGAGGGCGAGGGCGAACAGGGCGTAGCCGATCGGGGCGATGCTGCGGGCGCCGTAGACGAGCGGGGTGATCCGGTTGTCGTTGGCGTGGTCGATGTGGTGCGCCCAGGAGGTGACGGCCCAGCTGAGCAGCCCGACGCTCGCCGCCGTGGCGGCGCCGACGATGGTGAGTTTGGTGGCCAGCCAGCGGGTGCGGGTGATCGATTGGTTGAAGGCGAGGCGGTGGGTGCCGGTTTCGAGTTCCCGGGCGAACAGGGGCGCCCCCCAGAAGATCCCGATCAGGGCGGGGACCACATGCATCAGGGCGAGGGAGTAGTTGTAGACCTTGTCGTTGATGCCGCTGCGGACCTCGTCGAGGAAGGTGCTGATCGCGGTGCCGCAGTCGCTGTGGCAGGCGGCGGCGCCGCTGGAGGTCCAGAGATCGGCAAGGTTGTGGCCGGCCACTGCGAGGGCGACGGCGATGACGGCCAGGCCGCCGACGGTGATCCAGGTCTGGGTGCGGAACTGGCGCCAGGTGAACCAGATCATCGGGTTGTCTCCAATACGGGAGTGCGGTTGGCTCCGCTGGCTGCCTGGGCCATGTAGGCCAGCACCAGGTCTTCGAGGGTGAGTTGTTCGATAATCCAGGCTGGATCGTCGATCGGGGCGGCGCTGCGCACGATCAGGGTGGCTTGCCGATCGGTGTGGCTTTCCTCGATCACCTCGACGCTGGCCGGCAGGTTGGCCAGGTCGCGGCGGGCGCCGGTCACCCGGTGGTGGGTGGCGAGGAGGTCCTCGACCTCGCCGGCGATGCGGACCCGGGAGGCGACCAGGACGATCATGTAGTCGCAGACGCGTTCCAGGTCGGACACGAGGTGTGAGGACAGGATCACGCTGGCGCCGTGGTCAGCGATGAAGGCCATCAGGCTCTGCAGGAACTCCCGCCGGGCGAGGGGGTCGAGGCTGGACACCGGCTCGTCGAGGATCAGTAGGTCCGGTCGTTTCGCGATGGCCAGGGTCAGCGCGAGTTGGGCGCGTTGGCCGCCGGAGAGCTTCCCGGCCTTCTGCGAGGGATCCAGGCCGAGTTTCGCGATCCGGTCGGCGGCCAGCTGCGGATCCCAGCCGGGGTTGGTGTGGGCACCGAAGCGCAGGTGGTCGGCGATGGACAGGCCCGCGTAGGTGGGGGTGTCCTGGGCGACGAAGCCGACCCGGGCCAGCTGGGCCGGCCCGGATGCTGGCTGGCCGCCGAGGACCTGGATCGTCCCGGACGTGGGTGGCAACATACCCACCGCGATCTGTAGCAGTGTCGTCTTGCCGGCGCCGTTCGGGCCGACCAGGCCGACCACGTGGCCGGGCGGGATGCTCAAGGTGCAGTCGGACAGCGCTGGGCGTCGTCCGTACCGCTTGGTCAGACCGGTGGCCTGCAGCACAGGGCCGCTCATGCGGTCTCCTCTATCGGGGTGCGGAAGGTGGTCACGAACAGGGCCTCGATGCTTTCGGCGTCCAACCCGGCCGTCCGCGCCTTGGCGAGCCAGGCGCGAAGCTCCTCGCGCAGCGGACCGTGCGCGGCCAGCGACTGGTCGGTCAAAGTTCGGGTGACGAAGGTGCCGACCCCGGGGCGGGGCGAGACGAGACCCTCGTACTCGAGTTCCCGGTAGGCCTTGAGCACCGTGTTCGGGTTGATCGCCACCTTCGCGACCACATCCTTGACCGTGGGCAGCTGGTCACCTTCGGCCAGCAGACCCAGGCGCATCGCCTGGCGGACCTGCCGGATCAGCTGCATATAGGGGGCGACGCCGGAGCGACCGTCCAGGTGGAACTCGATCACCCTCAACCCTCATTCATCTAGGTTCCTAGTACTATAGACCTGATGCTTGAGCCCAGGTCAAGCCCCGCAGGTGAACCGCGCCGACGCTCTCCGGCTTACGCGCACGACTCCGTCCGGAAAGCCCACTGACGGCGTGCAACGCGAACGGCTGATCAACCTGTCCGACTCCGGTCTCAGCGCTCGCCGAGTGCATCCGCAGCTCGGCGAAGCTGTCGTGGGCCCAGCAGGTTCGCCGAGGTGGGCACCGCCGTGCACAAACAGCAGCTTCCCGCTCTGCTGCCTCGCGCTGGTGATTCTGGCGGGACGGGCACGTGCCCGATGACCAGGTGGACCTGGCTGGCCCGGTGGCGCCGGCACGGACCCGTCCGGGACAGCTGCATCCCCCAGGGGTGCTCCGACGTCACCACCTCAGTCGCCGCTGAAGACGCGTTCGTCGTCCTGTCCGCTGCCATCGAATGTGCGGTGGCTGTTGCGCTCCAAGGCCGGGCGTGCCTCTCGCTTGCCGAGCTGGCGAGCGCGACCGCGATCCTGCTCGGCTGGTTCCGCGACAGCGCCCGCGTCCATGGCATCTGGTTCCCCGGCTCGTTGGACTGCACCACCCACGACCTTGGCACGCTGGTCGCCGCGGTCCGCGGCGCACCAGGTCGAGTGACCAGCCGCCGGCCGGGCGCCTGAGGCCGTACCCGCCGGTGACCGCGGCCTGTTGGGGTGGTAGCACCCCGCGCCGCGCTGGACATGGTCGAGCTGCGGCGGGCGATGAACCAACGGAACACCAACAGCCGGACGTGTAGTGACTGTTGGCCGTGCCGCTGCGACGTCTGTTGGTGCTGGTCAGGGGCTCAGAGGCGGATTGTTGGTCCTTCAACGGCGAGGGGGGCGGTTCGCGTGTCGGATGGTTGGGTCTACACGATTTGTTTGTGACCTGTTGACGCAGGTCATGGCCTTGTTGGCGGTTGTTGGCGCCACAGGGTCGATTCCGACTCGCGAACGCTCACCCAGGTCCACACCGGACGGCTGTCGATCGCGCAGGCGGCCCGCGACGGTGCCTGGGAGGCGCACGGCCCGCCTGAGCTGGCCCGCGCGCTGCTGACCTGGCGCGATCCCGACCCCTACGTCGGCATCACCCAGGCCACAGCGCAGCAGTCGCCGACCGGACGGTCAGGGTTGGGTGTCGGTGGCGTGCCGGTACAGGTACACCGAGGTGGTGGAGATCCAGGCCCAGGCGATCACGACGGCGACCGCGAAGGCCACGACGACCGCTGCGGAACTTGAGCCGGAGGCGATCCCGATGAACCCGGCCAAAAACAGCAGGCCACTGACGCGGGAGTACATCGCGAGCCGGCGTTGACCCCTGCTGGCGAAATAGCGTGCGATCACCATGCAGGCGGCGATGAGCCCGAGGAAGCCGATCCCGCCACAGGCGAAGTGCAGCATGCCGTGCCAGCTCACGTTGGGGTTTTTGCCAGCGGGGGTGCCGGGCGGGAAGCCGTTGGAGGGATCGGCGCGGAACACCCCGGCCGCCGCGATCCCGACCCCGTACAGCCCAAGTAGCGCCGGCCCCCAGCTCCCGCCAGGAGCGCCGCGGAGCACGCGCCGCATCCCGACCGCCGCGGCGACGGACATTGCCCCGGTGAGGATGAGGTTGGTGCTCTGGATCCAGCCAAGGCTGCCGTTGGCCAGGATGCTGAGGTCATCGTGGGCGAGGCTGAAGCCACGGCGGGTCAGGGCCTCGACCAGCCCCGTGATGACGTAGATCGGCCCGGCGATCACCCCGTATCCCAGCAGGGACTTGGTGACCCGGGTGGGGAAGTCAGGCCGCTCACGAGTTGCCGGTGCCGGTGGCGGGGCCGGTCGCGTGGGCTCAGCGGGCTGATCGGATGCGTGACGGAATTCCTGGGGGTCCGTCTGGGTCATGTCGCTCCTCCTGCAGACCGCTGTGGCGGCGGACGGTGCTGGTCAGGCTGGCTGGTAGTTGAGGCGCACGATGCCCTTGGGGAAGCACTCGGTTTCGGTGAGCTGCAAGGGGAGCCGCTCGCCGCCGGGCTCGAACAGCCGCTTGCCGCTGCCGAGCACGATCGGGCAGACATATAGGTGCAGCTCGTCCAACAGGCGCTGGTGCAGCAGCCAGCGGACCAGCGTGGCGCTGCCGGTGACCAGGATGTCCTTGCCGGGCTGCTCCTTGAGCTTGGCGACCTGCTCGGCGACGTCGCCGCTGACCAGCGTCGAGTTGCTCCATTCGACGGTGTCCAGGGTGGTGGAGACGACGAATTTGGGGGTGTTGTTCATGAAGACCGCGATCGGATCGTCGGTGCCTTTGGCGGGCCAGAACGACGCGAATTCCCGGTAGGTCGTCGCGCCCAGCAGGAAGGTGTCACCCCCGGCCATCAGCCCGCCGATCGACTGATTGACCTCGTCGCTGTAGTAGTCAAACGACCACTTGTCAGCTGCCTCGATCACGCCGTCCACGGTAATCCACAGACCCGAGACGATTCTCTTCATCGATATTTCCGTCCTTTCCTCTCCTACTGACGTGACTTCTTGGGAGCCCAACGTTAGGGCGATCGCAAGGAGCCGGAATCCGTCGCGGTATCAGCATTTCGTCCGTCGCCTTATGGAGAAATCACCCAAGATACCGGTATCGTCACCGCATGCTTCGAGGTCGCGCCGCACAGCAGGCGAGGATTGACGCGCTGCTCAGCCAGGCACGGGAGGGCGCCAGCGGGGCACTGGTCATTCATGGCGAACCCGGCATCGGCAAGACCGCGCTGCTGCGGTACGCCGCGGACCGCGCCGATGGCATGCGGGTGCTGCGTGGCAGCGGCATCGAATCGGAGGCTGAGCTGCCGTTCGCCGGGCTGCACCTGCTCCTCAAGCCGGCGCTTGATCGCATCGGCGCACTCCCCGGCCCGCAGCGGCGAGCACTGTCCGCTGCCTTCGGGCTGGGGGAGGGAGACGCTGGCGATCCGTTCCTGGTCGGCATGGGCGTGCTGTCCCTGCTGGCAGAACTCGCCGAAACCCAGCCGCTGCTGTGCCTGGTCGATGACATCCAGTGGCTGGATCGTCCCTCGGCCAGTGCGCTGCTGTTCGCGGCGCGCCGCCTTGATCGTGAAGGCATCGTCATGGTGTTCGCGGCCCGCGACGACCCCAGCGCGGTTCCCACCTTGGGGATCCCCGATCTTCCGCTGCGGGGTCTGGATCCTGAGTCCGCGGCCGCGCTGCTCGATGACCGGGGCGTGAGCCTGCCCGCCGGGTTGCGCGACCGGCTGATCGCCGAGACGCAGGGCAACCCGCTTGCTCTGCTGGAGCTGCCCGCGGTCCTGTCCGCGTCCACCGCGCAGCATGGCGATACGCTGCGGCCGGGCCCCATGCCGCTGACCAGCCGGGTGCTCGACGCGTTCGGGCACCAGCTCCGTTCGCTCCCAGGTCCCACCCTGACCCTGCTGCTGGTCGCTGCGGCCGAGGACACCGGCGAGCTTGGGGTCGTGCTGCGCGCGGGGGCCGAGCTGGGAGCGAGCGTCGCGGCGCTGCAGCCCGCGGAGGCACGCGGACTGGTGTCACTGGCTGGGGGGACGCTGCAGTTCCGGCATCCGCTCATCCGGGCGGCCGCCTATCACGCCGCGCCGCTCAGCCAGCGGATCGCGGCGCACCGCGCACTGGCGGCAGCCTACGACGGCCTCGACGACGCTGACCGGCGCACCTGGCACCTCGCGGCCGCCACGACCGCGCCGGATGAGGGGGTGGCCGCCGAACTGGAGCTGGCGGCGGGCCGCGCGGCCGGCCGTAGCGGCTATGCCGCCGCGGCAGCCGCCTACGAGCGCGCCGCGCGGCTCAGCGAGGACGCCGCCGTGGCGGCGCAGCGTCTCACCCTCGCCGCCGAGGCGGCCCTGAACAGCGGCGACGCACCGACCGCGCACGCGCTCGCGGAGCGGGCGCTTCAGGCGATCACCGATCCCGGCCCCCAGGCGCGGCTCATCCAGGTCCGCTATGGCCTCGGCTTTGGCGACGAGGACCTGCGGGAGGCCCACGCGACCCTCACGACCGGCGCCGCGGCGGTCGCCTCCACCGACCCCGAGCGTGCGTTCTGGATGGTGATGGAGGCCATGTTCATCGCATGGTGGTTGCCACTGGACGAGCAGCTGCTGGCCGCGACGGTCAAGCAGTTCGACCTCGTCGGCCTGGCTCCGGACGATCCGCTGATGGTGCTGGTGTGGCTGGTCCATTGGTGCACCGCCATGACGCTCGACCACGACACCAGCCAGCTCCTCCCGCTCGATAAGGTCATGGCCCGCGTGCCGGCCGCCAGCGCCACCGCGGGGCCGCGCGGCATGATCGCGGCGGCTGGACTGGCGCTGGTCAGCGGCCATGACACCGAGGCGGCCCGGATCGCGGCGACCCTGGTCGCCGATGCCCGCGCCCGGGGCATGCTCGTCGCCCTGCCCGGCGGGCTGAGTCTCCAGGCGCTGGCGGAGGCGGCGGCCGGTCAGTACCGCACCGCACTGATCAGCGCCACCGAGGCGCTGCGGCTGGCTGGCGACCTAGGCCAGCCGTATTGGACCAACTGGGCCCGCATGGCGCTGGCCTACGTGGCCGCCGTCGAGGATGACCAGGAGCGCTGCCGCGAGTACGCCGACTATTTGCCACTGGTGCGAGAGGGCATGGTCGGCCTGACCTGGGGCCAGGCTGCGCTGGCGCTGCTGGAGCTTGGCCGCGGGCAGGCACAGGCCGCGTTCGACCGCCTTGAGGCGACCGCCAGCGGTCCCTGGCGCTACCAGAGTCCCATCTTCCGCAGCGCGCCGGACCAGATCGAAGCGGCGGTTCGGCTCGGCCAGGCCGAACGTGCGGCCGCGCCGCTGGCCCGGTTCACCAGGTGGGCGGCGCTCGTGCGCCAACCCTGGGTCGACGCGCTGCTGGCCCGCTGCCAGGCACTGACCGCAGCCGACAGCGAGGCCGAACCGCACTATACCCGCGCGCTGACGCTGCACCATCCCCACAACCGCCCGTTCGAGCGCGCCCGCACCGAGCTCGTCTACGGGGAATGGCTGCGCCGGTCGCGGCGCAAGACCGAGGCCCGCGTCCACCTGCGGGCGGCGCTGGAGACCTTCGAGTCGCTCGGTTCACGGTCGTGGGCGTTGCGGGCCCGCACCGAGCTCAACGCCTCCGGCGCTGCCGCACCTCGGCTCTCCATTCCAGATGTCTTCGCCACCCTGACCCCCCAGGAGCTGCAGATCACCCAGCTCGCCGCCCAGGGCATGTCCAACCGCGACATCGCCGCCCAGCTGTTCCTCAGCCCGCGCACCGTCGCCTACCACCTCTACAAGGCCTACCCGAAGCTCGGCATCAGCTCCCGCAGCGAACTGACCACACTCACCGCCGAGCACCGGGTCGGCTGAACGGTCCCGATCAGGACCAAGGGCTCCTCAGCCGCTGGGCGTGAAGTGGTGCGACGTCTCACGGCGCGGGTCACGCCGGCGCTGGGCCGGTGGCCGACGTGGACGGTCGCCTCGGCCAGCCGCGGCACCCGGTGGAGTAGTTGATGGCGTACGGCCTGGGCGAGGTCATGTGCCTGCGGCAGCGACAGGAAGGGGTCGGCTGAGATCTCTACCTCGGCGAGCAGTTCGTGGCCGGCCGAGCCGATGCGGCGGCCGACCCTGATGCGGTAGGTGGCGACCCATTCGTTAACCGGTCGCCAACTGTTGTCGCGACGATTCCGCTCCGCCTCGTTGGAAGTTGTTGGAGTCAGCCTGTTGGTGCTGGTCAGAGGCTCAGAGGCAGATTGTTGGGCCTTCGACTTGGAGTATGCGGTTCGCGTGTTGGGAGATTGGGTCTACCACAGCGTCGTATTCAAACCTGCCCGTGCCAAACAGGGCGTCGAACGGCGCCCGGTAGGCAACGCCGGCCAGCCTGCGGTCGCGGACCTCGATCCGGTCGAGCACGGCCGCGTTGAACAGCCGGCGGGTCTTGTGGTTGGCCCCGTGGGGTTCAGAAACCTCGGCCGTATGCGTTGAGCAGCGAGGATCGGGTCGAGGGAGAATCGGCCAATGGCCCTGTCCTTCCTCTACCTTATGGCACGCTGGCTTGTCGGCATGCTGCTCAACAAGCTCGGGATCGGCGTGTCAGCGACTACGATTCGAACGATACTGCTGGGCAGTGGGCTTCGACCCGCGCCCCGGCGGGCGTCGGTCACCTGGCGGGCCTTCCTTCGAGCGCAGGCCACGGGCATCGTGGCCACCGCCGGCGGGACGGATGGCCGCACGTGGTGGTATTGACAAACCAAATTGTCAATTCCAGTATGGCCGCATGGCCAGTGGCATGACCTACCTCGACGAGCCCGACCGGGTCCTCACCGCCCTGTCCCCGCTCCGCCGCAAGCTCCTCAACCGGCTCCGCGAGCCGTCCTCGGCGACCCAGCTCGCCGCCGCGCTCGGCCTGCCCAGGCAGCGGGTGAACTACCACCTGCGCACGCTGGAGGCGGCCGGGCTGGTGGAGCTTGTCGAGCTGCGCCAGCGGCGCGGCTGTGTCGAGCGGATCGTGCGGGCGAACCCCGGCACCGTCGTGGTGGACCCCACCGTGATGCGCCACGACGAGGCCGCCGAGATCGACCGGATCCAGGACCAGTACGCCGCCGAGCACCTGGTCGAGGCCGCCGCCGCGACCGTCCGGGACGTGGCCCGCATGCAGGTCAAGGCCGACGAGACCGGCAAGAAGCTGCTCACCTTCACCATCGAGGCCGAGGCGCGGTTCGCCGACCCGGTCAGCATGCACCGCTTCACCGACGAGCTCGCCGACACCCTCCGGCAGCTCCTCGCCCGCTACGACCAGCGGCACGGCCGCGCCTACCGCATCGTCGCGGGCGGGTATCCCGCGGCGCGCACGTCCAGCACATACGAGCCCGGGTCAGGAGGCAACTGATGGACGACGCCGACCGGAAGACACTGCACATCGAGGTCACAATCGCCTCCCCTCCCGACGCCGTCTGGCATGCGCTCCGCGACAAGGACACGATCCGCCAGTGGCACGGCTGGCACGCCGGCGAGCTGGACAGCGAGATCGACCTGATCTACTTCACCGGCATGACCGAGGATCCCGCCGGGCGCGTCCTTACCCTCAAGAACGGCGACCGGTTCACCCTCACCCCCGACGGCGGCGGCACCCGGATCAGGATGACCCGCGCCCCGCTGGGCGCCAACCCGGAGTGGGACGCCTACTACGACGACATCACCGAAGGCTGGATCTCGTTCCTGCACCAACTGAAGTTCGCCCTCGAGCGCCAGCCCGGCGTGGCTCGCCGCACGTTGTTCTTCTCCCACCACGGCGAGGGCTCCGGGTCGATCATCGAGCGGCTCGGGCTGGGCGGCCCGGCTGAGCAGCCTCCCGGCAGCGCCTACGCCACGACTCTGGTGGGCGAGGAGGTGTCGGGCGAGGTGTGGTTCCGCTCCGACCACCAGCTCGGAGTCACCGTCGACGCCTGGGGCCACGATGGCCTGCTGGTCGCCGTCGGCGCGCCCTCGGCCGTCTCCGGCGGCACCGCCATGGCCATCCTAACTACCTACCGGCTCGACAACACCCGGTTCGGCGACCTGGACAGCCGGTGGACGCGGTGGTGGGCCGAGCACTACCCGGCCACCACCCAAGAGAGCCCCGAGTAGCCACCCCAGCTTCGCCCAGCGAGACCTGGTCACGCGCACCGCCCAGGCTGGGCGTTACGCACTGGTCGACCCGGCTGCTGGCCCGCGAGCTCGGCGTGAGCCGCGACACGATCGCCCGTATCTGGCGCGAGTACGGCGTGCAGCCCTGGCGGGCCGAGACCTTCAAGTTCTCCACCGATGCGCTGCCCGCCATCGCCACCAGGAGTCCCTAGTGGTGTGTCGCGGATTTGGTGATCCGGTCGAGGGTGGCTTGTCCGCGGGCGACTTTGTCGAGGATCTCGTCGGCGGGTTTGGTCCAGACGAAGGGCTCGGGTTGTCGTTCCAGTGGGAGACCCTGCAGTCGATCCGGGTTTCGAGTTCGGCGACGGAGGTGAAGCTGGTGTTGGTCAAGGCTTTGCGGCTGCGCACGGAGAACCAGCACTCGACGAGGTTGCGCCATGACGAGCTGGTCGGGGTGAAGTGCAGGTGCCAGCGGCGGCGTTTCTTGTGGGCCAGCCAGTCACGGACAGGCTGGCTCTTGTGGGCCGACCGGTTGTCCAAGATGACGTCTGAACGTGGGCTCCGGGGAGGTGCTGCACGACCTCGTCGACCAGCACGCAGAGCCGTCCTCGGCCACCGTGTGCAACGTGTCATCCACGATCGCTTCCACAACATCGTCGCCGAGCACAACAGGGCGGCCACGCCCCGCCCGGATGCGCCCCACCGCAGCGGTTCCTCCGCGGCGAACCGGCTCCGCCACCGACGGACAGACTTCGGCGTGGACGCGCACCGACGAGCGATCTCGGCGTTCGAACCACCGTCGGTGGCCCACCACAACGCCAACAACGCCTTGGCCTGGCGCACCTCCCGAGCCGGCGCGGTATGCGAACGAGCAAGCCGCTCCAGCGCAGCCCGCTGCCCACCCGTCATCTCCAACGCCCCAGCCGCAGCCACCATCCCACCCACACGACAACAGATCACTCTTTAAGCGACACATCGCCGGTGTACCCCATCGGCGGTACGCTTGCGAAATGCGACCCCTTCGGTACTCCATCAACGTCACCTTGGACGGGTGCTGCGATCATCGTGCAATCCCTCGCGGACGAAGCCTTGCATCGTCACGCGGTCGAGAACCTCAACCAGGCCGATGCCCTGCTCTTTGGCCGAGTGACCTACGACATGATGGAAGCAGCGTGGCGGCCGCCGGCGCCGACGGGAGCGAGACCTGAAGCGAGACCTGCTTGGATGGAACCCTTCGCCCAGACGATCAACGCGGCAACGAAGTACGTCGTGTCGAGCACCCTGGAGCAGGTCGATTGGAACGCGGAACTCGTGGGTGGGGATCTGGGCACGGCCGTTCAGCAGCTCAAGCGGGAGTCGGGCAAGGGACTGTTCGTAGCAGGCGTGAAGCTCCCCCTGGCGTTGACGGAGCTGGGATTGATCGATGCGTACGAGTTCGTGGTGCATCCCAGGCTCGCGGGCCACGGGCCGACGTTGTTCGCGGGGCTATCGAAGCATGTCGACTTGACGCTCGTGCGCCGGCTGGAGTTCGGCTCGGGGGCAGTGGCGATGCGCTACGAGCCGAGCAGGTAGCCATCGGGCTTGCTCGCCCGAGCCGGCCGCATCACCGAGCCATCATGGAGCCCTGGTTCGCGGCGCTTGCGCGCCCACTGGTAGCCACGCCGCAGCACCGTGAACCGTGGTGCCGGCAGGGTCCTTGCGGCGCGCGGCCAGCACTGCCAGCACTGCCAGGACCGCCAGGACTGGTTGTCCGGCTGGAACCCGCTCAGGTGAGCTCCTCGTCCTCGACGGTGACCTCGACGCTGAACCCGATGTCTTCGGACATGACTTCGGGCATGGCCTCGGCGGTGCCCTCCTTGGTGCCCTCCTCGCGCATGGCGTAGTGGAACCTCAGGACGGTGGCGTGGTCCAGGATCGCGTCGCCGGGCACATTCCGGCGGCGGAGCGTCAGCAGCGCCACGATGGCCTGGTCGAGTGTTATCTGGGCGGGCAGGTCCGCCTTTGCCGCATGCATGGCCATGTCACGGTCC
>WNFX01001951.1_pt1 | contig 21749 bp, 23 predicted proteins | sample 5400111 | NCBI WGS metagenome assembly WNFX01 (sample SAMN13153363, study PRJNA577476) | soil metagenome | isolation source: 40 cm soil or saprolite under grassland replicate 1 | place: USA:California | collected 2016-06-15 | reverse complement strand
GGATGGTGCCGATCGCCAGTTGCAGATAGGTGTAGTTGCGGAACGTGAATCCCTCTCCGGGTGTCCCAAAGAAAGTGGCTGCAGTTGTTTCCGCGGCGATGAGCGATGCGAGCACCGCCCACCACGGCATTCGCCGCCCACCGAGCGCGAAGTCCTTGAGATTTTCCTCCTTGCGCCCCATGTAGAGACCGACGGCGATGATGAGAACGAAATAGAGCAGCAAAACCGTGCTATCGATCGCAAGTCGCCTGTCCATGTCGACCCTATTTATCAATGTCGAATGTCGAATGACGAGAGAAAATCCGAGTGTTTAAATGACGAAGCGTCCGGTCTCCATTGGAAAGGCAAAGGGTGGATCGGCTTCTCCTGAAGACGATGCTATGATGGTCGCGCCTCGGTGCCTGGACTGACATCGCGTTGGGGACAACGCGATCCACCCTATGAAATTGATCAAGATTCCCGCAGCCGATTTCGATCTGGCGATGACACTGGACTCCGGCCAGGTGTTTCATTGGCAGAAAGTCGGCAGACGATTTGTTGGGATGATCGGCAACTTGCCGGTATCCGTGGAGCAGCGCGGTAACGTTTTGTGCGCAGAAGTGGCGTCGGCTTCCAGGCAATACTCTGGGAAATGTGCACGAGATGCGCATGCCACGATCGCCCACTATTTCGCGCTTGATCATCCACTGGCAGAAATCTGCGCGTCATTCCCGGACGATCCGGCAATGAACGCGGCGCGGCTCTTTTGTCGCGGTTTGCGAATCATTCGCCAGCCGAAATGGGGATGTCTGGCCACGTTCATCTGTTCGTCGATGAAACAGGTGGCACATATTCGTCAGATTTCGCTCGCGCTTCGTCGACGCTTTGGTGACAGACGAAAAGTCGGTGATCATGTGGTTTACACATTTCCGCCAGTGCAACGAATTGTCCGAGCTGCTGAGAATGATTTGCGCGAATGCGCACTAGGTTATCGCGCCAAAAATCTGCTCGCGACTGCTCGACTTGTCAGTTCAGGTGAATGTGATCTGAAATCATGGTCGGCTTTGTCTGATCCCGATCTTAGAGAAAAGTTGTGCTCGTTGCCCGGCGTGGGAGCGAAGATAGCCAACTGCGTAATGTTGTTTGCCTATGAGCGTCTGCGCGCATTTCCAATCGACGTCTGGATCGAGAGAGTTTTGAAACAACAATATTTTCCGCGGAAGAAAAAAGTCACGGAACCCCGGCTGCGCGAATTTTCGGAAACATATTTTGGCGAACACGGCGGTTACGCGCAGCAATACTTGTTTCACCATGCGCGAATGGTTTTTGGGAAGATAGGTTTCCGAGCCGATCCCGGCCGGTAGGGTGCTACCCTGCCGAGCGAGAAGGCAGGCAAGATGCCCGCCTGCCGGGTCAGGCTAGAAGCCTAACCTCCACCTCAAGTTGTCAGCAACCCTGGGCTGAGATAATGTTCCAGCCTTAAGCTGAGAAAGGCCCAAGCCCAATTTTTCCTGACTACTGAGAAACCGCTCTCATGACGACGGCTGACATTATGTTCGCCCAGCCGGGCAACTCCGAAGGTCTTCGGGATCACGAATATGAGGCGCGAACGGTTTTGTTGGCGCTGCTCGCGGCGATTCTTATTCATCTGCTGGTGGCGCTCTTCCTCGCTGCCTTTAGCGGCGTCTTCTCGCCGACAATTCCCATTGAGGACAAGCCGGCTGAACTGACGCTCGTCGATCTTTCGCCGGCCTCGAAGAATTCCGCGTTCATAGAAACCGACGAATCGAAAAAAGCCCCCGAGCCGAAAGAGAAGACATTTGAATCTAATGCCAATTCGATTGGAGCAAGCGAATTAGCTGCCGCTGGGGAATTGCCGTTGCCGTCGCAGACCGGCAAAGATCGGCCATTTATGGATTTGGAGACACATCAACATTCCCTGGAAACAAAAGGGGCCCAGCCACAACCGAGTGCTGCGCCACAGGAAAATCCGAACCCATCTGCAGCGCCACAGACCCAACCAGCTCCGATGACGGCAGCGGAGCAATTCGCGATGCTAACCCAAAGGCCTACTCCGGCAGTCGAACCATCGGCCGCATCACAGCAAGCGCGATCTGCATATCGGCCCCTCCGGCAGCGAACTCACATCTCCGGAAACATCAGCAATCGCGGGAGTGCGGCCGTGAATGCTCTGGGCACACCGCTTGGCCGATATGAAAAGATAGTAAAAGATTCAGTTGGGTCCCGCTGGTACGCCTTTGTCGATCAGAAGCGTGATCTCGTCACTATCGGCACTCTGCGACTCCGATTTTATGTTGATCGAAGCGGACAAGTGAAGAACCTGAAAATTACTGAGAACAGTTCGAACGAGACATTCGCCAATGTTTGCCTGCAATCGGTTATCGAGGCACATCTTCCGCCCATCCCCGAGGACATCGCGAACACTTTGCCGCCCGAGGGGCTGGAAGTCGATGGATTCAGCTTCACAATTTTTCCAAATTAAATGATCGTTGCCGCGATAACTATCGAGACTCCGGAAACCGTGAATACTGTGCTTGGGTTCTTCTCGAAGGGCGGCCTTTTCATGTGGCCGTTGCTGGCGTGCTCGATTGTTTCCGTGACAATAATGATTTTGCGCGGCCTCGCTTTGCGGCGCAACAAGGTCATGCCGCCTTTGATCGAGAACGAAATAGAACGTTTGACCCCGGGTGAAAGCCCTGAGCGGCTGTCGCGCATCGTGCATCATGATGGTTCGTCACTGGCGCGGATCGCTCGCGTGGCGTTGCAATATTTACGCAGTCCACGCTCGGAAAATGTGGAAGCGGTTCAAACACGTGCGCGTCACGAGATGGTGCGGCTGGAAAAAGGTCTTATCATTCTCGAAGTCATTGTCGGCATTGCGCCACTACTGGGCCTGATCGGCGCGGTTTCGGGACTGGTGCATGTGTTTGCTCAGCTCGGATTGAGCTCGGGCGCATCGGATACGCGTCAGATCGCGCGCGGCATCGCCGAAGCGTTGAATGCAACCGTCTTCGGGCTTTCGATCGCCGTGCCGACGCTGATCGGCTTCACCTATTTTTCGAGGAAAGTCGAAGTGATGTCGGTGGAGATGGAAACGCTGGTCGTCGAATTGATTAACAAATGCTATTACGGCCGCTCTTCGCGCGAATTCGCGCCGGCAAAAGCATCCGCCGCCAGCTCGCTGCCGATTTCGACGCCGGTAGCGTAAGACGTGCGGCGCATTTCACGCGATGAAGTTTGCAGTACGAAAACGAAGGGCGCCCGTCATCATCATCGTTTCGCTCGTCGATATTCTCATCATCCTGCTGATCTTTTTTGTCGTCTCGACAACCTTTAAGAAAGACCAGCCAGAAGTTCAGATTAATCTGCCAGAATCCAAAACGGCAAAGAAACAGCCTGCTGAACTTGAACACGCTATCGTCAGCATCGATCAAAATGACGAGATCAAACTGGATGGACGAGCCGTCGGCGTGGATGAACTGGAGGGTGCCGTGCGTAGCCTGCCGGAGGCGCGAAAGTCTACACTTGCGCTCCAAGCGGACAAGAAAGCTTCCTTTGGCACGATTATTAAGGTGATGGACGCTTTGAAACTGGCAGGCGTGAGAAATTTGCCTGCATTTACCAGGGAAGAGAAATGATCCTGCCGATCCTGGAGTACGGCGACCCGATCCTGCGGGCCAAAGGCAAACCGATCGAGAACATAGACAATCGGATTCGCGAGTTGGCGGCAAACATGATCGAGACGATGCATGCGGCGAATGGCGTCGGCCTCGCAGCGCAGCAGATCGGTGAAGCTTTGCAACTCACCGTGCTTGATGTTTCGCTAATCGAAGATCGGCCGAGCACTTTGAAGTTGGATGGCCAAGACGTCGATCCCAAGACTTCGATGCCGCTGGTGTTGATCAATCCGGAAATTGAGATGCGCGGCATGTCCGAAGTGGGAGTAGAAGGTTGCTTAAGTTTTCCGGAAATCACCGGCGACATCGAACGGTCGAAGTCGGTGATCGTACGTGCACAAACTTTGGAAAGCGGCACAATCGAAATCGAAGCGAGCGGATTTCTTGCACGCGCGATTCAGCATGAAGGCGATCATCTTAACGGAATTCTATTTATCGATCGCATGAATTCGGCGGCAAAGGCCGCATTGTCGAGTCGCCTGAAGCGATTGCAGAAGGAGACGAGACGCGGCATCAGACACCGCGAAGCGCTCGTAAGTGAGACGACGCTGTAGCGGGGTTCAGTCGCGCTGCGCGCTGCGTGACTGTGGAAATTATCGAGTCAGAAATCCTGTCAACGGACTGGTCGCTGCCGCGACGTCCAGTTTTTCGGCTAATCCGATTTCGCGTGCTTCGCGACCTGCTTCAATGGCTTTTTTAAACGCTTTGGCCATGCGAATCGGATCGGAAGCAATTGCGATTGCTGTATTAACCAGAACCGCATCGGCGCCTATCTCCATCGCTTCAGCGGCGTGACTTGGCGCGCCTAGCCCGGCGTCAACGACTACGGGCACGGTGGCTTGCTCGATAATGATCTCAATTTGCAGGCGCGCCTCGATCCCGCGGTTGCTGCCGATCGGCGAACCGAGCGGCATCACCGTTGCGGTGCCGATGTCCTGCAATCGTTTCGCCAGTACCGGGTCGGCATTGATATAGGGTAGAACCGTGAATCCTTCTTTCACCAAAATTTCCGCAGCGGCGAGGGTCTCCACCGGATCGGGCAGCAAATAACGCGGGTCCGGGTGAATCTCGAGCTTGAGCCATTTTGGCAAGCCCGCGCTCGCGGCCAACCGCGCGAGGCGCACCGCTTCATCCGCGTTGCGCGCACCGCTCGTGTTCGGCAAAAGAAGAAAACGTTTTGGATCGATAAAATCGAGAATGTTTGCAAACGGATCGTGCTTGCCGGAGATATCTGCGCGCCTCAGCGCCACGGTTACCAGCTCCGTTCCGCTGGCAATGAGCGCGTCGCGCATCAATTCGTTCGACGCGAATTTCCCTGTGCCAACCAGCAAACGCGAGGTGAACTCGCGATCGGCAATCTTCAGTTTCGAGGGCTTGTCCGACATCGATAGAGAATAAACGAATTCGCGCAAAGGTGCGAGTGTGGATCGAAAAAACGCGCAGCCACTTTTGACTGTATGAATCTTGGCGGTTGCACCACACTTTGCTGTCAATGACTCAGTTCGACCTTCGCCAGCAAGATTGCATCAAGGGAATGTCGCGGCTGACAAAAGAAAGCGTTGATCTTGTGGTGACTTCCCCGCCGTACAATCTTGGAATCAGCTACGGAAAATATTCCGACTGCCAAGGTCGCCAATCGTATTTGCAATGGTGCAGCAAGTGGGCAGCACAAATTCGAAGACTTCTCAGATTGAACGGGTCTTTTTTTCTGAACGTCGGCTCGGCACCATCGAATCCGATGCTGCCGCATGAAATTGTAATCGAACTGACATCCGCTTCCGGCGGATTTGTCTTGCAGAACACGATTCACTGGATCAAGTCGATCACAATCGAGGATCGAAAGGGCGATCTCAAGTCGCACGGTCACTTCAAGCCAATCAATTCGAAGCGATTTCTTAACGATTGTCACGAATACGTCTTTCACTTTACGAAGTCCCGACGAGTTGAAATCGATCGGCTTGCCCTCGGAGTTCCGTACCAGGACAAAAGCAACATCGCACGCTGGTCGCACACTCGTGGAAGCGATCTACGCTGTCGCGGCAATACCTGGTTTATTCCATACAAAACAATTCAGAGTGGCGAGGCAGAGCGGCCACACCCCGCGACATTTCCCGTTCAACTGGCTGAATGGTGCATCGAGCTGCACGGGGTTTCACGAGTCGAAACCATGCTCGACCCTTTCCTGGGCATCGGAAATTCCGCAGTCGCTGCACAGCGCTGCGGCGTAAAAAAATTCATAGGGTTTGAGATCGACGAAGCTTATCTTGTGGAAACGAAGCGGCGTTTGCAAAGCACGGCGATGAGTCATCACTCACGTCGAGCTTGACTAAGTTAATTTCCTGCCGATTGCTGACGAAACTGGCCTCTTAGAAATTTGATAACTGGGTATTGAGGTTTGTCACATCTGATACACGGTACCAGTTTCTTGAATAGGTTAATCTTAATTGGGCAAATTGTCGTAATCCTCAACGTCATAGCGACGTCCGGCGCCAGCGCGGCCCAAGCTTCTCTCAATTTCGCTGGCACTAGCTTTTCTCCAGGTTCAACCGTCCAGGCTAATGTTCCGCTAAGTGCGCAGGAAAAATCGTTGGCCGCTCAAGGAGGCAATATTGTGCCGCCAGCAGCAGTGGCCGTGCTGGCGACGCCTGCGAATTTCGATCCGCAAAAGAGTTGGCCAGTTCTGGTGATCTGTTCCACGAGCGATTTTAAACGTCAGAATCGAGATGATCTAGTCCAGTTTTATCGCAGGGTCGGACTCGCTGAAGGTTGGGTGCTGCTTGCCGGCGACGGGCCGCAACATGCGCGAAACGATACCGCTGCGTGGCGCGGGGCGATGACACTGGCTGCCGTTGCCGCGCTTCACCACAGTTTCGCCGCTTCGGATAAGTGGCCGGTGGCGTGTGCCGGGTTCTCTGGCGGAGGAAAGGGGGTTGGTTATGTCGCGCCTTTGCTTGCGAGGAATGGTTGTCGCGTCATCGGAATTTATATGACCGGTGCGAACGAAGACCATCTGAGCGACGGATACGCGAGGATCCAGCCCGGCGCGAATTTTCTCAACACGGGAATCTACATCAGCGCTGGGCGCGACGACAGGATCGCCACCGTCGAGCAGCAATACGCCGTCGCCGGTTCAATTAAGCGAACGGGATTTCACCCAATGCGAATTGGGACTTTCCACGGCGGTCATGAAGTCAACGACGCGCAAACTTCAATCGCGCTGGGCTGGTTTCGCGAACTGGCGAAATAGACTCGACGAGACGGGCGAAAAGCGTCGGCGCACCCCCAAAACGCAAGCGCGGTTCCTCTGTCATGTTGAGCGAAGCGAAACATCTCTGACTGTTCACCTGCCGAGCGCGTCGAAACCTGCTTCATAGAAGTTCGCCTCGCGCCGAGCTATCCTGCAGCTGCTGAAATTTCTCCAGCGACTTTACCAAGTTTCCCGGCAGCGGACGCACACGATCAAAAATGCGCGCCGCCAGTGGTTTTGCTGTTGTGTAACCCGCGGCGAACATTTCCAGACGAGCGTCGAGGTTGTCGATGTAATGGAGAGCCATCGCTTCCGGCGTTTTCGGATCGACAGGCGAACCCAACTGTTTGTCGCCGTGATGCGAACCAATGAGGTGCAGAAGGTGTATGCGCACATCTTCCGAGGGCGGTCGATACCCTTTCCAGACATCTGCGTTTTCGGCGGCGAGCTTTTGCCACAACGAATTGACAAGCTCGAGTCCGATCGAAATGTGGCCGACCAATTCACCAAGCTCGTCGTAGCCCATAACGAAGCCCGTTTCGGAAAACTGGTTTTCCCAGAGCTTACCTGAGTCGTGAAAGAGAATGCCCGCGATCAAAACATCAAGGTTTAACTGTGAATAGAGAGGCGCGATGGCCCTAGCCGTGCGCATCATTTGCGCCGTGTGCTCGACGAGGCCGCCGCGCCGGGCATGATGATATTTGCGAGCTGCTGCGGCGCGACGAAATCGGTCGCCCCATTTTTTGACGAACATTTCTGACAATGCGCGAAGGCGAGGATCAACGATCGTGCCAATGGATTGCACGATAAATTCCCAGTCAGATGCTTGCTTTGCGCGCAAGTCTGCCGGTCCCTCCAGCAATTCTTTTTTCTCTTGTTCAGAGAGTGGCCGTACCATCCACTTATCTGCTTCGAGTCCGTATTGGGGGTGTACACGAAAGTCGCCAGTGAGCTCGATGAAACTTTCGGTGGTGAATGCGCTGCATGTTTTGTAAGCGGGATGATCACTCCATACCCTTAGCGTCATCCGATCGCACGCATCTGCCAGAGCTAGTTCGCAGTACGGTTTTCCTTCACGTTGCGTCTTTGCAGTGGCCGCTTCTACCTGCACATGGACGCGCGCCGGCACCGCGCCGTTCTGCGCCGCGCCGCGAATTTCAGTCAGAGTCATCAAATCCATTTCGGCAAATCTAACACAAGCCGCAAACCTGCTGTAGCGCGAGGCCCTGGCCGCTATATGACGGATTCGCCGTGGCGAAGAGGATGTCCGTGCTACGTTTCATGCCCCATGTTTCTGACCCACCTTGAATGTACCGCGTGCGGGCTTCAGCATCCATGGTCGCGCCTGCAGAATCTCTGTCTTTCCTGCCATAAACCGCTCTTTGCGATTGTTGATCTCACCGCAGCGGGTCGGACGCTGAAGCACGAAACGCTGGCGACGCGAGAAAAATCATTGTGGCGCTATCGCGAAGTGCTGCCGCTGCCGGGCAGCGCAGAGCCGGTTTCGTTAGGCGAAGGTGGAACACCTTTATTGCGCGCAGAAAAATTTGGCGGCGACATCGATCTCCGGATCAAGGACGAATCGATAAACCCGACGCAAAGTTTCAAGGCGCGCGGGATGAGTGTTGCCGTGTCCATGGCAAAACATCTCGGCGCAACCAAGCTCGCCGCTCCCAGCGCGGGCAACGCCGGCGGAGCGCTTGCTGCCTATGCGGCTCGGGCCGGCTTGGAAGCTCACATCTTCATGCCGCGCGACACGCCACAGGCAAACATCATCGAGTGTCGTGAGTTGGGCGCTCATGTGAGATTGATTGACGGATTGATTACGGATTGCGGGGCTGAGATCGCGCGGCGCAAAACGAAAGAAGGCTGGTTCGACATGTCCACGCTCAAAGAGCCGTATCGCGTCGAGGGAAAGAAGACGCTCGGCTACGAATTAGCGGAGCAACTCAACTGGCAATTACCAAATGTAATTCTTTATCCAACCGGCGGTGGGACCGGGCTCATCGGAATGTGGAAAGCGTTCGATGAAATGGAGGCGCTCGGCTGGATCGGCGGAAAACGTCCTCGGATGTTCGCGGTGCAAGCCGCCGGTTGTGCGCCAATCGTCCGCGCGTTCGAAGCCGGAGAAAAAAACGCTGCCGAAAATTCTCGATGCGCACACGATGGCCTCTGGTTTGCGTGTTCCAAAAGCGATCGGCGATTTCCTGATCCTGAATATCCTTCGTCAATCTAATGGCGGCGCCATTGCGGTTGATGATAAAGAAATGATCCGCGTTGGGCGCGAAGTGGGATCGAGCGAAGGTCTGTTCATTGCGCCCGAGGCTGCTGCCTGCTTCGCTGCTTTCAAGTCACTTAGTTCCGCAGGCAAAATTGGTTCCGGTGAACGCGTGGTCATTTTCAACACCGGGTCTGGAATCAAATACGTCGGCTGCTTCCAAGACTAGTAATCAACTCAAATCCGCTTACCCACGAAGATAGAGATGCGCTTGGCGAAAGCTCTCGCAGGCTCAGCATAGAAACGTCGCCCGAGCTCGAGTGCATTCGTGCGCAGTCGTTTGCCTCGCTTACGGATTAGCTTCTGGAGCTGTGCGAGTTCATCACGATGCGCTTCATCGCTGCATTCCTTCTCCAGGCGCGCCCAAAGGAAAGCCAAATCATGCTCGCACCCGAGCAATTCCCCCAAAACTTCTGCGTCGTGAGCCATCTCTGTCAGAACCATGCGATTAAGCGGCTGCAAAATTCGCAACTGATACCAGATATCTTTCACTCGCTTGCGCCAGGCATGAAAATTTTCCGGATCCGGGTCATTAATCGTTTTCGCGAGCCCGCGTTGACCGCGCTTGTAGATTTTTCCCACTGCCCAGCAAATTTGCTTCCAGGTCAAACACTCGAGGGGCCATTTCAACAGACGCGCTTCCACGCGTTCCAGCTGCGGGATCGCTTGTTTTTGCCACCCGGCAAACGCCGCGGAAAAACTTTCCCGTTCCAGCGACAACAATTCTTCGATACGTGGGAATGGATTGTCCCCTGGCCCCTTTGCCGTCTCGTCGCGCAATTGAATAAGTGTTTGCAGGCGCACTTGCGCATCGCGCAGGTCCGAAACAAGCCGTCCGATCTTGCGTACGCAGCGGTCTTCGCGCGCGTGCCGATCCTTACCAACTTCGGTAATGGCAAGGCGCATCGCCGCCCGCACCTTTTTGAGGTGCTTGCGTACTTCATGCACGGTGACGCAGCGTTGTTTTGCGGGGTGCCGGCACAACTCTAGGGCGGACTCGATTTGTTCCCGGAAGACTCTTTTCAGTCCGTCTGGCAATGGTTCGCGTAATTTCAAACGGAAGCCCATAAGCTTTCCTACTTACTCATTGGCGAGTCGCACGTTGCTGTAACGTTTTTCGCCGGTTACCTCTCGTCCAAACCAGGAAGGCGGCTTGAATTTTCGGCAGGTGGCGCGGTCGGGGAATTCCACTTCCGCTACTACGAGACCGGCATGTCTGCTCTGATAAATGTCAATCTCAATGACCAGATTTTTCCAGGGAATTTCGCAGCGCACCTTGCGCAATCGTCTTCCGGCAGTCCCTGGCCAAAGCGCGGCGAACTGTTTTGGGCTAAGCCTGATCTCGCGTTCTTCCCGGTGGCTGCCGCGGCCCACTTTGAAAGTCAGCGTTGCGGCGCTGCCTTTTTTGCGGAGACGGACCTGTCTGCCTGCGGGTTCGCTCGCCAGATAGCCTTGTTCGATAATGTAACACCGCGAGCCCTTCAGTGTATCGGGCAGCCGTTTAAGCAAAAATTTGCGTTCAATTTCTCGATTGTTTGCTGCTGGACCGTTGTTTTGCACAAGGCAAACATGCTAAACGCGAAGAGCTTGCTGTCGAGATTTTCGCGTTGGCTCCTATTAACACCTTGCTTTAGCGAGGGGCCTTCGCGCTAGAGAGCGAGAAACCGCTTCAGCGGTTTGTCTTGTGCGGCCTATCGAGAAAACCACTAAAGCGGTTATGAAGCGCGTTTAGTCTGCATCACTCAGCTAAAGCAGGGTGTTAATGACACTGGAACGTTCGTGGCCCCTCGCTCCACTTTTTAGGTCAGTGCGCGTTGGAAAAATTCCTGTAACGCGCCTGCGGCCGCAAGGATTGGCCAGGCTGAGGTCGCCACGATTATCGCAAAGAACAGCGCCTCGACCACAAACTCCAAACCGTTTTCCTCGCAAAGTAGGCGCAGGTTAATTCATGGAACGAGCGGCGCTTTCTGGATCTCTTGTTTGCACTTCTGAAGACCGTCCTCCTCACTGTAATTACATTCATAGCTAGACCTTCGATAAACCGGTCTGTGCAATGCGTCAGGTTACGAATTGTCAAAAGGGCGTGACGATCTAGTAACAACGGGGCAAGCCCGAGTGATTCGTTAACAGTTAAGACCTTAAAGCGGGAAAGCGATAACAAGAATCGACGGCTTCGACGGCTTAACTAGCCAGCATACTTTCTTTGCGTCCCGGTGAATCGACTGTTCGCCCTCCTCGGGCGTGAGTCGTCGAGAATGGATCATAGCTGACCAGTGAGATGCTGCCGTCCTCGCCCTCAACAAGTGCCGAGCAACTCTCTACCCAATCACCGCAGTTGTAATATGTGACCTTGCCAAATTCCCGAATCGCCGGGCTATGGATATGGCCGCAGAGAACAGCATCTACGTGATAGCGTTCCGCATAATGCGCGACAGCAGCTTCGAATTTGCCGATGAAGCTGACGGCGTCTTTCACCCGCCGTTTTGCATACGCGCTAAGCGACCAGTACCCTAGACCGAACCGTCGTCTGACGAAATTGATGAGTGGATTCAGCGAGAGCAAAAATTGATAGCCAACGTCGCCGGCGAATGCCAGCCACTTCACGTTTTGTACCACCGCATCCAGTTCGTGGCCGTGAATGATTAAGATGCGTTCTCCACAGGCCGTCACATGAACGGCGTTCTCCTTGATGTCGATGTTCCCATAAGCACCCAAGAAGCTGGTTACTAGCTCGTCGTGATTTCCCGGAATATAAATTACGCGAGTGCCCTTGCGCGCCTTGCGCAGGATTTTTTGGATGACGTCGTTATGTTGCTGCGGCCAATAAATTCCGCGGCGTAGCGACCAGATATCGATGAGATCACCCACAACGTAGAGCGTCTCGAAGTCGTTCTCGCGAAGAAAATCGAGCAACGCTGTGGCATTGCAGCCGCGCGTGCCCAGATGGGTGTCGGAGATCCAGCCGGTGCGATAACGCCTCGGCACCAGTAGTTGCTCTGGGGATTTCCCAAATGAGAAACGCTGTTGCGCGGCGAAAATTCGCGCCGAATCTCTCCGAGGAAAGGTGGACGCCTGCATTCCCGGTCAGCAGTGAGCGTAAGAATTAACCGGCGCCACGGCAAAAAAATTACTGTTACGTTTGTGTGGCAAAACGGCGACCGTTAGCAAAAAGCCCGCCGCGGGAATTTCCCGCGGCCGGCTTTGATTGACCTAACCGGACTAGAATTTAAAATTCAGATTCGCTTGGAATAATTGATATTGGTCGAGCGGATTGATGGTTATGTCGCCAGTTCCCCCTGTGCCGAGGCTGCCGTTGACACGCCAGGCATACGAGTAGGTGACGTTGAAGAGTACTGCATCAGCCAGCATGTATCCGGCTGTCAGGACGAGGCCTTGCTGGTTCAGCTGGCTGTTGAACAGGTCTGAATCGATCAGGTTCGGATCCAGCGAGAATTGTTCCTGGTGTTGCCAATAGCCCTCGATCTGCCAATCGCGCTTCTTCTTTAGCTGACCAATACCGAGACCAGCTTGATAAGCGTAGCGTTGGCCCCCCTTGTCTGGGTGCCCTGCGGCCGTGGCACGATCGTCCGCGTCGAAGTTCGTTGCGAAATCCCCGAAGATGCGCATTGGAATTTTCCCAACTTTCCAGCCGATCTCGGCAGGTATGTCGAAGACCAAAAGACTGTTAATGCCCGTTTGATTGCCACCGGGATCGCCTGAGAAATGAATGTTAAACGTGTTGCCGTCGCCGGTGTAGTTGTAGAGGGTTGGTGCGAGCTGGAAGTACGCGATGTGGGGGAAATCGAACTTTGCCCCGACCTGCCAGCCGAGCATGAATGCATTGGCGATCGGCACCTGCTGAGTCTCACCGCCTATTGGCTGCGTCGTTGTCGGGATTGGGCCAATTGGGTTTGACGGGTTAGAATCGTCATAAACAAACTGACCGAAGTTCGCGAAGACGTCGATTTTCACCAACGGTTCCGCTGGAGGTGGCGGGGCTACATTTTTCCCGTCCTTGCTGTAGGACACTGGCTCCGCTGCTCCGCCACCGATGGTGAACGTGTGTTTCCACTGTTCCGCCAAGCCTTCCGGATTTATGTCCTCATCCCACACCATTCGAGTATAGATGAACGGGTTCGGCATTCGGCCGCCGGTGAACGTAAAGCCGGGGAAGCCTTTGTAGCCTCCGTATGCCTGGCCGACAAAGACGCCGTCATCCCCTTTTGCGAACGGTCCGCCACCACCCGGCGACGTCGTCGACGTGTCGGCACCGAAAGTGACGTTCGTTGACCGTGGGCTGGCGCTGGTTTCTAACCGAACCCCAAAGAACCAATCATCCAGAACGGTTCCCCGCAATCCGATGCGCAAACGATAGCGCTCGCGTTCGCGCTCCTGCCAGTCATTAGCGTTATCCTGACCGAACTGAAAGTGGTCGGGAAGTCTGCCACCTCGATATTCGTACCGCAGACGCAGATCGCCGAACAGCTCCAGCTCAGTGATCGCTGGAAACAATTTCCATTTTTCGCCGCCGTGTAACTCGGGCACGAGTTTCTCGACATACGTCTTTCCATCACTGCTCACCTGCGTCTTGGTTTTGCCTTCTGTTCCTACGACAGGCGCCCATTCTGTGCGCTTCTTTAATCCCGCAACCTCCTGTTCAAGCTCGGAATTGCGCTTTTGCAGCTGGCTGACGGCCTGTTCGAGCTTTTGCAGCCGCTCGGCATCGGATCCTTGAGCTCCTAGCGGCTGTGCCGCCAGTGAAAGAACTACAGCCAGGCTCGCTCCGGCTGCGCGTAAGATGGTTTTTTTGGTGAACATTCGTTTCTCCTTGTTGTGATGATTTTTCAGGTGCCTGAGGGGACGCGGTTAAGTGAACGCGTGGAGGCTAGAAACCGATTGTTACAGGCGTATGACGAAGAAGTAACAATTCAGCGAACTTTGCCGCGGACCTTCAAGGAGCGGCGGCTTCTAAAGCCGCCGAGGGAAAACAAGACGACTGGACAGCCGTCTTTTTTGTCCGCCTCAGCGAAACGCAGGCCTTACGGCGTCGCTGTTGGTTGCGCCGCGGGCGCCGGAGAAGAAGCAGGAGACGCCTGAATTGGCGAACTCGCTGGAGAAGAAACGGGCGAAGCCTGAGGTGTTGCCGCGGCGGGAGATGTAGCCGGAGCAGCTTGCTGTTTCATCAGCTCGCGCCGGAATGCGCTCTCCCCGCCGGTGCCCCGATGCGCATACAAAACCGACAACCCCAACGTAAGCGCGAAGAAAATGCCAGCTAGCCAGGTCGTAAACTTCACCAGCACGTTCGTCGTTTGCGCGCCGAAAATGTTTTCCGTGACCGCCCCGCCAAATGCCGCTCCCAAGCCTTCGCTCTTTGGGCGTTGCATCAAGATCACGAGCACCATGAGCAGGGCCACCAGAACAAAAAATACCGACAGCAGGTTGATCAGCAGATTCATCGGGGCGGAAAATATGAACGTTAAATGACGAATGTCGAATGACGAATGACGAGAAAGAAGAGTATGGTGCGCCGTCCGTTCATCAGGTCGTCACGCGTCATTGGTCATTCGTCATTTTTGATTTGGTTCCAAATTGCATCCATTTCCGCAAGATCCACGTCGCCCAATTTTTTGCCGCGCGCATTCAATTGGTTCTCTAATAGGTTGAAACGGGCGACGAATTTGTCAGTCGCGCCTTGCAACGCGCTTTCGGCATCGAGTTTGCATTTCCGTGCGAGATTGACAACTGCGAAGAGCAAATCGCCTACTTCGTCCTCGATCGATTTCCGATCTTGCTCCAGGACGGCCTGTTTTAATTCCTGAATTTCTTCTTCAACCTTTGCGATCACGTCGCGCACTTCGGCCCAGTCGAAATTCACACGGGCAACTTTCGACTGCGCTTTTTGCGCGCGCATCAGAGCAGGGAGCGCCAGGGGCAAATCATCGAGATAATGCCCGTCTGCATCGCCGCCCTTGCGACCAGGTTTGCCTGTTTTTTCAGCGCGCTTGATCGATTCCCATTGTCTTAGCACCGCTCCGCTATCGCGCGCATCGCTGTTGCCGAAGACATGCGGGTGACGCCGGATCAGTTTCTCCGTTACGTCCTTGAGCACGCCGTTCATGTCGAACCGGTCGGATTCGCTCGCGATTTCGGCGTGCATCACGATCAGCAGCAGCAGGTCGCCGAGTTCTTCGCGAAAATTTGCGTTATCGTTGGCGCGCACCGCCCCGGCCACTTCGTATGCCTCTTCGATCAAAGCGGGCAACAACGATTCATGGGTTTGCTCGCGATCCCAGGGACAGCCGCCGGGAGCGCGAAGCTTTGCGACAACTTTGCAAAGTCTTTCAAACGCAGTCATTCTGAGCGAAGCCCGTTCGACTCCCTCCGATTGCTCAGGGTAAACTCCGCGAAGTCGAAGAATCCAGCCGCGTCCTTTTTGGGTTTCATTACGGCATTCCTCGACTTCGCTCGGAATGAATCTTCAAATCCGCCAGAGCGAACGGTGCGTGCCGAATTCTGAAATTTCTCCGGAAGATTTCTTACTGACGTAAATCGTGATGGAAATCACACTGACAAACGTGCCCGCAAAAACCAGCGCCACCAGCCAGGACGGAATGTGCCCGATGCGCAGCGCCTGGTAAAACGACACCACATCGTTAATCGGCTCGCTGGCATGCAAAAATACCTTCGTGACCCACGCCATCAGGATGAGAATGAAAATGAAAACATAATTGCGTTTCAATCGGCGCCCGACCGCTTCAAGTTTGCTGATCTTAAAGCAGGGCAGAATCAAATCTTCGCAAACGAGTTTTTTCCATTCGCCCTGCAGCATCTCGCGGTTCTCCATCACCATCGGCACGAGAAAATGCGCTTCGAGCATCCGGACGCGCGCGCGGAAAGCGTCGTAAAAACGGTAGCGCCGAGCCTCAATCCAGAGAAGCACCCACACAATGGCAAGATTGAAAAAGAAAATGATGTGCGGCACCTCGCGAGTGGAGAATGCGATGGTGATGATGGCGGTGGTACTGGTGATCGCCCAGTTTGTCGTCACGTCGAGCCGCTGCCGCCACACCATGATTCGCCCCATCTCACCTCGATAAAAATGCGACATCGCGTTGACATACCCCGGATCGTAAATGCTTCTTTGGAAAGAGACGGTCCTCTCTTCGTTTTCTGCTAACGCTGTGTTTTCAGTTGCCACGGCTCCTTATTTAACTGGATAACTGGCTTTGCCGGATAATCCAATAAATCTCTCTGCTCCCAATGGCTATTACGCTGACCGATCTGCTTGACGAAAAACAGGTGATCCTGGGGTTGCGCTCCAGGAAAGTGCCAAACGCGCTGCGCGAGATTATCGACTTGCTGGCGCAAAACGGAAAGATCGATAACCCGGAAGCGTTCTTTGAAAAGGTGCTCGCGCGCGAGCAGGGGCACCCCAGTGTGGTCGAAAGCAGCGTCGTATTCCCCCATGCGCGTACGGATTTGGTTGACGAAATCGTCGTTGGCATTGGACGCAGCCATGCCGGGATTCCATTCGGCCATAACGGAGTGCGCGTCCGTTTGATTTTTGTAATCGGCGTTCCAGAACGGTTAGTGAATGATTATTTGATTTGCGTTGGGACGCTCGTTCGACTGGTTAGAGATGACCCGATACGATCGATGCTGCTGCACGCCCAAACCCCGCGCGAATTTATCGACGCGCTCACGGCGACATTGTAGCCGCGTTTCTGCCTTCCACGCGAAGCTGCGCGAAGGCGGGTGAGACGCGGGCGCTTTAGCCAAGTTGCCGGATTGCGCGAAGCACCGCGTCGACCTCCTTCGGACTATTGACTACGCTGCACGCTAAGCGCGCATACGACACGCGATAAGGAGTCGTTGAAGCGACAATGCGCTGATCGAGAAGATGCTTTACGACTTGCTCGGGCTTCATTCCCTTTACATCGAAGCAAACCATTCCGGCCGAAAGATTCTCATCACGCGGCGTATAGAGCTGAATGTTCGGCATCCGGGCAAGTCCCTCCTTCATTTGACCGTTCAACTCGTGTATGCGCGCCGTGATTCGAGCGGGCCCTATGTTCTGGTGAAACCGAATGGCCGCTGGCAACGCCCAATAATGTTCGAAAGCCTGAAAGCCGCCCGGTGAAAACCATGCTGCGCGCGCCGGAGTCTGCGGGGCATGTTCCTGCTCCCAGGCTTCGAAAGGTTCGAGTGAAAAGAAACTCGGAATCACTGGACGCATTTTCTGCCAAACTGCGGGCTTTGCCCAAACAAACCCCGTTCCGCGAGGTCCCAGCATCCACTTGTGCGTGCCGGCCGCAAACGCGTCGCAGCCCAGGGCAGTGATACTCGGATCTTCCACGCCCAACCCGTGCACGCCGTCGACAATTAGCAGCACCCGATCGTTCTCTTCGCGACCGCGATTCGCGTCCGCAATGCTTTCGGCGATACGCGCGATAGGAAGGCGCACACCGCTACTGGAGTGCACCCACGTCACGCCTACAGCTCGTGTCTTTGGTCCGATTGCCTTGCGAACGCGCTCTGCGATTTCATCCGGCGAAATCGAGTTGTAGGAGTCGAAGAGCGGAATCTTGCGCCAAGTCGCGCCGCAACGCCCAGTAGCCAGCCGAATGGACTCGTGATGCACGTAGTGATCGTGCGTAGTCGTCAGGATCTCATCACCTTCGCGCAATGGCAGTCCGTGATAGAGAAGAGCGAGACCGGTTGTCGTATTCTGGGTAAGCGCGATATCCCCGGGATCGCCACCGATGTAGCTGGCGATGGCCCGGCAGACCTGCAGGGGGATGTTCTCGTTAGTCGGTTCGAAAATCGCGCTGTCAACTGTAATAAGCGGATTAGCATCTATTTTTTTCCGGTACTGCTCAATCGCCTGTCGCACCGGCCTGGGGTGAGACGCCAGAAAGAACAAGGCGAGATGAATATAATCGGGAGCCAGTTCAAACTCACGGCGCACTGATTCCCAATCGTTGAAGTCGGCAGGCGTGCTCGGCTTGCTCTTCGCAGTCTGGACAAGAAGCGGCGAAAGCGCTCCGGCGGCCAGCGACAGCGAACCACTGACAAGAAAATTGCGGCGGGTTAGGGACATGACTTTTCCTTTCTGCGCTCTGATGTTTTTAACGGAGAGACCGAAGCTTAGTCGACTCTGGTTAAAGCGCGCGACCCAATTTGTAGGGGCTAGACTGCGGCGCGCTCGGCCGTAATCTCGCGCCGCGCGACGGCGATGCTCGTGCTCCTTCGGTATCGCCAGATGGCAAACGCTACAAACAAAAGATCGAGAGCAACGAATATCGCCACGTAAGTCTCGCCGCCAATGCCGAAGCCATAGCTATGCAGACCTTTGCCGAGAACAAAGTTCACGCCATACCACGCCATTAACACAGCGAGAAAACAAACTACGTTTGCAACTGCGAGGCCGAACTGCGTCCACCAACCCGCCAGCCGGCCGTGCAATGCCAGGATGTAACAAAGCAACGCGATCAATGCCCACGTCTCCTTGGGATCCCATCCCCAGAATCTGCCCCGGGAATAATTTGCCCAGACTCCACCAAGGATTGTTCCAGCGGCCAGCAACAGGACACCGAGCTGAAGCACGCGATAAACCCAGAAATGCATCGGCGCGTCCGCGCGTGCGGCTGCAAGATTCCGCGCGTATCGCCAGAGCAAAATATGCCCGAAACCCATTGCCAGCGCGAAGGCCGCATAACTCAGTGTGATGGTGGGTACATGGATTGTGAGCCAGAAATTATCGCGTAACACAGGAACCAACGGATCGATGCTCGAAGGCATGGCAATCGGCATTTGATGCACGAGCAACAGCGCGGTGAGCGTGACCGGTAACGCCGCCAGTAGATAGATGGGCGCACGATAACGCATAAAGAAGATCATTCCGAAGAAGGAGACCGCAAACGAGACCCAGATGATGGATTCATACATGTTCGTAACCGGCGGCCGACCGGCGATCATGCAGCGCATCACGATCCCAGCCGCGTGAAATGCGAGGCCGAGTACCGCGACTGCGACACCGATGCGTTGCAACGCGCGTCCCCGCTTGCGAAGATGTGCCGCAATCAGAATTACGAGCGCAATTCCGTAACACCAGATTGCCCGATAAAAGGCTTCGAAATGATTACAGAAATATTCGAGCCGTAATTGCTGGTCCCTCGGATAAATTGATGGACTCAAGGCGCGCAGATTTTCGCGAAGCTGATTGGCGGCTCGACTGAAGTTAAATGGATCGCCGTTGACATAACCTGTGGCAACGGTTTGCAATTGAACCCGGATGGGCGCGAATTGCGCCTCGGAATAATATCTCGACCATCCGGATGGTTCGACCCACGGGTCTGTTTCGTTGGCTGGCGCGGGGACGATGAGCAATGCACTCCCATCCATTACATGAGCAAAAAGAGTAAGCCGATCACTCACACTCAGTGCTTCCTGCTGGGCCCGGCTCAACGGTTTCTCTGCGCGCTTGAGAGCTTGCGCCTCAGTCACAAGCCGCTGTAATTCGGCAGACCCAGCTAATTCCGCAAACGAAAATCGGCGCTGCGTTTTATCGAGTCCAAGCTGCTCGATTAACTGGCCAGACGAGATTAACACCATTGGCTCGTTTTTCCAATCGTGCGTCTCGACCAACGCCGACAAGACGAAATCGTTCGGCCGCCACTTTCGCCCCGTCTTGTCTGTGTATGTCGATCGTCCAGTGATTCGAATCAGTGCTTCTTTTGCAAACGTGTCCACCGACTTGCGCCGACCGCCGTCCTGAATCGCCAGCAGGCCCCACTGCTTGAAATCCAAGTCCTCGTATTAGCAGCCGATGCATCGGGCGCGCCAAAACCGATTTCTCCAAAGAGCGCAGTGGCCGCCGTGACAAAGATCAAGATGCGAGTTTTCAAGCAGGCGAATGTAAATCTCAGCCTGTCGCATGTCGAGCAAAGCGGTGATAATCGAGCGAACGGAGCGCGACTCTCTGACCTGATCGCGAAAGAGCAACCGACCCGCTACAGAAAATGTCGCCTCAATCGCCTTGAGCGCTTGACAACCAAGGGAAACCGAATATCTCGCGCACGCTATTTAAGGGCTACAATGCAGCGAAGACGTTCTATAACGCGTCGTCACAGTCCGGCGGCGAGCTTTACCTGACGGCGGAGCAGCTTGGGGCGATCCAGAGCGATATTCAGGACGAGATTCATCAGGACCGGAAGCAGCTTCGCGCGCTGCGTGAAATTGACGTGCCCCGTCAGACCTCAGTTCGCCAGTGGTTGCAGGTGGAGATTGCCGTGCTCCAAGCCCGGCTAGCTTATCCAACCGACGAAGTGCTCGAGCAACTAGACGAGCTGCTCGATACGCGAATTTCTCTCAGCCGCGCGGCAAAGCGAAATATCTTGGCGCGGCTGCACGCGCGCCTGGCCGAACTGCAGCCCGGCGGTTGAGATTCCGAAACTTTTACGTCAGCGCCTTCGTTTCCGTTTGCATAAGCTGAAATAACGCGGCTACTCGATGGCGGTCTGAGCGCGCGGCAATTGGTGCTGCGTTTGGAGCATTGCGGCGTCATGCCGGAACAGCTCGACGGCGTCCTTCTCACGCATGAGCACGGTGATCACATTTGTGGACTTGAAGTTCTCTGCCGCAAATTTGATGTGCCTATTTATTGCAACGCGTTGACGGCAGAAGCTGTTCGTTGCGACAGCTCATTCGAGCGACACCGCAACTGGCGAATCTTCGCGACTGGCGCCGAGTTTTCGATCTGCGATGTCACGGTCCAAACGTTCCCTGTTCCGCATGACGCTGTTGATCCCCTCGGCTTCGGCTTTCACGCCGGTTCAGGCAGCCTGGGGTTCATCACTGATCTCGGTTACGTGACCAAGCTGATCGTTGAACGATTGCGCCAGGTGCAAACGCTCGTGATCGAGACCAATCACGACGAAAAACTTTTGCAGAACGACACGCATCGGCCCTGGCCGGTGAAACAGCGAATCCAATCGCGACACGGACATTTGTCGAACACGGCGGCGGCAGGCGTGATCGAGGAATTGTTGCCCGGAAAAATCGAGCGCGTTGTGCTCGGGCATCTCAGCCGGGATTGCAACACACCCGAGTTGGCGCTCAAGACGGTGTCCTCGTCACTGGCAAAGTGCGGCAGGATTGACGTGGAAATCCATTGCGCGACCCAATTCGAAATTACTCCGCAGTTTCAAATTGGCGAAACCGACCCGGGCGCGTTTCAACCAACTTTCGAGAACGCGTTTTTTCAAACGGCCCTGTAGCGGCTTTGTACCGCATTATCGGAATCATTGGACGTTGGATTTTCGACGTTGGACGTTGGGCGTGGTCCTCTGCTTCCTGCTGGCGATATTCTTTGCCGCTGCATCGAGCGCAGTACGCACAAGTAACTGAGTTAAAGCTGTTGTGTGATCCATGAGACCTCTTGAACGTCTAACGAGAGGGAGCTGAGCCACCGCTGGCGGCGGCGAGCGTGGCAAACATCGAAAACTGTTTCATAAAATAAATGTGCGCATCGGGACGGCCAGCGGTT
>WNFX01002230.1_pt1 | contig 21767 bp, 25 predicted proteins | sample 5400111 | NCBI WGS metagenome assembly WNFX01 (sample SAMN13153363, study PRJNA577476) | soil metagenome | isolation source: 40 cm soil or saprolite under grassland replicate 1 | place: USA:California | collected 2016-06-15 | reverse complement strand
AACTCAAAGGCGACAGCTACCGACTCAAAGACCGCGACCTCGGCCGCGTCCCCGCGGCCGCCAACGACGACCGATGAACCACCGAGGGGGTCAAAATTCGGCCGTCGTCTGGGGGTCAATTTTCAGCCGCCGTTGACACTCCGGATCGGTGGCGGCAGCGTGGCCCGTCAACAGCCGAGTGGACTCATTCTTGGGCGAGCACACCCGGGTCAGTTCTGGTTAGCGGTGCATCGCCCGCTGCGCCAGTTGGTGGCATATGGCAGCACGAACAAGTACAGACCGGTAAGCAGTTGCAAGGCGAGCGGGGGCAGCGGCAAGTAGAGCACCCAGAGGGCAGGATCCTCCTGTCCCAAGGCGACGAAACTGACGGCGACGGTCACCGTAAAGGCAATGACCAGCGCGCCGGCCCAGCGGTGGATCTGCCGAACCCACTTGTTCCAGTTCAATGGGACCTCCTCTGAAGACGAGCAACCCCAGGCCCCGGCGACCCTGCCGGGTGGGGGTTCAGCCGGCTGTGGACGTTGGTGGTGGCGATCGACGGCAGCAGCGCCTCGCTGTCCCAGTCGAAGGACAGCGGCACCAGGTGCGGCGCACCGTCCGCCGAGGCACTGGCCACCCAGACCCCCCTTTGTCGTGGGTGAGCCGATGCTCGGTGTCGCGACGATGCTGAGCCGCGGGAGCGGGGGGCGGCACTCATCGGTCGTGAATTAGCCCGGGACGTTGCCATCGGGGTCGGTGACGGTGGCCACTAGGCAGCCGCCACCGGCGTCGTGCGCGGGCTCCTTCACGGTGCCGTCTGTGCAAGTCACGGCCGCGATCGCCGAGGGCTCACCGCCTTCTTCACGAGCGCGCTGATCCTTGCCTCGTCGGCGGCGGTCAACTCCGTAAGGGCGAACGCGGTCGGCCACATGTTGCCTTCGTCGAGGTTCGCCGCGTCTTGGAAGCCGAACGTCGAGTACCTCGAGTTGTACTTCTGCGCGCTTTGGAAGAAGCAGACGACCTTGCCGTCCTTGTCGGCGTACGCGGGCATTCCGTACCAGGTTTTCGGCGAGAGGGATGGCGCGCTGGCCTTGATGATCTCATGGAGCCGCTCGGCCATGGCTCGATCCGGTTCCGGCATCTCGGCGATCTTCGCGAGCACGGCACCTTCCCCGGCCGCCCGGTCCTTGTTCGCGCGCGCTTCCGCCTTCAGCTCCTGGGCGCGCTCCTTCATCGCAGCTCGTTCCTCGTCCGTGAATCCCTTGAACGTCGTACCGCTCGCGGTGGTGCTCTTGGCAGACCTCTGCGTGGCCTTCTCTGCGCTCATCGTTCCCTCCTGTGCGGGCTCTCCCATGTCCTATTCCGCCCAGCAAGATCTGCCCTACCAGCGCATCAGTTGGGTGACCTGGATGAGGTTGCCGCAGGTGTCGTTCAGCTTGGCGATCTTCGACCCGGTCACGTCGGTTGGCGGCATGGTGAACTCGGCGCCGCGGGCTTTCATGCGCTCGTAATCGACCTGCACGTCGTCGGTGAAGAACATGGCCGCGGGCTGGTCCTGCTGGAACATCGCCTGCTGGTAGGCTCTGGCCGCCGGATTGTCGTTGAGCGCCAGCTGCAGCTCGGTGCCCTCCGGTTCCTCGGGCGAGGCCACCGTGAGCCAGCGATACGGCCCCTGGCTGACGTCGGCTTTCTTCACGAAGCCCAGCACTTCCGTATAGAAGCGCAGGGCCTTCTCCTGGTCATCGACATACACGCTGGTTAGTTTGATCTTCATCGGTTTCCTCCTCTTGTCACGTTCGCGTTGTCACGTTCGCGGGCGCTGCCGCGGCACTGCTATGACGAAACGCAGACGAAGATCTTCATGGCGACCTCCTCGGTCAAGGGTGTCCTAGTCTCCAGACAAGGCGAGACCCTCCGGTGTGACATCCCTTCATCGCCGCCAGTCCCCGACGAGGGTCCTGCAGGGGGAAGGGAACTTCGGACCTCGAGCTCAGCGATCAACCCGCCGGGGGCCACCGGCCCTCGGGCCCAGGTGACGAAGCTTCTCCGGATTGCTGACGGCGCGGATGGTCTGGACGAGTCCCTCGGCGATGTCGAGGGAGACGACCAGGACGGCCCGCCCATCGTGGCCCAGATACACCGCCCCCGGCTGTCCGTTGACCTCCGCCAACCGCATCCGCTCGGCGCCCAGCTGCGCCCTCCATTCCCCGAACCGGAGCAGTACCCGCACGATCCGTTCGCGCCCGTGCATCGGGTGCGGGAACGCCGAGGCCTTCCCGCCGCCATCGCTGTACGAGACCACGTCGGCGGCGAGCAGGCGCGTGAGGCCTTCGAGGTCACCGTCGCCGACCGCCTCGAAGAACCGCCGGGCGAGCTCCTCCCGCCGCCTTCGTGAGGCCTCGAACCGAGGCTTCTTCGCCTCGACCTGCCGGTGGGCCCGGAGGAGGATCTGCCGGCAGTTCTCCTCGCTCTTGCCGACCACGGCGGCGATCTCGTCGTAGCCGTACTCGAAGACCTCCCGGAGGAGGAACACCGCCCGTTCGACCGGGCTCAGGCTCTCCAGCAGCACGAGGAACGCCATCGACAGCGAATCGGCCGTCTCCGCGTGCACGGAGGCATCGGGGGCCGGGTCGGTCAGCAGCGGCTCGGGCAGCCAGGTGCCCACGTAGGTCTCCCGCCGCGCGCGGGCCGACCGCACCTGGTTGATGGCGAGCCGGGTCGTGACCGTGGACAGCCAGGCCCGAGGTGAGTCGATGTCCGCGCCCTCGCTCTGTGCCCGGTGGAAGCGGAGGAAGGCTTCCTGCACGATGTCCTCCGCCTCGCTCACGCTGCTCACGATCCCGTACGCGATGGAGAACAGCAGCGGTCGGAGGTCGTCGTACACCCCCCTACGCGGCGTCTCGGGCTCGCTCCTCACGTCCGCCATCCCACTCTAAGACCGCTCAGCCGTCGAGCCTGTGACACCGCTGGAGGCAGCACTGACGTGAGACAGCTTCGTCGGACACGTCAGGTCTTCAAGAGTCCCTGCCGCTGCCATCATGACTGCAATTCTCGCCCAAGTTCCCGTGACCCCGAGGGGCAGACGCGGGAGCAGATCGCCGACGCGGCTGCCAGACCGAGGCCGCATACGCCTTCTGACCTGGGCTTTTCCTCGTCGGGCGGGAGGACTTGAACCTCCGACCGGCGGATCAAGAGTCTTACATCGTTCGTGTTGCCCCGTCCTGGCCGCCACTCAGACGGAACCTATGGGCCGACTTTCAGCTACAGGTCCGCTACCACCAGCCCAGCCGCAAGGTCACTGTCCGGGTCACCATCGAAGGCCAGAGCATCCACCGGCTCGCCGCCACCAGCCGCGCCATCACCGGCCTCAGCGCAGCTCCTGGATGCGGATCAGGTTTCCCGCGGGATCGCGAAAGGCGCAGTCGCGAACCCCGTAATCCTGCTCGGTCGGCTCCTGGACGACCTCGGCGTCGCTGGCCTGCAGTCGTGCGAACGTGCCGTCGAGGTCCTTGGTGGCCAGGTTGATGCCGGCGTAGGTGCCCTTGGCCATCATCTCGACAATGGTGCGGCGCTCGTCGTCGGTGATGCCGGGGTCGGCGGCCGGCGGCTGCAGGACGATGGACGTGCCGGGCTGGTCGGCGGGGCCGACCGTGATCCAGCGCATCCCGCCGTATCCGACGTCGGTGCGGACCTCGAAGCCCAGGGTGTCGCGGTAAAAGGCCAGGGAGGCGTCCGGATCGTTATGCGGGAGGAAGCTCGAGTGAACGGTGATGTCCATGCCGTCACGCTAGGCGCGGCTCCGTGACCCGCGCTTCTCGATTCCTGATCGGTCGGGTCACCTGTTTCGCCACGCACGACGACATGCCCGCCGTCGCGCGCGCCGCGTGGCGCCGGTAGACGCTGGGCGGCACACCGACCAGCACGGTGAAGCGACTGCTGAAGGTGCCCAGCGACGCCCAACCGACCGCGAAACAGACCTCGGTGACGCTGAGGTCACCACGACGCAACAACGCCATCGCGCGCTCGATGTGCCGCATCATCAAATAGCCGTACGGCGACTCGCCGTACGCGCGCCGGAGCTCGCGGCTGAGGTGCCCGGCCGACATGTTCACGCCGCGGGCGAGCGCCTCGACGTCCAACGGCTGCGCGCACTCCCGGTCGATCCGGTCGCGGACGCGGCGCAGCCGCGCGAGGTCGCGTTGGTGTCCGTGACATCAGCGCCCACGACGACGAGTACGACTGTCTGCTAGGTCCGCTGTTGACCAGGCTCACCAGGGGCGCGGACGTCGACGAGGTGGCGGCATATCTGCGGCATCGGATCGAGGAGCATTTCGGCCTGCAAGCCGATCACGCCGACGTTGACCGCTTCGCCCGTACCGCGGTCGCCTGGAGCGCAGCGACGCCGAATCGGGCTCCTCGTAGACCGGCGGCCGGCGCCGCCAGCCACGCCAGCTCGACCCGGTCGGTCTCACCATCGGGGCTGCAACGAGTCCGTGTCCGCGCGCTCGGCGGGCATGTGCGGATGCTCCTGTCTGACCAACTATCGTGATCTTGTGCTGATCAAGTGGATCAAGTGTCGTGTCGCTAATCGAGAGACCTTCAGCCGCGGTCAGCAGGCCTGGGCCGGGCTACGCGGTCTGCCGGGATTCCTCGGCCAGGGTGGCGGCTGGAGTCGCCATGAGCCCGGCCTAGCGCATGTCTTCGGCTGCTGGGCCGACCGGCCGAGCTACGAGGCGTTCATGATCGAGACGCACGACCGCATCGCGCTCGCGCAAACGGGCACGTACCGCGAAATCGTGGTGCGCCTCTTCGAGCACCGCCTGGACATCGGCGAACGCTTTCCTACCCACATCGCGGGCGCCTCGCTGGTGCGGCTCGCGCACTGTCAGGTCCGGGTAACCCGTCAGGCGCATTTCCTCCGGGCGCAGGCGCAAGTCTGGAACCCCGCAATGACGGGGTCAGCGGGCATGCGCGGTGGCGTGTTCGCCCAGCGCGGCGAGGCCGAGTTCCTGGTCCTGTCGCTGTGGCGGTCGGCCCTGGACCACGAGCGCTACCTCAGCGAACGCTTCCCGGATCTACGACGGCGTTCTGGTGCCGCAGACGATCTCGACAACATCACCGGGGATCTGGTTGACATCGAACCAGCCTGGACCCTCCCCGCATGACAACGGGCCACACCCGCACATCGGCAGATCAGTGAGTTCCGCGTAGCTGAGGTTACCTAGATTCGTCACGGGGAGTCACCGAAGCAATGCCGTGATCCCTGGTCGGGCCGTGCGCAGCTCAGACCGGCGTTCTGTCGGTCCGGGTCAACCGTGCCGGTGCCGAGCCGAGCGGCGACGACGAGGCCGCGGCCGCCCAGAGATCGGTGATCGAAACGAATACGGCGCCCATGCCGGCTACCGTGCGCGGGAATGGTTAAGGGCTGGAGCCGCCCGGTGGGGTTGTCCGTCGTTGGTACTCGATGAGCCTGGAATGATCGGCGGTGGCGGCGTAGCGCAGTGCCGCGCCGACGGAGAGGCCGAACAGGTCGCAGATTCGGCGTACGTCGCCGTCGGTGGCGGCGACCTCGTCGAGGATGCGGTCTTCTCTCACGGCTTGAGCGTGCAGGCCGAGGGTGTCCTCGTCGATGGCGGCGTAGTTGCCGTGGTCGGTGATGAACCAGGCGTTGGGGAACACCCCGCCGGCCACCATGGCCCGGGCCAGCTCGATCTCGGCAACGTCCCGGCTGGGATAGTCCCCGACCGGCTTGCCTTCCAGGCTCACGTGGTGGCGGCCCCGACCGAAGCTGATGTACCCGTCGTACTCGTCCGGGCGGTCCTCCCACCGGTCGGCGACGTTCTCGGCGACGTCCTCGGCCAGATGCCGCAGGCTCTCGGCGAGCAGCGAGGCGTTGTCGTAGAGGCGGCCGAGCGTGATGCGGATCCTGGTGCCTTCCGCACGGATCGTCAGCTCCACGTCGCCGCTGTCGTGGCGTTGGACACCGAACTCGGGTGCCTCGTCGTAGAGGTCAAGGTCGGCCATCACGGCACCGCCCCATCGTGGCCGTCGGCGTAGCCGATGACGACGTCTCGGGCGTAGGCGGCGGCGGCTTGCGACAGCTCGTTGGCGCGCCGCAGCCCGGCGGCGACCCACGCCTGGCTGACACCGGCAGCGCCCGGGTCGATGTCGTGGATGACCACCCGGACCCGGTCGGTGTTCTGGTCGCGGCGGTGCTGCCCGTCGACGAAGACCGTGTAGTCGTTGGCCGCGTCCGGGTCGCGGACCACCACGACCTCCACCGTCACCGGCGGCGGCAGCCCGGCCCGTTCGGCCATGCGGCGCCGCGCCTGGGCGAAGGTCAGGTCGTACTCGCCCAGATCGTCCTTGACGTGACTGGGCCACACCAGCAGCCGCAGCACGGCGTACTGCTCGCGTGGGGCTGGCCGGCCGCAGTCGACGATGACCACGAACTCGGCCGGCTGGTCCAGGTTGCCGACGCGTACGGCGGACAACACCGGCCAGCGCAGCTCACCCACGTGTGGGGGTGGTAGGACTCGTCTCACTGTTCCTCCTTTCCGGCGGTGTCTTTCCTGGCGATCCACCGGTCGTGCGCGGTGGTCGGGCCGGTGCGGCGGCGCCGCTCGGCACGCGCGGCCAGGACCGCGGCCTGGCAGCCGGTCGGCCTTGGTCTGGGCCGGCTCACGCACCTCGCCGGGACAGTCGGGGTCGACGGCGGCGGTACGAGCGCGCAGGTCCAGCCGGACGTGGGTGTCGACCACCAGGCCACCCAGGCCCCTGCGGGCGAGGTCGCGGGTCAGCCGGGCGGTGACGGTCGCGCCCTGGCCAGGGCCGAGCAGGACGTACTCGTTGCGCCAGGTCCAGTAGCGGGTGTTGGGTGCGAGCCGGACCACGTCGGGCTGGCCGTGGCGGTGCAACGGCCACCAGCCGGGCCCGCAGGTGACGTCGGTGTCGTCGACCTCGTAGGCCCAGTCGGCCTCCGGTGGCGGCGCGGCGTACATGTCGAATCTCGGTTCGGTCAAAAACAAATCTCCTTGTCCACGGCCGACCCGCCGTGCGGCGCGGGTCGGCGAGAACGGATCGGCCACCGCTCAGCACGGGGCCTGCACGCCCGGTGCGGCGGCTCGGGTGTCGGGGTGTGGTGGTCACCGGTCCCGGTTCGCAGGATCAGTCGTCCATCTCCTCCATCTCTTCGCGCAGCAGGGCGTGGGCACGCGCGGCCAGCTCGCGCTGCCGGTCGCTGCGATCGTCCGGTTCGCCGTAGACCGCGGCCGCGGTGCGGACCAGCCCCTCGATCTCGATCGGGGTGAACGCGGCGCTGATGCCGACCAGCACGTCGCTGGCGACGCGCTCGGGCGGGCGCGGCGAGTCGGTGGAGGCGTCGAGGAGCTCGGCCGCCTCGATGATCGGGGCGATGCGGTCGGCGAGCCGGGCGTAGCGGCCTGCTCCCGGTCGGCGATCCGCGCGATCGCCCGGTATCCCGCCGGGGTGGGCTCGACGTTGATGTGCTCCGGGCTGATGTGCTCCGGGCTGATGTGCTCCGGGCTGATGTGCTCCGATCGGGTTGCCGGTGGGGCCTGGTCGTTGTGGGCTCCGGCATCGTTGTGGGTTCCGGCCTGGGCTTCGGCACGGCTGCCTGCCCACCGGTCGCGGGCGGCGCACAACACCTGGTGGACGGTGCGGGCCTCGTCGACCGATAGCAGCAGCGGCAGCAGGTCATCGCCGGGTGTGGGCTGCCAGGCAAGGACATCGGGGCCCGGTGGGTTGAGGTCGCGGCGGCGGATCAGCGGGCGGGTGCCGTCGGGTTCGGGCTGCCCGTCCCGGTCAGGCTGGTAGACCATGATGTGGTTGCCGCCGGCGGCCTTCGCGGTGTACATGGCGGCGTCGGCGCAGGCCCGCGCGTACCGGGCGTCGCCGCCGCTTGCGGCGATGCCGACGCTGGCCCGGGGCTGGATCCGGTATCCGGCGATGACGGCCGGTCCGGCCATGGCCGCGCCGATCGCGGTCGCCACCTCGTCCGGGGCCAGGTGCGGGGCAAGCAGGGTGAATTCGTCGCCGCCCTGGCGGACCAGGCAGCCGCCGGTGGGCACGGTGCGGGAAAGCCGCCGCGCGACGGCGGTGATGTACTGGTCGCCGGCGGCGAGCCCGAGGTTCATGTTGATCGCGTGCAGGCCGTCGATATCGGCCAGGGCCACCGTGATCGGGGTGGCGTCGCGGGTGGCCGCATCCAGCGCCTGGTCGGCCACCGCCCGGGTGGGCAGTCCGGTCAGCGGGCCTCGGCGACCGCGGTGCGCAGTTGCCGCCCGTAGCGAACGGCCGCTCCGGCGTAGCCGGTGGCGTAAAACAGGATGCTGGCGAACACGCCGATCTCGGCCAAGGCGACGTGGCCGGTGACGATCGCCAGGATCGTGGCGGCCGGCACGGTGAGCACGGCGAGGGTCGCCACCGTGAGGACCCGGCGCGCGGCGGCCGGCCGGCGCTGGGCGAAGCGGTCGAAGACATTGGACACCGGAGTGCTGGACATGGACGTGCTCCTGACACGACGAGAGGGGCGCCGGGTGGGCCGCGCAGCCGCCAACGGCCGATCAGCCCGCCCCGGTACCCGTGTGGTGGCTGGTGGCCCCGCCGGTTTGGCGGGGACGGGCGGATCGGTGCGCTACGGGCTGGCTGACACCCCACGACCGGGTGGCCGCACTGCCGCGGCGGGCGGGTTCACGGCGGGCCACACGCGATGCGACGCGATGGACCAGGCCGGCGACCGCGCGTGGTAGCCGCGGGCGTCCCGTCTGGCCGCCGGTCCTCGTGGGTTCGGCGGCTGCCGGGCGAGGCGCGGTCAGCGGGGGTCGACGCCGAAGCGGACGCCGACAAGGGTGTCCCGCTGCGGGGCTGTCGACCGGGGCGGTGCCGAACAGGTCGGCGACCACGGTCCGAGCACCCAACCCGACCGGCTGGTGCGCGTCCCAGGCCATCGCCCCGTACGTCCATTCGCGGTCCCACGCGCCGTCAGTGGCGATGGCGAACGCACGGAGCAGCAGCAGCGCCACGCACAGCAGCAGCGAAGTGACCGCGAGGTCGTACGGCTTACGAGATCGGGGGCAGCGGCGCGAGGAGCCGGAACGCCTCGCAGTCCGGCCACGTCTTGCAGAACGCCGTCGCGGTCGGTGTTCCAGCGGGGCACGGCCGTGGCGGCCGGGCCCGGGGTGCGCAGGATTGCGCGAAGGGGTGGCCGGGCAATGGCCTCACAGATGGTTGACAGCGGTGCGCGGATCCGCCGTTGGGGTTGTCGGCCTGCGACACGCGCCGGTCGGAGCCGCGAAATGGTTGGCTTGCTGGGCTTTTAGCTTTGGTGGTCCTCGCCGGCGGCGGTGCGATGAGTGCCGCTGGCCATCGCGGCGATGTGCGCCGGGACCGTACGGGTGGCGGGCCAGTTGTCGTCGAGCCAGCCGGCCAGCAGCTTGTCGGACTCGGTGACGAACGCGGCGTCGGCCCCGGGGCCCAGGTCCCCGGTGGTGACTTCCGGATACTGCGCGGCGAACGTGGCCCACATCGCCTCGCGGGCCGCGTCGGCCGCCTGCGCGAGGCGGGCCCGCCGGGTCTCCACCTCGTCGATGACCGCCACGATCAGGTCGACCAGGTGATCCAGGGCGGGGTGCTCGGGCACCGTCACCGCCCAGGTGTCGTCGCTGTCGGGCCCGACAGCCAACTCGCTGGTGTCGGCGAACGGTTTGCGGTGGCCGGTGCTTCGAACCAGCCCGGGCCGGCGGCGGCCGACCAGCGCGGGTCGCCGTGCCGGTCCGGGGCCTGCCGGCCGGCGTAGAGGGTGGCGGTGTTGCCGCCGGTGTGCTCCACGACGGCGTGGTGGCCGCGTTCGTGCAGCGCGTCGGCGACGGCTTGCAGGTCGATACGGGTGGGGTTGCGGCCGGTGTTGAATGCCTCCCGCAACTCGGCGAGCCGCTCGGTGTCGATGTGTTCGGGCAGGTTCAGGTCCCTCCGGATATGGGAGGCGGCCAACAGTTGTTCGTCGGTGGGCGGGGGTGTCTGGTTGGCGGCGCTGGCCTCGCCCCAGGCGGTGATGATGTCGAGGTGTTCCAGCCAGCGGGGATCGTCACGGTTCATGCCGGGTTCCTCCGGTGGTCTCCGGGTGTGGCACGCCGAACGCCTGCCGCGGCACGCGGCGTGGGGCGGCCAGGTGCCACTCGGCGCACGGGGCACAGGGGATCAGGAATCGGTGCTGCCGCAGGCCCGCTGCCGGCGGCGCAGCTCGGTGAGGGTGAGCGGGCGGGATACGCCGTCGCGGCGCTCCCGCAGGATGGCCACGTCGCCAAGTTCGGCGCGCACCTCCTGCTCCCGTGCTTCGGCTTCGGCGTAGCGGTCGGGGAAGACCTCCAGCAGATGCAGCCAGTGCTTGTGTCCGCCGCGTACGCACACGCCGCCGCAGTTGTTGTGTTCTCCAGATTCGGCATGTCTCAGGAGACATGCGCTCGGTGTGGTCGCCATGCGGGACTACGAGCGCAGCGGCCGGATCACCGCCGAACTGGCCGGCCTGGTCCGGCGCAGCGCCGTCCAGGCCCGGGCGGTGCTACGCAACGCCCGCCGCGTCCTGCCCCGGGCGATCGGCTGGGCCGCAGGCCGGCTGCGCCGCGCCGTCAACGACGCTGTCGTCATCGACCGCACCGAGCAGGTGATCACTCAGGCGAAGGTCCGGCTCGCCGGCGGAAACCGGACGCGGCGACCCGCCTGGTCAGCCTGCACGACCCCGACGCCCGCCCGATCGCCAAAGGCCGCCTCGGCAAGCCGTCGAGTTCGGTTACAAGGCCCAGATCGTCGACAACGAAGACGGCATCGTGCTTGACCACACCGTCGAGGAGGGCAACCTGCTCGATGGACCGCAACTGGCCCTGGCGATGGAGCGTGTACCACGGACCGCCAGCCTCGACGCCGGCGTGCAAGCCAGCTGGGTCACCGCCGACGAGGTCTACGGCGCCGACCCCGACCTCCGCCTGGATCTGGAGATCGCGGTGTAGGCCTAGTTTGGCGATCGGCCGTGACCGGCGGGTCCGAATCAACCACGGCCGCACCGTCATCCGCGCCGACGCGCTCGCCGGCCGAGTTCCGGCCGGCGGCTGGCATTCGCACAGCTGCGAACCGGGTGCGAAGGGACCCAGGTGCTGGTCGCCTCGGCCTGTGCCGCTGCGCACGCCGGTGCGGGTGGCGGCTGTCGGTGAAGCGTCGAAGAGCTCTTCCAGACCGGCAAGAACGAGATCGATCTGGATTACCACCAGGTTCAGACCTGGACCAGCTGGCACCGGTTCATCACCCTCGCCATGCTCGCCCTCGCGCTGCTCACCACGCTTATCCCGCCGCCAGAACCCATTATCGAACCCGACCTGGACAGCCCTGTCATCGCGATCACCGTCGCCGAGACCCGCCGACTCCTCAACGCCCTGACCCTCAACTGGTCCACCGATCCCGACCACGTGTTGCGCTGGCCACTCTGGCTACGAACCGTCCAAGCCCGCGCCCGCCGATCCCACTACCAGCGCAGACTCACATGCGACGGTTGAAGTGACGTTGGAGTACAAGCGGGGCGCCTGGTTTCAAACACAGCCAGAACGTCGAGTTCACCGCCTTCCGTACGCCCACGTGATCCTCAGGAGGTACGGCCCGAACTCATGAACAGCGAGCGGTTGCTCGGGACGTCCGCTTCACCGTTGTAGTCACGGATGGCCGTCCACCACCGGTACGCGACGTTGATGACGTCATCGGCTCTCTCATCTCCGTCCATCCCCGGATCGAGCAGTACCTCGTCCAGGGTCGCGGCGCCGTAGTCGGCGACCCGCTGCACGGCAACAAACTGCGCCGCGCTCGTCCAGACCGAGGTGGACAGGTCGTCCGCGATGGCTCGCTGACTCAGCTCCTCGACCAGAGCGGCGCCGTCCCCGTCGAAATTACCGGAACGTGGCCAAGCGCCGGAGGGCGCAGGGGGCAGTCCCAGACCGCCGCAGTATTCGGCATTCCCCAGGACGCTCACGACGTCTGCAAAGTGAGTGTCGAGCCGGCCTAGTGCGTTGCTCGCCACGGCCCCTTCGACGTTCGTCAGATACGCGTACAGCGTCTTCGCGGCGTCGCGGAATGCGTTCCTCAGTTGACGCTCGCCGGTGTCGAAACTGCGTGGCCGAGGCCGAGCTGTTCAGCACGTGGACGGGGAGGTTCGGCAGCTCCGCGATCGGTTTCTCGTGCGCCTCCCGTAAAGCGTCCCGTGGCACCCGGCCCGCCGCCGCATACTTGCCCTGGCCGTTGTCCGCGAGGTGGCAGATCTGATCGGCGGTGGAGAGCAGGGTCGAGGTCGCGAGGTCCAACACGGTCTCGATGCCGATGTCGCGGATCGCCTTGGCCGCCCCGTCGTCGACGCCTAGAAGGACGGACGTGGGGCGCTCGAGGAGAGCCGCCGGGTCGAGGCTTTGATAGGGCGAGCGCACCTGGACGAATGGAGGGCCGACGACAACTCCCGCATGCTCGGGTCGCCCGCCGACGACAGGCGACACTGACCGAATGGGGCACCTGTCCGGTGCGCTGGGAACCAGGGTGTTGCCGACGACGGCAGAGCAGTTGAGCCGGAGGCCTCCAAAGACATTGGTAGTCTCGAGCGTCGTACGGTGCAATGCGACTGACCCAGATCCGACACGACCCCGGCCGCATGAACATAGCGCAGGTCACGATAGGTGCCGGAGGGGTCCTCTGCGGCTGAAGTCCCCGATCGCGCAAGAGGTTGCCGAGGCCCTACCGCAGCGTGGGCGCCGCATCGGGTCGGTCGAAGTGCTAGCCGTTCTGCTCGTCGTGCTGTGGATCCGCCTCGCTGCTCGACTATCAGCAAGCGGCGCGGTCTAAGTTCAGCATAGGTGATCCCGTGGTTGTCGGACCGCCGAGTCCAAGGCGGGTGCCAGGCTAGTTGACCTTGGTGTCAGAGCGATGACGTTGGAGACTCGGTGCCGCGCGAGTTCGCCGCGAAGGGCGTCGTTGTCGTGGTGAAGCGCCCCGATGGTGGTGGCTGCAGCCTCGAGACGTTGCCGGAGACGGGCGCACTCCTCGGTTCTGGTGGCGAGCTTGCGTTGCAGGCCGGCGAGTTCGGCGTCTCGACCGATGTCCTGGGCGCTGGCGTTGGTCCGGCTGGCGACGGCTGCGTCCCATTCCGTGAGCAGGCTGGTCGCGCGGTTCATGGTGGCGCGGCTGACGCCGGCTTCGGTGTGGAGGTTGTTCTTGGTCAGCCGTCCGTCGGTGCGTTCCGGTTGGCCGGTGAGCAGTCGTTGCATGGCGGCACGCAGCGCGGCTTCGGTGGATGGTGAGACGGTCACGGCTGGCCTCGGTTGATGACGTATTCGACGTCGTGGAGTTGGTGCTGGAGCGCGTCGCGGCGGCACGGCGCGAGCTTGGGTGTGTCGAGCAGGGTGAGGATGCTGCCGTGTTCGGCTTGCCAGATCGGCAGGTGTTCGGTGGTGATGATGCTGTTGGCGCAGCGGCCGGGTTGGCAGCGGTCAATGAGCGGGCCGTGGTGGCCGTCGGGGATGGTCGCGTTCTCGATGCACTTGGAGCCGGCGGGGTTGTTCTCGTCGAACATGCAGTGGTTGAGCTTGCCGAATCGTAGTGAGATGCGGGCTTTGCGTAGCAAGTCGTACTCGGTGCGGGCGTCGCCGTGCTGGCTGGATGCGGTGTGTTTGACGGCGTCGAAGGCTGTCGTGAGGCGTTGGACGGCTGGGCCGTAGCCGATGGTGTTGCCGGCGTGGTGTTCGTGGTACAGGTCGCGCAGGTGGGTGAACCGGGCTTCGTCGAGCGCGGTGTCCAGCAGGGTGGCCCAGGCGGTGTCGGTGGCGGCGTAGCCGGGCGTGGAGCGGTTGCCAGGGCTCGGACTTCGACGTGTTTGAGCTGCATGCCGAGGGCGATTTCGGAGCTGGGTTCGGTACCGACGAGCATGGCCATGGTCCGGCTTCTGTCCGCACTCGCCGTGTGCGGTTGTGTTCGTGTGGCGATTCCGTTGGGCGGGTTCGTTCGCGACGTGTCCGGCATCGAGGTGGTGTTCCGTGTTGCTTTTCCCGGCTGGGTGGGTGATGGACATCACGTGGTCTCGGCGGGGTTGGCGTGGGGACCGTCAGTTGCATGGGCCGATGGTGGTGGCCCGGGCAGGTAGTCGCCGGACGTTGCTCGTTGCGGCGACGGTGGCTCGTAGACGTGTGATCTCGTCGTGCTGGGCCGTGAGACGGGACAGGGCCTCGGTCTTGAAGTCGGTGAGCGCGGCGATGGTCTGGTCGCGTGTGGCGAGACGTTGTTGGAGCGTGTCGATCTCGTTCTTGAGTCGTGCTATCTGGGCGAGACGGATGTCGGGGACTTCGCCGGCTTTGTGTAGGGCTTGTAGACGCGTCTCGAACTCTTCGCGGAGGTGGGCATAGGGGCGGGTGCCGTAGAAGGCGGTGCGGTCCACGCCCGCCTCCCGGGCGAGGGTCTTGACGTCGCAGCCGCCGTCGGCGGGGATGTCGCCGCGTAGTAGCCGGTCCATGGCGGCGCGGATGCGGGCTTCGTTGTGCTGGCGCTGCTGGGCGTTGATGCGCATGTCAGTCCTCGGCTTGGGCGTCGGTGTCGGCTCGGTCGATGTCGGCGAGGACCCGCACGGCCCGGTCGTGGTCGGCTTGAAGCCGGGCTCGTTCGGTCTTGCGGGTGGGGCCGAGGCGGCCGAGGAACGTTTTGGTCTGTTCGGCGTGCTCGGCCCAGACGGGCCGGTGGCAGGGGTGGTGGGTGGCCTGGGGGCAGCGGGCGGAGTCACACATTCCGGCCAGGGGTTTGTCGGCGTGCGGGGTTCCGGCCAGCTTCAAGCACAGCGCCCGGGACGGGTCGGTGAACCAGCAGTAGTTCGCCGCGCCGAGGTGCAGGGTGTTGGCGCGCTTGGTCAGCAGGTTGAGCACTTCCCGGTCGCCGCTGTGCATCTTGGGTGGGCCGGCATCGGCGGGGGTGAGCTTGGCGTCGATGCTGGCGAAGAACTCGGTCAGGTCGCGGGCTCCGGGCCCGGCTGGCATGATGCCCTGCTGGTAGTTGCGGAACTCGGCCAGCACCAGGTCCAGGTTGCGCTGCTGCTCGTGATCGCTGACCTCGGCGAGCAGTTCGGCTTGAGCGCCGCCGGGCCGGGAAGCGTACCCCGCTGCGGTGGCCGCGCTCACGTGACGTAGATGGATCTTGGTTGCGAGCAGGCCGCCGGGGCGGTAGGCGAGCTCGATCGCCAGTTTTCGACGCAGCATCCTCATGTTCAAGCGGTGGCCGGGGATGTGGGCGAGGCCCAGTCGTTGCCCGGCGGGGCTGTTCACCCAGTCGCGGAACCACTGGTAACGGGAGTTGAAATGGAACCGGCCGAACAGTGGTGCCGCGTCGGTGGGGTTGTCGTGGAGTTGCTCGGCGAGTTCAGCGGCCTGGTAGGCGGCCTGGATGACGACCGATTCGTCGCGGGTGCCGCCGAGGGGCTGGCCCTTGATGAGTTTGCTGGCCAGCCGGTAACGGACCAGCCCGGGGCCGTACTGCTCGGGCGGGCGCCGACATCCGACCTGCAGCTCCATCAGTTCACTCGCGCGCATCCCGGTGATCGCGGCCAGGACGAGGATGGTTGCGGTGCGCAGAACGCCGATCAGGGTGGTTGCGTGTTCCCGGTGCAGGGGAAGCGTCCAGGGCACGGTGCCCTGGCCGTCGGCTCGTTCGATCTGGACGGCGGCGCGGGCGAAGGGTCGTTGTGCCCCAACGGCTTTCAGGGTCGCCTCGACCGGGCCACGCAGGTGCGGCAGCCAGGCCGAGTGGAACTGCCGGAACCCGGCTTGGCGGATCAGGACGCTGAACGCGATCGGGGTCAGCGGGTCGTCGGGAGACCAACCGGCGGCGATGCGTTCCTGGATGTGGTGATCCCGCATCAGCGGAAGAGGCTCGCCCGCCTGCTCGTACTCGGCCAGCACCTGGGTGATCTGCGCGAGTGGGACGCGGGCGGCGGCGGCGAGCCCGTCTGCTCGCGCCGACCAGTCGCGGTCGGCCGCGCGGACCTGGCCGGCCAGTTCGACGGCGTGAGGGCCGATCACGTTCACCAGGTAGAGCGCGGCGGCCAGCATGGGTTGGAACAGCTCATCGGGGGCTGGCAGGGTCTTGTTCTGCCCGACCCTTCTGGTGTCCTCGGCGATGGCGGACGGCGCGGCGCCGCCCCACAACCGTAGATGCGCGGGGACGCGGTCGGCGCTGAACAGTTCCCGGTAGTTGAGCAGGTCGGTCACGATCAGCGCGGCGAGCCGCCGGGCGCCCGGGCTGCGTTCGCCGACGATGGTGCCGTCCTCGTCGTGCTGATAGCGGCGATGGGCCAGGTAGGCGTCGCAGTCGTCGCTGTGCAGGTCGGCGAGGCTGGTGACGCCGTTTGCGTTGAGCCAGTTCATGAAACGGATCAGTTCGGTGAGCCGGCCGTGGCAGGTGCTCACGTGGTGCGGGGCGCGGTAGGCCCGCGGCAGCGACGCCACCGCCTCGTGGCGCGGAGCGAGCAGGGCCATCACGAGCTCTTTGGCGACCAGCCGCCACCGGGGATCGCCGATGAGGGCGAAGGTGAACCGCCGGTGGTGAAGTGCCAGCTGGACCGGCAGGCCCACGACCTGTGTGAGGTCCCAGAGGTCGTCCTCGAAGATCGGACGCCGTACCCCGTCGGGCAGGGTGAGCCCGGCCTCACGGCAGACATCGACGCCGGCGAACACCGAACCGGCGCAGCCGGCGGGGACTGTGCCAGCGCTGGCGGTGCTCATCGGGTGGCCTCCTCGGGCCGTAGCGGGAGTTCGTCGTCGTGGTCTGCGACGTCTTGGGAGGCGTCGGCGAGTTGGGTGGGGTTGAACCGGTCCAGGATCTGGCCAATCCGCTGGGAGTACGGTCCGAAGACGGCCATGAACTGGGCGTGGGGCACCTGCTGCCACTGCCGGGAGAAGAACGCCTTCAACCGCAGGAGGTTGGCGGCGTGGCGGGGTGCGAACACCGCCAGCGGGCAGAGCAGACATATCCATGGTCGGGCCGGGCAGGGTTTGCCCTTCGGCCCGTGCAGCCCGGACAGCTGGTCGGCGCAGGCGGCGGTGAACACATCGTGTTGCCCGCCGACCAGTTCGGCGATCACGGTGTCGTCCAGCTTGAGCGCGGCGATCAGCTGCGGGTAGTCGCGGGCGAGGGTAGTGGCGTCCTCGTCGGTGATGACCGTGGGCGGGTGGGCCCGGCGTAGCAGGTCATGCTGGGCGTCCTCGACGATGGCCTCTACCGCCCGCTGCTGGGACGGGGTCGTCGCGGTCAGATAGTGATCGCCTTCGACCTGTGGGCTGTGGTTGGGGTCGATGGTCGCTCGCCCTTGGCCGGTCCATGCCCGCCGGTCGCGCATCGACAGGTGCGTGGTGCGGATCCTTCCTCGGTGGACCTTCAACGGGTCGCCGTCATCACCGCGCAGGGCGCGCTGGAGCACCCATGCCTTGATGGTGTTGCGGTTGATGGGCCCGCTGAACACCATCGAGCTGCCCGGCCTGGTCACGCCCAGCCACAACTGGCGGGCCGCCTGCTGGTCGGCATGGTTGCGCAGCAGCGCCGAATGGGCCAGCCACTGTTCCAGCAGCCGCACCGCCCGGCGGGGCAGGGTCAGGCTCTCGCCCGCGGTGCGGCCTTTGACGTAGGACAGCAGGATCGTCGCGTCCCCTGCCCAGTCGATATCGCCGACCGTCAGGTCGTCGATGCCGTCGGGCACGATGCCGGAGTAGACGCCGAACAGCAGCCGGTAGGCGATCACCGCGCTCAGGTGCGGGAACAGTCCCGCGCTCGCCTCGGGAACCCCGCCGCGTTTCTGCACCGCGTTGAGTGAGCACCCCAGGTGCGCGGCGACACCGGGCGTGCCGACCGGGCCCAGCCGGGCTAGCAGCCACGCCAGGTTGTCGCTGCTCCAGTCCTCCACCGTGGGAGCTTTCCCGCGGGCCGCGGCGGCCAGCGCCCGCCGGTGCGCGGCGTAGGACTCATCCACGATCGCCTGGCAGGTCGTGGACAGTCGGTCCCACTCGGTCTCCGAGTACGGCGGCAGCACCCGCCGGTGCGGTGTCGGAGTGTAGGCCCGGCCAGCCAGCAACTCCCGCACTCCGGGATCAAGCCGGCCCGTGACCGCGTCGAAGCCCTTGAGCATCCGCCGGGTGAGCCCCTCCCAGCGGAACACCCGGGTCGCCATCCAGTACTCGATCAGCTGACCACGCCGCAACTGGGCGGCTCCGCCGGTGAATCCCTGGGCGGCCAGCCCCCGGGCCATGTTGCGGATCGGGGGAAGACACAGGTCGACCGAGTTCGCCGCGTCGATGCTGCCGTTCGGGTGGATCATCTCGACCAGCCCGGTCAGCAGGTCACCGACCAACCGCGGGCAGGGCAGGCCGTCCAGCGTGAACTCCGCCGTGCTGCCGTCCCTGAACACGCACTGGATGCCCAGCGGATCTTCAAGTACCGCGGCCGGCATCAGATCACCTCCGCGGCATCACCGGCGAACTCGGCGTCCGCCTCACGTTCGGCCTCCGCGTCGCTCAGCAGCCCATCAGCGATCCCCGCCTGCTCGTAGGCTTCTCGGAAGATCCGGGTCGTATCCAGGCGCCGCAGATACTTCTCCGTGGTCAGCGTCGAAGCGTGGCCAAGCAGATCTCGCAGTACCAGCAACGGGTCGGCCTTGGACAGGTAGAACGCCAGCGCAGCGTCCGGACCGCAGCCGACATTGGTCGCCTTCACCAGCTTCGCGGCCTGCCGGTAGTGCCCGCTGACGAGGAATTCCAACGTACGCATCGAGAAGCTGTGCCGCAGCCGGTGCGGGTGCACATGCGGGAACCGCGGCTCGAAGCGGGCCCGGATCCGATCAGAGGTGCGCTCGAATACCGACGCCCAAGCGGTGAACGGACCACCACCGTTCTTGACCGCCAACACACAGGAACCGCCGCCGGGGGCGACAAGTCTGCGCCGTTCACCGGGAGTGAGCGTGTCCCATCGGCAACGGACCCCGTTGATCCGGCCGCCCCGCGCGTCCGGCTCGGTCACCAGCAGCGGCTCACCCCACCGGCGCGGCGGCGACCACAGCGTCCCGTCCACCGTCGCCGGGCGCTCCAACTCTAAGTACTGGTGGACCGCGGCCAGGGCCTCGTAGGAGATCCACGTCGTACGGAACTTGCGGCCCTTCGCCACGCCGGCCGGCACCGGGAACGGGATCGGCACCCCGGTCGGCCTGGACGGAAGAGCGGGAACCTCGTAAACGAGCAGGTAGGAAAACTCCTGCAGGCGCAGCCCGGTCGCCAGCGCCAGCTCACCGACCGCAGCGTTGCGGGCCAACTCCCGGCCCCGGTAACCGTCATCCAGCCCGCCATCCGGCGAAAGGCCACGCAAGCCCCGCAGAAACAGCTGCGTGAAGTCCGGCTCCAAATACTTGATCGTCACATTTGGGAAACTGGGTGGCGAAAGCACGCGAAAACGGTGAGGTCAGCGAACCCGAGCTGAGTATTTCGGAGCGGGCCGAGTTGCAGCGGCTGCGCAAAGAACTGCAGCAGGTGAAAATGGAGCGGGACTTCCTAAAAAAAGGTGTGCCACGAACGCTGGTGGCGTAGCCGGATAGGTTGGCTGCGAGGATAGCGGTGCTGTGCGGGAGATGAAGGTTGGCCCTTCGGAGTCGCCTTGTGGGAGGAGACTTCAAATCGCCACCTGCTGCGTTGGCTGAAGACCGTCGTGGTGAGCGAGGTGGAAAAGGCGTCGGTTACGGCGTCAGATGGGGATCAGGAAGACGAACGCGAGTGAATCGCTGATGACGCGTCGTTATTGAATAGGTGACATCGAAACCGGGGTCTCTTTTTAATCCCGGGATGAGTCTGGCGGGTGCCCACCGACTGGCCAGGCGGTGTCCGGCGTGGAGGCGACGTGAGCCTGGTCTGCGGCTTTCGCATGGAACGTGGGAAGGCTCGACGCGACACAGCGGCCTGAGGTTCGGGCGGCGAGAGGGAGCGCTCCAAGCGGCGGACCCGTGAGGAGTTGAGTACCGTTGCGGAGTCGAGCTGGCGGATCGGTTCGTAGTAGCGGTGATGTCCCTGTAATGGGGGCGGAGCGAAGGGGCCGAATCATCCGGGGTTTGTTCGTTTGGTCAACCGGGTCTGTCCGGGAGGAGCTCGATGGGCAAGCTGAAATCGTCAGACAAGCCGTTCGACATTTCTAAACGTGCGGTGTGGGAGGCGTATCAGCGGGTAAAGGCGAAACAAGGCGCCGCGGGAGTTGATGGTCAGACAATCGCGGAGTTCGAGAAGGATCTGAAGAACAATCTGTATCGGATCTGGAATAGAATGTCGTCGGGAACTTACTTTCCTCCGCCGGTGAAAGCCGTGGAAATCCCTAAAAGTGGGGGAGGGATCAGGATTCTCGGCGTGCCGACAGTTTCGGACAGAATCGCGCAGACGGTCGCGGCGCGGGTGCTGGAGGCGAAGGTGGAGCCGATGTTCCACCGGGATTCCTTCGGCTACCGGCCGGGCCGGTCACCGCAGGACGCGGTGGCGCGGTGTCGCCGCCGGTGCTGGGAGGACGACTGGGTGATCGATCTGGACATCCAGAAGTTCTTCGACAGCGTGCCGTGGCCGTTGATCTGCCAGGCGGTCGCGCATCACCTGGACACCGATCAGCGGTGGGTGCTGCTGTACGTGCAGCGGTGGCTGGCGGCCCCGTTGCAGCACATCGACGGCACGATCACCGATCGGGACCGGGGTACCCCGCAGGGATCGGCGATCTCACCCGTGCTCGCGAACCTGTTCATGCACTACGCGTTCGACGCCTGGATGGCCCGGGAGTTCCCGGAGGTCAGGTTCGAGCGCTACGTGGATGACGCGGTGGTGCACTGCCGGAGCCGGGTACAGGCCAGGATGCTGGTGGAGGCGATCGGGCAACGGATGCAGCAGGTAGGACTGCGGCTGCATCCGGAGAAAACCAAGATCGTGTACTGCGCCAGAGGCGGGGGCGGACGGGTGCACGAGCACACGTCGTTCACGTTTCTGGGCTACACCTTCCGCGCCCGGCCCGCCCGGGACCGGCACGGGGAGATCTTCACCTCGTTCCTGCCTGCGGTCAGCAAGGACGCGCTGAAACGGATGAGCGCCGAAGTGCGGGGCTGGCAGATCCACCGGCACACCACCTACTCGCTGGACGAACTCGCCCGATGGCTCAACCCGATCGTGGCGGGCTGGATCAACTACTACGGCGCCTTCTACAAGACGGCGCTGTATCCACTCCTCAAACGCATCAACGCCTATCTGGTGCGTTGGGCGCGGAAGAAATACAAACGGCTGCGTGGGTTCAAGAAAGCCAAGGCGTGGTGGCGGCAGGTCACGAAACGAGACCCGTTGCTGTTCGCGCAATGGCAGTGGGTCCACTCGTTTTGGTGACCAGGGTGGTAAGAGCCGTGTAACGGGAGACTGTTAAGCACGGTTCCGTGGGAGCCCGGGGGTGAGATTCCCTCGGGCGACCCGACCGACGGCCTTCTTCGCGAGCCAGAACCCGTAAGGTTCGAGTTCATCGCGCAAATGCGCGCGGAGAAGGCATTCCCCACCGCGTTTATGTGCCGGATGCTAAGCGTGTCGAGGCAAGGATTCTATCAGTGGCGCAATCGACCGCCGTCGAGTCGGGTGTTGGCCGACGCAGAGCTCACCGAACGGATCCGCAAGATTTACCAGGCGCACGGTGGGCGCATCGGGGTCCGCCGAGTGCGCATCGAG
>WNFX01001801.1_pt1 | contig 21775 bp, 15 predicted proteins | sample 5400111 | NCBI WGS metagenome assembly WNFX01 (sample SAMN13153363, study PRJNA577476) | soil metagenome | isolation source: 40 cm soil or saprolite under grassland replicate 1 | place: USA:California | collected 2016-06-15 | reverse complement strand
TGGGCCTGGATTGTCTTACAGGTATCTGTCCTGGCCCTACAAAGCTCGCGCGAGAGAGTGCAAAGAGTGTAATGACGCAGAGCAGTACTATCCCCAGCAAGAACCAGAGCTTACGGTGAATCACCCATTGTGCTGGTCGTCGATGGATATCGGAGACTACACGTGGTGCTCGCTTCGCACTCTCCGCCTCGTTGCCCGTCAGTTGCGGCTGTAGAAACTGTTGTCGTTTGCTCATTGTTTGCCGGCCTTTAGGATGACTTCTGCGGTCATCTCTTCTTATTGCTCGCTCTTCTCGGCTCTGGACACAGCGGGATGTTGGTTCGCTCCCCGCACTCAGGAAAGCGAACCAGCGTCGGGTTTAGGATGTGACCGTGATAGTAGCCTTCATGTACGGGTGAATGTTGCAGTGATAGGGGAACGTTCCCGCAGTGGTGAAGGTGAACTTGAAGCTTTTGTTTGGAGTGACATTGCTAGGGGAACTAAAGGCTCCCGCCATATCACTGGTCACTGTATGGGGAGCATCAGAGCTATTCAGCCATACCACCTGCGTTCCCATTTTGACTGTGAGCGTTGCCGGTTGGAAGGAGTACATCTCATTCTTCTCGACGATCTTCACCATGATCACTGTTGGTTTAGGGGTAGGAGTCGGACTGGGCTGCAAGGTAGGTGTGGGAGTCGGTGTCGGCTGCGAGGTAGCTGCCGGAGTGGAAGCCGTTGTTGTCCCTCCACCACCGCATGCAGCTAAAAGGAAAGCAGCGACTATCGCCAGCGAGAAGAATCCCCAGAGTGCCCGTGTTCGCCTGGTAAACATTGAAAGGTACGTATTCATCAAAGTAAGCCTCCTCACGTTTCAATGGCGCCTCGCTTGCAATTATCAACGGATGTGTGAGGCGCTCTGTAATGAAGTACGCTAAAAGGTTACAGAAAAATCGAGAAAGGTGAACGAGGAACATACCAGGTGGACCGCTGCCAAATAGTTTTCACATGGTTGGAGATCTTCGATTGGCAAGGTACTATATCTGCGCTAGCCGAAGACGGGGACTGCTAGATCAGGGCACGTTTGAGGGCGCGAAACTGCACAACTTTGACTTCAGCCACAGTCAATCCATGCGAAGAGCCGTGTCTCGAACCGGGAGATGGAGCAAAAAACGACTGGTTAAGACCTCACGAGAGTGCTCACCCCCCGTGAACTGCTCCTTCGCCGTGAGGCTTTTGTGCGTTCCATAAAGTGGTGCGGGCATCCTGGCTCGACGTATGCCCGGCTTCGATCATCGTGCGGCGCAGAAAGTAGCCTCCCATCAATACTAACAACGAAATAACTACCCCCCGGCCGCTATTACGCTTTCCAGAACGTCGACCTAGCAGTGAGAGTGTCTGTAATAGCCAGGGCAGTGACAAGCCACTGCCAAAGACGAAGCTCCAGAAAGTGCGGCCATGCTCCGTTGGAGCTGTTCCAACCAATGGTCGTGCAGCACGGCCAGATCCACGCAGAAACACAAATAAACCAGTCATCTCGACCAACAAAGCGGCCCATTCCAGGCGCTCCAGCTTATGCAACACGCCGACAGGTGCGCCTGTGAGTCGTAACACAAAAGAGATCAATGCTGAACTGGTAGATATTGCTGAAGAGATAAAGACCGCGCCTAGAACCTTGCTGCGCGACCAGAGTGGAATGCTGGTTGCCGTTAACAGTACGCCAGTGTAACCCCCCAGGAATATACCTAGAATGGTTCCTGGCAACGCCAGCAAGCGTTGTGGCAGCCGCGCCAGCAGCCTTGCGCCCCACCAGTGTCCCAGAATACCATCTCGTGCAGCCTGAATAACCGCTGTAACTCCGCTAAATAACGAGAAGCTGACCAGTCCCCATGTTCCCATTGACATCGGTGATTTCACTTTGAAGATGCGTAACATATGCAAGAAGCGCTCAGGCCTCCCTAAATCCTTGGTGAGCAGGAGTGGGCAGGGTAACACAGATAAGAGCGAAAGATAGTAGCCAGTGCGTACCACGGCGCGATCTTCACGCGAGCCAAAAAGCGAAGCGATACTGGCAATCACATAGCAACCTGCTGCCAGCCCACCGAAAAAGAAATACCAGATAATCTCCCAGCGCCAGACAGGTGCTTTCAAGACGGGATAATCGTAATATGATGGTTCTTCTAGCTCGCGTTCGGGAGCAGGCGTATAACCTGTCGTGAGCGTTGCTAACCGCTCAAAGAAGTTGGACCTTGAAAGTAGTTCTTGGAGACCTGTAAAGGATGGCTCTTTAGTTAGACGAGTTTCCTGCATCGAAAAATCCTTTCTTACGTCGGGCTGGGCTCTCTCCTCACTCCCTGAAAAAGAGTATACCGAACAAACCCAGTATCATCGCCGCCATAATTGTCCAGAGTGAAGCAGGCATAACATTGTCTGAAGGCCGCTGGGGATTCTCCGGCAAATTATAGACCTCCGGTTTATCCAGCAGGAGGAAGAACGAATTCAGTCCACCTTCGAGGATGTTATCATCTACGCCGTAGAGACGCGCTTCTTGCACACCTCGCTCGTGTAACATGCCGAGACGTTCGCGTGCATGCGCTTTGAGTTGCTCCACTTCGCCAAATTGGATCGAATCGGTGGGACATGCTTTGGCGCAAGCAGGCTCCAAGCCATCTTTCAAACGATCATAACAGAGCGTGCATTTATGCGCCATACGATCGCCCCGCTCATCACGGGCAATCACCCCAAAGGGACAGGCAACAACGCAATAGCCACACCCGTTGCAAATATCTTGCTGCACATAGACTGTGTCGAACTCCGTGCGGATAATCGCTCCCGTCGGGCAAGCCTCCAGGCAGGGAGCATTGGCACAGTGCTTGCAAACGTCGCTCTGCATCAGCCAGCGGTCCGTATTGAAAAAAGGCAATGCCGTCCCAGGTGGAGTCAGCGGAATGGTGCCATCGCTTTTAGCCTGCGCTATTTGGGCATCAATGTCGGGTTGTAGTGTTTTGTGCCCATTTACAGGGCGACCGATCTGTTCGATGAACAACACATGCCGCCAGGTCGTCGCGCTCAATTGTCCTGTATTATCGTAGCTGGAGCCGCTCCAGACGGGATCACTAGCCGGGAGCTGGTTCCACTGCTTGCAAGCGATTTCGCAAGCTTTGCAACCAATGCATAAGCTCGTATCAGTGAAAAAGCCCATCGCCGGTTGCTGCGGTAATGGTGGTTCTTTGTTACCTACGAGCGAGGATACTATGGCCTGCACAGGCGATCCTTGCTTAACGATGTTGTTTGATTCAACAGCCATACTATTGCTCCTTCATTACGCAAGCCTTCCAGGGCGCACGTTGCAAGTAAACGCCTTAGCCTCTTCGATACTGACATTTGGCTCTAACACCATATGTGCCAGGTCATTGGTGATGCTTCCTGTTACCTTGCCCTGATATCCCCAATGAAACGGCAGGCCGATCTGATGTACCAGGCGCCCGCCGGTGCGCAATGGGCAAATGCGACGTGTCACCATGGCGCGGGCCTCGATCTCACCTCGAGGAGTGCTGATGATCAACCATTCTCCATGCCGAATCTTTCGCTCCGCTGCCAGTTCTGGACTGATTTCTGCGAAAAGCGAAGGTTGCAGCGCATTCAGCCAGGGCATCCAGCGCGTCATCGGCCCACTGACATGGTGCTCGGTGAGGCGATAGGTCGTGATCACGATGGGATAATTCGGATCACCTACCGGCGAGAGGCGGTTATCAGGTCGATCACGGAAGTACTTCGCTGCTGGATTGCTCTGCTGCTGGTACAATGCATTCTGCATAGGCGATTCAGCCGCCTCGTAGTGGGTGGGTAACGGCCCATCTTTCAGCCCTTTGGGAGCAAAGAGCCAGCCCTTCCCATCCGGCTTCATGATAAATGGGTCAGTGCCGGAATGCGCATCCATACCAACCGCACCGGGTTCAGGCCGAAAATCAGGCGACTTGCTCACTGGAAAGTCCGGTACGTCATAGCCTGTCCACTTCTTCTCGGCCTCATCCCACCAAATGTACTTTTTGCGTTCCGACCAGGGGCGACCTTGCGGATCAGCCGAGGCGCGATTATACAGAATGCGCCGGTTGGCAGGCCAGGCAAAGCCCCATTCCAGGAATGTGCGTCCTTCTGGATTGCGCGAGGAGGCACGGTTCCGGCCCGGCTCAGGATAGACGCCGCTGTAAATCCACGAACCGCAGGCCGTGCTGCCATCGCTCTTGAGCACCGTGAAGTTTGGCACGTGCGGAGCATTACGCAGGGTATAGATCTGTTGCTGGTTGCCTTCAGCGCCTTTCTGGTCAGATGGATGAGTATAGTAACCATTGATCTCTTTCAATACCAGCAGCGCATCCGGCTCATCGGTAATCCGTGACCCCTCCTCCGGTTTCTCCATATCATAATCCCACGTGAGTGCCTGCAAGCCCCGATCTCGCTCCTCTTTGCTCTCGGCGTAGAGTTCTTTCAGACGTTTCCCCAGGTGATACACGAACCACAGGTCCGAACGCCCATCCCCGGGCGGGTCAACCGCTTTATCGTGCCATTGAAGCATGCGCTGAGTATTGGTGAAGCTCCCCTCTTTCTCAGTCGAAGCAGCGGCAGGCAAGAGGAAGATTTCCGTCTTGATCTTGCTGGAATCCACAGGCTCCGTCTCCGGCCCGAATCCGGGCTTCCTATACCAGAATGCCGCCGACTCTACCTCATAGAGGTCACGTACCACCATCCAGTCCAATTGCTCCAGTGCTTTACGCTGCATGGTTGCATGAGTGCTACCCGCCGCCGGATTCTGCCCAAAGAGCAGGTAACCCTTGACTTTCCCATCCAGCATGGCATAGCTTGTCGTCAAGTGTGAATGGTCGCCGATAATCTTGGGAATCCAGCGATAGGCGCAATTGCCATTTTCCTCATTCGCCGCATCGCCATACCAGGCTTGCACTAAACTCCTGATATAGGCTGGAGTATTCGACCACCAGCCAAGCTTTTGCCCGGCTGAATCAATGTACTCTTGCAACGTCTGTTGGGAGAGGACATTGCTAGACACATCTCTTTTCTCGCCCCATGTCGTTGCTCCGGGGGATTGTTCGGCGGCTGGTACTGGTGTGAGTAAAGCACTGGGCTGTGGCATGTAACCAGCCAGCAAATCATAGAGCGTGGGTACGTCTGTTGAACCCTGAATCGAAGCATGGCCGCGTAAGGCCATGATACCGCCGCCTGGACGCCCAATATTACCGAGCAGGAGTTGCAGAATGGCGGCAGCACGGATAATCTGCACGCCTTTCGATTGCTGTGTCCAACCAACCGCATAACAGATAGCCGACGTGCGCTCCCTTCCAGAGTTTTCAATCAGCGTTTGCGCAACCTGTAGCCACACTTCGCGGGGCACACCGCACACATTTTCCACCATCTCCGGGGTGTAGCGTGCGAAATGGCGGCGCAGAATCTGGAAGACACAGCGGGGATTCTGCAACGTTGGGTCAGACAATGGCCGACCATCTTTGTCGCGTTGATAGTCCCAACTGTTCTGGTCAGTATAGGTTTCTAAATCAGGGTCATATCCGGAGAACAGTCCATCCAGTTCTTCGGTATCCTTGAAATCCTCTCGTACCAGCGTTGCTGCGTTAGTATAATTCACCACATAGTCGTGGAAGTAGCCGTTGGTTTCCAGCACATGACGAATGATCGCCCCCAGGAAGACAATATCGCTTCCTGCGCGAGTCGGCACATAGAGGTTTGCCAGCGCCGAAGTGCGCGAGTAGTGCGGGTCGACATGCATGACTTTTGCGCCGAGCTCCTTGGCTTTGACGACATTCGCAAAGGCTACCGGGTGCGCCTCGGCCATATTGCTACCCATAATCAAAATTGCATCGCTATTCACAAGGTCCTGTGGGAAAGTAGTGGCTCCGCCACGTCCAAGCGATGTACCCAGACCGGGTACCGTGGAGCTGTGTCATATACGGGCCTGATTCTCAATCGAGACGATGCCCAACCCGCCGCTTAAGAGTTTCTTCATCAAATAATTCTCTTCAACATCCAGCGTTGCGCCGCCCAGCGAGGCAATCGCCAGCGTATGGTTAACCTCGCGCCCGTCTGGCAGCCGTTCCACGAACGTCTCATCGCGTGTTTTCTTGATACGTTGCGCGATCTGCTCCATGGCCCAATCGAGTGATTTGACCTCCCAATGATCACTGTAGCGCGCACGATACAATACCTGCGACAGACGGCTGGGGTTGACGGTATATTGGAACGTGGCCGCGCCTTTCGGACAGAGCGTCCCTCGATTGATAGGGCTGTTAGGATCACCTTCGATGTCAATCACTCTGCCATCTTTTACGTAGACGTTCAAACTGCATCCCACCGCGCAGTAGGGGCAGACGCTTTGCACAACCTTCGCATCGCGAGTGCGTGGAATTTTTTCCACGCTTTCATTACTGAATGGCTGCACTTTGGAACCAAACTCCAAGAACTGCGACATGGTGGATTGTACTGAACCGGGTAGTACGGGCAGAAGTGTACGTTCTTTCATAGAACATTCCCCTCTAATCAGAAGATAAACACCGCCGAGGGCAGGAGATTTGCGTATCTATGCTCTCGCTTCTCCTGCAACGGCTCTATACGACGTCTTCGTCCATTGACTGTTCATGAAGAGCATTGGTAACCTAGAGAGGCAGATTCTGCTCCACCTCTCTAGGTTATACCCAGTGCATAGTTGACTATCTGGCAGTCCCGGCGGACTCTGTAGCAACCTCGACTATGTCTCCTCGGCGCCGCGCAAGCGCACGGGCGACGAGTGGCAAGGCTGCGCTCACCAGCATGAGGCCGGCGATAATGTAGAGCGGCGTCGCATAGTCAGGATTTTTCGTTGTACCGAAGCTGGTGATCAGGACCGGGCCAACAATACCCCCTGCACTCCATGCGGTGAGCATGGCGCCGTAAATCGTTCCGGCATTTTTAGGCCCGAAGAAGTCGGCGGCGAAAGCTGGCATGGTACCAAAGCCCCCGCCGTAGCAGAGCGCGATGATGGCTGCTGGAATGAGGAGCACGACAAAGCTGCTAATCGATGGCAAGAGGGCGAAGACGATGGCCTGAATGAGAAACATGCTTAGGAAAGTGAACGGCCGGCCGATGCCATCGGATAGCCAGCCCCAGAACAAGCGCCCCGTGCCATTGAAGATGCCGATAACGCTGACAAGCAGGGCAGCTGTCACTGCACCGACGCCGGTGAACTTCTGCGCCAGGGGCGAGGCCACCGAGATCAGGGCAGCACCGGCGGTGACGTTTAGAGCCAGTATCAGCCACAGGACGTACCATCTTGGCAGCCGCAAAGCCTCCGGCAAGGTATACTCGCGCCGCGAACGGTCCATCTGCTGTCGTGCTGAAGGGGTCCAGCCAGCGGGGGCATAGCCTTCCGGGGCCGTGCGGAAAAATTGTGCCACGATCACGATCACCACCAGGTAGGCGACACCCAGGTAGAGGAAAGTACTTCCCAGGCCAACAGATTTAATCAGGGTTGCCGCGATCGGTGACGTGATGAGCGCGCCTGCCCCAAAGCCTGCAACGGCCAGTCCAGTGATGAAGCCACGCCGATCAGGGAACCACTTGATGAGCATCGCGAGTGCCACGATATAGCCGAGGCCCACACCAATACCACCAATAATGCCAAAGGTGAGATACAGAATGAAAATGTTTGGTGCAGCAAATGCCGCCAGGAGGACACCTAGTCCGTACAGGACACCGCCCGCAGTGGCCACAAGGCGGGGACCGAAGCGGTTATTCAAGTACCCGCCGAAACCGGCAGTGACGCCCAGGGCCAGGAGCACAATACTAAAGGTGAGGTTGGCCTGCAGCCTGGACACATGGTATGAAGCGATCACTGGATTGAGAAAGACGCTCCAGGCATAGACGGAACCTAGAGCAAGCTGCATGAGGAAGGCGGTGATAGCTAGTACCCAGCGGTTGGGGAGGGACGACTGCATGGAAGAACTGCTCATGGATGACTCCTCTCTGAGACTTGAGAGCTTCTACTTCATTTGACATCGGCTTATTTCGCACGAGAGATCACTCGCTTGATCCTCTTCTACCTATTTCTATACCATACTTATATTATAAAGTCAAAGACTTACTTGACAAATAAGCCGATCATTAAGAATCTAGCGTGGACACCCGTGCCATTCAACGCAAGGAAGGCCTAAGATCCTGGCAAAAATAGGTAACTACCAGGAAGGAGCCAGTGACAAGGGTGGTTGGAAAGAACTAAAAAGGACTTAGGCTCTTTCCAACTAGCCCCACTGGCGCCTGATTCTCGGCAGTATTTCTTTTGAATAGAGCTTGAGAAAACGCGATTGATCGTCACCAGGAGCATGAAAGATCAGGTGTGTGAAGCCAAGCTCGATGTATGGGCGGATCTGTTCCACATGTTCATCGGGATTGTTCGAGACAAGCCACCGGCGATGAGCCTGGTCGGCAACAGTTGCGGCCAATCGCTCCATCTCACGAGGGTCATCGATATCGACCTTATCCTCCGCTCGCAGGGACAACGCTGCCCAGATGCGCGTGTCGGCAAGCGCCCGCTCACGATCAGTATCAAAGGAGACCTTGACCTCGATAGTGCGTTCGATAATTGACGGATCACGACCAGCCGCCCTTGCGCCCTCCTCGACCGCTGGGAGAAGCTGATCCCGGTAAAGTTCATCACCTTTCCCTGAAGTACAGATAAAGCCATCTCCAGCCCTGCCCGCGAATTTTGCCGCAACGGGTCCACCCGCGCTAATATAGATAGGAATAGGCTGCTCGGGCTTGTCGTAGATCGTCGCGTTACGTGTCCTGTAGTAGTTTCCCTCAAAGGTAACCAGATCTTCCGTCCAGAGCCGCCTGATCAGTTCAACAGCTTCACGTAAACGTGCTAAACGTTCCTTTGCTGGCGGCCATTCCCCTCCAGTGACTGCAATTTCGTTCAGAGATTCTCCTGAACCAACACCCAGGATCATTCTGCCAGGATTTAGCACACCGAGTGTTCCAAATGCCTGGGCGACGATAGCTGATTGATAGCGAAACGTGGGCGTCAGGACACTCGTCCCGAGTAAGACGCGCCTGGTCCGTTCTCCAACAGCTCCCAGCCAGGATAAAGCGAAAGGCGCATGTCCATTGGTATGCCGCCACGGCTGAAAATGGTCGCTGATCCAGACGCTATCGAACCCACACTCCTCGGCCTCAATGGCAAAGTCGAGCAACTGCCGTGGACCGAACTGCTCTGCTGAAGCCTTGTAACCTAGCTTCAAGGGATGATTAGTCATTACTTGATCTCCTCTTATGTACGGTACTGAATCATCGCTTTGTTATGTATTATAAAGTACCATTGATCATCCTGCCCAATGCCTTGTTCTTTGCATCACAATTTTATAGTATTTCAGGATTCCCTGTATCTGTCACACACTGTTTGAGTTAATCGTGTAACGTATATACGTCTCCTGGTATTACTCTTCAGGAACTTGTGATTATTTGATCCTACCATGCTGGCTTAGGAGAAGCCGACCTGCAATAGCCAGGATTGGGTAGGATTAGTGATGAGAGATAAGACTACCATCTCCATCAGGAGGTCTATATGCAAAAGCAACGCGGCAATACGCATGCCGCCATCGACATAGGAAGCAATACCATCCATCTCATTATTGCTCACTGCACACCTGATAATCTGGATATTATCGAAGATAAGACCGCTGAAGTGCATACTGAGGAGAGTGTCAACGCAACTGGAGATATCTCGCAAGAGAAGCGTGATAGCATCCTAAGCACCATACAGCAGTATCAGGACATTGCAAGGCAACATGGAGCTAATCCGATCCTGGCTGTAGCGACAGAAGCCATTCGCCAGGCACACAATAGTCAAGATGTTCTGGAGGACGTGAAACGGCAGACAGGGATTCAAATAAACGTGATTAGGGGCAATCAAGAGGCTGCCCTGACCTTTTATGGTGCCACATATGGTATGGACCTTCCAAATGTTGGAGTCCTGGACGTTGGAGGCGGAAGCACAGAACTGATCACTGCGAAGAAGAGACAAATTACCTGGTTGACCTCCATCTCCATTGGCTCTGAATGGGTGCACGATCGCTACCTTCACTCCAATCCACCAACACAAGAAGAAATAGACGTTGCTCGGACCTTCTTACAGACCTATTGGAAAGGCATGCGTATCCCTCAACGTCCTCCTGCATGGGTTGTGACTGGCTCAAGTGCCTCAGCGCTTCTGAAACTTGCACAACAGGCATTTGGACTGAATAGTGATAGCGATCGCTTGACGTGTGATGATCTGATGCGGTGCGAGACGCTATTGAGTGCACTTCCGGCGGAAGATATTGCCAGGCGATACGAGCAGTCGCTTGAACGCGCACGTATTTTACTTGCAGGTGCATTAATCATCCACGAGGCCACAAAGCGCTTGCAATTGAACGAGATTCGTGTCAGCTCTCATGGTCTACGTGAGGGAGTCTTGCTGACATATTCCCGCTACGGTGAGAACTGGCTCGATGACCCCGCGGTCAATGTTGATACCACCAGGCAAAAAGCCTCATCTCCTGTACGAAAACAAGCTCTAAGCGTAGACCCACTCCAGGAAACATTTACACAATCTGCCCAACGTATGCTCCCACAGGCCGCAAAAAAATTCCTGGATTGGCGCGATGAGGTAATTAAGGGCCAGGACCCTGAAGCAGTTCATAAAATGCGTGTGGCTTCACGTCGACTCCGCGCCGTCATGGATGCCTTCGAACCATTCTGCAAACCGAAGCCATTCAAAAACAGCTATATGTCAGTCAAACAAGTAGCTGATCTCCTGGGAATTGTGCGCGATACAGATGTGATGATACAGCACGTAACAGAGGAGCTTGAACAGGGACCTGCTGAGGAAAAAGCAGGAGCACAATGGTTCATAGACCGGCTGAAAAGCTATCACCAGAAGCAACAACAACAGTTGGAGACATTTATACAGCACCTCGACGCAGTAGCACTCAAGCGCGAGATAGCATCTTGTATCCCAAAAGGAGCGTAATGTTATGGCTAAAGCGAAACCGGTGACAGGTCTGGATGCCCAGGCGCCGACAGCTACAAATGCACGTATACTTGCCCGAGAACGATTGGAAGAGATGTACAACTGGAGTGAGTACGTAGACAATCCGTATGAAGTGAGGGCATTGCATGATCTGCGTATTGCTGCCAAGCGGCTACGCTACACTCTTGAGCTATTTGAAGATGTATTACCCGGTGCCTGTACGTCTGCAGTGAAAGAAGTAGAGCAAATACAGGACGAGTTGGGGCAGCTTCACGACAGTGACGTGATAATCGCTCTACTGCGGCTGGGCCTGGGTAGCCAGGACAGCGGAACAGTCTATGACCAGGCGCTCTCAACCGCGCAGAAGAAGCAGGGAAAACAACAGACCCTGGTGAGGCCGGACCTAGTTGCCGAAATAGTCAACCCACAAGTTACCCCTTCCGCCGAGGAACGATACGGATTAGAGCAGTTGTTAGATAAACAGCAGCACAGGCGCGAGGAGCAATACCTGGCTTTTCGCCAGCACTGGTATCAGCTCCAGGCAGAAGATTTTCGCCGCCACCTTCTGAACGTACTAGATAGAGAACCTGTAACCACATGAATCAAGCAGAATATCCAGATAAGAACCAACAAAGCAATCAGAATAACGAGGGCAATGAACCGGCTGAACCCATTCGCCAGAATATCGAGACGGTTGCGGAACTGCATAAACATACTGAACGTCGCGTAAGCCCACAGCAACGAGCAATTGAAAAGGTGACAGCTTTCCTCGGCCGTCCCAGGTTCCTCTTTCTCATTCTGATCTTTGTGGCTATTTGGATGTTGATCAACGTCTTGCTGGTCAAATTGGGCAACCAGAACTTTGATCCAGCACCTTACCTCTGGCTCGAAGGAGTTCTCAGTCTCGGCGCCGTGTTGATGTCAACGGTTGTGCTCATTACTCAAAAACGTCAGGATAAAGTGGCAGAGCTACGCATGCAACTGGATATACAGGCCAGTCTCTTGATCGAACAGAAAATAAGCAAACTCATTGAAATGGTCGATGATCTGCGTCAAGGAGAGAAGCCCCATGACCCACAGACCGAAGCGATGAAGGAATCCATCGACCCTCACCAGGTAGTCTCTACTCTCAAACGATCGCTACGAGAAGCTGAAGAGGCAGCCAGAGGAAAGTAATAGACATGTAGGGGCGAGGCTCGCCCTCGCCCGGTATCCTGCGCCAAACCACCCCGGCCAATCCGGCCTCACAACTCGCTTCGATAGAGCCGCATACGTCTCAATGCTGGTTCATCAGTGGACTGCATGCCGCATTTCTCCGCCAGACTTTCTGATGTAGGATCGCCAACAGGCAGCAACGCCTCAAAGTAAATCGGAAAGCCCTGTTGTTGGGCCTCAAACTCAAATTCAGAGGCACGCATACGGGCATGGTTGAGAGCGCAAATCAGCAAAGCCTGCCCAGCACCCTGCCTTCGACGTTGTGGAAGCACAGCCCCTTCACAGAGAAAATGATAAGCACGCTGGCTCCGGCGCAATTGTAGCACCGTATATCCCACAACTTCTCCCTCGAGGCCATCTAACGTGTCCCCCTGGCCCCAACTATTAAGTTCATCGTCATCATCTGTAATTAAAAAAACGTTGGACTCTGCCTCAAGCTCAGGTTGTGCCAGCCATTGCTCGAAATCGGCTGCGCTTATTACCTCTATATTGTCGAACTGCGCAGCGAGTTGCTGTATCTGTACAAGCGTCAGAATATCACCCTGCCGGTAATTTCGAATACGCACGCTAGTTTTTACCTCACCTGGTAAAATGTGTCTTTTGAAGAAGTATATCATATTATTCCCTCAGGACTTTGCGGCAAAGAGCCAGATCCCTCCCGCCGCTAGCATCAAATCCAATCGGTAAGATATACTGCAATTAACCTATATTGTCCGAACACCTTTGTTCGTCGCTTTGCGGTAAACGGATACCCTGCATCAGCGACGAACTCATCCCTTAAAGTAGCAAAGGAGCCTTACCTTGCTTGACCTCGCCCATGTACAACGTATTCGCCAGGATATGCCTGCCACCACGTCACACGTTTTCCTCAACACCGGTTCATTCGGTCCCCTGCCCAATTGCGTGGTACAAGCCATGCAGCAACGCATCCAGGATGAGTGGCAAAATGGCCGTCTAGGGGCAGCAGCATATGATGCTATGAGGACAATTTATGTGAACGCACGTGGCAGCGTGGCCCGCCTCCTGAACGCTGATATTGATGAGATCGCCCTCACCGATAACACTGGTGACGGTCTCAATATCGTCAGCTACGGCATTCAATGGCATGAAGGTGACGAAGTCATAACTACCAACCACGAGCATATAAGCCTGCTTGCTCCACTTTACCAGATACGGGACCGTTATGGCGTTGTCATTCGTATCGCTGATATTGGCCCGGTAGCAGAACGTCCTGTTCTTAAAGCCATAGCGGACCTTGTGACACCACGCACGCGCCTGATCTCCATCTCGCATGTTGTCTGGACCACAGGAGCAGTCCTCAATATCAGCGAAGTTGGCTACATGGGACGCGAATGGGGCATACCTGTGCTGATCGACGGTGCACAATCTGCGGGCGCGTTACCTATCGATGTGAAGGCGCTTGGCGTTGATTTCTACGCTATTCCTATGCAGAAGTGGCTTTGCGGACCAGATGGTACAGGTGCCCTCTACGTTCGCCAGAATGCGCTTAGCTACATCTCACCGACCTACGTAGGCCCCTGGTCTACTAAGCATGAAGAAGGGATGGAATGGGAACTATTAGAGAATGCACAGCGCTTCGAGGCGGGAGGACGGCAAACCGCAGCCATATCGGGCCAGGTAGCAGTATTGAAATGGCTGGAGGAAATAGTTGGTTACCAGTGGCTATTTGAACGTATCAAGTCGTTGAGTGCATACGCCTATAAAGCTCTAAGAGCAGTACCTGGTCTAACCATTCTAACTCCACGACCGGGAGAAAGTGGATTGGTTGCTTTCAAGCTGGAAGGGCGTGACGATACCGAGGTAGTTACGTACCTGCGCGACCATCACAATATTTATATTCGCAACATCCCTTCCAAAAAGTCGTTACGCATCTCGACGGGCTTCTACAACACTGAGGAAGAGATAGATAAGCTAGTATCAGCCTTGTTGGAGATGTAGGATTTGTGAAAGACTTTAAAAAAGTCCTTTGCATCTGATATCCAGGAACTGGTATCCGCAAGGGGTACTACTACATTTCTCGCGCAAAGCAACCATACGCGCAAAGCAACCATAAATGTAGTGGCGACCCTTGCGGTCGCCAGGTTGTCGATAAAAGTTCGATGCTTTGCAAGCAAAGGCCGAGAGTGACAGTTGACCCGACGAATAAATGTCGCCAGGTTGTCGATAAAAGTTCGATGCTTTTCAATGTTAACTAGCCAATAACCGTGTGGCGACCCTTGCGGTCGCCAGGTTGTCAATGAAAGGAGCGATGAGCGGTGAACACTCCACGTCCCTTGCCAGCCTCTTCAGCGGATCACGTGGTACTGATTGGGGGTGGTTCGACCAATGCACTGACTGCTGTCCGTTTAGCAGAGCGCGGCTTCCGCGTAACAACTCTAGAGAAGGCCAGGATTGGGAACGGCTCATCGAGTCGATCGGCAGCTGGCATCCGTGCCCAGTTTAGTGTCGAGGAAACGGTGATCGGGATGCAGTACTCCGAATGGTGGTACACACAGTTCCACCAGGCGCTGCGAACTCCACCTGAAAGGAGTCAACCCGTCTTCCAACAAAACGGGTATCTCTTCTTGTATGAGGATCCAGAGCAAGCTGCACCAGTGTGGAAACCGAGCATTCGAATCGCCGCTGCCAGGATATGGCAACTGGCACAGGCCAATGTAGCCATGCAACAGGACATTGGCCTGCCGGTCGAAATCCTGGACCCCCAGACGGTTCAAGACCGTTGGCCGTGTATTGAAACTGATCGCCTCGTGGGGGCAACCTGGTGCCCAACTGACGGCTTTCTCTTCCCCCAGATGATCTACATAGAAGGCTTTCGGCGCGCGCAAGAGTTAGGCGTCCACCTGATGCAAGACACGGAGGTGATTGGCGCCACGCTTCGCGGTGGTCGCATCATCGCTCTTGAAACGACGAAAGGTCCAATTGAAGCCGATTGGTTTGTTAATGGAACAAACGCCTGGGCGCCACGCCTCAGCCGACGCATTGGTGGGATGTCTCTCCCCATTTCACCACTCAAGCGCTATCATTACTTCCTGAAACCAGACAGGCCGATCATGAGCCGGGAGGAATGGCACCAGTTACCCATGACTATCTACGGCATGGGAGTTGGCCGAGGAGCACATAGCCGTCCGGAGAATGAACTCCTCTTACTTGCCTGGGCACACGAGACCAACCCTGAGCCTGACTTCAGTGACGAAGATCAGGATCGCATCGACCCACCATTTAACCATGCCAACGGCATTGACAACTATGGCTATGCGATACTCGAACAGGTGATGGCCTTTGCCCCACGCCTTGCTGAAGCTGGCGGATTAACGGCAACGACGTCTGGTTTCTACGGAACAACGCCTGACGCGAATCCCTTGATCGGCATTGATTCCAATCTGAGTAATCTTGTTCATGCTGTCGGCTTCTCGGGGCATGGTTTAATGCACGCACCGATTACCGCTGTTTTAGTGGAGGCAATTATCGCTGGAGACGTTGAGGATGGGCGGGTTCGTCTCCCATCACCCTTCGATAGTCACACTATCGACCTCAGCACCTTTGATCCCGGCCGCACATTCTCATCGTCTAGAAAGGAAGCACTTGTACTGTAGTCTAACTGTAATCCACAAAAAACCGCCTATGTGGGCGGGTGAAACGGCGACGTCCTATTTTCCCGTGGGGCTACCCCCAAAGTATCGTAGGAGCTGAAGAACTTAACTTCCGTGTTCGGGATGGGAACGGGTGTACCCTCTTCGCTATTGTCACCGGTTCATCTGCACATACAGGCGGTTTCTCTTGACAGGGTGTATACTATCACAGCCATCAAAGCCTGTCAATACCTTTTTCAACAAATTTTCGGATCGCGTAAACAAACTCTATCGGTCCCCTGCAACTGGGGTCTCCTCAAGTTTCAATGAGAGCAGGCGTGAGATGCTATCACCGCCCATTGAAACTCCGTAGACGACCTGGGCCTCCATCATCGTCACGCGGTTATGGGTAATTACGATAAACTGCGTGCGCTGAGCCAGCCGCTTCAGAATATCGCAGAAGCGCACCACGTTGGATTCATCAAGCGCTGCATCTACCTCGTCTAGCAGGCAGAAAGGCGGCGGGTTGATCTCTAACAAGGCAAAGAGCAGCGCCGCTGAGACTAATGCGCGTTCTCCACCTGAAAGCAGCGACAAATCCTGCACCTTTTTCCCTGGAGGCTGCACGATTACTTCTACTCCCGTGGGCATACTGGATGCATGCGAACCATTCTCCTCATTTCTGGAAATGGTCAACTCAAGGCGCGCATTACCACCGTTGAAGAGCGTAATGAAGTGTTCGCGGAAACGGGCGTTTACGGCCTGGAACGTTTTCTCGAATTGCCGTGCCATCGTTACATCAAGGTGGCTGATGATCGTGTGCAACTGTATGACAGCCTGGTCCATATCGGCAATTTGCGTACAGAGGAACTCATAGCGGGTACGCATCTCCTCATACTGCTGAGGCGCATCGGGATCGCTGCCTCCAATGGCTTTGAGACGACTACGCAAGTTGTCAACACGTCTGCGCATTTTACGCAATTGCGTCTCTTCTTCCTCAGAAAGAAGCTCTGTACCATCGGGTGAGAAAGCCTGCTCGTTTTCCCCCCGCATTTCTGCCACCTTAGTGCCATCATAGGCATCAGTAGCATATCGAACCAGTTCTCTGGGATCAGTAATTCCCATCTCTTCGTATAGCTGCTCCAACATTGCCTCGACGGCGTCCCGCGCTTTCTGGCTCTCCAACAGACAGCGGCGATAGCTCACTTCTAATTCAGCCATAGTATGACGCAACTGTAATATTTCTTGTTCCTGTGTCGTTATCTGACGATCAATCCCACTGGCCCGCTCCTCCGCTACACGTAGCGCTCCGACCAGTACTTGGGTACGCTTTTGGGCCTGTTCAAGTTCAGAACGAAGCGATATGACAGACTGTTGCATCGCTTGATGCCGCTCTCCTACATCCTTCATGCGGGATATATGTTGCTCAACCTGCAACTTGAGGTCCTGTACCTGTGTCTGCTGCCCAAGCAATTGCTGGCGGAGCGATTTCGCCTCCTGTCGCTTCACAGCCAGGGCAGTGCGAGCTTTGCCCAGTTCATCCTGGTGGCGTCGATTGATGATTGCACGCTCCTCAACCTCTCGCTGTAGCTCCTGAACCAGGCCCGTCATTTCGCGTTGCGATTTCTCATGTGCGTGTACCCGTTCAAACGCCGCTTGTACTTCCTGTTCCAACCCGCCAAGCTCAGCCGCTAACTGCTGCTCAATAGAGATCGCCAGTTGTAACTCCGTTTGCAGGCGCTCCTGTTCTCGCTGCGTGTTACTTACTGTCTTGTTTAGCTCAGTGATACGAGCCGCATTTTTCTGTAGCTCTTTGTCGACCGCGTTCTGTTCTACGCGCCGAGCTTCCTGGCTTCGCTGTACTTCGCTTATGCTGGCGTTCAACTGATTGAGAAGCGTCACTTGCTCATCGAGTTGCTGTGGCAACTCCCGCAGTTCGCGTTCGTAGGCCAGCAGCCCCTGCTGACTGCCCTCCTTACTGCTTCCTCCTGTCAACCAGCCATCGATATGCAGCACCTCACCTTTGCACGTCACAAATTTCTCTATGTGGGGACATGCGGAATCGCCGCGCAATGATACCAGCAAGTCGAGAAGCGTGTGAGCAGCTTCCAGGTCGTGGACGATGACAGTCCCTCGCAGCATTCTACGAAAGAGGAGCTGGTAGCCCGGCTCACACTGCACACATCGCCATGCCAGGCCATGGACATGATCTTTCATCGCAGGTGCAATCGCTAATAATCGATTGAGGGCTATTTCTTCCGCTTGAAATTGGCCCTCGTCTGGGCCATACATATCCGCCCAGACGACCATCGCTTTTCCTGCCTTGGTCGCCTGCAGGTAACCCAGGCATGCACGAGCATCCTCAATTGTTTGTACTACCACGGCCTGCAAATATGGGCTAAGCGCAGCTTCTAACGTAGCCTCCAAACCAATAGGTGCGACAGCAAGTTGTGGCACAGGTCCAATTACACCGCTGAGCTTACCTTCAGGTGCTCGTAGTAGGGCGCGTACACCATCGCTGTACCCGCTGAGGCTCGCACGCCAGTTTTTGAGCATAGTAAGGCGATCTGAAAGGCTGTGGCGGCGTCTCTCGGCTTCAGCCAGCGCTGACTTGAGACGCTCTATCTCTTGTTGCGCATCCGCGATGACACGTGCAAGCGCTTGTTTGCGTTGTGTGATTTGTTGCTCTTCTTTACGGGCGGTATCGAGGAGTGCGAGTTCCTCAACCTGGCGCGTCTCCAACATACGCATTGACTGCTGGGATTGAGCGATAGTTTCGCGCCTCGCAGCCAGGTTGCGATTGCGCTCTCCAAGGTGCTTCTGCTGCCTGCCCAGGTCCGATTGACTGGCACCTAGACGTGCCTGAACCTGAATGAGTTCGCTCTGCGCGTTGCGTAAACGTCGCTCATCCAGCTCGTATTCCCTCTGCACCTTTGCGACACGCCCTTCTTGTACCGCCAGGGCTGCGGCATCTGCATCTATAGCTTCATCGGCAAGCTCACATTGTTCTTCCAGGTCAACGACCTGCTGTTGCGCAGCGATCAGTCGCTCACGTAAACGCCGCTCCTCCTGTTGCTGCTCCGCCCCCTGGTGCTCTAAGCTAGAGATACGTTCTTGACTGACCGCTAACTCGCGTTCAATTCGCTTCACAACGTCGTTGGCCTGATTACATGCTTCACGGGACTCAACAATGTCGGCTTGAGCGTTTTGTCGTTTGAAACTCAGGCTTTCTCTGTGCTCATCCGCCGACTGGAGCGCCTGCTCCAACTGCTGTACCTTCTGCGCCTGTTCCTGTTCCGCAACCTCCGCACGCTCTTTATTACCGCGCAGGCGTCTCCACTGGAGGGCATACCAGGTGAGCAGGACCTCCTGCAATTCATTATTCACCTGCTTAGACTCGACAGCACGGCGAGCCTGCTCTGCCAAAGGTTCCAGGCGCGGTTCGATTTCACCGACAATATCACGCAAACGTTCGAGGTTCTGTTCTGTCTGACGCAGGCGGTTTTCGGCATCGGTACGCTGCACCTGGAAAGGGCGAATTCCCGCGGCATCTTCGAAGAGACCACGCCGCTCTTCTGCACGCAAGCTGAGCGCAGCATCAATCAAACCCTGTCCCACAACTGTGTAGGAGTCGTGTCCAATTCGAGCCTGGGCCAGTAGCAACACGACATCTTTGAGGCGAACTTTCTGTTTATTGATGAGATATTCGTTTTCACCTGAACGGTAACTGCGCCGTGTAACGGTGATCTCGCTATATTCCGATGGCACCCAGCCGCTACTATTGTCGAGTGTGAGCGAAACTTCGGCCATACCAAGCGGCGCCTTGCTGTGCCCCCCGGAGAAAATAATGTCTTCGCTTTTCTTGCCGCGTAACTGGCGCATGCTCTGCTCGCCTAGCACCCAGCGCACTGCATCAGCAACATTTGATTTACCCGCACCGTTAGGTCCCACTACAGCCGTTATACCTGTACTGAACTCCAACACAGTTCGCAAAGCGAAACTCTTAAAACCCAACATCTCCAGACGTTTAAAATACACAGTGTAGCCTGATCCTCCCAGTATATGTTGTTGTTGACGCCACCGATGATATCATAGAGCTGTGCATTCGTCCAGCAAGGCTCAAGCAGCAATATTTTGAATCGCTCAGTCTTTTTGGTCTCATCATGGGCGGCTTAGCATATATCTTACCAATAAATTTTAAGAGGAGATAGTAGATGGCCGATACATCTTTGATCAAAAAACTCGGCATCAAGCCAAAATACCGCCTGCTAATTCTGCATGCCCCCGAAGGATACCGTGAACAACTCGGTACCCTACCAGCCGGCGTGGAACTCGTCACTACCACATCTCCAGAGGGTAACTTCGATATGGTGCATCTGTTTGTTCACAACAAGGCAGAGCTTGAAAAGCACGGCCCAATGGCAATAAAGCTTGTAAAACCGGGCGGACTGCTCTGGATCTCGTACCCGAAGCTGAGCTCGAAGGTCCCCACCGATCTTTCCCGCAATGTGCTCTGGGAAGTCTTTCCCAACAAAGAATGGAGACCCGTGACGCAGATTTCCATCGATGAGGTGTGGTCAGCTCTGCGCTTCAGGCCGAAATCCGAGGTAGGCACCTGACGCCGCAATCTCGAGGTATCTGGCCTGGACTACTTCAAAATCTGCATACTGGTGACACCTTTAATGCTCGTGACAGGCGCTCTAACCTACCTGGTTATTGTTAGTGCTTTCTTAGCTGTATCTTTATAGCTGAACCTCTTAGCACTTCCTAACATGACCAGAATTGCACTGTTTTATCATACTAAAGTACTTGTATCTTCTAGCAAATTTCAATAATATTCCAAACGTTACGTAAAAATTCCAATATTTCTTAGCAGATTAAGGAGCAATGTAGTATGCTACACATCGTAAAGCGGGCGTTATTCGTTCTGCTTGCTTTGTCTTTCATATCTGGCATAACAGCTTTCGCCTTAACACATCGAGGTGTATCTAACGTTCACGCAGCTTCTACCAGGCCAGATGCAACAACCCTGAGCGTTTATTTTGGCTCAGATAATGACAAGTTCTATGCGCTCACTGCGGCAGATGGCTTTTACCGCTGGAGTTATCAGTACCCGCCCAGCGGCGATATCTGGTCTCCAGCAGTCGTGGTGAACGGTGTGATTTATTTCGAGGTATCGAATAGCAGCAGTACAGCAGTGGTATCGCTCAGAAGCGATGGCTCGAAACGCTGGATCTTCACATTCCCTGCGCAGACCTATGGCAAAAGCGCAATAGCCGTGGCTAACGGCGCAGTCTACTTCGCAGTAGATTCAAACGTAGGTACTAGTTACATCTATGCCCTCAACACCAAGGATACCTCGGGTACGGGCAATGGCACAGTGTTATGGACCCATCCGGCGGCAGCTGGTAAGTATTTCGGTAATCCTATCGTGGCCAACGGAAAACTCTACGTGGCGCAGTACCCTTCCGTTTCGGGCAATCCTACCCAATTGGTTGCACTCAACGCAACAGATGGTACAAAAGTCTGGAGCCCACCACCAGCTTTGCCTGCTCGACCTAAAACCAATTTGGCTGAATCCAATGGAGTAATCTACTTTGGTGACGTTACAGGTTCTTTGGATGCATTTAACGAGACTACTAAAAGTCTGAAATGGAGCTCCCAGGTAGACGGGGGTCCTATCTCAACACCAACCCCAACAAGTGGTGTCATCTATTACGCATCAGCAAATAACTTTGTAACCGCTGTCAATGCGAGTAACGGTTCACTCCACTGGGACTACTCGGCAGGAAAACCCTTTGCTGTAACAGTTTCCCCGGTACTGTACAGTCATGTAATCTACATCGGTTCTACGAATACAAACATGTATGCCATCAACACCGATGGTTCTTCCTTTGGGGCTGCAGGGACCCTCTTCTGGAAGACG
>WNFX01008071.1_pt1 | contig 21780 bp, 22 predicted proteins | sample 5400111 | NCBI WGS metagenome assembly WNFX01 (sample SAMN13153363, study PRJNA577476) | soil metagenome | isolation source: 40 cm soil or saprolite under grassland replicate 1 | place: USA:California | collected 2016-06-15 | reverse complement strand
CCGAGATCCAGTCGATCATCACGGCCATGGGCACGGGCATCGGCGAGGACTTCGACCTCACCAAGGCTCGCTACAACAAGGTCGTGATCATGGCCGACGCGGACGTGGACGGCTCCCACATCCGCACGCTGCTGCTGACCTTCCTGTTCCGCTTCCTGCGTGGGCTGGTGGAGTCCGGCTTCGTGTACATCGCGCAGCCGCCGCTCTACAAGATCAAGTTCGGGCGGGGCGGGAAGGACGTGTTCTACGCCTACACCGAGCGCGAGCGCGAGCAGTGGTACAAGCGCAACCCGAACCGGAAGGGCGACGCGCAGCGCTACAAGGGTCTCGGCGAGATGAATGCCGAGGAGCTGTGGGAGACGACCATGGACCCGGAGCGGCGGACGCTGCTCCAGGTCGGTCTCGAGGACGCGGCCGTCGCCGACGAGATCTTCACCATCCTGATGGGTGAGAACGTCGAGAACCGCCGTGACTTCATCCAGCGGAATGCCAAGGACGTGCGCTTCCTGGACATCTGACAGCCTCGCCGCCCGGGGTGTGAACCCTGCCCGTCAGGGGTCCTGGAAGCCAGAGAATTGACGAGAGAAGGGAATTACCGCAGTGCCTGAAGCTCGCCGCATCGAGCCGCGCGACCTCGAGGAGGAGATGCGCAGCTCCTACCTCGATTACGCCATGAGCGTGATCGTCGGCCGCGCGCTGCCCGACGTGCGCGACGGTCTCAAGCCGGTCCACGTGCGGATCCTGTGGGGCGCCGACCAGGAGGGCGTGCGGGCTGGCACCAACCGGCGCAAGTCGGCCTACATCGTCGGCTCGGTGCTCGGTCGATTCCACCCGCACGGTGACGTGGCCGTGTACGACGCACTGGTCCGCCTTGGGCAGGACTTCGCCTCGCGCTATCCGCTCATCGATGGCCAGGGCAACTTCGGCTCGGCCGACGGTGACCCGGCCGCGGCCATGCGCTACACCGAGGCCCGCCTGTCGCCGATGGCCATGGAACTGTTGCGGGACATCGACAAGGACACCGTCGACTTCCGTCCGAACTACGACAACCAGTTCCAGGAGCCCGTCGTCCTGCCGGCGAGGTTCCCGAACCTGCTCGCCAACGGCTCGTCGGGCATCGCGGTCGGCATGGCCACCAACATCCCGCCGCACAACCTGGGCGAGGTCATCGACGCCACCGTGGCGCTGCTGGACAACCCCGAGCTGACCAGCGAGGACCTCATGCGCTACGTGAAGGGCCCGGACTTCCCGACCGGGGCCCTGATCATGGGGACCGCGGGCATCCGCGACGCCTACCTGACCGGACGCGGCTCCATCCGCGTGCGCGCGAAGGTCCACGTCGAGGAGTCCAACCGCGGCGGCCAGCGGCTGGTGGTCACCGAGCTGCCGTACCAGGTCTCCGGCGACCGCCTGCTGGCCCGGATCGGCGACCTGGTGAAGGACGGCCGCCTCACCGGCATCGCCGACATCAACAACGAGACCAACCGGGAGGGCACCCGCCTGGTCATCGACGTCCGGCGTGACGCGGTGCCGCAGGTCGTGCTCAACCAGCTCTACAAGCACACCCAGCTCCAGGACACCTTCGGCGTGATCGCGCTGGCCCTGGTGGACGGTGTGCCGCGCGTGCTCAGCCTCGCCGACATGCTGTCGCACTACGTCACCCACCAGATCACGGTGGTGGTGCGCCGGACCAGGTTCGAGCTGCGCAAGGCGCAGGAGCGGGCGCACATCCTCGAGGGCCTGCTGGTGGCGCTCGACCACCTCGACGAGGTGATCGCCCTGATCCGCGCCGCCGAGTCGGCCGAGGCGGCCCGCGGCCAGCTCATGGAGCGCTATGGGCTCAGCGAGATCCAGGCCACGGCCATCCTCGACATGCAGCTCCGCCGCCTGGCCGCGCTGGAGCGCCGGCGCATCCAGGAAGAGTACGCGGAGCTGCAGGCCAGGATCGCCGAGCTGACCGCCATCCTCGAGGACCCCTCCAAGGTGCGCGGGATCATCAAGGGCGAGATCCTCGACATCAAGCGGCGCTTCGCCGATCCGCGCCGCACCGAGATCCGGCCCGAAGAGGGCGAGCTGTCGATCGAGGACCTGATCGCCGCCGAGCCCGTGGTGGTGACCGTCACGCGCACCGGCTACGTCAAGCGGGTGCCGCTGACCGACTACCGGGCGCAGGGCCGCGGCGGGCGGGGCGTGCGCGGGGCCAACCTGCGCGAGGACGACATCGTCCAGTTCCTGTTCATCACCAACACCCATCACTGGGTGCTGTTCTTCACCAACAAGGGTCGCGTTTACCGGGTCAAGGTCCATGAGCTGCCCGTGGCGGCCCGTAACTCGCGCGGCACCTATATCGCCAACATCCCTGGCGCGTCCTTCCAGCCTGATGAGAGGATCGCGGCGGTTCTGGACCTGGACGACTATGACAGTGGTAGGTTCCTCGTTCTCGGGACCAGGAAGGGCATGGTGAAGAAGACCGCGCTGGCGGAGTACGACTCGCCCAGGATGGGCCTGGCCGCGATCAACCTCCGGGATGACGACGAGCTGATCGGGGTAAAGCTGACCTCGGGTCAGGACGACCTCATGTTCGTGTCACGGAAGGCGATGGCGGTGCGCTTCCGCGAGTCGGGGGTGCGACCCATGGGCAGGCAGACGAGCGGGGTGACCGCGATGAAGCTGCGTGGCGACGACGAGGTGCTGGCCATGGAGGTCGTTCGCGGGAACGCCCACCTCCTGGTCGTCACCGACGCGGGCTTCGGCAAGCGCACACCGCTGGAGCAGTACCAGCGCAAGGGACGCGGCATTCAGGGGGTCAAGACCGCGGAGCTCACCGAGGCGCGCGGTTTCCTTGCGGGTGCCATGGTGGTACAGGATGAGGACGACGTGTTTCTCATCACCGACAGCGGGCAGGTCATCCGGACCAGGGTGAACGAGATCCGGCGGGCTGGGCGGGCGACCCAGGGCGTTCGGATCATGCGGCTCGGAGCGAATGCCGACCGGGTGGCGGCGGTCGCTCCGGTCGTCAAGGACGAGGAGTAACCATGACCAGCCAGTACCCCCAGGTGTCGACGCGCCCGGTGGCGGCGCGGCCGACCGCCGCGGCCACCGCCGACCGGCGCGCCCGCCTGGTGCTCCGCCGGCTCGATCCCTGGTCGGTACTGAAGTTCTCATTGCTGTTCTACCTGTGCCTGATGCTGGTCGGGCTGCTGGTCTTCGCGGTCATCTGGTTCGTGCTGGTCAACATGGGTGTCTTCGAGGAGATCACCAAGTTCGCCGGCAACTTCAACCTCACGGTGGCGTTCCCGGCCGGCAAGGTGTTCCGCTGGTACATCATGCTCGGCCTGCTGGGTGTGGTCGTCTGGTCGGTCGTGACGGTGCTGCTCACGCTGCTGTTCAACCTGATCAACGACATCACCGGCGGGATCGAGGTGGTCCTGGCCGAGCGGGACCGCCGCGCCTACCGCTGAGGATTCCAGGCCAGAGCCGTCAGCGGCCGGATGATCACCGCCGGGCGATGATCGTGGAGGCTGTTGTATCCCCGCCGCGCGTCGTCGTAGCCGTGGTCGTTGGGGAGCATTGGTCGCGTCCCGAGCCGCGGTTGTCGGTTCACTCCTGGATGATTGACAGGATGTTGCCGGCCGAGTCTCGGAACCAGGCGACGGGGTGTACCTCCGGTGTGCGATGGATGCCCTTGGCATCCGTCTTGGTGCCGGTCTCGTAGTGTTCGAACCGAACCCCGCGAGCCGTGAGCTCATCGACCGCTCGCTCGATGTCCTCGACCACGAAGTTCAGGATCGTGAACGTTGCCGGTGTGTGGTCGGGCTTCGGGTAGATCCCGATCCTCGTCCCAGGTCCGAGGTGGATCTCCAGACCTGCTGGCACGTCGGCGCCTTCCACTCCCAGGGGCGCATCGACCACCTCAAGCCCCAGGGTCGTGCCGTAGAACTCCGCGCCGGGTCTCCAGACGCGGGCCGTGCGCAGGAGCGAGCTCAGCCGGTGATCTTGATCGAGGCGGGTGCGGAGGACCCGGCTGAGGTGTTGACCGACACCGTGGCCGTGGTGCCGGGCGTCACGTGCCAGATGCCTCCTGGTCCGCTCGGTGTTGGGACCGTGAAGGTGATCTTGGTGTCGCTCCAGCTGTTGACGTGGAACTCCGCGGCGTCGAATGGCGCCCCCCAGCTGGTGTCGCCGTCGACGAAGAAGAGATAGCTGGCGCCTTGCGTGTCGCCGAAGTTGTGGCCGTTGATGGTCACGAGTTGCCCTGCGCTGGCGCTGGTGGGCTCGACCGAGGTGATCACCGGTGGCAGGCTTGCCGGTGGCCCTTGGCGCGATTGTGCCCAGCGGGATCGGCGTGGTCGGCGCGATGGTCCAGTCCTCGGGTCCGCTCAGGCTCACGGAGGCGCCGGAGATTGCGCCTGGGCCCGCGTCGGTCAGGGTGGCCGTGACCGTCGTCGTTTGCCCCGCGGCAAGCGACGTGGGCGTCGGCGGGTCGAGGGTCAGTGAGACGGCGGCGGACTGCGCCCGGTCGACCGCCCGACCACCCACCTGGGCGATCGTGACCGCGTCGCTCGTCGGCAGGCTCGCCGTGCGGACGTGGACGGTCGCCGTCGCGGCGTCGTACGACCAGCCAGGACGGGTGTCCCCCGAGACCAGGTGTGGCAGCCGCCGGTGGTCGACCGTTACCTCGTGGGGTTCGGTGAGATCGACGAGGTCGACGTCATAGGCCCGGCTGCGGAGCTGGCCGGGGTAGTGTCCGCGGTCGGCGCCGATCGTCAGGCTCGAGGCGCTGCCCTGCCTGCTCGACTCCTGGTAGCTGATCGGCGTCTCGGCGTACTCGCCGCTCCGGTAGCCGAGGCCCTCACCGGCGTCGCTGTAGAGCGTGAAGCTTCCCCTCGCGCCGGAGTAGGCCTTCAAGGTCAGCGGGCTCGCCGGCTGCGCGCCGACGTGCGACATCTGAGGCTGCTCTGCGACGATGCCGCCTGCCTTGACGAAGACCGGGATCCGGTCGAGCGGCACCTTCATGGTCGCGGTCGTTGGTCCGTCGAAGGTCGCGCCGGTGAAGTAGTCCACCCAGCGGCCGGGCGGGAACCAGACCTCCTGCGTGGTGACCTGCCCCGGCGTGGTGACGGGCGCGACGAGCACGTCAGGGCCGTAGAGGTACTCGCCCGGGTGGTCGTAGGCGGCCCCGAGATCGGGGTAGTCGAGGTACAGCGCACGGACCATCGGGATCCCGGTCGCGACGGACTGCCGTGCCAAGGTGTAGGTATAGGGCACGAGCGCCTCGCGCAGTCGCAGCGCCTGGGCCGCCGGAGCTTGGCCGGCGCCGTACTCCCACGGCAGCCGGTCGCCGTGGTCGGAGTGCAACCGCAGGATCGGCTGGAACGCGCCGAACTGGACCCAGCGGGCGTACAGGTCGTCGGGGAGGTGCTTGCCCTTGAAGCTGCCGATGTCGTGGCTGACGTACGGCTGGCCGATGGCGCCCTCGGCGGCGCTCATGCTCACCTCGAATGCGAGGCTGTCCCAGGTCGGCTCGGTGTCACCGGTGAAGTGCACGGTCGTGCGGTGCTCGCCCCACGCTCCGGACGCCGGGCTCCCCCGGTAGTCCTCGAAGGAGGACCCGAGACGGGCCAGATCGAAGCCGCGCAGCCCTTCGGCATCGATGTCCTTCGCGTAGAGCTCGTTGATCCAGCTGTCAGGGGTGAGCCCGGCCATGGCGACGAAGCTGTCGGTGCAGCACCAGTCAAGCCACCATTGGCGCACGCCCTGCTGCTCGAACGGGCGGTGCAGCGAGAACCATGCCTTCGCCTGATCCCGGTCGCTCCAGTCGAAGCGGTAGCAAGTCGGCGAGAAGCATTGCGCCGCCCGTTGCAGCTTGCCGTTGGCGGTTTCCTGAGCCTGCTGGAACTTCGGGTCGCTGGCGTCGATGCCGGCGTGCACGTTGAGCGTGACGTTGAGGCCCTGTTGCTTGGCCCAGTCCAGGAAGGCCTGCGGATCGGGGAAGAGGCTGCTGTTCCAGTTCCATCCGTCCCACTGCTGTGGCGACTTCCAGTCGGTGTCGACGACGAGCGCGTCGAGCGGGACGTCGTTGGTGCGGAAGGCCGGAATCAGCTCGTTCTCGTAGTCGTTCGTCGTGTACGGGAAGAATTTCGAGAACCAGACCCCGAAGGCCCATTCGGGCAGCATGTCGGCGGGCCCGGTGATGGAGCGCAGGTCGCTGAGCGCCTGCTTGTAGTCACGGCCGTAGCCGAAGAGGTAGCCGTCCTGGTAGGCGCCCTGGCGGTCGGGGCGCGGCCTGGCCCAGCCGTCATCGGTGCGCAGCGCCGTGTAGGTGTCGTCGAGCAGCGACCAGCCCCGCCGGTTGAGGATGCCCGGGTGCAACTGGACGGCATTGACGTCGGCGCCGGCCTGGTTGGTGTAGGCATCGAGGCCGCGCGTCCACCCGCCCAGTTGCCCGGGCTCGTCGGCGGGCGGCGGGGTCGTCGTGCTCCTCGTCGGATAGCCGGCGCCCGGCGTGGTGAGCGCGACGCTGTCGAGGTTGACGTTGCAGCCGTCATCGGCGGCGCACATCGTCGAGACAGTGTTGGTGCCCGCCTTCAGGTGCACGGCGAGCGTCGTGACGCCCCACGTGTCCCAGTCGCCGGTCGGCGGCAAGCTGAGGGAGCCGGCTGCGGTGTCGTCGACCGACGCGCTCAGCGTCCGGGCCACCGTCCCGCCGTTGGCGTAGCGGACCTGCAGGGCGTAGTCGCCGTCGGCTGGGACGCCGGTCACGGTCCAGCCGTCGGAGGCGCTGACCTGCCCGTAGTCGGCGGTGAACCCTCGCCCGGCAAAGCCTCCGTGGTCGTAGTTGACCGACTCACCGCCGTTGATCCGGCCGTCCTCGGCTTGGCAGGCGGTGCCGAACTCGCACCGCCCCGGTGGCGCCGGCCACGAGGGGTGCGCGGTCACCTGGCGGCCCGGCGCGCCCAGCGTGATCGAGGTGTTGCTGGCCGTGAAGGGCCCGGAGCCTTCGCGATAGCGCAGCGTCAACTTGTCGGTCACGATCACGCGGTAGCCCTGGTTCACGCTCGTGTGGAAGCGCGGCACCGGGAGGTCGCGGTCTATGACGTTGAACGTCGCGGCGTCCTCGAAGCGGCCGTCGGCGGCGTACTCGAGCCGGATCAAGGTCGGAGTCAGCACCTCGAAGCGCGCTGAACCGTCGCGGACGGTATGGGACGCCGTCGGAACGACGGGATTGGCTGACGCCGGGATCGCGGTGGTGATGGCGAGCGCGGTTGCCATCGCCACCAGCGCGAACCGCGGGCATTGCAGCCAACGCCGGGTACACCCTGCCGAGGAGCCGCCCACGCTTCGTCTCACCCCCTGCTCACCAAGACCTCGCAGCCCATGTGCTGGCAGAGGGCGCTAGAGGCGACGACGCTGCTCTTGTCGCCGACGCCGCCTGGGACCTGCCGCCCAAGGTCGAGTCGGGCACGTGAGGCTGCGACGCCCGCCTGGGGGAGCCGCCCGGATTGTCGGCGATCTTCCTCCTCCTCGTCTGTCGTCGACTTGGCCGACTATATGCCATTAGCCGGATACGTCAATACGGCATATACGGCGCTCGACTCCTCGGTTAAAGTCAGCCCGAATGGCGGAAGAGCGCCGCTCCTCTCTATCCCTCCCGGGCCGCCCGCGATCTCACGACCGCGGGTTGGGTCGAGCAGCGAAACGTAGGGGCGTTGCAGCAATACTGTGTCCACCCTGAAGAAGTCCACCGCCAATCAGCCTTTGGCATGGGCCGCAGAAGCTGTCGCCACGTCAGAGTCGACCCCTTGGTTGCTGGTCTGAGCTACCCCGCTTGCCAGGGACGCGGCACCGTCGCCAGCCTGGTGCTTCCCAGCTCGACGAGCTGACCGTCGCGGCGGTGGAGCGGCTGGCCTGACGGGGGAGGCAGAGCACCGCCCCGGTCGAGCGCCACTGGGCGCACAGGAAGGGAGGAAGGGTTGTGCGCGGGATGGCGGCGGTGCGGACGGGACGGTGGATGGCGCGGCGCGAGGGTCCCTGACATCGGACACCCAAGACGCCATCGCGCTGCCCGCGTCGGCGACAACTGTCGTGTACACCGATGGTGCCTGCTCGGGGAACTCGGGGCCGGGCGGCTGGGCGTGGGCCGTGCCCCAGGGCCGCTACGCCTCCGGCGCCAAACGCCACAGCTAAATCCGGTCTCAGTCGGGACTGCGAAGCGCGTAGGAGCAGCTAAATTTAATTCCGGCCGCCCACCGTCAAACATCAGGCCGACGGGGCTGCCGGGGAAGTCGCCGGCGACATCGACGTGTCCTACGGCCAGCTCGGCACCTACGTCACCGAGCACGCCCTCGCCGTCTCCGGGCCGGTGCGCGAGACCTACCTCGTCGGGCCGCGGGACACCGACGACAGCACTGCCTGGCGCACCGGGATCGGCTGGCCAGTCTTCCGCACCTCCGCCACCTGACCAACTCTCTCAGCAACGGCACACCGCAGCCGACCCGCTCGGCATCAGGGCTTACGGCCGACCCCGCCGAAGCACTCGGCGTGCCGAATCTCGTGGGGACCAATTTCTGGCCGCCAGTCTGTGACGCGCACGACCCCCGGGGGTAGCAGTTCCAAGCCCTCGTAGAAGCTCGCGATCTGCTCAGGGCTGCGGACGTAGTACGGCAGCGGAGCACTCTGGTTGTACTGGTCTTGGGCCGCGACCATCTCGGGGCTGGTGTTGGTCCCGTCGCAGTGCGCCAGGTAGCTGCCGGAGGGCATGGCGTCCATCAGCCGCTTGATGATCGACCGCACCTCCTCATCGTCTTTGACGTGCCCCAGGATGCCCATGAGCATGAGCGCGACCGGCTTGGTGAAGTCCAGCGTCCGGGCAGCCTCCCGCAGGATCGTCTCCGTGTCGTGCAGGTCGGCGTCGATGTAGTCGGTGGCACCCTCCGGCGAGCTGGTGAGCAGGGCGCGGGCGTGCGCGAGGACCAGCGGGTCGTTGTCGACGTAGACGATGTGGGACTCCGGCGCCACCCGCTGCGCGACCTCGTGCGTGTTGTTCGCCGTGGGCAGGCCGGTCCCGATGTCGAGGAACTGACGGATCCCCATCTCACCGGCCAGGTACGTCACGGAGCGGATGATGTACTCCCGGGAGCCGCGAGCCACGTCGACCAGTCCCGGCGCCATCGTTGCGATCTGGTCGCCCAACGCGCGGTCAACAGGGTAGTTGTCCTTACCGCCCAGGAAGTAGTTCCAAAAACGGGCCGAATGGGGCACTGAGGTGTCGATCTTCGACCGGATGTCGTCGGTGCTCATGGGGGACTCCTAGCAGTGCGGCGGCGCGCGTGCGCATCGGGGCCGTCACAGCGGACCTGTCCAGGTCCCGCACGCGCCGAGCGGTTTGACCACACGAACGATAGCAGTGTGGCTGTCCCCGCGTGGCCCCATAGGCCACGCGGGGGTCACCGTTCCGACGAGCCGCGGGTTAGTGGATGCCGGTAACCAGCGAGGACCCCGAAGCGATGCTCATTGGCCGGTCTCGGGTTGTCGATGGCTGGACGCTGGCGGCTGGAGCTTACTGGAGCAGGTTGTCGAAATCGCCATCCTTGGCACCTTGGACAAGCGCGTGGATCTCGGCCCGGGTATAGATCAACGCCGGGCCGTTGGGGTCTCTGGAGTTGCGGACAGCGATGTGGCCGCCGGGCAGCAACGCCATCTCAACGCAGCTTCCCTGCGAGTTGCTGTACCGGCTCTTCTGCCACCTGACCTGGCGCAACTGTGCGGACAGCACGGCAACAAGCGTCCCGTCCTCGTTAGCTGTGCGCGGTATCGTCATGATTCGGTCTTGTCTCCTGGAGGATCCTGCCGAGGATCTCGACAGTGGTGCGCGGCGGCGCGCTCTCAACACCGAGGCGGTCCATGGCCGCCATGTGGACGTACGCGTCATCGCGCTTGTCCAGATAGAGCGCGCCCGTAAGCTGCTCGATGTACACCACATCAGGGAGGTCCGGCTCGGGAAACCGCAGGATGGTGAACGCCCCGGCCTCGGCGGCATGGGCCCCAGCATGGAACGGCAGCACCTGCAGGGTGACGTTCGGCAACTCGGACACCTTGATCAGGCGCTCGAGCTGGGCACCCATCACCGCAGGGCTGCCCATCCGCCGCCGCAACGCCCCCTCGTCCACCACCGCCCACAACTGCGGGGGCGCATCGGACCGGGTGAGCAGCTGTTGCCGCTTCATCCGCAGGCTGACGCGTCGCTCGATCTCCTCCGCGGGAGCCGCCGGGTTGCCGTGCGTGATGACCGCACGGGCATAGTCCTCGGTCTGCAGCAGACCAGGGACGAACTGCACCTCATAGGTTCGGATCAGCGCCGCCGCCTCCTCCAGCCCGAGGTACGTCTGGAACCAGCTCGGCAGAATGTCGCCGTCGCGCTGCCACCAGCCCGGGGTGTTGGCCTGGCGCGCCAGCGCCAGCAAGGCTGCCCGCTCGTCCTGATGGATGATGCCGTACAGGGAGAGCAGGTCGGCGATGTCGCGTTCCTTGAAGCCGACTCGCCCCAGTTCCATCCGGCTGATCTTGGATTCGGAAGCCCGGATCAGGTACCCGGCGTCCTCGCGGCTGATGCCCTTGGCCTCGCGAAGTCGGCGCAGTTGGGCGCCGAGCATGATGCGCAGGACAGTCGGCCGGCCGGTCGAGCCGATGGTTGGGCTGCTCCCTCGCTGATCGGTGCTCACACTGCCTCCCGACCTCCCCAGGGTCCAGGTCAGCGCATAGTCTGCCACTCCCTTCCGCGGTACTGCCGCAAACCACCTAAAGCTATTCGTCTGCACATGCATCCGTCCTTGCATCCGCAAGGTACAAGCGGGAGGATAACCGAAATGTCATCTGCATGTGCATCTGCAAGTGGCAGAGGTAACGGATGCTCCTTGGTCGGTCTCATCCCTCGCGGAGGTCGCGATGCCAGACGCGAACACCGACGCCGCAACGCTGCCGCGGGTGCTGCTCGTCGACGACAGCCCGTGGTTGCGTCGAAGCGTCCGCGCGGCCCTCGAGCGGGCTGGATTGGTGGTGGTCGGCGAGGCCGCCGACGGCGCCGAAGCCCTGACGCAGGCCGCCACGCACCACCCAGACTTGGTACTCATGGACCTATCGATGCCAGGGATGGACGGCATCCAGGCTACCCAGGCGCTGCGCCGGCAGCAGCCAGAGATCCGCGTCGTGCTGTGGACCGCGCGAGACGACATCCAGTTGGCCCGCGCCATCCGCCGATCCGGAGCACACGCCGGCCTCGCCAAGGGAATCCGCACCGTCGAACTGATCGCCACCCTGCGAGCAGTCTGCTGATGGTGCGGACGGTCTGTCGGGGCCCGGCCTTGCCGACCACCACGACGTCGGCCGCCTGCGTGATGTCACGGACCGTCGCGGCCTGTTCGCCGGCACGGCCAACCGCCGCCTCGATCAGCCGACGCTCGATCTCCAACAACTCCGGCGTGGCGAACCCCAGCGCCACTGTGCCGGCGGCGGGTCGACGCGGCCGTACTCCTGCAGGTACCAGCGCTTCCACGCCTCGTAGGAGCGCCAGCCGCCAGATTGCGGCAACCCCACCGTCATCGGTTCGACCCTCCTCGCCACAACCCTTGGTCAGTCGTCACGGTCCGTGGAGGCGTCCTGCTCGACGTGCCGGTCAAACCAGCCACGCCAGCCCGCAAGGTAGCGGTCCATCGCCGCCTGCATCTGGCGGACGTCGACGGCCGCCCTCTTGAGCAGGTCGGCATCCACGCAGTGTACTCAGTGGGCACCCGACAGGTTGAGCGCCACGACGCCGCCGATCACGAGCGCGATGCCAACCCCCTTTGCGGCGGTGAGCGGCTCGTTCAGCAACAGCATCCCGATCACGGTGATCGCCGCGGTTCCAACGCCTGACCAGACCGCGTACGCGACGCTGACCTGTAGCCGGAGCTTGAGCGCTTGGGCGAGCAGGGCGAAGGACAGCAGATAGCCGACGGCGACGACGATGCTCGGAGCCGGCCGTGTGAAGCCGTTGCTGAGCTTGAGCGCGGTGGTGGCGATGACCTCCGAAGCGATCGCGCCGGTGAGCAGTATCCAGGCCAACGACGCCTCCCCAGACTTTACGGTTGTACCGAATAACCGGTGACTTTCAGAGCTGCCGCCAGATCTTGTGGGTGCCGTACACCTGGAGTTCTCCTTCCATACGCGCCGGATCTCGGCCTTGAGCGATCGTCGCGCTGGTCGCGTGCCGAGGCTGGTGGTGCTTGTGGGCGTGTAGGTGCTGGGCGGCGCCTGCAGGACCCCGGCAGATCGGCTCGAACCCGAAACGATCCCGATGCTGGTCGTCTCATGCGGGTCACCTCGTCCGGGGACGGTCGAGCTCGGCGGCGAAAACCGGCTCGCCGCCTTGAGGATCTCGTTGGCGCGGCGCAGCTCCTCCAACTGCTCGGTGGTCAGCCGGTCATCCCGCTCGCCGCGATTGGTCTCGTCTTGGCGGATCCAGTTGCGCAGGCCTTCAGGGTGCACGCCCAGCTCGCCGGTCAGGTGCGCGATCAGCCGGCGGGGCTGCTCAGAGCGCGACAGCCGCACGGCTCGCTCCTGCAACTCCACCGGGTCTTGCGTGGTGCCACCATCGAAGCTCCCTCCTTTGGTCCCAGTGGACCATGTTCGAAAGCCTCCGAGAAAGCGGGGGAAACTCACAGAGGTCACGTCCGAGCCCTTGCGGCAAAGGTTGCCTACGACGCTTTGACTGGGAGCCAGATTGGTACCTGGGCGGTGGCAGCCCAGCGGATGGCTACCGACGTGCTCGGGCAGCAGCAGCGAGGGGTTAGAAGAAGTTCGCTTGGTCCGGTGACAGGATTACGACTCACCGGGAGCGCCGGTCGGCGGGGCATACCCTGCCAACCGGCCACGTGCCAGACTTCTGGGGCCGGACGCAGCAGCCTGCCAGGCTCCCGAGGAGACACCGATGACCACGCCGGCCGCGCCCCCCGATCTGCCCGACGACGACTACGTTCTGGGTCGAACCTCCGAGGAGTACCGGCGCCTGCGCTGGCAGGCTCGGCTGTGGGAGCCGACTACCGCCCGAGTGTTCGACCGGGTCGGCATCGGGCCAGGCATGCGCTGCCTGGACGCGGGCTGCGGACCGGGTGAGGTCATGCGGCTGATGGCCGAGCGGGTCGGTGCGTCCGGCCAGGTGACCGGGGTGGACAACGACGGCCGGCTGGGTCGCGAGGCGCTGGCGATCCTTCGGGCCACGGTCCCCGGCCGGTTCGAGTTCGTCCACGCCGATGTGGAGGCCACTGATGAGCTTCCCGACGGGCCGTTCGACCTGGTGTATGCCCGGATACTCCTGACGCACCTGCGCGACCCGGTCGGCATGCTGGGCAAGCTGTACGCCTGGACCCGGCCGGGCGGGGTCATGCTGATCCAGGACTACGATATGCGCACGCAGGACGTCTGGCCGCGGCTGGCGACCTGGGGGGAGTACGAGCGGGTCTTCTACGGCGTGTTCGAGAAGGCTGGCAGGGACCCATGGATCGGTCGGAAGCTGCCGCTGCACTTTGCCGCTGCGGGGGTCGGCGAGCCCGACGGGACCGACGTGGCGGGCCTGCTGGCGCCGCTGGCTGAGGTCGGGGGCATGTTCCAGGCGGTCTACCAGAGCCTGCGGCCGGTCGGGCTGCGGCTTGGCCTGACGACCGAGGCCGACGGCCAGGCGTTCCTGGCGGAGATCGCCGAGGCGGTTCGCGAGCGGCGGGGCTTCGCGATGTCGCCGCTGCTGGTGAGCGCCTGGAAGCGCAAGCCCCCTGAACCCGATACCCGAACAGCTCTTCAGTGAGGCCGGCCGTAGTGAGGCGAGCACTTGGCGGCCACGGGGGAGCAGGTCCGGGCCATGGAAGGCGCGAGCCGGACCGCGATCGTGACCGCGCAGTTCCGCGCCGCCCACGCCCTGGTGGATCGCGATCCGATCTTCCAGGACCGCTTCGCGCTTGCGCTCGCCGGCTGCTCTGCAGCCGAGGTCACGGAGTTCTTGGCGGCCAACGCCCCGGACTCGTGCGCGCACGTGGTGCGCCTGTTCGTGTGCCAGCGTTCGCGGTTTGTGGAGCAGGAGGTTGCACGCGCCGTCGGCAGCGGTGTGGACCAGTACGTGGATCTGGGTGCCGGGCTGAACTCGTTTGCCTGGCGCCGGCCCGAGCTGCTGGCCGGGCTGGTCCTGTTCGAGGTCGACCACCCGGCCACGCAGGCATGGAAACGCGGACGGTTGCTGGCCTTGGGGCTCGACTGTCCGCCGAACCTGCGGTTTGTGGGCGTCGACCTCCGGGCCGCCGGGACCCTCGGCGAGCGCTTGACCGCCGCCGGCTTTGACCCCGCGCGAGCCTCCGTCTGGTCGTGGTTGGGTGTCATCCAGTACCTGCCGCTTGCGGCCGTGGGGTCCACGCTGGGCGCGGTGGCGGGGTTGGCGGCGCCCGGGTCGAGGCTGGTGGCGTCCTACGGGGTCCCCGACGAGCTGATGGAGCCTGCCTCGGTGGAGTTCACGGAGCTGACCCGGGTGTTCACGGCCCGGATCGGCGAGCCGCGGATCACCTGGGTCGCGCCAGGCGAGATGGAGGCGGTCGCGCGGGCGGCTGGCTGGCCGCGCGTGCGCAGCGTGATCCGTCGTCGTTGGCGCCCTGGTTTGCCGGACGGACCGACGGGCTGGAGCCCGTGCGGGCCGAGTGGCTGCTCGTCGCCGAGACCTGACCTCAGGATGCGATGTCTTCGTCCTTGGACCCGCTTCCGGAAAGGAGCGCCAAGCCGTGTCCACGGAAGAGAACAAGCAGCTCGTGCTGCGCTGGAAAGAGGAACTCTGGGGCAGGAGGAACTTGAACGTCGTCGATGCGCTCTGCGGCCCGGACTACGTCGGCCGTATCGGTGGTGTCCCTGGACCAGTCCGAGGCCGCGAGGCACTCAAGCAACTGGTCGCCGCCTACTTCGCCGCCTTCGATGTCGACGACACGCCCGAATTCCTCGTGGCGGAGGACGACATGGTGGTCATCCACGATACCTATCGGTTCAAGCACACCGGTGCGTTCCAAGGTATCCCAGCAACAGGGAAGGAGGCGAGCATTACCGGCACCGACATCTACCGGATCGCCGACGGCAAGATCGTGGAACAGTGGGTCGAAGGTGACCTGCTTGGGCTCATGCAGCAACTCGGCGTCCTCCCCACGCCAAGGCAGGGAGGGTAGCCGTTCAGCAGGCGCCAGCGGAGCACGTCAGGTTGTCGGGGTGGGCAGTCGCCAGCGCGTCGCTGACTACCGGGGGCAGCCGCTTCTACGCCGCGTCATCCTGCTTCCCACACGCCACGGCACCAAGGAGCCATCCATGAGCCTGGACGAGCACAAGGCGATCCTGCGCGCCTCGTATGAGGTGGTCTTCAACCAGCACCAGGTGGAGCGGGCCGAGGAGTTCTACGCGCCGGACTACCTCGACCACGGTGCCGTGCCCGGGCAGGCGCCCGGGCTTGAAGGCGCCAAGCAGAAGTGGGCGGCGTACATCGCCGCGGTCCCCGATCTGCGCGTCACGATCCAGGAGCTGGTCGCCGAAGGCGACAAGGTCGCGATGCGCTGGACCGGCGAGGGCACCCACCAGGGAGAGCTGTTGGGCATCCCGCCCACTGGGAAGCACTTCCGGCTGGGTGGCATGAGCATCTACCGCCTGGCCGAGGGCAAGATCGCCGAACAGCGGGAGGAATGGGACAAGCTGAACCTGATGCAGCAGCTGGGCGTGGTCCCTACGCCGGGGCAGGGGACACCGTAAGCGCAGCCAGGCTTACTCAGCGACCACATCCCCTTTTTCTCATCGCTGTCGTCTCTGGCGACTGGCGCAAGCTTCCTGCCGATCATCCTCATCGCCGTGCTGTTCGGACTGGCGATGGACTACGAGGTCTTCCTCGTCTCCAGCATGCGCGAGCAGTGGACCCGCACCCGCCAGGCCCGCCCCTCGATCATCCAGGGCACCCGCCAGGCCTCCCGCGAGGTGACCGCCGCGGCCCTGATCATGTTCTGTGTCTTCGCCAGCTTCGTGAGCATGGACGACGCCATCATCAAGCCGATCGCGTTCGCCCTGGCGTTCGGCGTGCTGGTCGACGCGTTCCTTGTCCGCACGACCCTGGTCCAGCCGTGCTCGCCCTCGTCGGCCCAGCGGCCTGGTGGCTGCCCCGATGGCTGGACCGGCTGCTGCCGAACCTCGACATCGAGGGCGGACGACTCCACCGGGCCGCGGAGCGGGCACAGACCAGCGAAGAGGTGCGGGAGCCGGCCGGTGCCCACAGCTCACCCTGACACCCACCCAGCACTGGCCGCCCGTCCCGCCCCACGTGGGTCGTGACAGGCGGCCTGTGGGCGTCCGTCGGGCGGCCCCGATGGCATGCTCAGACGCTCGGCGAGCGCGACGAGCGTGCGCGGTATGGCCAGGACGCGCGATTTCGAGCAGCAGGCCGCGGCGACCAGTCCGACGTGGTGGCCGCGGCCGCGGGATCGCGGGCGAGAGCGGGAGCGGGGACAGCGATGCCCGGTCCAGTGGCGATGCTGTTGGCGTTGCCTCTGGCCTGCCGGTGGCCGGTCCAGGCAGCGGCTGGTTGGCCGCGTTCGCTCGGCGACACCGAAGGGGGAGTCACCGATGCTCAGGGCAGCTCGATGGTGCCTTCCACGACGAGTTGGTGCTGGTCAAGAGTGTGAGCACCAGCAGCTTCTCCGTGTTCCCATGCTTGGTGTGCCCTCGGAACGGACCGCACCTGCGCAACCAGTCCACGCAGCTCACGGCGGACGTGCCGGTTGCGCCAAGCGACGAGCAGGCCACACGGCGGCGTCACCACGTGCGATGATCGGCGCATGACCGTGCCGGTCCAGGAGCTGATCGACGAGGGCCGCGCCCCCTGCGGGCCGATGATGCGGCCGGCGCGCGGCGTGTCCTTGAGCGTGCCCTGGCCTCCTCGCCGTCCGGCGAGGTGATCGAGGGCTTGGCCCGGGCCGCCTATCTGGAGCTCGACTTCCCCCGCGCGATCCAGGACTGGGAGCGCGCGTATGCGGCGCACCGCGAGGCCGCGGACCGGGCGGGTGCGGTCCGCGTGGCGCGCACGCTCGGGTACGTACACCTGGTGATCGTCGGCGACCGCGCCGTCTCGGGCGGCTGGCTGGCGCGGGCGCAGTGTCCACGGCGACCGGACCGAGGAGGGCATGGCGCTGCTGGACGAGGCGCTGGCGGCGGTGGCCGGCGGCGAGGTCGACGACTTCCAGGTCCTGGAGGAGGTCTTCTGCCAGCTGTTTTCGGCCTGCGAGCATGCACACGACGTCAGCCGGGCCGAGCAGTGGATGCGGATCGGGGAGGCGATCGCCAAGCGACGCAGCCTTCCGGCGGTGTCGGCGTACTGCCGCACGCACTACGGGGGGATCCTCACCGCGCGCGGACGCTGGCCCGAGGCCGATGCCGCGCTCACCGAGGCCGTGTGGACGTCGAGGCGGCGCGCCCGCTGGCCGCGATCCACCTGGCAAGAGGGAAGACGTCGCTGGCCAGGGACGTCCTGGAGCGCGCCCTTGACCAGCTCGACCCCAACAGCGCGACGGCGGCGCCGCTGATGGCGCTGCTGGTGGACGTGCACCTGGCCGAGAACGCGCTTGAGGACGCGGACGCGACGGTGGCGACGCTCGCCCGCTGCGCGTCCCGGCACGCGAGCCACTATCTGCGGGCGGCGGCGGCGCTTGCCCGCGGACGGGTGTGTCTTGCGGCGGGCACCGGCGACCCACGGGCGTGCCTGCGCGAGGCGCTGGCCGGCTTCGCCCGGGCGCAGCTGCCGATGGAGCTGGCGCGCGCCCGACTGGAGCTGGCCAACGCGCTCCTCACTGACCGTCCCGAGGTGGCGATGGCCGAGGCGCGGGCTGCGCTGGAGGCGTTCGAGCGGCTGCGGGCGGCCCGTGACGCGGACGCCGCCGCGGCGCTGCTGCGGTCGCTGGGGGCTCGACCCGCGTCGGGCAGGAGGGGTGGGGGGCTGCTGACCAGGCGCGAAGCCGAGGTGCTCGATCTCATCGGCTACGGGCTGTCCAATCTCGAGATCGCCGAGCGCCTGTTCAGCAGCCGCAAGACCGTCGAGCACCACGTCGGCAACATCCTGGCCAAGCTCGGCCTGCGCAGCCGGGCGGAGGCCGCCGCCTACGCCGCCCGCACAAAACCAGCAGCGAAATAGGGGAACTCCCCGATCCTCCCACGGCGGGTCGCGGCATCGTGACAGCCACCCGCCGAGCAGGGGAGGACGGCGATGACCACCGAGTATGACGCGATCGTGGTGGGCGCACGCTGCGCCGCTGGGGGCTGCTCGACCAGGTGATCGCCACCGGCTGCCCACCCATCGAGAGCTACTCGTTCGACTTCGGGCCGTTCACCATCAGCGGCACGCCGCGACCGCACGACGGCATCGCCACCGCCTACGCGCCGCGGCGAACCGTCCTCGACAAGCTCCTGGTGGACGCCGCCGACGACGCCGGTGCCGAGGTCAGGGAGCGCTTCACCGTCGACGACGTCGTCGTCGAGGACGGCGCGGTCGTCGGCGTCCGCGGCCACGGCGCGGACGGGAGGACGGTGCTGGAGCGTGCCCGCGTGGTGATCGGTGCCGACGGCCGGTACTCCCACGTCGCCAGGGCCGTCCGGCCGCACCAGTATCACCAGAAGCCGAAGCTGCAGTGGAGCTACTACAGCTACTGGAGCGGCCTACCCGTCCGCGGCATGGAGATCGTGATCCGGCCCGACCGCGGCTTTGCCGCGGTGCCGACCAACGACGGCCTGACGCTGCTGGTCGTCGGCTGGCCCTACGCCGAGTCGAAGGCCTACAAGGCCGACATCGAGGGCAACTACCTTGCCACCCTCGAGCTGGTGCCCGAGGTCGCCGAGCGTGTCCGCGCCGCGACCCGCCAGGAGCGGTTCGCCGGTGGCGGCGTGCCGAACTTCTTCCGCAAGCCGTTCGGGCGCGGCTGGGCGCTGGTCGGCGATGCCGGCTACACCAAGGACCCGGTCACCGCGCAGGGCATCAGCGACGCCTTCCGCGACGCCGAGCTGTGCGCCACCGCCCTGGACCAGACCTTTGCCGACGCCAGCTCGTTCCAGGCCGCGATGGCCGCCTACCAGCACACGCGCGACGCCCAGGTGCTGCCGATCTATGAGTTCACCGCCCAGCTGGCGACGCTGGCGCCGCCGCCGGTGGAGGTGCAGCGGCTGCTCCTGTCGCCGGCGGGGTTCTTCGACCCTGACCACGTCGAGCGGATCCTGCGCGCCGCCTGACCCGCGACCACCAGGACACGAGGAGTCATGAGATGGGTTCAGCACAGGTTCAGGGAAGGTTGTGGGGCGCGGCGGCGGCCGACTGGTCGCAGCTCTACGAGCCCGCCTACACACCGGTGTACGAGGCGGTCTTCGACGCGGTCGGCGTCGGGCGGGCACGCGGCTGTTGGACGCCGGCTGCGGGGCCGGGTTGGCGCTGCAGCTGGCCCACAAGCGCGGCGCGACCGTCACCGGGCTCGACGCGGCGGCGGCATTACTGGGGGTGGCGCCGGAGCGGGTGCCGACGGCCGACCTGCGCGAGGGCGAGCTGGAGGCGCTGCCGTACCCGGACGACTCGTTCGACACGGTCACCGCGTTCAACGCGGTGCAGTACGCCGCCGACCCGGTCGCCGCGCTGCGCGAGCTGCGCGCTGCTGCCGCCCCCACCGGCCAGCGCGAGCGGGCCGTTCGCGCTGAGCGGGCCGGGGAGGCTGGAGGAGCTGGTCGCTGCTGCTGAGCTGATCCCGCAGCGCGCCGGTGAGGTGCCGTCCCCGTTCAGCTTCCCCGACCCGGACACCGCGGTGCGCGCGCAGCTGGCCGCCGGGCCGGCCCGCACGGCCATCGAGCACGCCGGCCGGCAGGCGACCATGGACGCCGTCCGCACCGCGCTCGCTGGCGGCCGCCAGCCCGATGGCAGCTACCGGCAGGACAACGCGTTCCGCTAGGTGATCGCCACCGCGTGACGACCCGCCTGTGCCTCTCAGATTCCTACCGCCTGGTATCGGCACTGCCCGGCGAGCGGTGGGAATCCGATAGGAACGCGGTAGTAGACGTGACTTGGCATGGTACGAACACATATCCGCTGGTCACAGGCTCGTCGATCGCGCTGACACCGACCAACACTGTGCTCCGCCGGGGCGTTGGCGGCCGGTAGGCCACGACGCTGCTTGCCATCGCACGTTCCCTACTGGCAAGACCGGGCGCCATCACCGGGGCGGGCAGAGGGCATGCTGGTGCAATGACGATGATTGGTTTGGTGCTCGACTGCGCCGACGCCGAGGTGTTGGCCGATTTCTGGGCCGCGGCACTCGGCTATCAGCGGATCGGTGCGGCCGGCCAGTACGTGTTGTTGGTGCCGGCCGGGCCGGGCGCTCCGAAGCTGCTGCTGCAACGGGTCCCGGAAGCCAAGGTGGTCAAGAACCGGATGCACCTTGACATCGAGACGCCCGACATCGAGGCGGAGGCTGCTCGGCTTGAGGCGCTCGGGGCCCGCCGGCTCGCTGTCGACGTGCTGGCCGAGCACGGCACCCACTGGTACGTGATGGCCGATCCCGAGGGCAACGAGTTCTGCGTCTGCGATGGTGGCGCCGGGGCGAGTTGACGGCGGATCACGCGCACCGGTGTCTGGGCGGGGGTCTCGGGCGCGCCCAAGGACTTCTTGGTGCTGTTGGAGTCCTTGGACTTCTGACCGATCCGTCGCCGCCCACCCCGGTCACCTGGCCGGAGGTACCCACCCGCTCGGCCATGAGCCGCATGACCTCGCCCGGTCCGCAGCCCACGTCCAGGCAGCGCATGCCCGCCCCGTCCTGCCGCCGTCGCGCACCTGGTCCGGCCAGTCGCGTCCCTTGAGGAGCTGGCCAAGGCGTTCGACCTGCTCGGCGCGCAGCTCACCCCGCCCATCACCCACCTCGACCGGCGCTGGGTCGAGCTCGCCCGCCGCGTCCCCCAGGACCGCCCGATCATGCTCGTCGCAACCGCGCGGGACCAGATCGTCGGCGGCGCGCTCGCCTTCCGCAGGACCCAGGGCGACGCCGGCGCGACGCTGCGGCTGTTCGGCCTGGAGGCCGCTGCCCGCGGGAAAGGGCTGGGGCTGCCGGCTGCTGGAGACGCTGGAGCTGGAGGCCATGGTGCTCGGCGTGCGGGGATCAATCTCGGCGGCGTCGACGGCGACCTCGGCGACCTCAAGGGGTTCTTCACCCGCACGGGCTATCACGGTCGCCGCTCGATGATGGGTAAAGGGGCTGCCCGCGTACGGGCGGTTCCGGCAGGCGCGGCTGCGGCGGCTGCAGGCCGCCGCCGGCGAGCTCGGCGTTCGCCTGCCGTGCCCCTGCGGCGCAATTGGTGTGCCCCTCTGGTGCCCCTGACGCGCCCCTGGCTGCCAGCCACACGACTCCTGAACACAGAGCGCTTCCCGCGGCTCGTCGGACCTGGCCGTCTCGCTACAGGTGCCCACCTGGCAGCTCTCATCACCGCAACCGGAGCCGTGTCATCCCCGCCACCAGCCAGTTGCGGCCGACCCGAAGCTCCGCCCGCATTTGCTTGATCGACCATCGCTGCTCGAGGTAGCGGGCCTGCAGATAGCCGGATAGATCGGCAACGCCCAGCTCGGCCAGCCGCGCCGCCCGCCGGGTTTGCCAAGAGACCGACTGCACCTGCCGGCCCCGCTCGCCTGCGGCCGACTGCCGGGCGGTCCGCCGACGACGCCGCACACCGACC
>WNFX01001799.1_pt1 | contig 21787 bp, 21 predicted proteins | sample 5400111 | NCBI WGS metagenome assembly WNFX01 (sample SAMN13153363, study PRJNA577476) | soil metagenome | isolation source: 40 cm soil or saprolite under grassland replicate 1 | place: USA:California | collected 2016-06-15 | reverse complement strand
TGGCCAGGCGCTGGACCCATGCCCGCACCGGCTGGAAAGCGATCGCCACCACCGCCGTTGCGGCGATCGACAGAGCCAGGCTCGGCCGCGCACCGCGCTGCGCCAGCGACCCGAGGCCGACCACGATCGCCACGTACACGCCGGTGATGAACACGGCGAGCGACCCGTAGACGAGGGTCTTGTTGATGACGACATCGATGTCGTAGAGGTGGTAGCGGAAGATCGCGATGCCGATGGCCACCGGGACGAGCGCGAAGGTTCCGGTGGTGAGGGCATTCTGGACGTTCGTGAACGCCTGACCCGAGCCCATGATCTTCTCGATCGGGATCTGGATGACCTGGCCGGCGACTATCAGCGCACCGGCGTAGACGAGCCATTTCAGCTGCTCGCGCTCCACCGTCCGGGCGCGCCGGTAACGGAATACCAGGGACACGATCGCGGCTAGGCCGGTCGCCCCGAGCAACAGCCCGCAGACTTGGCCAGCAACCTGGATAGCGTGCCCGGCCGGCCCCGCCACGCCGGTGGGGGTCGGCACGGTCAGCGGGGCCGCGGTGATGATCACGGGAGCGAAGGCGTTGCCGAGCGCCCATCCGGCGGCGGTGACGGCGGCGGCCCACGCCACCGGCCGCCAGCGGCGCGACGGCAGCGTCCCGGTCGGGAACAGCAGCAGGACGAACACCACGAAGGCGATGCCGGCCAGCCAGAGCCAGCCCAGCCAGTGGGACCAGACCTGGGTGCGGGGAAACTGGGCGAGCAGCAGCGAGAAGGCAGCCGCGGAGTACGTCAGCCCGGTGGTGGACAGGAGCCAGCCGATCGGATTGGCCGGCCGTTTCCATGCGAGCAGCGCGCCCACCGTGGCAAAGGACGGGATGAAAACGAGCGTGGCCACGCCGGTCAGCGCGTTCCCCTGCGCGCCGCCGACGCCTGTCGGCAGCGGGTGCACGTGGTTGTAGACGAGGGAGGTGGTCATCGCCGCCAGCGACAGCGCCCAGATCCCCCACGCGCGCCAGAAGACGGCCCGCGGCGCCTGGTGGTCGCCAATGGGGCGGTGGCTCTTCCCCGGAGCCTGCTTCATTTCTCACCTCTTGCTGATAATTATTTCGCCGCACCCGATGCGGGCAAAATGGTGCGAGCCGCCACTAGGCCGAAGGCCAGTACCAGGTCAGAGGGGAAGCCAGTATCACTGGCGCCGCCTGAGGAGCGTCGTGGCAGTGCGGGGAGGAGTGCCTGCGGCCCGGCTGCGGTGCGCGGAGGAGTGCCTGCGGCCCGGCTGCGGTGCGGCAGCGCCCGCGGCCGATGCGACGCGCAGGTGCATCCAGCGCCGAGGACTCCCGCCCTACCTGGCGGTGCCCTCGGTGGCCGAAGGGCCTACATTCTCCGCCAGCCACCCTCTGAGCGGCCGGGTGGTCCGCAGGAAGCCGGCCACCCGGTCCCGGGCGGCCGCGGTCTCCAGCCAGCCCTCCACCGGCCACTCCTTCCAGGCGACGAGCCCCTTGCAGCGGAGCAGGCCGATCCGCGGGTGGTCGGCGGGGTAGCCGCGCGGCGCGGTCTTCAGCATGTCACGGCCGGCGACGCCGATCCCGCGCTTTTCGATGGCGGCGATGACGTCCTCAAGCTCGCCGCCGGTGCGGTCGCCGGCCACCGCCCGGCGGTACCGGTCGAGCTGGTCGGGCGCCATGCCGTACATGCCGTCGCCGGCCGCCAGGCCCTGGGAGGAGAACTGGACATACCCGCGGCCGACCATCGCGCCGATGTGCGTCTTGTAGGGGGTCTTGTCCTTGCTGAACCTGACGTCGCGGTAGGGCCGGAAGATCTTCGCCTCGCCGAACTCCGGCGCCAGCTCCTCCACCAGCTCGGTCATCGGGCGCAGAACCGCCGCGTCGTAGATCTGCTTGTGCATGGTCCAGTAGGTCTTTGAATTGTCGGCCGCCAGCCCGTCGTAGAAATCCAGGGCCTCTTCCGGCCACCCGCTGAATGACATTCCCGGCCCCCTCCGACGCTGGCGCGGCCCGTCCGCGCGACCGCGCTGGGTCACACGCTAGCCCGGGTTCAGACCGGCGGGACACCAGGTCACCCATGATGGGTGATGTGGGCGGATGCGAAGTACGGCAAACCTGGTCAGTGGCTGCGCGACGACAGCATTCGCGGCGGCTTGCGCGGGGCATCGCAGCCGCCTCCGCAGGCGAACCACGGAGAGGAATTACGCGATGACCACGCCCGCCAAGGCCGATGTTGACGACGCGACCAAGGAAGCCCTGACCGGTATAGCCCTCGGCGATCTCGACGTGCTGGAGCGGGCGTTGGAGCTTCGGGAGGCGTGGCAGGCGCAGAGCGGGCTGGACGCCCGCGCCTTCTCCCTGGTCAAGATCGCCGCGCTGATAGCGGTCGACGCCCCCCCCGCCTCCTACCTGTGGCAGGTGTCCAACGCCCTCGACGCGGGCGCGACCCCCAATGAGATCCTTGGCGTCATGCGCGCGATAGCGCCCCAGGTCGGCGGCCCCAGGGTGGTAGCGGCTGCGCCGGAAATCATGGTGGCGCTTGGCCTGTCCCTGCCCGCTGATGGAGACTTCGACTGATGGGCCGCCGCTCCTGTGGACCGCCCGCAGGGTGCCCCGTCCCATCGAGCAGTAGGAGGCAGTGATGTTCAGACGACGCCGCCCGCTCCTGCGCGCCGCCGTGGTCGGCGGCGGCGCTTACGCGGCAGGCAGGCACATGGCCAACAAGTCGAATCAGCAGGCTGCGGACGAGGCCTACCAGGACGACCGCATCAGCTCGGTCGAGCAGCAGCAACAGCAGGGCCAGCAGCAGTACGCCGCGCCGCCGCAGGCCCCGCCGCCGGCCGCCCCGGCGGCTGGGCCCTCGATGGCCGACCAGCTGCAGCAGCTCGCGGAACTGCACCAGCAGGGCGCGCTCAGCGACGACGAGTTCACCGCGGCGAAGGCGAAGATACTCGGCGGCGGCTGAGCCCGTTACTGGTCCAGAGTTGCGTCCAGCTCGATGGTGGTGCCCGCCAGTGCCTTGCTGACCGGGCAGTTCTTCTTGGCGTCCTCGGCCGCGGCGGCGAACTCCGCCGCCGTGATGCCGGGGACGACCGCGTGCACGGTCAGCCGGATCCCGCGGATGCCCTCGGGCAGCCCGAACGTGACGTCCGCCGAGGTCGTGATGGTGGTCGGCGGGTGCCCGGCCTCCGACAGGCCGTGCGACAGCGCCATCGAGAAGCAGCCGGAATGGGCGGCGGCGATGAGCTCCTCCGGGCTGGTGCGCCCGTTGGGCGCCTCGGCCCGCGACAGCCAGGTCAGCTCGAAGCTGCCCAGTCCCGAGGAGTCGAGGTTGACCGACCCCTTGCCGGTGGCGAGCGGGCCCTCCCAGCGGGTGGTCGCGGTGCGGACGGTAGCCACGATGACGTCTCCCTTCACGGCGGGCAGGTGCGGAAACCGGTGCCAGCGGTTGACAGAGGCGCCAGCCGGCGCCTCCCCCACATCCTGGACCCGTAGGCCGGGGCACGCGACAACGGGGCCGGGAATCGGGCCGGGCGCCGGTCTCGCGCCGCGTGCGGCAGGCGCTCCCGGCCGGCGGCCCGGCGGGACTCACAGGGCCAGGCCGCCGTCGACCGGGACGACGGCGCCGGTCATGCCGCTGGCCCCGTCCCCGGCCAGGAAGGCGATGACCGCCGCCACCTCCTCCGGCCGCAGCAGCCGGCCGAGGGGCTGCTGGCTGGCGAAGGACTCCGCGGCCGGCAGGGAGTACAGCCGGGCGCTCTCGTCCAGCACGGCGGTGGCCGTGGACCCCGGGCTGACCGCGTTCACGGTGACGCCGGTGCCGCCAAGCTCGGCCGCGAGCGCGCGGACGAAGCCGGCCACGCCCGCCTTCGAGGCACAGTAAGCCGCGAGCATGGGCAGCCCGCGGGTGGCCGCGGCCGAGGCGACGGCGATGAACCGCCCCCGGCGCGGGACGGGCCGCCGCAGCAGCGCGGGCACCGCGGCCCGGGCCAGGTTCAGCACCCCGCCGAGGTTGATGCCGAGCAGGGCCGCCTCCTGCTCGGCCGGGAGCTGCCAGGCGGGCACGCCGCCCGCGATGACACCCGCGACGGCGATCGCCGCGTCGAGCCCGCCCCAGCGCCGCTCGGCTTCGCTCACCGCCGCCGCGAGCGCGCGTGGGTCGCGGGTGTCCGCCACCCACGCGACGACATCGCCGGGTGCGGTCTCGGCCACCCGGTTCAGATCCGCGCGGGTGCCGAGGGCGTACGGCAGCGCCGGGTCGTCGGCGCACCGGTCGGTGGCGATGACGCGCCATCCGCCGGCGGCCAGGGCGGCGACGGTCGCGGCGCCGACGCCGCGGGCCGCGCCCGTGACGAGAGCCACCCGGATCGCGGCCCGGGTGGGACCATCCGTTCGGCTGCTGACCGGGTCTGCTGGCTGGCCGGGGGGCGGCGCGGCGGGGTCCGTCATGATGTCTGCCTGCCCTCCCATGCGTCCAGCGCGGCCAGCAGGTCGGCGAGGAGCCTGCCGAGCAGCGCCGCGCCCTCGGCGGCGGAGGCGCCGGCCGGGTCGCCGAGCACGCCGTTGGGGCTGACCGCGCGCACGCCGGAGCGGCGCAGCTCGGGCATGAGCTCGGTGAGCGGCCGGGTGTTGCCGGCCGCCGCGCGCCCCGGCCGCACCCGGTCCGGTGCGAGGGCCAGCTCCAGCGAGGTCTCGGCCCGCCCGGCGTGGGCGTCGCCCTCCCAGGCGGGCAGCCACGCCAGGATGTCGCGGGACTCGGCCCGCAGCCGCTGCTCGGCCCGCCGCACCGCGCCCGCATTGCCCCCGTGCGTTGACACCAGCAGCACCCGGGAGAACGTCCGGGTGGCCGACCGGCACAGCTCCACCAGCAGCAGTTCCACGGCCTCGGCGCCGATCGACAGGGTCCCGGGAAAGTCCTGGTGCTCGCCGCTGGCGCCATAGGCCACCGGCGGCGCGGCCAGCACGCCGGGCCGGGCCGCGGCCAGCCGGGCGCAGAGCGCGACGGCGAGGTCGGTGTCGGTGGACAGCGGCAGGTGCGGGCCATGCTGTTCGGTGGCGGCGACCGGGACCGCGAGCAGCGCCCCGGCCGCTGCCAGTTTCCCCGCCTCCGGCGAGGTGAGCGCGGCCAGCTTGGTCACGGCTCGCCGGGGAGTGGGCCCCGGGTGGTGCGGGTGATCACGGCAGCGTTCGCCCCCTGGTCCTCGCGTGCGGCACCGGATACTAACGTCACACTGTGCCATAATCAAGGCCGCCGAAGGAGGCCCGATGGCCAGTACCAATGAGTGGTTCGAGACCGTCGCCGAAGCCCGCCGGCGAGCGCGGCGGCGGCTGCCCCGCTCCGTTTTCCTCGCCCTGGAGGCCGGCAGCGAGAAGGGGACCACCCTGCACGACAACGTGGCCGCCTTCAGCGAGCTGGGGCTGGCGCCACCGCGCATCGCGGACCGGCCCGCCACCCGCGCCATGGCCACGTCGGTGCTCGGGCAGGACATCTCGCTGCCGGTGATCGCGTCACCGACCGGCGTGCAGGCCGTGCACCCCGAGGGCGAGGTCGCGGTCGCGCGCGGCGCGGCCGAGGCCGGCACCGCGATGGGGCTGAGCTCGTTCGCGAGCGTCGCGGTGGAGGAGGTGGTGACGGCCAACCCGAAGACGTTCTTCCAGCTGTTCTGGATCGGCGACCGGGACCGTAACCTGGCGCGGGTGCAGCGGGCGAGGGGCGCGGGCGCCAAGGCACTGATCGTCACCCTGGACTGGTCGTTCGCGACCGCCCGGGACTGGGGAAGCCCGCCCATTCCGGAGACGATGAACCTGCAGACGATGCTGCGCTTCGCCCCGGAAGGGCTGACCCGCCCCGGCTACGTGCTGAGCTGGCTCCGCCATGGCAGGCTGCCCGAGCTGACGGTGCCCAACATGGGCGCCCGCGGGGAATCCCCGCCGTCCTTTTTCGGCGCGTACGGCGAGTGGATGCAGACCCCCCCGCCGTCGTGGGCGGACATCGGCTGGCTGCGCGGGCAATGGGATGGCCCGTTCATGGTGAAGGGCGTCATGCGCCCCGACGACGCGCGGCGGGCGGCCGACGCCGGCGCGACCGCCATCTGCGTATCCAACCACGGCGGCAACGACCTGGACGGCACCCCGGCCTCGATCCGGGCCCTGCCCGGGGTCGCCGCCGCCGTTGGCGGGCAGGTCGAGGTGCTGCTGGACGGGGGGATCCGGCGCGGCAGCGACGTGGTCAAGGCGCTGGCGCTGGGAGCGCGGGCGGTGCTGATCGGCCGTGCCTACCTGTGGGGGCTGGCGGCGAACGGGTCCGCCGGGGTCAGGAACGTCTTCGACATCCTGCGCGGCGGGATCGACTCGGCCCTGCTGGGACTCGGGCGCGCGTCCATCCGCGACCTCGGCCCGGAGGATGTGCTCGTGCCGCCGGGCTTCACCCGCGGCCTCGGCCAGTAGGGAAACGCGGCCGGCCCCGGCTTGCCATGCCGGGCGAACCTCAGAACCCGGCCAGGCCGGACCCGGCGAGCGGGTGCTCGTCGCAGGCATGGGCGGGCGGTCGGCGGGCGGGCGGGGCGGCCCCGTTGGCCGGGTGTGCGCCGCCCGTATCGACGGGCGGGCCGGGCTCCATCGGCGGGCGGCGGCCGATCGTCACCGGCACCGGCCGTGACCGGTGCGAATGATCCCCCGACGGCCGCGGGGCGGCCGCGCCGTCCGCGGCGGCCAGCGCCGGTTCCCCATGGCCCCGGACGCATTCGGGGTCGGGGCCGTCCAGCGGGAGCCCAGTGAAGAACTTCGCGGCCATACACCCGCCCCGGCAGGAGCCGAACGCGGAGCAGGACTCACACGCGCCGCCGGACTGCGGGCGGCGCAGACCGGCGAACAGTTCCGAGTCCCGCCACACCCCGGCGAAACCGCCTGGCTCGCGCACGTTGCCGGCCAGGAACTCCTCGTGGATGGTGAATGGGCAGGCGTAGACGTCGCCCACCGGGTCAATCAGGCACACCACCCGCCCGGCGCCGCACATGCCCAGCCCCGGCAGGGCGGCGCCGTAGCCGCCGAGGTGGAAGAACGAGTCGCCGGTGAGCACCTGCTCGCCGCGGGCGACCAGCCACTCGTAAAGCTGCCGCTGCTGATCTGCGGTGGGGTGGAGGTCATGCCACACGTCCGCGCCCCGGCCGGACGGGCGCAGCCGGGTGAGCCGCAGCTGGGCGCCGTAGCCGTCGGCGATCGCCTTGAACTCGTCGAGCTGGCCGGCGTTGTGCCGGGTTACCACGACCGAGATCTTGAAGCCGCGGAAGCCCGCGTCGGCGAGGTTGCGCATCGCCCGCAGCGCGGTCGCGTACGAGCCGGCCCCGCGGACGGCGTCGTTGACCTCGGCCGTCGCCCCGTCGAGCGAGATCTGCACGTCGACGTAGTCGCTGGCGGCGAGCCGCCGGGCGACGGCGGGAGTGATCTTCACCCCGTTGGTGGAGAACTTGACCCCGACGTGATGGCCGGTGGCGTAGCCGACCAGGTCCCAGAAGTCGGGCCGGACGGTCGGCTCACCGCCGCCGATGTTCACGTAGAACACCTGCATGCGCTCCATCTCGTCGATCAGCGCCCGGCACTGCGCGGTGGACAGCTCCCGCGGATCGCGGCGCCCGGAACTGGACAGGCAGTGCACGCACGCCAGGTTGCACGCGTAGGTCAGTTCCCAGGTCAGGCAGATCGGCGCGGTCAGGCCGTACTGGAACTGCTCGACCAGGGGGAGCGGGGATCCAGCGGCCACGGCGGGTCCTCCAGAAACGTCACTGAGTGCCGAATACGCCGGATGTTAACGTCACCCTGTGACACAATCAAGGCCTGGGTTGCCGGGCGGGTGAGTTCGATGGTCCTTGCCGATCCACGGGCCGCGGCGGCGGGCAGCCACCGGGGGAGGGCACACGGCGCGGTCCGCCGGGGACGGCCCCCGGGCACGAGCCGCCGGAAGCTGGAGCTCATCGCGCTGCGGCTGTTCACCGAGCAGGGCTTCGACGAGACGCCCATCGAGCAGATCGCGGCCGGGGCCGGGGTGAGCCGGCGGACGTTCTTCCGCTACTTCAGCTCCAAGTCCGGCGTCCTGTGGGGCGAGTTCGACGCGGAGGTGGAGGCGATCCGCGCGGCGCTGGCGGCGGTCCCCGGCACGGTTCCGATGATGGACGCGATCCGCCGGGCGGTCGTCGCGGCCAACCACTACCGGGCCGAGGACGTCCCCGAGCTGCGGGCCCGGATGAACCTGATCATTTCCGTGCCGGCCCTGCAGGCCAGCGCGGCCGTGCGCTACGACGCGTGGGAGCGGGCGATCAGCGACTTCGCCGCCACCCGGATCGGCCAGCCGGCCGGCTCCCTGTACCCGCTCGCCGTCGGCCGGGCCACCCTGGCCGTGTGCCGCGCCGCCTACGACCGCTGGTGTGCCCGCGCGGACGCCGACCTCACCGTGTACCTGGACGCTGCCGTCGCCGCGCTCGCCGCCGGGTTCCCGCCTGCACTTCTCGGCACCGAGCAACAAGCGGTGACCGAGCGCGCCCAGTCAACGTGAGCGCCATGGATCGATAACCTCAACGCCGGTTTCCACGAAATCCTTGATGTTGCGGGTGGCCAGGGCCGCCCGGCGGGCACGGCATATGGCAGCGATCTGTGCGTCGAACCCGCCGATCGGCAGGCCAGCCTCGTCACGGTGCCTCGCGATTCGCGCATAGTGAACGGCGGCACCAGCGTCGAAGGGCAGAACATATTCGCTGAACGCGGCGAAGACCTCGTCCGCTGCCGCCTGCAGGCGATCCTTCCGGCGGCCGCCGGGAAGGCGTTCCAGGCCGTAGCGGATCTCGGCGACCGTGATCGCCGTCGTGTACAGCTCGCCCGCGGCCTGCCTGCTCACCCAGTCACGGAGAGCCGGGGACGGCGACGGCCGCATGAGCTCAGATACGACGTTGGTGTCGGCGACGATCATCTAGCGAAGGTCCGCTGCCCGCGCCCGGTCCGTGCGGGGAGGTATGTCCAGTTCGACACCGCCTAGCTCAGCGAAACGATCGAGGATGACATCGAAGAAACCAGCCGCCTCGCCCGGCCCGCTCACCGCGTCGGTCAGGATGGCGCGGATCTCAGCCTCCATTGACCGGCCATGACGGGCGGCGCGGACCCGCAGGCGCTCCTTCACCCGCTCGTCCAGGTTCCGGATGCTTACCGCCGCCAGCGCAACCACCACCTCTGCTAGCAATGCTAGCAAAGCTAGCAGATGCCCGATTCCGTGACATCCGCGTCCCAGGTACCGGGTCAGGGCTGTGTCGCCGGTGGCGTTACCATCGCGGCGTGACTGATTTCGAGCTCGCCCACCGGTATGACACGGTCAACCTCTACCGCCGCGGCGCGGCAGCCAAGGTCGAGCTCAACCGCCCCGAACGGATGAACGCCTGGGACGCCCAGCTCGCGCGCGACCTGCTGGACGCCCTGACCGGCGTCGCCGGGGACCCCGGCGTCCGCGCGGTGATGCTGACCGGCGCCGGGCGCGCGTTCTCCAGCGGCGCGGATCTCAAGGAGAGCCAGGGGGAGGGCGAGGCCGGGCCCCGCGACCTGTACAGCGTGCTGACCGAGCGCTACCACCCGCTCATCCTCGGGGTCCGGGAGATGCCCAAGCCCGTCGTGGCCGCGGTGAACGGCGCCGCGGCCGGGATCGGCCTGTCCCTGGCCCTCGCCTGTGACCTGGTCATGGCCGCCGAATCGGCGTACTTCCTGCTCGCGTTCGTCAACATCGGCCTGGTGCCGGACGGCGGGTCGTCGCTGCTGGTGCCCTCGCGGGTGGGGTTCGCGCGGGCGGCCGAGATGGCGATGCTGGGGGAGCGGATCGCGGCCCGCCTGGCCCAGGAATGGGGCCTGATCAACCAGGTCTGGCCGGACGAGGAACTTCAGGAGCGCGCGGCCGAACTCGTGACCCGGTTGGCGGACGGCCCCACCCGGGCCCACGCGGGTATCAAGCGGCAGCTCAACAACTGGCTCTACCAGCGGATGGGCGAGCAGCTCGAGTTCGAGGCCAAGATCCAGCAGGAGATGAGCGCCTCAGGTGACTTCGCGGAAGGGGTCAGGGCCTTCACGGGAAAGCGCCCGCCGCGCTTCACCGGCGCGTGACCGGGGCGCCGGCTAGCCGAGATTGGGCGCCAGCCGCTGGCGCAGCCGGTCCAGATCGACGTCGTGCGTGCTGCCGCCGCCCGCGAGGTCCAGCGCGTGCGCGGCCGCGGCCCCCATGGCCGCGCACGGGCCCATGACGCGCACGCTCGACAGCGCAGCGGCGTCCCCGTCGATGCAGCGGCCCGCGGCCATTACGTTGTGCACATCCGGCGGGGTCATGCTGCGCAGCGGCACGTAGTGCACGTGGTCGGCCTCGAACATCTCCCAGACGTAGCCCCCGGGGCGGTCGTGCAGCTCGATCGGCCAGGCGGTCCGGGCCACCGCATCGCCGAACCGGGTCCCGGCCCGGACCTCGTCCACGGTGAGCTGGTGACGGCCCTTGATCCATCGGGTCTGCCGCCGCCCCGGGTAGCCGTAGGCGCGGACCCGGGCCCGCCCGAAGGCCCGGGGGAACTCCTCCCGCAGCAGCGCGATCGCGGCGTCGGCCTGCGCCTTCCCGGCCAGCTGGGCCCGCGAGGCCGCGACCGGGTCGAGCGGAGCCTCGATGTGGGTGACGTTCAGCACCGCGGTGCCGCGGCCGGGGAAGAAGAAGGCCAGCCCGCCGCGCCGCAGCAGCCCGCGCTCTTCCCCCTGGGCAGCGATGACCAGGTCGATCTCACCCGGGTCGGGCTGGTTTGTCTCGTCCACTTTTTCCACGATGACCTGCTGTGAGCCGTAGATGGGGCGCTCGGGAACCCAGCAGGGCAGGCCGGCCATCCAGGTGAGGGCGGCGTCGCCGCTGGCGTCCACGAAGCCGGCCGCTGTGACGCGGACGTCGCCGTACCTGGACGCCAGCAGGATCGAATCGATCCGGCCGCCGACCACCCCGGCGCGCTGCAGGACGGTGCCGAGGATGGTCCGTACCCCGCAGCGCAGGATCTCCTGCTCCAGCCACCGCCCGAGCGCGACCTCGTTGTAGTACACGGTCGTGGTGTGGCCGCGCTGGAAATGCAGGTCGCCGGACGGCCCGAGGTGGCGGAAGATGTCGTCGAGGACCCCGTGCGTTAGCTGCGCGTACCGCGGGGCGTTGCCGAACACGCCGCAGAACAGCCCGATGAGCGAGTGGACCATCTGCCCGCCGATCACCGGGAGCGAGTCCACCAGCACCACGTCCCGGCCCAGCCGGGCCGACTCGATGGCCGCCGACAGGCCCGCGATCCCGGCGCCCACCACGCACACGTCGGCCCGGATCTCGTGCGCGGGCTCGGCTGCGGGCCGGGTGACCGCGGTGAGCTTCAGCTCGGTCAGGGCGTGCGGCATGATGGCTCCCGTCCCGCCATGACCGCCCTCCTAGCTCAGCCGGGCAAGTAGTCCTGCTGCGTGCGGGCGTAGTCGGCGAACTCCGCCAGTGAGTCCGGGTTGGCCATCGCGTTGACGTTGGCCGCCTGCTCCACCGGGACCCCGAGCAGCAGCTTGCGCACGGGGACCTCCATCTTCTTGCCGGTGAGGGTGGCCGGGATGGCATGCACCTGGATGATCCGGTCCGGGACGTGGCGCGGCGTGTACTCCGCGCGCAGCCGGTCACAGATCTTCCGCCGGATCGCGTCGTCGAGCACCCGGCCGTCGGCCAGGGTGACGAACAGGGGCATGAAGAACCCGCCGCCGGGCAGGTCGAGGTTGACGATGAGCGCGTCGGCCACCTCGTCGATCGAGGCGAGCACCGCGTAGATCTCCGCGGTGCCGATCCGCACCCCATGCCGGTTCAGGGTGGCATCCGACCGTCCCAGCACGAAGCAGCCGCCCCGGGCGTTGATCTTGAAGAAGTCGCCCTGGCGCCACACCCCGGGGAAGTCGGCGAAATAGGAATCGCGGTACCGGCTCCCGTCGGTGTCGCCCCAGAAGCCGACCGGCATCGACGGCATCGGCTGGGTGATGACGAACTCGCCCACCTCGTCGACCACGTCCTCGCCGCGCTCGTTGAACGCGTGTGCCGCGACGCCCAGGTGAGGAGCCTGGATCTCGCCCGCGTACACCGGCAGCGTGGGCATGCCGCCGACGAACCCGGTGCAGACGTCGGTGCCGCCGCTTCCGGTGGCCAGCCACAGGTCGGGCTTGACATTGCGGTAGAACCAGGCGCCGCAGGCGGCCGACACCGGGGAGCCGGCCAGCAGGATCTCCCGCAGCCGGGACAGGTCGTAGCTCTTCCCGGGCACGATGCCCGCCCGCGACATGATGTCGGCGTAGGCCGGGCTGGCCCCGAACAGGCTCACCTGGGCCTCCTCGGCCACCTGCCACAGCACGCCGGGATCGGGGTAGCCGGGGTTGCCGTCGTAGAGCACCGGGCACACGCCCAGCAGCGGCGAGCTGACCAGGAAGTTCCACATCATCCAGCCCGCGGTGGTGAAGAAGAACATGCGGTCGCCCGCCCGCATGTCCATGTGGAATGTCTGCAGCTTGAGCTGCTCCAGCAGGATGCCGCCGTGGCCGTGCATGATCGGCTTGGGCAGGCCGGTGGTGCCGGAGGAGAACAGGATCCACAGCGGATGCCCGAACGGGACCTGCTCGAAGGCGAACTCTCCCGCGGGGACCGGCGGGGCGCTGACCAGCTCGTCCCAGGCGAGCGCGCCGGGAACGAACGGCTGGGGGCGCCCGGGGTCCAGGTACGGCAGGGTCACCACGTGGCCGAGGCTGTCCAGGGCGGCCGCGATCTGCCGCATCTCCGCGGTGCGGTCGAACTCCTTGCCGCCGTAGCGGTAGCCGTCCACGCAGAACAGCGCCTTCGGTGTGAGCTGCGAGAACCTGTCGATCACGCCGCGCCAGCCGAAATCGGGGGAGCAGCTCGCCCAGATCGCGCCGATGGCGGTGGTCGCCAGCATCGCGATGACGGTCTGCGGGATGTTCGGCATGATCGAGACCACGCGGTCGCCGGGCCGCACCCCCAGTTCCCGCAGCCGGCTGGCGAGGATCCGCACCTGGCCGGCGAACTCCTCCCACGGCAGGCCGGCCAGGGGGGTGGTCTCGCTGCGGTACAGCAGCGCGTCGGCGCCCGGCCGCTCGTTGCGCAGCACGTGCTCGGCGAAGTTGAGCCGCGCGCCGGGGAACCACTGCGCGCCGGGCATCGCACGGCGGCCCAGCACCCGGGCGGGAGGCGACGATGCGGCGATCCCGAAGTAATCCCAGACCGCCTGCCAGAAGCCTTCCAGGTCGGTGACCGACCAGCGCCAGAGGTCGTGGTAGCCGTCGAAGTGCAGGCCGCGCTCCCGGCCGAGCCAGCCGGTGAACGCGGTCACGTTCGCCCGGGCCACCTGCTCGGGGCTGGGTGCCCACAGCAGGTCGCCGTCGGATACATCGCGGTTCACACAGGTGACGTTGGCACACGCCGGTGCGGCAGGCAATGCCGGATGCCCCGGCAGGGACCCGGGTTTGTGTACCCGCACAAGCCGCTGGGTTCCGGATCTGCGCGCGCACACAAGATCGTTTCATTGACGCCCAGATCGTAATAAACCACCCTTGCGCGGGTGTCAGCGGACATCTAGCATCCGAGGCAAATCAAAGCACTCCCGACTCAGACATTGTCATGAATCTGGGATTGCCGTCACCTCGGATCCCCTGGGTGACAGCTGGGCGCGAGTTATCAGCTCGCCTTGCCCCGAGGGCTGGGTTCATGCCTGCACCACCAGGAGGTGGGGATTAGGTGGGGACACGTAAGCACAGGCCGGGAGCACGGGCGGCCGTGGCGCTGGCCGCTATCGTCGGAACGCTTGTCGCGGCCGGGTGCAGCAGTGGCGGATCCAGTAGTTCAAGCACCTCGGCGTCCGCCGCACCAAGCAGTGCGGCGGTGAGCACGTCGCAGTGCGGCACCAAGCCGGGCGTGAAGGCGACCGGCACGCCGATTCCACTGGGCGCGATCGCCACCGACCAGCCGGGAACATCGTTCACCGACATCCCGAACATGGCCGGCGCGTATTTCGCCTGCGTCAACGCCAACGGCGGCATCAACGGCCACCCGATCAAGCTCTACATCGAGACCGAGCAGACCAACCCGGCCCAGATCGCGGCCGACGCCAACAAGCTCGTCCAGACCGATCACGTGGTCGGGATCGTCGGCAACACGTCCATCCTCGAGTGCACGATCAACCACAGCTACTGGGAGAAGCTCGGCTTCTTCGTCGTCGACTCGGGGATCGCGCCCGAGTGCTACTCGACCCCCAACAGCGCCGCGGTCAACATGGGCCCGCGCTACAGCTCGGACGGAGCGGTGCAGTACGCGCTATCCCAGCACGTCTCGAAGATCGTGTTCGATCAGTCGAACGTCCCGGGTACCGGCTACATCGCGGCCGGCCCCGCGGCGCTCGCGGCCGCCGCGCACACGCCGATCGTGCAGCTGACCGAGAACGTGCCGATCTCGGACGCCAACTCGGTGGCGATCAAGGAGGTCAACGACGCCGGGCCGAACGGAGCGGTGATCCTCAACTTCACCCCGCCGGAGGCGCTGGTGATCCTGCAGGCGGCGCAGAAACTCGGCCTGGAGGACCACGTGAAGCTGTGGGGCTGCTCGACCCCGTGCAACACCGACTTCCTCGCCAAGGAGCTCGGCCCGAAGTGGAACCACAAGCTGTTCGTCAACGCCGAGCTGACCCCGCCGGATGTGACGAACACCCCGAAGATGGCGCTGTACAAGGCGATCCTCGCCCAGTACGGCAAGTCGGTGTCGGGCGGCGTGGGCAGCTTCAGCCAGATGGGCTTCGCCGAGGCCGAGATCATGGTGCACGCGCTGGAGTCGGTCAAGGGCGCGTACACGGTGGCGAGCGTCAACGCCGCGATCAAGGCGGTGTCGAACTTCGACACCGGGATGCTGTGCCAGGGCTGGACGTACGGCAGCTTCCCGATGCACATCCCGAACAACGTGGACTACACGACCACGCCGAAAGACGGCCAGATGGTGACGGCCCAGGGCTGCACGCCCATCTCGTCGGCCGACCCGCAGATCGCGGCGTACCGCAAGGCCGCGGGTACCGGATAGGCCGGTGCCGTGAGGTAATGGGGGCACAGGCGACAGAGCGCCCACGGTAGGTCGACGATGCCGAGCTGGCAGGAATTTGAGCCGTTCATCGTGAGCGGTCTCGCCCTGGGAGGGGTGTACGCCCTCTCCGGGGTGGGGACGGTGGTTCTCTATCAGGCCACCGGCGTCGTGTACCTGGCCTTCGGCGCGGTCGGCGCCATGGGCGCCCTGATCGCCTGGTCCCTGACCAACGCGGGCGCGCCCGACTGGCTCGCGTGGCTGGTCTGCGTGCTGTTCGGCGGGGCGGTGACGCTCGCCTACGGGATGGTGTTCGGCCCGCCGCTGGCCCGGCGGGATCCGCTCGTCAAGGCGGTGGCCACGCTCGGGCTGACGCTTGTCCTGTTCGGGCTGATGGACCTGCTGTGGACGGCCAGCGGCGGCCAGTCCCGCGCGATCACGCTGCCCACCGACAACGGCGGGTTCACGATCGGCCAGATCCAGGTGACCTGGACGCAGGTAATCGGGCTGGCGGCCGGCATCGCCCTGGTCGTGGTGACCACGCTGTTCCTGCGTTATACCAAGCTCGGAACGGCGATGCGGGCGATGGCCAACGACCGCGAGATCACCGCGACGCTCGGGGTGCCGGTGCGGCGGGTGGAGGCGGCGGCCTGGCTCGGCTGCGGCGTGATCGCCGGCGTGGCCGGGCTGCTGCTCGCGGACCTGGTCGCGCTTGACGCGACCACCCTCACCTTCCTGGTGATCTCATCGCTGGCCGCGGCGCTGATCGCGCGGCTGCGCTCGATCACGATCACGTTCGTGGCCGCGCTCGCGATCGGCCTCATCCACGACCTGCTGACCCCGATCCAGGCGCTGTCCAACTACCGCGACATGACTCCGTTCGTGCTGGCCGCCGTGGCGCTGCTGGTGCTGTCCCGCCACCGTGTGATCGCGCTCTCCCGCGAGGAGGCCTAGCACATGACCGGAGGATCACCAGCGCACACGGATCCGGGAGACACGGCCTGATGCTGGACACCGCGAGCCGCGCCGCCGTGCGGCAGCGCCTGCCGTTGCGCAGACCTGGTGGCCGGGCGCTGGCCCGGGCGGGCGTGATCACCGTGCTGTTCCTGTTCGCGCTGTTCGCGCTGCCGCAGTTGCTGAGCCTCTACTACATCGACGCGATGACACAGGTGGCGGTGTACTCCATGGTGACGCTCGGGCTCGGCGTGCTCGTGGGCCGGGTGGGCCTGGTCTCGCTCGGGCAGGTAGCGGTGCTCGCGATCGGCGCCTGGGTGGCGGCCCGGCTGCTGTTCGCCACCACCCAGCCCTACCCGCTGGTGCTGCTGGAAGCGGGCGTGATCACGATGGTGCTCGGGACGCTGATCGGGCTCCCGGCGCTGCGGCTGCGCGGGCTGTACCTGGCGCTGATCACGCTGATGCTGGCCGGCGCGATCACGGTCGTGCTCACCACCACGAACTTCCCCAACGGCGGCCACGGCTTCCTCGGCTACAACGGCGCCGAGGTCCACATCCCGGCGATCCGCCGTCCCGCCATCGCGGAAAGCGACCCGGCCTACTACCGCTACGCGGTCGTGGTCGCCGCGCTCATGTTCCTGCTCGTCCTCGCGCACACCCGGACCAGGCCCGGCCGGGCCTGGGCGGCGATCCGGCAGAGCGAGCCCGCGGCGCTGGCCGCGGGGATCAACACCTGGCTGTACAAGCTGTGGGCGTTCGCGCTGGTCTCGTTCATCACCGGCGTGGCCGGCGGCGTGCTGGCGGGCGCCGTCCACTACCTGTACTCGATCAGCTTCCCCACCCAGGACTCGATCACGCTGCTGGCCGTGGTGCTGATGGGCGGGGCCTACAGCCTGTGGGGCGCGGTCATCGCCGCGCTGCTGCTGCAACTCCTCCCGGCCCTGCTCAACAACTGGGGCGCGTCCGCCGACTGGCTGACGATCCTGTTCGGCATCGGCGTGCTGCAGGTGCTGCTCACCGCCCCGCGCGGGCTGGCGGACCAGGTGCCCAAAGATCTCGCCCGGCTGGGCCGCCTGCTGCGACGGCGCCCGCGCCGGCCAGCGCCGCCGCAGGGTGATCCAGCATGATCGAGGTGACCGGCCTGACGGTCCGCTTCGGCGGCGTGACCTCGCTGGACGGCATGAGCGTGACCTTCCAGGCCGGCACCTGCGGCCTGATCGGGCCGAACGGCGCCGGGAAGACCACGTTCTTCAACGTCCTGAGCGGGTTCGTCCGGCCGGCCACCGGGACGGTGCGCGCGTTCGGGGAAGACCTGCTGTCGATGGTCCACTACCGCCGCGCGCGGTGGGGGGTGCGGCGGACGTTCCAGACCGAGCAGGCCATCGAGGAGCTGTCGGTGTTCGACAACGTGGCGATGGTGCACGAGCACGCCAGGCTGAGCGGCGCCTCCCGGCGCCAGGACGTGCTCGGCGCGATCTCGTTCGTCGGGCTCGGCGCCGATCCCTCCGCGACGGTGGGCACGCTCGCGGCGGGCGAGCGCCGCCTGCTCGAGGTCGCCCGCGCCGTCGTCGGCCGGCCGAAACTGGTGCTGCTGGACGAGCCCGCCGCCGGGCTGCCCGATGAGGAGACCCGGCACCTGGGCGAGGTCATCCGGGCGATCCCCGAGCACACCGGGGCGCTGGCGATCCTCGTCGACCACGACATGAGCCTGGTGTCCGCCTGCTGCGAGACGACCGCGGTGCTCGACTTCGGCAAGCTGATCGCGTCCGGCCCGACCCCCGGGGTGCTGCGGGACGATCAGGTGATCCGCGCCTACCTCGGCACGGCGGAAGTGTCATGAGCGAGGCGCCACGGGCGGAGGCCGGCGCGGGCCTGGACCTGCGCGGCCTCACCGTCGAGCGGGGCGGGCGCGCCGTGGTCCGCGACGTATCGATTCCGATACCGGCCGGCGAGGTGACCGCCCTGCTGGGGCCGAACGGCGCCGGGAAGTCGAGCCTGGTGCTGGCCGTCGGCGGCGTGCTCAGGCCGCGGGCGGGATCGGTGCTCCTGGGCGGCCGTGACTTCGCGGGCCGCCGGCCGGAGCTGATCCGCCGGGCCGGGATCGCGATCGTGCCGGAGGGCCGCAGGCTCCTGTCGGAGCTGACCGTCGAGGACAACATCGGCATCGCCACCTACGCCCTGTCCCGCGAGCAGGCCCGGGCCGGGCGCAAGCGGGCGCTGGACCTGTTCCCCGAGCTCTCCCGGCGGCTGTCGGCCCGGGCACGGACGCTCTCCGGCGGCGAGCAGCAGATGCTCGTGCTGGCCCAGGCCCTGGTTTCCCAGCCGCGCTACATACTGATCGATGAGCTCTCGCTGGGGCTCGCGCCGGTGGTGGTCAACCGCCTGATCCCGAAGATCCGCGCGTTCGCGGAGTCCGGGATCGGGGTGCTGCTGATCGAGCAGTTCGCGACGGTCGCGCTGGGATTGGCCAATCACGCCTACGTCATGGAGGGCGGCCGGCTGCGGTTCTCCGGGCCGGCCGGGGAGCTGCGCGGCAAGCCGGAGCTGCTCCGGTCGGCGTACCTGCTGCGCGGCAGCGGGGGCTCTGCCGCGCAGCAGGCCGCTCCCTCGGAGCCTGCCTCCGGATGAGGCGGGCTTGGGCTATAACTCCGGGCCGCCGACGGTTATCAGCACCTTGACGGCCCCGGCCGCTGGATTCGCCACGCAGTCGATCGCCTCCCGCGCGCGGGTGAGCGGGAAGCGGTGCGAGAAGAGCGCCGCGATCGTCTCCCGGTGGGCCTGGACCAGCGCGACCGCGGAGCGGAAGTCCGGTGCGGTGGCGCAGCTCGACCCGAGGACGTCGATCTCCTTCTCGGGGAAGACGCCCGAGCGCAGGGGAGCCGCCGCCGCGGACATCCCCACCACCACGACCGTGCCAACGGAACACACCAGGCGCGTCGCCTGCGCCAGCGCTTCTGGATCGCCGGTGGTGTCGATCACCGTTGGCGCCCCCTGCCCTGCGGTCCAGTCCAGGACCGCGTCGAGCAGCTCGCCGTCGCCGCCCCAGGCCACGTTCTCCGCCCCCACCTTGAGCGCGAGGTCGCGCCGGGCGGGCACGGGGTCGGTGGCCAGGACCCTGGCCCCGGCGGCGGTGGCGGCCAGCGCGGTCGCCAGCCCGATGGGGCCAGCGCCGAGGACGACGGCCTGCCGGCCGGCCGGGATGCCCGCCCGGCCCAGGGCGTGCACCGCGATCGACATGGGCTCGATGAAGGCGGCCGGCTCGGCGCCGAGGTCGCCGACGCCGAAGACCTGGGACACCGGGACCGACAGCAGCTGCTGGAGCCCGCCGTCGCGGTGGATCCCCATCAGGTCCAGCGACACGCACGCGTTTACCCGGCCGGCGCGGCACGGGTAACAGCGCCCGCACCCCCGCAGCGGCCATACGGCGACCCGGTCCCCGGCCCGCACGCCGCCCGTGCAGTCCCGGCCCAGCTGCTCGACCACGGCGGAGAACTCGTGCCCCTGGATCCGGGGGAAAAAGGAACGGGCGCCGGACAGGGCGCCGGTATCGCCCGTATAGAAGTGCAGATCCGAGCCGCAGATGCCGACGGCCTCCGGCCGAACAATGACATCCCGCGGGCCGGGCGGTCCCGGTTCCGGCACCTCATCGACAACCATCACGCCCGGGGACTTGGTCACGGCTGCCAGCATCTACGCTGGTCACCCCCTCCGGCAGGCGCCGGTAAGAGCGCTGGCCAAAGGCGTTGCGCACGGCTTATGCGGAGAATCGCACCCTCCGGCCGGCCGGGCAATGACGTCTGCCCCCAAACCGGGTGGCGGCTTCCTGGGTCCCGCCACAAACCGTCCTTCCCGCCCGGCGAAAGACACAAGCACGGCAAAAACTTGACAACATCATATCCGGGCGTACTGCCAAAGGTATTGTATCCGTTGGGAGCGGGCCACGGTTCGGCTTCCCGCCTTGCCCGGGTGGGAAGCCGAGCTGCATGGTCGACCTCCGGGAGCGGTCAGGTCACCCGCGGCAGCACCTCGGCGCCGAGCAGGCGGATGTGATCGGTGTCGGCGCCGTCGTAGATGTGGAAATAGAGCGTGTCCGCCCCCGCCCGGGCCAGTTCCTCGGCCCGCGCGACCACTTCGGCGGGAGTGCCGATAACCCCCATGCTCAGCAGCCTCGCCCCGGCCTCCCCGAGCGCCGCCGCGCGCCGCCGGGCCTCGCCGGTGGTGGACCCGCAGCACACCGGGAGGGCGGTGGATAGCCGCACCGCCGCCGGGTCACGCCCGGACTCCGCACAGATGCGGCGGAAGTTTGCGAGCCGCCCGGCGGCGCCGTCGGGAAGCCCGCAGTTGTACTCATCGGCGAACCGGGCGGCCAGCCCGGGGCTGCGCCTGGGGCCGGCGCCGCCGATGATCAGGCGCGGGCGCCCGCGTCCGGGGTCTCCGCCGCCCGGTTCCAGGGCCGGGAAATTCACACAGTTCTCGATCTGGTAGTGCTTGCCGTGGAAGCTGAAGCTCTTCCCGGGCGGCGTGTCCCACAGGCCGGTGAGGATGGCGAGCTGCTCTTCCAGGCGGTCGAACCGCTCCCCGATGGGCGGGAACGGAATGCCGAAGCACTCGTGCTCCCGTTCGTACCAGGCCGCCCCGATCCCGAGTTCCGTCCGCCCTCCGCTCATCGCCTGGACGGTGGCCACCGCCACCGCGAGCGGGCCGGGATGGCGGAACGTCGATGCGGTCACCAGCGTTCCGATGCGGATGCGCTGGGTCTGCACGGCCAGCCCGGCGAGCGTGGTCCAGGAGTCGGTGGGGGCGTAGCTGGCGTCCCTCACGTCGATACCGAGGTAGTGATCGGACCGGAAGAAGGCATCGAACCCGGCCTCCTCGGCCGCCCGCGCCATGGCCAGGATCTGCTGGTAGGTCGCACCGTAGCGAGGTTCGAGCAGCACCCGGAGCCTCATCTGGCCTCCTTCCGGTTCACGCGCCCCGCTGCTGTTCCGGGCTGGCGGCGGTAGCGGCGGTCCTGGAGGTGCCGGCCCCGGCCGGCAGCGGGTAGTGACAAGCCACGGAATGCCCCTCGGCGAGCTGCAACATCGGCGGCTCCTCAAGCGCGCACCGCTCCTGCGCCCGCGGGCACCTGGTGCGGAACCGGCAGCCGCTCGGCGGGCTGACCGGCGACGGCGGTTCCCCGCGGATCGTCGCGTGCGCCGACGACCTCGGCGCGACCGGGTCGGGGCTGGGGATGGATTCGAGCAGCGCGAGGGTGTAGGGGTGCAGCGGGTCGGTATAGAGGGCCTCGGCTGGCCCCATCTCGCACAGCTTGCCCAGGTACATGACGGCGACCCGGTCGCTGACCTGCTTGACGAGCGCGAGGTCGTGGGCGATGAACAGGTAGGACAGGCCGAGCTCGCCGCGCAGCCGCTCGAACAGGTTGAGCACCTGCGCCTGGATGAGCACGTCGAGCGAGGACACGGCCTCGTCGCAGACGATGAGCGCCGGTGACAGGGCGACCGCCCGCGCGATCGCGACCCGCTGGCACTGGCCGCCCGACAGTTCCCCCGGCCGGCGCCGCGCGTAGCCGGCCGGGTCGAGGCCGACCAGCTCCAGCACCTCGGCCACCCGGCGCCGGCGGTCGCCGCGGTCGCCGATCCGGTAGGCGATCAGGGGCTCCTCGACGATGTCATTGACCCGCCATTTCGGGTCGAGCGACCCGAAC
>WNFX01002033.1_pt1 | contig 21790 bp, 20 predicted proteins | sample 5400111 | NCBI WGS metagenome assembly WNFX01 (sample SAMN13153363, study PRJNA577476) | soil metagenome | isolation source: 40 cm soil or saprolite under grassland replicate 1 | place: USA:California | collected 2016-06-15 | reverse complement strand
CGGACCGGGCCGCGACCGCTACCTGACCGCGATGGAGGCCGCCTGGCGCGACGATCTGGGCGGCGACCGGACCCCGGCGGCGGTGGTCGAGCGGCGCATCGCGCGCTCCCGCGAGCTGCTCGGCGCCGCGCCGGTGCTGCTGGTCCCCTGCCTGGCCCCGGGAGGCCGCCACAGTTATCCCGACCCGCGCCGCCAGGCCGCCGAGGCGGCCATGTTCGCGCTGGCGGCAGGCGCCGCCGTGCAGAACCTCCTGCTCGCCCTCCACGCCCAGGGCCTCGGCGGCGCCTGGATCTCCTCCAGCCTGTTCTGCCAGGAGGCCGCCACCCGCGCCCTGGACCTCCCCGGGGGCTGGCAGCCGCTCGGCTCGGTCGCGGCGGGCCACCCCGACCCGGCCGACCATCCCCACCCGCGGCCTCCCGCCGAGATCACCCAGGTCCTGCTGCAACGCTGAGCCGTCCAGATCACGGGACGGTCAAATTCGGATGGGATCAGGAGATGCCGAGCAGCGTCTTCAGCGGTTCGATCGCGAAATAGACCACGAAGGCGATGCTGACCACCAGCAGCAGGGGGTGCAGTTCGCGGAAGCGGCCACGCGCCAGTTTCAGGACCGCGTAGGTGACGAAGCCGGCGCCGACGCCGTTGGTGATCGAGAACGTGAACGGCATCAGCACGATGGTCAGAAAGGCCGGCAGGGCGACCTCGACGTCGTCCCAGGGGATGTCGCGGATCAGGGTGAGCATGTAGAAGCCGACTAGCACCAGCGCCGGCGCGGTCGCCTCCGGGGGGATCACCCCGGCGAGCGGTGAGATCAGCAGGCTGGCGGCGAACAGCAGGCCGACCACCACGGCGGTGAGGCCGCTGCGCCCGCCGACCGCGATGCCGGAGGCGGCCTCGATGTAGCAGGTGTTGGAGGAGGACGAGGCGGCCCCGCCAGCGGCGGCGGCCAGGGAGTCGACCACCAGCACCCGGTTCACCCCGGGCAGGCGGCCGTGCTCGTCGAGCAGGCCGGCCTCGTCGCCGAGGCCGATCACCGTGCCCATGGTGTCGAAGAAGTCGCTCAGCATGACCGCGAACACGGCCACCAGCGCCGACAGCACACCGATCTTGGCGAACCCGCCGAACAACGAGAAATGGCCGACGAGGCTGAAGTCAGGGGTGCCGACCAGCTTGTCCGGCAGGGTCGCCACGCCGGCTGGCCACAGCTTCCCGCCGCGGGCGGCGTTGACGATGATCGCCAGGATGGTGGTCCCCAGGATGCCGAGCAGCAGCGCCGCACGGACCCGGCGGGCGACCAGCGCGGCGGTGAGCAGCAGGCCGAACACGAACACCGCCAGGCGGAGCCCGTTGATCGGGGCCAGCGTGACCGGAGTGGCGTTGCTGGCCGGGTGCACCACGAAGCCGGCGTCGACCAGGCCGATGAAGGCGATGAACAGGCCGATGCCGACCCCGATCGCCTTCTTGAGGGCCATCGGGATCGCCTCCAACACCGCCTCGCGCAGCCCGGTGAGCACCAGCACGGTGATCACCAGGCCCTCCAGCACGATCAGGCCCATGGCTTCCGGCCAGGTGAGCTTCTGGGTCGCCACGAAGGTGAACGCCACCACGCCGTTGAGGCCGAGCCCGGCCGCGAGCGCGAACGGGTAGTTGGCGTACAGGCCCATCGCGAGCGTGGCGACCGCCGCGACCAGCGCGGTCACGGTCAGCACCGCCGCCGGGGCGAGCTTGCGGCCGCTCGGGTCAGCCACCGCCCCGAGGATGGCCGGGTTGACGAACAGGATGTACGCCATGGTCATGAACGTGGTGAGCCCGGCCACCAGTTCCGTCCGCAGCGCCGATCCCCGCTGGTGGTACCCGAAGTACCGGTCGAGCATCCCGTCCAGCCCGCCGCGCTCCTCGCGCTCGGTCACCGCCGCCATCGCCCGCTCCTCCCGATCCAGTCGAGGTGACAGGTCCCTCGTTGAACCTGTGATTCTGGATCGGGAGGCTACAGGGCGCGACGCCTATCCGAATAGTGCGAAGTGTGCCTGGGCCTTGCCGTCGACCTTGGTGAAGTCGCCGCCGACGGCGACCTTGCCGAGGCTTGGGATGGCGGCAGCGGACCAGACGCCGAGGGCGCTGTTGGCCTTGGGGGCCCAGCTGTTGATCGAACCGTCGGACTTGGCGACGCTGAAGAGCTTCTGGCGCAGCAGCGGAGTGTTGCAGACCTCGGGGGTGGTGTTGCTGCCGGTGTTGCCGACGCAGTAGTTCTTGAAGTGCCCGCCAGCGTAGATGCTGTCGCCGAGGGCGGTGACCGCCTGCACACCACCGTCGGTCAGGTAGATCGGCTGGTGCAGCGAACCATCAGCGTCCCACCACACCAGGTGGCCGCCGGTGCCGCCGCCAGCGGCGTAGAGGCCGTCGGCGTCGGCCGCCAGGCTGAAGAGCTTGAAGCCGGGCTGACCGCCCCAGCTGGCGGTGAAGCTGGTGTCGAGCGCGCCGCTGCCGGCCGGGGTGAGGGCGGCAGCGAACGCGGCGGCGGTGCTGCCGTTGATCGACTTGAAGGACCCGCCGGCATAGACCCGGCTCTCGTCGGGGGCGAGCGTCAGGGTGTTGACCGCTCCGACGGCCTTCGGCTTCCAGCTGGCGTCCAGCGCGCCGCTGCTCAGGGAGAAGGCGGCGAGGCGGACGCGGGTGGCCGCACCGATGGTTTTGAAGTCGCCGCCCGCGTAGAGAAGGCCGTTGACCGCCGAGGCGGCCAGGGCTCGCACGGTGTTGCTGGCGGCCGGGTTCCAGGACCCGAGCGTGCCGCTGACCCCGTCGATCGCCGCCAGGCGCGTGCGTGCCTGGCCGTTGACGGTGGTGAACTCGCCACCGGCGAAGACCGTCCCAGCGGCGGACACCGCCAGCGCGTCGACCGGGAGGTTGGTGCTCGGCGCCCACGGCAGCAGGTCGCCGGTGGTGGCATCCACCGCGGCCAGGTGGGCGCGCGGCTGGGAGGACCCGCCCACGGTGGTGACGTGGGTGAACTGCCCGCCGAGGTAGATGGTGGTGCCGCTGACCGCGATGGCCGACACCCGGCCGTCCGGCTGCACCGCCCCCTGCGGCGCCTGGCCCACCAGCGCCTTGGCCACCAACGGCAGGGCCAGTGCGGCAAGGACCCCCATAACGGTCAAGACGACGAGCACCGGTGCACGACGTGACATTCCCCGACTCCTCCCTATCAACTGTTGAAAGGGAGTTATTCAGACGCCCGAGCCCTCAACCAGCGACAGACGCCTGAATTGCCGGACCCTTCAGGGGTAAACCAGCTACGCCGCTCGGATCCCTCAAGGATCACGGAGGAAGTCTAGTCATTACCCATCAGGCAAAGAGGGCGAAATGGCCTTGGATGCGGCCGCCGATCTTGGTGAGGCCACTACCGCCACTTCTCCTCAGGGGCCGTGGAGGCTTTGCTGTGGCGGATCGCGCGTCGGCGCAGGGCGTGGACCGTTACGGCAACGACGTTCACAAGGACGACCGCCAGGAGGACGTTGGCAGCCCAGCCCGTCCATGCCGCGCCCGCCAGCACGGCTCCACCCAGCCCGAGGTGGGCGGCGACGGCCAGCACGCCGGCTGCTGTGAGAACGATCGTCCTGCGGTGCCCTCGACGTGCCACGGTTCCTCCTGTGGACGTGGGTCGTCTGCCTATGCGCACTCGCCGGGCTGCGCTGCGGACCCGTTAGGCTGGCTCCAGTTCACCTTCAGGTGGTCGCGCCGGCCGATCTGTTCGAGGCGTCCGGCGACGAGATCTTGGATCCGCCGCAGGTTCTCCTGGTCGGTGGCTTCCGCGCGCAGCGTGAGCGTGCCCGGGGTGGCCTGCATGGTCCACTGGCCACAGCTCAAGGTCACCGTCCCGTGCGTGTCGGACCATTCGGCGTGCTGAATCTCTGGGGGCGCGTCGCCGCCGGCGTGGATGCGCGGCCGATGGCGCAGGTGCCGGCCCATCTTGCTGGCGTGCCGGCAGAGCTGGACGAGGTAGCGGCTCGGGTGCTCGGTCTCGATCTGGGCTTCCGCGGTCAACATGGCATTCCTTTCTGGCACTGCTCTGGCACTGCGGATGCTCAGCTCCTGGTGAGGGCGACCAGCCAGGCCCGGATGCCATACGGGTCGGTGGCGATGTCGATCGTGGCCGGCTCGATCGAGTCGACCCGCCACCCTTCGGCGAACGAGGCCTTGATCTCGTCCTGCGTCACCTTGTGCACCCGTCCCCACTCGCCCGCCTGCTGGTCGCTGAAGCACAGCATGTAATAGCGGCCGCCCGGCTCCAGCACCGACCGGAGGCTGCCAACGTAGGCGGTGCGGTCGTCGTCGTTGAAGATGTGGAACAACCCGCAGTCGAGGACGGTGTCGAAGGGTTCCCCGAGACCCGCCAGGTGCCGGGCGTCCCATAGGAGGAACCGCGCCGTGAGGCCCCGGTCGCGCCCCTTCTCCTCAGCCGAGCGGAGTGCCACGGAAGCAAGGTCCACGCCGGTGGCGTCGAGGCCGAGGGCGGCACACATGAGCACGTGCTCGCCGGTCCCGCAGCCGACGTCCAGCACCCGGCCCTGGATGGCACCCGCCTCGGCGAGGGTGAGGAACGCCGGTTGGGGCCTGCCGATATCCCACGGCGGCGGGCTGGTGTACAAGTCCTCGGGCCCTCTCGGAGTCGTGGAACCGGGGTAGTGGAGGTGGGGTGTGCCAGCCATGCGGGTGTCCTTCCCGTCGTCCGTGAGCGTCCGCGTCATCGCGACTGCGAAAGATTATCGAGACAATATGTCTTTAGCAAGTCATTGTGTATTGGCAAGGTCGAAACGTATACACTGAGGTCATGCCGAAGCTATGGACCCAGACGGTCGAGGAGCATCGTCGTGCGGTGCGCGATGCGACCTTGGACGCCGCAGCAGCGCTGGTAGCCGAGCATGGGCTGGCATCGGTGACGATGTCCCAGATCGCCGCAGAGACCGGCATTGGACGCGCCACGCTGTACAAATATTTCCCCGACGTCGAAGCGATCCTCATCGCCTGGCACGAACGCCAGATCAGCGGCCACCTCGAACATCTCGCCCACGTCCGGGACCACGCCAGCGACCCCAGCGAACGGCTCGAAGCTGTTCTCAGGGCCTTCGCGCTGATGACCTACGAGCGACCCCACGGCACTGAGCTCGCGGCACTCCTACACCGAGGTGAGCATGTCGCCCACGCGCAGCAACGGCTCAGCGACCTCATCCAAGACCTGCTGACAGAGGCCGCAAAGACCGGCGACCTCCGCGACGATGTCGCACCTGACGAACTCGCGAGCTACTGCTTGTACGCCCTCACTGCAGCCGGCAGCCTGCCGTCCAAGGCCGCAGTCGAGCGGCTCGTCACGGTCACCCTGACCGGGCTGCGCCCCCGCGCTGGCTAGGCTAGACCCGGATTGCTCCCGGAGGCAGATGGACGCCGGGGGCGATGCGGAGGCCGCCGGCGAGGACGTTGCCTTCGTCGATGACGACGTTGTCGCCGAGGACGGCGCCGTCGCCGACGATGGCGCCGGAGCCGACGATCACGTCGGCACCGATGATGGAGTCGAAGACCTTGGCGCCTTCCTCGATGCGGGCGCCGGAGAGCAGCACGGAGCGTTCGCAGCGGGCGCCGCCGGCGACGACCGCGCCGGGGCCGAGCACCGAGGGGCCGAAGACGCGGCCTTCGGCCTCCACCCGGGCGCCGGGGCCGATGAGGACCGGGCCGCGCAGGACGGCGCCTTCGGCGACTTGGGCGCCCTCCGCGAGCCACTGGCCGCGGTCGTGCTCGGTGGCGTTGATCGGCAGGTTCAGGCGGCCCTCCAGCAGGTCGGCCTGCGCGGCCAGGTAGGCGATGGGGGTGCCGAGGTCGCGCCAGTAGCCGTGCAGCTCGTTGCCGACCACCAGCGCGCCGGAGGCCAGCAGCGACGGGAACAGATTGCGCTCGAACGAGGACGGCCGCCCGGCTGGCACGTGGTCGAGCACCGATGGCTCCAGCACGTACACGCCCGCGTTGATGAGGTCGGTGACCCAGGCCTCCTCGTCGGGGCCAGGCTTCTCCAGGAACGCCTGGACGCGCCCGTCGGCGTCGACCGGGACCAGGCCGAACGCGCTCGGGTCCGGGACGCGGACCAGGGCGAGGGTGGCGGCGGCCCCGCGGCTGTGGTGGAGCTCGACCAGGCGCTCGAAGTCGAGGTCCACCAGGATGTCGCCGTTGAGGACCAGGAAGGTGCCGTCGAGCAGGTTGGCGAGCCGCTTGACCGCGCCGGAGGTGCCCATCGGCGTGTCCTCGGAGGACAGCGTCACCTCGACACCGAACTTGCGGGCGGCGGGGATCACCTCGTCGAACGCCTCCGGCAGGTACATGGTGGACAGCACCACCTCGCTGAACCCGCCGGCCGCGAGCTGCCGCAGCATGTGCAGCAGGAACGGCTCGTTGGCGAAGGGGATCAGCGGCTTCGGCCGGGTACTGGTGAGCGGACGAAGGCGGGTCCCAAACCCCCCAGCCAGGATCACTGCTTGCACGGCGGTCACCTCAGAACCTGTCATCTTGGACGGACCATTTACTGGTTACTGGCAAAAGAGCGGCTGCGATGCAGTCTATTGCCTCGTCCGGCCGCGCGGCCGCGGTGACGCGGCGGCGCGGCGGTAGGCGGCGGCGGTCAGGGCGGCGCAACGGTCCCAGGTCTGGGTGGCGGCGCGGGCCAGGCCCCGGCGGGCCAGGGCGCCGGCGCCCTCGGGGTCGCCGAGCAGCTTGGCGATGGCGGCGGCGAGCACGCCGGGGTCGCCGGGCTCGACCAGCAGCGCGCCGTCACCAGCGACCTCCGGCAGCGACCCGCCGGTGGTGGTGACGGCCGGGACGCCGCAGGCCATCGCCTCCAGCACCGGCAGGCCGAAGCCCTCGTAGCGGCTCGGGTACACGAACACGTCGGCGCCGCTGAACAGGGCGGCCTTGTCGGCCTCGGGGACGTAGCCGGTGAACAGCACCCGGTCGGCGACGCCACTGGCGGCGACCACTTGGTGGAGAGGGCCAGCGCCCCAGCCGGCCAGGCCGGCGAGCACCAGCCGGTGCGGCAGGTCGTGGGCGAGCAGCGCGAACGCCCGCACCAGCGTCGGCAGGTCCTTGCGCGGCTCCAGGGTGCCGAGACCGAGCAGGTACGGCTCCCGCTCGCCGAGACCGAGGCGACCGCGCAGCGCCGCCACGTCCCCGTCCGGGGCACGGCGCAGGTCGGTGCCGAGGGGGGTGACGTCGATCCGTGCCGGGTCGATGCCGAGCTGCTCGCTGAGGTCGCGGGCGGTGGTGGCGGAGACGCAGAGGACCCGTTCGGCGCGGGCGACGGCACGCCGCATGGCCCAACGGAACCAGCGCACCTTGGCGGCCTCGTGCCATTCCGGGTGGGTGATCAGGGTGAGGTCGTGGACGGTGACCACCTGCGGGACGCCGGCCTCCGCCCGCAGCGGCAGCTCGTAGTGGACGCCGTGCAACAGGTTCGCACCGGCGCGCCGGGCGGCGCTGGCGGCGGCGATCTGGCTCCAGGCGATCCGCGACGGCCGTCCCCGCCCGGCGGCCCGTACCGCGTGGAGCTGCAGCCCGGGCGCGGCAAGCTCCGCCAGCGACCCGGGCGCGGCGAACACCTCCAGCGCCAGCTCCGCCTCCGGCCCGGCCATATCGACACGACCGGCCCCGGCCTGCTGACGCTGGATTCGCTCGGCGAGCGCGGCCAGCATGCGGGCCACGTAGATCCCGGCGCCGGTCAGCCGGGCCGGGATCGCGGTCGCGTCCACCGCCACCCGCAGCGGCGCCGCCGCCGCAGCCCCGGCGGCCTCAGCCTCGGTCACCCAAGACCTCCTGGTAGGCGGCCCAGGTCGCCGCCGCCGTAGCCTGCCAGGTGAAGCCTGCGGCGCGAGCGCGTCCGGCAGCGATCAGGCGCTCCCGCAGGGCGCCGTCGCTGGCCAGCTCCATCAGGCCCTTGGCGATGGCGTGCTCGTCGAAGGGGTCGACCAGCAGCGCGGCGTCGCCAGCGACCTCCGGGAGGCTGGAGCGGTCGCTGGTCAGCACCGGGGTGCCGTGCAGCATCGCCTCCACCACCGGCAGGCCGAACCCTTCGTAGGTGGAGGGGTAGGCGAGCAGGTCGGCCGCCTCATACAGGCCGTGGAGGGTGGCCTCGTCGACCGGCCCGGCGAGCAGCACCCGTGGGGGGACCGCCTCGGGCCGCAGCGACTCCCCCCAGCCGGCCGGGCCGGCGACCACCAGGTGGTGCTCGGGCAGCTCGGCGGCTGCCTCGGCGAAGGCCGCGACCAGCCGCAGGAGGTTCTTGCGCGGCTCCAGGGTCCCCACCGCCAGCAGGAACGGCCCGCGCACCCCCAGCTGGCCGAGCAGCCGCCGGGCCTTGCCCGGGTCCGGCGCGGGCGGCAACTCGGCACCGAGCGGAGTGACGGTGATCCGCTCCGCCTCCACCCCGTAGAACTCGGTGAGGTCGCGGGCGGTCGCGTCCGAGGGCACCAGCACCCGGACCGCCTCGGCGGCGACGATGTGGGCGGCGCGCTCGTGGAATCGGCGGCCGGAAGCCGGGTAGGCCTCGGGGAAGCGCCGGAAGGCGACGTCGTGGACGGTGGCGACCAGCGGCCGGCCACGCGCTGGAGGCACCGCCGCGCTGGTGGCGTGGACCAGGTCGAGCTGGCGCAGCAGCCAGCCGGGCAGCCGCGGCTGCCGCGCCTCCACCCAGGTCCGGGTCAGCACCCGGCCCGGCAGTGACAGCGTCACGGTGGTGCCGCCCTCGGCCTCGCCTTCGACGCCGGGATGCCGCTCGGCGGGCAGGCCGGCCCGAGTGATCTCGGCGGCCGGGTGGCGCGCGACGATCCAGCTGACCGCTCCCCCACCCTCGGCGGCTGCGGCGACGGCGGGCAAGTGGCGGACCAGCGCCTGCACGTAGCGGCCGACCCCGCCAGGCACCGGCCCGAAGAGCTGCTCGGCGACCACCCCGACGCGCGGGGGCCGGGGTGGTGGCGCTGGCAGTAGCGGCCAGGGCGGCAGCGTCGTCACGGTCGGCCGCCTCCGGCTCCAGCCGCCAGGCGGTAGGCGCCCAGGGTCGCGCGGGCGGTTGCCTCCCAGGTGAAGGTGGCTGCCCTGGCGCGGCGCGCGGCCCGGGCGGCCGTGCCGCCGTCGCCCTCGGCCAGCACCTTGGCGAGCGCGGCGGCGAGCCCGTCGGCGTCGCCCGGGTCAACTAGGTCGGCCTGGCCGCCGGTGACCTCCCGGATGGCGGGGATGTCGGCGGCCACCACCGGGGTGCCGCAGGCGAGCGCCTGCAACGGCGGGAAGCCGAACCCCTCATACCAGGACGGGAACACCAGCGCGACAGCGCCGGCCACGACCCGCACCAGGTCCTCGTCGGGGAGGTAGCCGGGCGTGATCACGCCGCGCAGGTCGAGCGCCTCCCCCCAGCCAGGCGGCCCGGCCAGCACTAGGGAGGGACGGTCAGCAGGCAGCGCGCGGTAGGCGGCCTGCAAGATTTGAAGATTTTTGCGCGGCTCCCGGCTGCCGACGAACAGCAGGTAGCGCGCTGGCAGGCCCCGCTCGGCCAGCCAGGGCCCGTCCGGCGGTTCGGCCTCAAACCATTCGGTCCCGACCCCGAGCGGCGTCACCACCAGCCGCTCCGCCGGGACCCGGTAGGTCTCCGCCACCTCGGCGGCGACCGCGGCGGTCGGGGTGCAGACGACCGCGCCGCGCACGATCCCCAGCGGGACCAGCTCGCGGTAGCGCGCCGAGGCCTCGCTGACCATCTCCGGGTAGCGGAGGTAGGAGAGGTCGTGCACGGTCACCACCAATCCCGCGCGTCGAGCCGGTGGTGCGACAAAATTCGTAGCGTGAAATACGTCCACCCTACCCGCGAACCACTCCACCGGCGGCCACGGCGTCCGCTCCCAAGCGGCCCTGAGCAGCCGCGCCGGCACCCGCCGCTGCGCGAAGCGGATGCGCGGACCTCGTGGTGCCTCCGCCGGCAGGTCGCGGGTCCCGCGCCAGGAGAACGGGACCAGGGCGACCTCCTCCAGATCCGATTCTTCCGGCCCCAGATCGGCCAGGGCCCGCACCAGGCAGGTCACGTAATGCCCGACCCCGGTGCGCGGACCGAGCAGGGGGGTGGCGTCGAGTCCGACCTTCATCGTGTCCTCGGCCTCGGGGTCGGGCTCACCGTTCTCGGGTTCACCGTGGGACGAACCAGCGTGCCAGCTCGCGGCGGCTGACGGTGGCACGGGCGGCGATGCGGCGGCGGCGGACCAGCATGCGGGGCAGCATGCGCAGGTAGGAGGCCATCACCCGCAGGCGCAGCAGGGTCGGGCGCAGGGGAGGGCGCCGGTGGGTATGGCGGGCCTGGGCGATCCCGCGCAGAAACAACGACGCGGTGGTCAGCGGGTAGCGCAGCACCTCCCGCAGGGCCAGGGCGGCGCGGGCGTTCTTGGTGAGCATCAGCAGGCGGTTGCGGTCGACGTGGAAGACGAACAGCGGCGACCACTCCTCCGACGAGGCCGAGTGGATATGCCGCACCACCGAGTCGGGCTGGTAGCGGATCGCCCAGCCGCGTGAGCGCAGCCGCCACGCCAGGTCGGTGTCCTCGTAGTAGAGGAAGAAGTCGTCGTCGAACAGGCCGGCGTCGGCAAGCGCCTCGGTGCGGAAGCAGACCGAGGCGCCGCAGAAGGTGAACACCTCCTCCGGCCGTTCGAACTGGCCTCGGTCCAGCTCCTGGTAGCCGCGGTCGGCGCCGTAGCCGTCGCCGAACACCATGCTGCCGGCGTTGTTGAGCACGTCGGCGAGCCTCACGCCTTGCGCTACCGTGAACTCTGCCTGGCCGGGCTCGGTGCCCGCCTTGACGGTCGCGCTCCCGCCTGCCCAGGTCAGCTCGACCGGTTTGGCGGTCTCGGCGGCGAGCCGCAAGGTGACGCGCAGCGGCGCGGCAGTGGTCGCGGCGCCGTTGCCGTCGGCATCGACCGGCACCAGCAGCTCGCCGGAGGGGCGGGTCCAGCGGAAGCGGCCTGGGCCCTCCCCCTCCGGCCCGTAGGCGAGCCGGTCCCACAGCACCTGGTCGGTGACGTCCTGCCCGTCGACCAGCACCTGGTAGACGCGCACGCCCAGCTCGCGGGTGTCGAGCGTGCCCGGCACGAAGCTGGGCGTGGCCAGCTCCAGCGGCAGGAAACGCGGTAGGAACACCAGCTTGGAGGTGGTGGCGCCGAGCTTGGCCTCGGGCGGCGCCGCCTCCAGCGGCTCGATCAGCCGCCGCAGCCAGTCGGGCTCCGGCCGGGCGTCGTTGTTGACCAGCGCCACGTAGGGCGTGCCGACCTCCCGCAGGGCGAGGTTGTTGCCGCCGGCAAAGCCGTCGTTGCGCTGGTTGGCGAACACCCTGACCCAGGGAAAGTCGCGCCGCAGCAGCTCCACCGAGCCGTCGCCGGAGGCGTTGTCGACCACCCAGACCCGCACCGATCCGGCGGGCAGGTCCTGGGCGGCGAGCGCCTCCAGGCAGGGTGGCAGCAGGTCGGCGCGCTTGTAGTTGACCGTTACCACGGTCACCAGCGGACGCGCCTCAGCGCCCGTGTCAGCGTCAGCGCCTGGGCCGGCCGGGTCGGCTCGGCCCTCGCCTGGCGCTGCCGCTGCTGGTGGGCTTGGCACGGGTTCCCTCCTCGAATCTGCCACGGTCGGCGGTCCAGGCCACGTCGATCAGGCCGCGGTCGTCGGACCCGATCGCACGGAAGGCCTCGCCGAAGCGGCGGGCATCGTACGCCACGCCGCGCACCGGGTCGCGGAGGGCGACCGCGAACGCGTAGATGCCCTGCAGCGGTGGAAGCTCCTTCACCGTGAACCGGATGGTCGAGGTCTGTCCCGCCTCGAAATGCTGCGGCTCAGTGTCCATCACCCACATGGGCACGTCCGCCGGCCCGGTGATCGCCAGCCGCATCGCGGCGTCCGCTGGCGGCTCCGCCCCGGCGGTCACGTCGATCTCAATCCCCATCGGCTCGCCCGCGCGGAACTCACCCTTCTGCGCGGCCGTCGCCGGGTCGTACAGGCGCGCCCCGGAGATCCGCAGCCGGCTCGCGGCCGTGCCGGCACCGCCGGCCTGGTCCGCGGCGGTGCCGAGCAGGCCGCGGAGCTTCTCAGCCGCCTCCAGCGGGTCGCCGTCATGCAGGATGCGGCCGTGGTCGAGCACCACCCCGCGAGTGCAGAGCTTCGGGATCAGGTCGAGCGCGTGGGTCACGAACAGGATCGTGCAGCCGCGCTGCTGGAACTCGGTGATCTTGGCGAGGCACTTCTGCTGGAACGCCTCGTCACCGACCGCGAGCACCTCGTCGACCAGCAGGATGTCCGGGCTCACGTGCACCGCGATGGCGAAGCCGAGCCGCACATACTGGCCGGAGGAGTAATGCTTGATCTGGTTGTCGATGAACTTCTCCAAGCCGGAGAAGGCGACGATGTCGTCGAAGGAGCGGTCGGTCTCGCGGCGGGACAACCCCAGGATCGAGGCGTTCAGGTAGATGTTGTCGCGCCCGGACAGCTCCCCGTTGAAACCGGCGCCAAGCTCCAGCAGCGAGGCGATCCGCCCCTTCACCGCGACCTTGCCGCAGGTCGGCTCCAGGATCCCGGCGAGCAGCTTGAGCAGCGTCGACTTCCCCGACCCGTTGGCGCCGATCAGCCCGACCGTCTGGCCGACGCCGATCTCCAAGTCGATGTCGCGCAACGCCCAGAAATCCTCATGGGTGACCCGCTTGGTCTGCAGCAGCCGCTCCTTCAGGCTGGTCGCGCGCTGGTGGTAGACGAGGAAGTGCTTGCCGACGCCGCGCGCGCTGATGACCGCCGGCCCCGGTCCTGGCACTGCGTCGCCCATCACAGCTCCTCGGCGAAGTCGGCTTCGAACCGGCGGAACACCCACAGCCCGACCGCGAGCACCACCAGGGCGGTGATCCCGGCAATACCAAGCCATTTGAGGTAGAAGCCGTAGCCGTCGGCGGCAAGAACCTGGTACGGCTGGTGGTTGTCGGTCCTGAGCACGGTGGGCTCCCGGTAGATCGCCCGCTGCATCGCGGTCACCACCGCGCTCATTGGGTTGCCCATGTACACGTACCAGAGCAGGTTGTGGAACCGCCCGAGCAGCTCCGCCCGGGCCAGCGTCACCGGATAGACGATCGGGGTGAACCAGAACCAGGCGATCAGCGCGATCTCCAGCAGGTGCTCGACGTCCCGGTAGCGGACGTTCAGTGACGAGGCGAGCAGCGCCATCCCGACGGTGAACACCAGCACGACCACGAGCGCTGGCAGCACCAGGACGATCTGCGGGCCGAAGGCAGGCCGGTAGAGAGCAAGCAGGGTCAGGAGGAGCACGCCCGTCTGCAGCAGGAAGTGCACCCCGGCGAAGCCGACTGACGACAGCGGCAGCACCACCCGTGGGAAGCGCACCTTGCGGACCAGGTTGGCATTGCCGATGATCGAACCCGTGCCGCTCAGCGTGGAGAGGTTGAAGAAGTTCCACACGAGCAACCCGGACATGAACAGCACCCAGAAGTCAGGGATGCCGTTCTTCAGGAACTTGGTGAACACCACCCCGAACACGGCCAGGTACAGCAGTGGGTTCGCCAGCGACCAGAGGAAGCCAAGCGCTGAGTTCTTGTACTTGACCTTGAGGTCCTTGCGGACCAGGTTGCTCAGCAGCTCCAGGCGAACACGCGACTGCGCGATGGCCCGGATCTCGGCCGCGCCTTGCGCCGCGCTCTGCATGACGATCTCTCTTCCAGTGCGAGTCTTGGGACATTCCAAAGCCAGGGACAAATCGAGCGTATACCGGGGCGAGGCCCGAGTTGGGGCAGTATACCCAGCCGTTCGCTGAGAGTTAGCTTAGGCCGAGGCGGTCCTCCAGTTCGGCCCAGCGGGCGGCGAAGGCGTCCTCGGAGAACTCCTGGGCGCGGGTGGCGGCTGCGGCGGCGAGGCGTTCGCGCAGGGCGCGGTCGGCGGCGAGGACCCTGGTGTAGGTCTCGAGTTCTTCGAGGGTGGACCAGCGGTAGCCGTCGACGCCGTGGCGGACGATCTCGCGCTGGCCGGCTTTGTCGATGACGACGGGGACGCAGCCGGCGCCCATGGCTTCGGCGGTGGTGATGCCGAAGTGCTCGAAGACCCAGGGTTGAGTCCGTTCGTCCTCGCCGAGGCCGGTCGCGGTCCAGAAGATCGAGCTGGTGGCGAACAGCTCGTCGACCAGGGCGCGGGGCGCGTTGGCGTGGATGTGGACGGGGAGGCCTTCGGCGGCCCGGCGGACCTTTTCGAGGTAGGGCCGCTGCCCCGGCTGACAGCCGCCGGCGAGGTGCAGTTCCCAGCCGTCGAGGGTGCCTTTGCGAACCATCTGCCCGAAGGCCTGGACCTGTTCGAGCTGTTTCTTGGCGTGGCCCATGCCGGGCGGGAAGAAGCGGCCGACGGTAAGGATCTTGCGCTCCTTGACGCCCGCGTGGGCTCCAGTGTGGGCCCCGGCGCCATGCCCTGGGATCCGGATGGGTGGGAACAGCACGTCGGAGTCGATCTTCCAGTACCGGCGGATCCAGCTCCTGGTGTACTCGGAGTTGGCGAGGACGCGCTGGTAGTGGTCGAGGAAGGAGCGGTCGTCCGGGTTGCGCAGCAGCCAGGGGAAGCGCTCCCCCAGCAGACGGCGGAGGTCGCGGTGGGCGCCAGCCATATGGAGGCGGCTCACGGCCACGCCGAGGGTGCGGTCGTCGCCGTCGCCGGGGACGAAGGTGCCGCTCTCGAAGGTCACCTCGTGCTCGCCTGGGTTGGCCGGCAGCGCCACCTCGTGGTGCTCGAAGCGCGCCGGGGCGGCGCTGAGCTGGGCGAGCTGGAGGCCGTGCTCGTCGCGCATGACCAGCTCGGTGGGCTCCGGCGCGCCCGGACGGCCGAGGTCGAACACCACCCGGCGGCCCTCTCCGGCTGGCAGCCGCAGGACGGCGTGCCCGCTGGTCCAGACCCAGCTCCGCCGCCGGCCGCCCTCTGGGGGGAACCAGCCGGTGCCCCAGCCGACCAGGTCGGGTTTGCCGCGGCGGACCTGCGGGCCGAGCAGCTTGGCGAGGCGGCGCTGTAGGGGCGAGAGGTCATGGTCGAAGGGTGTGGGGAAGTAGCACAGGTACAGGTTGTGCTTGGCCCGCGGCTTGACGCGGCTCATGTAGGAGGCGTTGACGAACAGATCGTAGGGGGGCGTCAGGGTGGCGAGCTGCTCTTCCCCCTTGTCCGGCACGATCCGCAGATTGACCTTCTTGAGATTCAGGCCCAGATGGTCGCCGAGAATCTCCTTGCCGACGTCCTCATGGGCGATCAAGTCCACGTCGTGGCCCTCTTCGGCCAAGACCTGGGCGAGCATGCAGGAGTGCCGCTCTCCTCCGCCCATCGACGGCAGGAACCGGTTGTAAATTGCCACCTTCAAGGACTCAGCCACCTCACCGCGGCTCTGGTCGCCGCGGCGGCGGACCTGCCGGTCAGCCTCTGGCGACGACGTAGATTTCGTTGCCTTCGTACAACCCCCACACCAGGTTGTCGTGCGCCCGGTGCAGCTCACGCAGCGCTTCGGTTGCCTCCTGCAGGCGATCACCGAGGACCTTGACCAGGTGGGCCATCTCGTAGCCCCAGGCGGTCTGTTGCGGGTCGGGTCTCCGGCCCCAGCGATTGCGGCGCGCGAGCGACTCCGGAAGCTTACCTACAGCATTATCAACAAGATCGCCAATTCCCGGATGAACAACTGGAGATGCGGTGAGGAACGGCGGTGGCGGGCCCGGATGGTTCAGCGGGTTGGTGCCGGCGCTCTCCACCTCCAGGCCGGCCTGGCGGCAGAAGAACTCCAGCAACGGCAGGTCGTAGAAGCGGACGTGGGTGGGGTCGCGCCAGAAGTCGTGGCTCAGCACCGCGTAGCAGGCCGGGTTCGGGGTGACCGCCACGAACCGGCCGCCGGGAGCAAGCACCCGGCGGACACCGGCAAGCAGGTGGGTGACCTCGTCTGGGGTGAGGTGTTCCAGGAAATGCGCGCAGAACACGCCCTTGTAGGGCCCTGGGGCGGGTTCGCGATGGAGGTAGGCGGCCGCGTCGGAGAGGACGATCTGGTGGCCGACGCGGGATCCTGCCTCCGCCATGCCCTCGTCCGAGTCGACCCCGACCGCCTCGATCCCGGCGGCCTTCAGCAGGCCGAGGAACTCACCCCGGCCGCAGCCAAGCTCCAGCACCGGGTCCAACCCGGCGAACATCGGCAGGTAGTGCTTGAGGACCTGGCGCGTGTGCTCCGAATCGAAGCCCATGTGCGCGTAGTACTCACTCTCCAACCGGGTCACAGGCCGTCGACCTCCCTCGGCAGACGGAGGAGAACCGCCCCCCCAAATGCGCGACCCCCGTTGCCGCGCATCGAACGGCACACTCTACGATCCTTTGCGGGGACGGTTCCAGCGGGCGAGCGCCAGCGACACCGCGCCGCGCGCCGCGAGGGTGGCGGCGACCAGCGGCGCCAGCAGGATCCGCGGGTCGCGGGCATAGCGACGGCAGTAGAAGCGCAAGGCGCTGCGGTGGTGGTTGAAGACCTTGCGGTAGGGGGCGCTGCGGGTCGAGCCACCGACGACGTGCTGCACGGCGGCACGCGGCTCGAACACCACCCGCCAGCCGACCCGGGCGAGCCGCAGGCACAGGTCCATGTCCTCGAAGTACATGAAGTACGACTGGTCGAAGCCGCCGGCCGCCTCGAACGCTGAGCGGCGCACCAGCATGCACGCACCCGACACCCAGTCGACCTCGACCGGCCGGGTCCGGTCCAGCTCGGTGAGGTGGTAGCGCCGGGTGGCGGGGTTGTCCGGCCAAAACGGCGCCAGCAGGGCATGCAGGGTGCCCATCAGCAGCGACGGGAAGCGGCGGCCGGTCGGGTAGTCGGTCCCGTCGGGGTTGCGCAGGCGGGGCCCGACGCAGCCGACCTGCGGGTCGGCCTCACCGCAGGCGACCAGCCGCGCCAGCGACCCGGCCTCCAGGCGCGTATCGGGATTGGCGACCAGGATCCAGGGCGCACCGGTGCTGGCGGCACCCAGGTTGACCGCGCGCGAATAGCCCAGGTTGGCGTGGTTCTCCAGCACCTTGACGTCAAGCTGGCGGGCCAGGCTCACCGACTCGTCGGTGGAGGCGTTGTCGACCACCACGATCTCGAGCTCGTGCCCACCGGCCGCCAGCGGCAGCGACGCCAGGCAGCCGGGCAGGTCCGCTGCGCTCTCAAAGGTCACCAGCACCACCGCGACCGCGCTCGGTGTCGCGCTCGGCGTGGCCCCCTCGGTTGGGTCTCGATCAAACATGCGGAACATGCTAACCCGACGCCGTCACGACCCGGACACGGGCAGGTCCCAGAGCACACCGCGAGTCTCGGCCAGGAAGGCGTGGAGGGCCTCCTGCCAGGAGCGCAGGGGTGGCACGCCGACCAGGTGGGCGAGGCGGTTGTCCAGGACCGACCAGGCGGGCCGGGGGGCGGGGCGGGGGAAGCTGGCGGTGGTGGTGGGGCGGACCCGGTCGGGGTCCTGGCCGGTCGCGGCGAGGATTTCCCGGGCGAACTGGTACCAGGAGCAGTGGCCGCCGCCGGTGAGATGGTAGGTGCCGTGCTGGCCGCTGCGGACCAGTGCCCGCAGGCCAGTGGCCAGGTCCACTGACCAGGTGGGGCTGCCGACCTGGTCGTCGACGACCTGGAGGGTGTCGCGGTCGGCGGCGAGCCGCAGGATCGTCTTGACGAAGTTGCGGCCGGCCCTGCCGTAGACCCAGGCGGTTCGGATCAGGTAGTGACGGCTCCAGACGTCGCGGAGGGCCTGCTCACCGGCGAGCTTGGAGCGGCCGTAGACGCTCTGTGGGGCTGGGGTGTCGTATTCGCCGTAGCCGTCGGGCCGGACGGCGGCACCCTGCTGCCCGTCGAAGACATAGTCGGTGGAGAGGTGGAGCAGCTCGGCGTCGATCTCGCGGCAGGCCAGCGCCAGGTGCCGGGGGCCGAGGCAGTTGTCGCGGAAGGCCCGGTCCTGGTCGCTCTCGCAGCCGTCGACGTCGGTCATGGCCGCAGCGTTGAGGATCAGGTCGGGCTCCAGCTTGGCGACGGCGGCGGCGACCGCCGCCCAGTCGCCGATGTCCAGCTCAGCGTGGCCGAGCGCCACGACGTCCCCGGCGTCGGCGTCGGCGAAGGCGGTGGCCAGGTCGCTGCCGACCTGGCCGCTGGCACCGGTCACCAGCACCCGCATGGCGGCCTACTCCCCCGCCTGCGGGTAGCTCTGCGGTTGGCCGCGGCCGACCTGGAGGGTGCGGGTCGCCCCGGCTGGTTTCAGCGGCCGCCACCAGGACTCGTGCTCGCGGTACCAGCTGATGGTCGCGGCCAGGCCGGCGTCGAAGCCGCGCGCGGGCGCCCAGCCCAGCTCCCGGACCTTGGTCGCGTCCACCGAGTAGCGCCAGTCATGCCCTGGCCGGTCGCTGACGTACTCGATCATCTCCTCGCCAGCGCCGAAGGCGGCCAGGAGATGGCGGGTCAGCTCGAGGTTGCTGATCTCGTTGCCGGCGCCGATGTTGTAGATCTGCCCGCTGCTGCCACGACGCAGCACCAGGTCGATGGCGCTGCAGTGGTCAAGCACGTAGAGCCAGTCGCGGATGTTGCCGCCGCTCCCATACAGCGGCACCTTGTGCCCGTCAATCAGGTTGGTCACAAACAGCGGGATGACCTTCTCGGGGAACTGATAGGGCCCGTAGTTGTTGGTGCAGCGGGTCACCACCACGTCCAGCTTATGGGTGGTGGCATACGACAGCGCCACCAGCGCGCCGCCTGCCTTGCCCGCCGAGTACGGCGACGACGGCTCCAGCCGGTCATGCTCGCGGAACGACCCGTCAACGATGGGGCCGTACTCCTCGTCGGTGCCGACCTGCAGGAAGCGGCCCACGCCAGCATGCCGTGCCGCCTCGGCCAGCGCCGCGACCCCGAGCGTGTTGGCCCGCACCGCCTCCAGCGGCGCCACGATCGAGCGGTCCACGTGCGTCTCGGCGGCGAAGTTCACCACCACGTCGTGGCCGGGCAGGACCTCGGCGAGCAGGCCCGCATCACAGATGTCGCCCTGCAGGAACCGGTAGTGGGGTTCTGCCTCCAGGTCGGTGACGCTGGCGCGGGTACCGGCATAGGTCAGCTTGTCGAAGTTGGTGACTTCGGCGTCCGGGTCGGTGGCCAGCAGGTGCCGCACGTAGTTGGAGCCGATGAAGCCGGCACCACCGGTCACGAAGAACCGCATTCTCTCTCCTCGGTCGGCAGGGCCATAGCAGACGGCGATGGTAGACGGCGAGAGCCTAGCAGGCTCCCACCACTGCCACCGCTACTGGCTACCCGCCTGCTACGAACTCGACGGGGCGACCACCTGGAAGGTCGAGCCCACCGTCAGGACCAGGGTGCTCGACTGGCTCTGGGACTGCACCAGCTTGACCTGGCTGCCGAGGATGGCGCCGAGCAGCTGTGCCTGCTGCGCCAGCCGCGCCGGGTAGGCGAGCGTCGACTGCGCGCCGGTCTGAGCGGGCGCGTTGCCGGTCCCGACCACATGGAGGCCGTAGGCCTGCAGGCCCTGGGCGGCACGGGCTGCCAGACCCGGCACCCCGCTGCCGTTCAGCACCTGCACCCGCAGGCTCTGCAGGCTCACGCCCTGGCCGTTGGGGAGCCCCACGGGCGGCAGCGCCGCCGCGTCCTCCCTGATCGCCTTCATCAGCAGCGGCGCCTCCGGCGACGTCAGCACGTAGTCCACGCAGCCCGAGCAGGCCGCGCCCGGGTCGTTGCTCGGATACAGCCGCATGTCCACCGAGTTCGAGTCCAGCGAGTGGAGCCGCCGGGCCAAGCCGATCGCCTCGTTGGTCGTCAGGGTGTCGTCGGTCTTGACGTGGTCCGAGACGATGTTGGCGATCTTGAGCATCTTCGGCAGGTTGATCAGGTTGCCGCCGGTGGTGAGCTTGGCCATCACCGCGCGCAGGAACTGCTGCTGCCGGCCGATCCTGCCGAAGTCCGAATCGATGTGGCGCGCTCGCACGAACGCCAGGGCATGGACGCCGTTCATGTTCTGGCAGCCGGGCGGCATGTGGAGGTTGGCGAAGTTGTCGTTCAGCGTGTGACCGGTGTTGTTGCACAGCTGCACCCCACCGAGCGCGTCCACCACCTTCAGGAACCCGGCGAAATCCAGTTCCGCGAAGTGGTTGACCGGCACGTTGAGGTTCTGCTCGACCGTCTTCACCAGCAGTGTCAGTCCGCTGGCCTGACACCGGGATCGTCTCCACCCGGTTCAGGTCCGTCTGCGACAGCCCCGCTCGCGAGTCAGACCCGACCAGCAGAATATTGGTCGGCCCGCCGCCCACCGCCACCAGGTTGTTCACCTTGCGGTGACTCTTGCCCAGCAGCGTGGTGGCGGTGTGGAAGCCATACCCCACCAGCCCGCCCACCGCCGCCAGCGCCACCACCAACACGACCACGCCCACCTTGAGCAACCCCCGGCGGCGCCACCGCACCCGCTCATCCGGCGGACGCCACCCCGGCGGTCCACCAGGTCCGCCCGGATCGCCGGTCCCTGGCCCGCCAGGTCCGCCCGGGCTCTCCACTGGAGCCGTGCCAGTTCGGGCGGCACGGCCGAGTTCCTCAAGGTTCTTCCAGCGGTCAGACCCAGCCGACCTGGACTCTCTTGTCACCATTTCTCGAGCCTAGCATTCACGATTAGCTTGGATGCCCGGGGAGGGACGACCGATAACCAGCCGCAACCGAGCCGTTAGAATTAGACACCATGGCGGATAAGGCGAAGATGAAATGATGATGAGCCTCGGCGGGCTGCTTGAACGCCAGGTTGAGCGATATCAGGACAAACCATTCCTGACCTGGTATGACGACGACCGTGGCGAGCGGGTGGAGCTGTCGTACAAGACGTTCGCGAACTGGCTTGCGAAGACGGCCAACCTGCTGGCCGAGGAGCTGGGGGTGAAGCCGGGCGAGCAGGTCGCGCTGCTGTTGCCTACCCACTGGCAGACAGTGGTGGTGCGCGGGGCCTGCTGGCTGGCGGGGGTGCGGGCGCTGCCGGTCCCCGAACACGGCGAGTTTCCGGTGGAGGTCGCGGCGGTGTTCGCTCGGGAGGAGCGGCTCGGCGAGGTGGTCTCGGCGGTGCCAGCAGTGCCGGTGGTGGCGCTGACTGCCGACTGGCTCGGGCGGCCTTCCGGCGACTTGGCCGGGGTGCTGAACTTCGCGCGGGTGGTCGCGGCGATGAGCGACGCTTTCGAGGGCGAGGTCGAACCGGAGGCTGAGGCCGAGATCGAAGGGTTGTCCGCCACGGCGGCCGGCATGATCGAGCGGGTTGCGCTGACCGACCGCGACCGGCTGCACACCAGCTTGCCCGTCCAGTCGTCTCACGGGCTGGTCACGGCGGTGGTGGCGCCGTTGAGGGCTGGGGCGGGCGTGGTGCTGGAGGCGGCCCTGCCAGCGGCGCTTGGCGGGTTCTGGCGCCGCCTCGCCGCTGAGCGGGTAACAGTGGCGTTCCTGGAGCCGGCGTCGGTGCTGCGGCTGCTGGAGGCGCCTGGCCCGTCGGGGGATCTGGATCTGTCGCGGCTGCGGGTCGCCGTGTGCCTGGGCGACACCGCAGGCGCGGCGATTTCAGGTGCAGAGGATCTTGCGGGGCGCTTCGAGCGTGTATTTGGTGTGCCGCTGCTCACCGATATCTCACCCACAGGCCCATAGGTTCGGTGGTCGCGGCAGATTCCCAGCTCAAGGGCAACGTCCCAGGTACCGAGA
>WNFX01006905.1_pt1 | contig 21792 bp, 14 predicted proteins | sample 5400111 | NCBI WGS metagenome assembly WNFX01 (sample SAMN13153363, study PRJNA577476) | soil metagenome | isolation source: 40 cm soil or saprolite under grassland replicate 1 | place: USA:California | collected 2016-06-15 | reverse complement strand
CGCTCCAGGCGCTCGAGTTCCTCCACGGTCCGTGCGAGCTCGTCGAGTCGCTTGCGCTGCGAGCGGCTGAGGCGCTCCAGCGCCCGCAGCGATTCGATGAGCGCGGAGTCGAGTCCGCGCTGCGCGGCCAACTCGGGCCAGAGCGCTCTCAGAAGCATCAACCGTAAACGACGAACCGGCGAGGATCGTTGCCCGCTGTTCTCGAGACTCTTACCGGGGGCGGCTTCCGCCCACTCCGCCGCGCGCGCGAGCGGGCCGCGCACCTCGAGGAAGAATCGCTCGTAGTCTGGAATCCCCTCCACTCGCTCCCGGATGAAATCGCCCGTTCGGTCGATTGTGTGCTGCTGCCGGAGATCGTCGCGGGCGCGCTCGCCCACCTTGCGGGCTTCATCAGGCCGGTCATAGACACGTCTCATGAGCTGGGCGGCATGGTCGAGATCTGGATCCGCCCATTCCAGTCCTGGTGGATATGGGTCGCAGCCTTCCGAAGTGTGTGTCATCCCGTGTCGTACGAGGAAGCTGTTCCGCTCGTTCATGAAGGTCAGGTTTCCGGAGTATTCGGTGGCGATGACCGGCTTCCCGACAGCCATCGCCTCCGCCATCGTCAATCCGAGGCCTTCGCTGCGATGGAGCGAGACGTAGCAATCGCACGCTGCAAACACGGCATCCCTTTCCGCCGGAAAGATGTAGCCATCTACGACTCGTATGTCCGGTCGCCCCGATGCCGCTCTTTGCAAGCGCTTCAGCGCATCTTGGCGGCGAGCCCCGTTGATGCTTCTAATCAGGAGCGTGGGGCCTTCGCCCGGCGAAAAGGCGCGCTTGAACGCATCGACAAGGCCGACGGGATTCTTGCGTTCCGTGACGCTCAGGTGATCGAAGCTGAAGAAGTAGAGAAACCCAGGCGGAAGGCCGAGTTCCTCGCGACCGAGCTGAGCCGTCGGCGGAGCCTCGAGCGGGATGGGAACGATGCACACAGGCTTCTCAGTCTCCGCCGAGAGGGACTTCCGCGTGAACTCGCTCGCCACCCAGATCTCGTCCACCAGATCGAAGGCGAAGTGCAGCTCTTCCGGAAACCGCGCCAGCTCCCAGAACCACACGCCGATGTTGTAGCGTCCCGCAAACCGACCCATGCCCAGGTCTCTTCGCAGCCCTGGTAGGTGCGGCGGGTTAACGCAGATGATGTTCGTGTCGTAGAGCGTGTCACCTTGACGCCGTTCTTCGAAGCGGTGCTCCTGCCGGCTCTCGAGAACCCTGTACGTGAGAGTCGTCGTCGGAACTCCCGCACGTTCGCTTGCAAGAACAAGCTTCCGGGCGATCTCGCCCAGCCCGAGCTCGGCCTCGAGGTAGCCAATGATGTTCACGCCTGCTTGTGTGGTCATATTCCGCAACCGCTCGCGCCAGGTTAACTACCCTTGCGTTCCGGCTCATGGCGTGCCACCGCGCCGGCCGCAAGTGTTGCGAATGACCGCGCCAACGGCTGCGCCCTGGCCTCTGTCGTATGGTTCGACCTGACCTCGTCGCGAGCGGCCGCGCCGATCGCGTCGCGAAGCATCGCCGACTCGATCAAGCGCCCAAGGCTGTCTTGCCACTCGTCTGGTCCGTCGGCGAGGAAGCCGTTCTCTCCGTGCTCGATCACGCGCACGAAGTCGGGACGTTTGCTCGCGATCGTCGGGACCCCGAGCAGTCCCGCTTCGAGGAATTTCACGCAACTCTTGCACTCGGTGAACGGGTTGTCGCGCTCGAGGGGAGCGAGATTGACGTCGACACGACAAAGGAGCTCAGGCAGCTGCTGCCAGGGCCGGAGGGGTATCCGTTCCAGTCTCGAAGCGAAGGGCGCGAACCTCCCGTCGAGCTCGAGCTTTCCAACGGCGAGAAACCGAGTCTGCGGATAGGTCTGGAGTGCCCAGATCACCGCGTCCGCCGCCTCGAGGAAGTCTCGATCATGTGTACGCGTGCCGCTGAGGTACGCGATGTTCAAGTCGCGACGCTCGAGGCGAGGAGACTCCAGCGCCCGGTCGGCAAGCCGGACCATCTCCGCACTCACAGCGTTGTACGCAACGGAGACAGGCTCGACTCGCCGGCGTGCGTACTCCGCCAGCGGCTCGGTCGCTACAAGTGCGCAGCCACAGGCCTCCAGTGTCCTGCGATAACGGTCAAGTCGCTCGATCTCGAGCCTGCGCTCAGCTTCAGGCCATCCGTCAAGAAATGCCAAGTGGCCGCTCAGGTCGGGTTCGAAGATCAGATCGTCCGTGTCGAAAAGGACGGGCTTGTCACTTGTCCGCGCACGCTCGAAGAAAGCGGCGAGCTCGTCTCTCCACTCCACGCGGTTGAGCACGAAGCTCTCGTAATAGTCGACGGCCGCCGCGAGATCGATCCGCCCCGACTGGACGATGTCGGACGACACTCCCAACAAGGCCAGCTGCTCGGCTTGGTGCTCGCATCGGTAACGCGCCCACGCACCCGCGTTGTCGAAGACGAAGAGGACGTTCTTTTGCTCAAACGGGTCGAACCGTGACGGACGTTGCTGCCGCGACCGTAAGCGATCCAAAGCGATCCGGTACCCTCGACCGATGCCCGAGGACAAGCGCATCGTCCTCGTCACCAATGAGGTGCTGGGCCTGGTGCGCACGAGCGGCGCAGCCACAGCGAACACGTTTTTGTCCTTCGCGCTGGCAGGGTTGGGCCACGAGGTCGAGGTCTTGTTCACCGATCTTTCGGTCTCAGCGGAGCTCGATCAGGCATGGACGAGAGAGTACGCGGCGCGAGGGATCCGAGTCCGGCGGCTCAAGGCGCCGGCGGAGCGGCTCTCGCCAGGGGCACTGGCCGTGCCGTACGCGGTACAGGAAGCGCTGCAGAAGGACAAGCCGCAGATCGTCATTACCGGTGACTGGGCGGGGCCTGCTTACGCTGCGCTCCGGTCGCGCGAGCTCGCACTGGACTTCACCGACATGTTGTTCTTCGTGTACTGCCACGGTACGAGCGGTTGGGTCTATGACGCTCATCGTAGGGTGCGCCGCTCGCTCAGAACGTTCGAGCACGAGGCGCTCGAACGGACGAGCATCGAGCTGGCAGACGCGGTGGTCAGCCCGAGCGCTTACATGATCGACTGGATGCGAGCTCGCGGGTGGAAACTGCCGCGTTGCCTGGTCGTCCCCTACTTCACACATTCGGCGGTAACTGACAACCGCGGCCCAAAGACCATTCCCAACGACCGCATCAGACGCCTCGCGTATTTCGGCCGGTTGGAGGATCGCAAGGGCATCGAGGTCTACCTCGAGGCTCTCAACGGTGTCCGAGCTGATCTCTTGACGGGAATCGAGCTCCTGTTTGTCGGCAGAGATACGGCACCTTGGCCGCCCGAGCGTGTGCGCACGGTCTTGTCGGAGGCGGTAAGAGAACGCGTCACAGCACTTGAGTTCCAAACCAATCTTGATCAACCGGACGCGATCGCCCTGCTGACGCGGCCGGGCACGCTTGCGGTCATGCCCTCCCTGGTCGACAACTCACCCAACGTCGTCTATGAGTGCCTCGAGTACGGCATTCCGTTCCTCGCGAGCGACGCAGGCGGCGGCCCGGAGCTCGTCGTCCCCGAGGATCGGGCCCGGACGTTCGTCGAGCCCACGGCCGGAGCGATTCGGGAAGGCCTCTTGCGGCTGCTCGCTGCCGCCGAATTGACTCCGGCCCGGCCCAGCTTCGCTCCGGAAGATCTTTTCGCCGGCTGGCAAGAGCTCCTCGCGACACCGCAACCCTTGCAGCAACAACCGAACGTCAGCAGCGATGTGACGAACGAGGATTTCGTCCTCCTGCACGAGGATGGAGACGAGCTCGATTCGGATTGTCTCGAGACCCTTCTGGGCGCGCAGGCTGCTTCGGGCGCCGATGTGGTCACATGCGGCGTACGCGGACAACTGGGCAAGCGCGAGGTGATTCGGCTCTTCCTCGGCGAGCCGAGAGAGCTCGGCGTCATCGCGAATTACTACGGCTTGGTGGGCCTCTATCGACGCTCGGTGCTCGACGAGGCAGGGCACATCGATACCGGCGGCGACGACGACTGGCTCCGCCTCGCGTCGCTCTCGCTCGCCGGCGCGCGGATCGTCTCCGTACCGAGACCGCTTGCGCGAACCGAGAGATCACCGGGAAGCGCTGCCACGGACCCGGTCGAATCGAGCGCCGCGCTCACCGTCGCGAAGACCTTCGAACAGGCGTCTCCGCAGGAGCTGCGGACACTGCCTCGGCTCGTCGCCGGCCTCGCCGCAGCCGAGGAGGGAACAAGAATCCGCGCGTCCGTCGTCGAGCGCGCGCGCTGGATCCAGGAGCACGAGGGGACCGCCGGTCTAGCGCGGCGCGTCCGAGAAGCGGTACCGCGTGCCCTAGGCGGAACCCGTCTTCGCACTCGCGGGCTCTCGGCGGCGGCGTTCCTCCGGCGGTTGTACCGCTCCGGCGCGGAGCGACAGCCACCGGTCCTTCGCCGGCCCGGGTCTGAAGACGGCGGCCCCGATCACGACAACGGTCGCCACGAGGGCAATGCCGAGCTTGCGCGCGTCCCCGGCAGGCCAGGCACTCTCACCGAGCGGGTAATACGCGAACGGGATGAGCCAGAGCGGCGAAAGCCGCGGTCGCGCCAGGGCGAGCGGGACGAGCAAGAGCAGGAAGTAGTGCACCCAGACGATCGGTGACGCCGCCAGCGCGGCCGCGAGCGCAAGTGCGAACGACGTTGCGTCCCGCGAGTGGGCGGTTTTGCGGTGATCGCGCGCCACCCAGGCTGCTGCGAAGAGGAGTGCCGACGCGATCAGGAGAGAGATGACCAGGGACACGACTTCCGGGAGATGGCAACGAACGCCGACTGCGATCAGCGAATAGGACGAAGTCGCTTCTTCGCGGGACAGGTGACGGAGCAGTCCCGGATACGCGCCGATCCCCGCGAAGCCGATGGCCGCCCACGAGACGAGTGCAAGCGCAAGGGCGCAGGCGAGCGCCGCAGCCGCGCTCAGAAACCGCCGCGTCAGCGCCAACCAAACGACCAGCGGCCAGAGAAAGAGCTTCAACGCGACTGCTGCTCCCACTGCGAGGGCGGGCCCGGCGATGCGGTCACGCCATCGCCACGCAACCGCAACTGCCAGCAAGAGCAGTGGCGCCACCGTGCCGAGATCGACCGCGCTTCGCGTGAACGGATACGCCGCGGCGAGGGCGTAGCAGCGCCAGTCCCGGAGCCCCAGCAACCAGAGCGCGATTGCGATCGCGGCGAGAGAGAGAAGCGTCCAGAGAAGGGTCGCCACCGCCGGGCTCAGCGGCTGAAAGGGCGCAGCGAGAAATGCCAGCACCGGCGGGTACGCGAACGTCTCGTCTCCACGGAACGCGTACGGCGAAGCCCCGTGGACGACCTTTCCCGCAGCGCGCAGGAAGATCGCAAGATCGTGAGGAGCGACCCGAGCGTCGAAGAATCCCTCGACGCTCGACACGTAGTGCTCCACGGCCCACACCGCAGCGACGGCGGCCGCTGCGAACCCGGCATAAGGCGCCGAACTCCGAAGCCATACGCGCCACGTCTCTACAAGGGCTGAGCTCGGTGCCCCGCGAGGGGCAAAGAGCGCGCCGGCAGCAAGCAACCCAGCAGTCCCGCAAACGCAGGCACCGAGAACGCGAGCGCGCGGCGCGGTAGACGAACGACCAGCGCGCCAAGACCGAGCGCCAACCACAGAACCGGAGGGAAGAACCAGCGTGAGGCCTGGTTGAAGCGATGGGCCAGGCTCGGGCTTCCGCGCCGGTCCGGGAGATTGCGCGCCAACTCGTCCATCCGAGTGTGCAGTGCCTGGTAGCGCGCAGCGTCGCCCGGGTGGATGAACACGAGATGGTGCTCCGTCGGCGAGGTCCACACAGTGAAGATGCTGTTGTCCGGAGTCGTGACGCCGCCCTCGTGCGCCGCGGGAATCGGCTCCCCCTCCGATGGCGTCGGCAGCCCCGCCACGACGGCCGTCGCGCTGCCGTTACTGGCCACGCCGGCACCGGTAGCCGCGGAGGACGGAGTGCGGTAGAGACCTTCGCGCAGCATTCCAGAGACGCTTCCGAGCACGCCGCGCGCGTAACGGCCGGGTTCGGCCCGCACCGCTTCGACGCCAACGTCGCGCAGCCACCCGTAGTTGCTGTGCCAACCTTTCAGCCGGTCCGAGAGCGCGAGGAGGTCGACCTGCATGCGCGGGCTGGACTCGTTGAAGAACCTGTCCAGCGTAATCCCGTAGGACCTGTACGGCTCCTTGGTCAACAGATCACGCTGGACCGCACGTGCAAGCTCGCGGGACGCGGGCCCGTTCGACGGCCTCACGATCTTGTCGGTGACGAATGTCCGGAAGAACGGAACGGTGGCATTGCCGCCCCGTGCGATCGTGTAATTGTCGTATCGAATCCCGTTGTGGATCGCCCAGCCGCCGATCAGCACAACCGCGGAGACGACGAAAGTCGCGGCGGAGAGCAGGCGGGTGCGCCAGGGCACTCGCAGGAGAAGCGGCAGCGCGACGAGGACGAGCAGCACCTGGTTGCCCGGACGGACCAGCGTCAGAACACCGACGCCGGCACCGAGCAAGACGAACCCTGTGGGGCTCGGCGCGCGAAGCACACGGATGGCGAGGAACGACCACCACGCAAACGCGGCCGCGAAGACCGCGTCCGAGGAAAGCTCGTGAAACAAGATGCCGTAGCCCGGGTAGAGCAGGAGCACGAGCGTCGTCAGGAGTGCCGCCCGGCTACCGAGTGTTCGTGCGGCCAGGAACCACGCGACCACCGAACCGGCGTAGAGCAATGACATGACGGGTTCCGCGAGCGCGCCGCCGAGAAATCGGAGCAGCGCTCCGACGATGAGCGTGGCGATCGGCGTGCGCCCGAGCACGTAACCGAGATCGATCGGATGCGACTGGAAGAGCTGCACGTAGGCGCCCAGATACGTTCCGAGATCACGGCCGGCCGCGAGCGGGATCACGAGCGCCTGCAGCCACCAGACACCCAGCGCGACGACGAAGACCGTGAGCACGCCGCGGCGGGCGAGCCGCGAAGAGACCTCGCCGAGGGAGCGCACGGCGATCCAGACTAGCTAGGGCCCAGGCGGGACGCAGGCATACTCTCGACCGTGCCGCCGGCCGCTCCACAGATCTCGGTGGTGATTCCCTGCCTGGACGAAGAGGAGGCCGTCGGCTCGGTCGTGGATCAGGCTTGGGAAGGAATCGGACGGTCCGGTCGCAGCGGTGAGGTGATCGTCGTCGACAACGGCTCGAGCGACGACTCGGCCAGGATCGCGGCCGACCACGGCGCGACCGTGATCTTCGAGCCGACCCGAGGCTATGGCCAGGCATATCTCACCGGGATCGCCCATGCTCGCGGCGACTACCTCGTGATGGCGGATGCGGACGGCACGTATCCGTTGTACGAGCTTGGCTCGTTCGTCGACGCGCTCGAGTCGCGCGCCGACCTCGTGCTCGGCTCGAGGTTCGCAGGACGCATCCACGAAGGCGCGATGCCGTGGTCGAACCGCTGGATCGGCAACCCGATTCTCACCGGGCTGCTGAACCGGCTGTTCGGCATCAAGGTCTCCGACGCCCACTGCGGAATGCGAGCGGTGCGGCGCTCCGCGCTCGGCGCGCTCGATCTGCACTCGAGCGGGATGGAATTCGCCTCGGAGATGGTGTTCAAGGCGTTCCGACGAAAGCTCCGCGTGCAAGAGATCCCGATCGACTACTTCCCGCGCACCGGCGAGTCGAAGCTGAGTCGCTTCGGCGACGCGTGGCGCCATGTTCGCTTCATGCTCCTCTACAGCCCCAGCTGGCTCTACTTCGTTCCCGGCTTCGCGCTCCTCCTCCTCGGTCTCGCGGGAATGCTGGTGCTCGCCTCCGGTCCCGTCGACGTCTTCGGCCGCACGTGGCAGATCCACACGATGCTCGCGTTCGTGGCACTGACCCTGATGGGTGCGCAGGTCGTCCAGCTCGGCGTCTTCGCCCGCACGTACGCACTCATTCATTACGGCGAGCACGACACGCTCCTCGAGCAGCTGCGACGCCGGATCCACCTCGAGCACGGACTGCTTCTCGGCGCCGGTTTCGTTCTCAGCGGTATCGGGCTCCTCCTCGCCGTCTTCGTACGCTGGGGCGCCGGCGGTTACGGCGCGCTCGGCGACGAGTATCCGACCGCTCTCGGCGTGACCCTCGTCGGCCTCGGGGTCCAGACCATCTTCGGGTCGTTCTTCCTCGGGCTCCTGACCATGCGATCCCGACAGCCGAGCGGATCGATGAGCGAGCAGCTTGTCGTCGAAGAGCAGACACCGACGCACGTGTAGTGCGGATCTGCCTTGTCTACGACCACGTGTTTCCACAGACGATCGGCGGCGCCGAGCGCTGGATGCGCGACCTCGCGCTCCGGCTCGCCGAGTCGGGACACGACGTCACATACCTGACGATGCGTCACTGGCAGTCGCATGAGCCGCCCTCGCTTCCGAATGTGCGCGTCCTCGGCGTCGTCGACGCGGGACGTGTCTACAAGGAAGAAAGGAGGACGCTCGGGCCGCCGCTGGCGTTCGGGTTCGCCGTGTGGCGACATCTCGCGCGCCACGGCCGCGATTACGACGTCGTGCACTCGGCGTCGTTTCCCTACTTCTCGCTTCTCGCCGCAGGGCTGGCACGCCGCCGGGGCGGTTACCGCCTCGCGATCGACTGGCACGAGGTCTGGGGTCGCGCCTACTGGCGCAGGTACGCGGGCCCATTCACGGGCGCGGTCGGCTGGCTCGTGCAGCGCCGCTGCATCCGACTACCGCATCGCGCCTACTGCATGTCCCAGATGCAAGCTCGTCGCCTGCTGGCCGAGGGCTATCGAGGCGTCCCCGTCGTCCTTCCTGGCATCTACGCGGGCCCAGTGCGGTACAGCTCGGCCGACGAGGTCGATCCTGCCCTCGTCGTGTACGCAGGAAGGCATGTCCGTGAAAAGCGGATCGACGCCCTCGTGCGTGGGTTCGCCCGAGCCAGGGAGAGGCGCCCCGACCTGCGCCTCGAGCTGTATGGAGACGGGCCCGATTCAGCGCGCATCGTCGCGCTTGTCCAAGAGGTCGGGCTCGTCCGGTTCGTAAGGTTCGCGGGTCGTCGACCGGAGGAGGAGGTCGCCTCCGCAATGGCGCGCGCCGCGTGCCTCGCGACCGCGTCCGAGCGCGAGGGCTACGGTCTCGTCGTGGTCGAGGCCGCTGCGCACGGCACTCCGAGCGTCGTCGTCGAAGGACCTGAGAACGCCGCGACCGAGCTCGTCACGGACGGCGTCAACGGCGCAATCGCTCCGAGCGCGCAGGCCGACGACCTCGCCGCCGCGATTCTGAGGGTGGTCGGAGCAGGCACGGAGCTTCGGGCCTCGACCGCCGATTGGTTCGAGCGGAACGCTCCGCGTCTTCGCCTCGAGCGGTCGCTGGAGCTCGTGGTCCGCGATTACGGGGCTCCAAATCCTCCGCAGGTCTCCAGGGGTGCATCGAGTCCTTCGGGCGCGGTCACGTGACGACGGCGCTGGCCGATCCTCCGCAGGAGCGCGCCGTCCTCAGCGGAGCGCGAAGCGGCGCGCTCCTCGCGGTTGCGTCCGGCGTCTCGATCGTCGCGAACTACATCTTCCTGCTCGCGGCAGGCCGCATCCTGGGCAGCGAGAGCTACGGCTCCTTGGCCGCACTGTTGGGGCTCCTCGCCGTTGTGCTGATCCCTGCAGGTGCGCTCCAGCTTGGCGTGTCGCGCGAGGTCTCCCGCCTGCTCGCGGCCGGAGAGAAGGCCGAGGCCGATCGCTTCGCCCGTGCGACCCTGCGCCTCGCCGCGCTCGCGACGGTACCGCTCGTCGTCGTCGCGCTCGCCCTCGCGGCCCCACTCGGCGCGGTGCTGAACATCCACTCGACCGGGACCGTGCTGCTGGCGGAGACCGCATTCGCGACGGCGCTCGTCTTTCCGGTGGCCATGGGCGTCCTGCAGGGCAGCCAGCGCTTCCATGCCGTGGCCGCGATGTACGTCGCCCCATTCGTGTTGCGACTCGTCCTGCTGGCGACCGTCGCTGCGGCGGGTTACCGGCTCGGGGGCGCCGTCTTCGCGACCGTCGCATCCGCAATCGCCGGAACCGTCCTGGCGCTGGCGCTGATACGCGGGCCTCTGCAGCTCGGCCGGGGCGCGCCTCCCGCGCTCGGCTCCTTTCTGCGGTATCTCGGGCCCGTCGTCGTCGGGCTCGTCGGGATCGCCCTCTTGACGCACGTCGACATCCTCGTGGTCAAGGCGCGTCTCTCCGGACACGATGCGGGCGCATACGCGGCCGCATCCGCATTCGCCCGGGTGGGCTTTTTCTTACCGGCGACCATCCTCGCCGTTCTGTTCCCCCGCACGGCTGCGCGCCAGGCGAGAGGCGAGGAGACGGAGGACATCCTCGGCCGGTCGCTGCTCGCGACGGCGGCGTTCTGCGGGGCGCTCGCGATCTTCTATGCGGCGGCAGGCGTCGGCCTCGTGGCGACAACGTTCGGGCCAGACTTTGCCGAGGGCGGCACGGTGCTGGCGCCCTACGCGCTGGCAATCGGTCTGTTCTCTCTCGCGAACATCCTTGTCGGATACCACCTCTCGCGAGGCGAGACGCGCTACGCCTGGATCGTTGCCGGCGGCGTGGTCCTCCAGGTCGCTCTGCTCGCGCTCGTCCCCTCGACGCTTCGTGGCGTCGTCTACATCAACCTACTCGTAGGTGTGGCGCTGATCGGCGCCCACGAGCTCTTCGTGGGGTCGAGCGCCTCCGCGCTGCGTGCAGGCCTCCGGCACCTACAAGGGTTGGGAACACGCGCGCGTACCGTCGCGCCGGAGGCAGCGCTCGTACTGCTGGGAACCACGACCTTCGTCTGCGTCCTCTTCTGGCCGATCGTCCGCCATCTGAGGTCGACCATCGTGGGCGATCCCGGCTCGGACGCAACTGCAACCGTGGCGTCTTTCTGGGAGACGCAACACGAGGGGGGCTATCACCTCCTCGGTGTGACGCATCACACGCTGACGAACGCACCGTTCGGATGGGACAGCACGAACGCGCTCAACATGCAGGGGTACGTGCTTTCGGGCGCAACGATGTACCTGCTCGTGCGCTACCTGGGCTGCACCTCCCTCGTGGCGGCTTGGGCGGCACTCGCCTACATCGTCTTTCCGTGGCATCTGGCACGGATCGAGCATGCATCGCTGCTTCACCTCGAGGTCCTGGCGCTGCTGATCGTTGCGCTGGTCGCGGCAACGCGCCGTCCTTCATGGCTTCGCTTCGCGTTCGTCGGAGCCGCGAACCTGGCGTGCTGGCTGATGTCGGGTTACTTCGGTCCGATGGCGGCCGTTACCACCGTCGCGTTCACGATCGGCGCCGCTTTGGCCTCCAACAGACGACGCGGTCTGCTCCTCGTGCTCGGCTCAACAGGTTGGGCTTTCGGAGCTGCCGCCGTTTTCGGGATCGCCGCGTTCGCGTCGGGCACGAACACCGGCGCCGGTCTGAGCCGCGCGGTGGGTGACCTTTCCATCTACGGCATTCGGCCGAGCGAGCTCGTCATTCCTGCGGCCCGCAACCTCCTGCTCGGCGGTCGGGTCGATTCCTTTTGGAACACGCATCTGCATGGGGCAAACCGCACCGAGACCACCAACTACCTCGGCCTGCTCACGCTGGCCCTCGCTCTGAGCTGGGTCGTGATCGCCGTTCGGCGTCGGCGGAAGATCGGACTGGACGAACGAACCGTGACGGCAGGTCTCGTAGCCGCCTTCGTGGTCGGCCTCGCGTTTGCCGTCCCGAGCCCGATCCTTCTGTTCGGCCACGAGGTACCCACACCGTCGCGGCTTCTGTGGGAGATCGTGCCTGCATTCCGCGTCCAGTCGCGCTGGGATCCGCTCCTGATGACCGCGCTCGTTCCACTCGCGGCTTTGGGGCTCCAGGCGATCTACCGCGCCGTCATGCAAAGACGCCACTCCAGGGTGCTCGCCGGGACCCTGGTCGGCACCGCAATGGTCTTCTCGTTCTTCGAGCTCGCGATCCACCCGGCCCAGGACCGTTTCCGGACCGTGCCGACGCCACCCGAGTACAGCGCCGTGCAGAACACGCCCCGAGGAATCCTGGCCGAGTATCCGCTGGGCTACTCGGACATCTACCGCCTCTGGCAGAGCCGCCACGGCCGTCCGATCCTCAACGGCGCGCTGCCCGAGACGCAGCCGGACTATGCGCGCCTCACGCTCCTCGATCCGGCAGACCCCGGGACGGCGGAGGCACTCTCCCTGCTCGGCGTGACGGCAATCGCGATTCATCCCTTCGCGCACGTGGATGCGGAGGTGTCACCGCGCGAACCGAAGTCATCTCCCGGGTACAAACTGGTCGGCCGGTTTCCCGACGCGGCCACGGTGTGGCAGGTCGTCGCGCACCCCGCGCCGGCCTTGGTCACGCTGCCCGGCGGTTTCGCCAAGCCGCAGCGCCTGAACGGATCGATCGGCTACGCCTTCGTCTCGACGGCGGGCGTCGGCGTGATCGACCTGGATGCGAAGAACGCCGGTGTGATCCGCCTCGTCTTCGACGCGACGCCGCCGCAGGGCAAGCGGAGCGTGCTGCGTGTTGCAGATTCGAAGAGTGAGCAGCCGTTCACGCTCGACGGCCGCACTCATATTTCGCTGCTGGTCGAAATCCCCAGAGGACACTCCCAGCTCCTCCTGAAGACGGATCCTCCACCGGGCTCGGCGGCAGAGGCGATCGTGCTGTCGGCGCCGCACGCCGAGCGGGCGGGGGGCACCGCGGTTCTTCATGCAGACCTGACTTCAGCTGACCCGGGCTTCTGAAAGTCGATGGCGTCGAGGCCGCGTTTTCTGCTGACGTTCCTCGCCTGGGCGGGAGGCCTCTCGGGAGGCGACCGCCATCTCCTCGAAGTAGCAGCGCACTGGCGCGAGCACGTCGACCTCGCGGTGCTCGCCCCGCCCCAAGGCCTGCCGACGTTTCGCGCTTTCCTCGGCGATGTCCCTGCCTACGAGCTGGGGTCGACCGGAGCTCGTCGGGCTTCGGCCGGAGGGGCGCTGGCCATGGAGTACGTAAGGCGCGCCGGGACCGTCTCGGTGCGGAAACCTCCAGCCGCCGACGTGGTGGTCGCTGCAAGCCATTTCACGCCGGATGGAGCCGCCCTTGCAGCTCTTGTGCGCAACGGGGCTCTCGGCGTGGGTTACGTCTACCACCTCATCGCAAGGCGATCGGGCTTCGGCCCGCGGACGATGTGGAGCAAAGGCGACGAGCGGGTGGGCCTGGCACTGTTTCGTCGCTTCGCAAGTGTTGTCTTCGCCTCGAACACCCCCACCGTCGAAGCCCTCGTGGCACGCGGGTTCAGCCCGGTCCGCACCGCAGTAGGGGTCGACCTCGCGTCGTTTCGACAAGCGACCCCCCAACACTTCCCTCCGCGCGCTGCATTTGTCGCTCGGATGGGCCGCACGAAGGGAGTCGTCGACGCCGTGCGGGCGTGGGCGCAGGTCCGGCGCGCTGTCCCCGAAGCGCGGCTCGTGATGGTTGGAGCCGGCCCGGAGCGCGAGGCCGGCGAGGCGCTCGCCCGGCAGCTTGGGATCTCCACAGCTGTCGAATGGCGCGGCTTCGTTTCGGAGGCGGAGAAGCGGCAGATTCTCAGCGAGAGCCGGCTCCTGGTCGCCCCGAGCTACGAGGAAGGCTGGGGCATTTCGGTCTGTGAGGCGATGGCAAGCGGGGTGCCGGTCGTCGCTTATCGCCTTGCCGTTCTCGATGAGCTCTTCGGTGCGGCATACCTCGGCGCCGAACCGGGCGACGTCGACGGGCTGGTCGACCTGATCATGCGCGTCCTGACGGACGATTCCGTTGCGAAGGCTTTGTCGGAGCAAGGACGAGAGAGCGCGGCGCGGTACGACGTCGCGCGCGTTGCCGCCGAGGAGCTCGGCGTCATCCTCGAGCGACTGGCCGAATGCGCCTCCTGATCCTGAACTGGAAGGACCTCGCCCATCCGGCCGCGGGAGGCGCCGAGGTCTTCACCGAGGAGGTCGCCCGAGCGCTGGTTGGGCGAGGACATTCCGTCACGCTGTTCGCCGCCGCAGTCGAGGGCAGGCCGGCGCGCGAGAGCATCGAAGGTGTCGAGGTCGTCCGGCGTGGCGGTCGACTCGGCGTTTACGTCGCCGCCCGCCGCTTTTGGTCGCGCGAGGCACGCGGTTCATACGACGTCGTGGTCGACGAGATCAACACTCGACCGTTCATGGCGCCTCGCTGGATCGACGACACACCGGTGGTCGCGTTGATCCATCAGCTTGCGCGAGAGATCTGGTCGTACGAGACGCCGTTCCCGCTGTCGCTCCTCGGCCGCTATATCCTCGAGCCCTGGTGGCTCCGCGCCTATCGTCGAGTACCGGCGCTGACGGTCTCGGAAAGCAGCGCAGAGTCGCTCTTCCGGTTTCATGGGTGGAAGGACGTCACCGTCGTCCCGGAGGGCTCGGACTCTCATCCCGTGCCGGTCGTTCCGAAGGAGCCGGACCCGACCATCGCGTTCCTGGGCCGGCTCGTGCCGATGAAGCGTCCCGAGCACGCGATCGACGCATTCCTGAACCTGAGACAGAAGTATCCGACCGCGCGGCTCTGGGTGATAGGCGACGGTCCGTTGCTCGATGATCTTCGCGAGGCAGCGCCCTCTGGTGTGACCTTCCTCGGACGACTCGAGCGACATGAGCTGTACGACCGCCTCGCACGCGCGCATCTCCTCGTTGCAACGTCTGTGCGTGAAGGCTGGGGATTGAACGTGAGCGAAGCAGCCGCCTGCGGCACGCCGAGCCTCGCCTACAGGGTCCCCGGTCTCGCCGACTCGGTCCCGGCCTCGGGCGGCCTGCTCGTCGAACCCAACGTCGAAGCGCTGAGCAAAGGTCTGGTCGAGTTCTTTTCAGGCAGGACGACCGCGAATGCTCGACCGTCGACCGTTCCCTGGTCCGAGGTCGCCGACGCGATCGAGCGTCGACTCATGAGTGTCGTCGAGGCGGCCCGGTAGCTCCGGATCGAGATCGGGCACGAAGCAACAGGCCGAGGCCGCGCCACATTCCGGCACCGTGTGCCACTGCGTAGACGGGTGCGAGCGCGGCGAGCGACACGATCTCATACGCAGCTCGCTTCCTCTTCAGCGCCAGGCCGGCGGCGCCCGCGCTGACGGCGGCGGCGGCGCCCGGTACGACCGCGGGTCGCCGAATCGCTGCGAGTGCCAGCAGCACACTCCCGGGGTAGAAGCCGACGGCCGCCCAGAAGAAACGCGATTCGGGACGTCCGTGGCCGTCCAGAAAGACGATTCCTCGGCGAAACGAGTGCCTGATGAATGGTTGCAGTCGCGTACGTGGCAGGTAGAGACAGGAAAAGTGCGGCGAGATATGAATCGGCACGCGTTCTGCGATCCAGCGAATCAGCGGGGTGTCATCGTTGGCGAAACGGGGCTCGGCGTACCGGCTCCGGAATGCGTTCGTCGCCTCGAGCAGCAGACCTCTCGGAGCGAGGAAGCACGTGGTTCCCTTCGGAAATCGGTCGAAGTCGGAAGCGTCGAACGCCGTCGTTCGCGGACGGGCAAAGTAGTCTCGCCAGGCGAGCTCGGCGAGCAACCTCCAGAAGACGCCGTACGGGTTCCTGTCGGCCGCGACTTCGACGTGTCCGTTCCAGACCTCTTCCCCTCTCGCGATTCGCGCTGCGACGAACTCGAGCCCACCTGGGTCGAGGGTGACACGCCCGTCGAGGAGCAGAACGAAGTCCCCCGTCGACGCCTCGAGGCCTGCCCGTCGCGCCTCGAGCCGGCCCCGATTGGGCTGCGAGACGACGCGCAAAGGTAAACGGCCGGCGCACGCCTCCGCAGCGACACGGGCGGTTCCGTCCGTGGAGCCGTCGTCGACGACTACAAGCTCGGTCTCGAATCCAGCTCGGTCGACGCCGGCGACCAGCGCATCGATCGTCGCCCCGACATGTAGCGCCTCGTTGTAGACGGGCATCACGACGCTGAGCGTCGTGCTCACGGGTGCTGCGCGAACCCGCGAAGGAATCCGATCACGTAAGTCACCTGAGTGGCAGCGAGTGCCGGTGCCACGACAGCGCCTACGCGCATTGACCGGAAGCGAGCGGCTGCGAGAACGGCGGCGCCGGCGATCAGTGCTCCATAGACGGCGAGAAGGGCTAGACCGACTCGCCGAGCGTCGCCTGAACCTCCGCTCAGCAGCGTGACGCCGACCGCCGCAGCGGCGATCGGAATCAGCGAGAGCGTCGTGGCGGCGCTCAAGCTCCTGCCGCGAGCGTGGCGAGCAGCGCCACCTCGTGCCCTGGCGTGGGCGTAGGTCCCGTCGATGTGCGGCCGGATCAATGGTCGAGGCGGCGAGGCGATCGAGGTATCGGGCGTATAGATCGTCCGGCGCCCGCGCTCTGCAAGCCAAGCCACGAGATGCTCTGCTCGGACGTTGTTGTCGAGGGCCGCAAGGAAATCGGCCCGCCGCACCACCACACTGTCGGCGGGATGATCCGTGACGACCTGGACATTTCCGGGGAAGTACCGCGAGCGGCGGGAGCCGCCGCCGAGCCGGGATTCGAGCACGGCACCAGCCGCGCGCTCGCGTAGCGTCGCGTCCGGCGGTGTCAGGTCCGGCGTGACGACGGCCGCGACGGCGGTATCCGCGAAGAATGGGACGGCCGCGGTCAGCCAATTTCCGGCGGGACGAGCGCTCGCCCCGAGAATCGCCAGGAGGTCGCCGTGAGCCGCTCGGGCTGCGTCCTCGATGCGGCGAGCCGAAGCGAGATCCAAGCGTGCGTAGTCGAGCCTGAACGCAGCTTCAGGATCGCCGACCAGCGTGATGAGCGGCTGCGCTTCCTCAGGCAAGGCCGACGCTCCGCGCAGGAGATGACGCTTGCGCTGGTACGTCTTCAGGATGCGAAGGCGATAGAAGATTGCAGCCGTGTCCCAGAGTGCACGCGCGACGGCGCGCGAACGGAGCTGAGAACCGCTGAACCGGTACTCGAGCCTGATCGGAAGCTCGCGCACCCGCCGGTGGCCGAATGCAGACGAGACTGCCAGCAGTTCGAGGTCGAAAGCAAACCGTTTGACCAGTAACAGCGGCAGAACCTCTTCGACAACGGCGCGACTGAAGATCTTGAGACCGACCTGGGTGTCCCGCACGTCGAGCCTGAAGAGCACCCGGTTCAACTGCTGGTAGCAGCGGCTCGCGATTCGTCGGGAAAGCGGATAGTCGACAACCGATTCCGGGTGGCGCTTCGAGCCGATGGCGAAGTCGAGTTGCTCACTGCGCGCCAGAGCGAGGTAGCCGGGAATCACCGCGGGATCGAGATCTAGATCGGCGTCGACGAACGCCACCCAGGCTCCGTGGGACGCGAGCGCTCCCGTCTTGACGGCGTATCCCTTCCCGAGGTTGCGGTCGTAGTGGATGACGCGCATCCGTGAGTCGCCCCGAGCTGCGAGCAAGCGCTCCGCAGTGTCGTCGATGGAGCCGTCGGACACGACGATCAGCTCGACCTTCTCGCCCGGCAGAGCCTCTGTCACCGCCCGCTGGATCACGCGGACGTTCTCGACGATCTCGTCTCCCCCGTTGTAGACGGGGATGACGACGGTCAGCAGCGGCCGGGAAGGGGATCCCTCCAAAGCAGCAGTGGCGTCGGTGGGTTCGAGCGACGCGTTCGCGACTCTCACCGCAGCAATCCTACGCCGCGCGAGCGACGAGCCCGACAAAATGCGCGTGGCGCGGATCGATCGCGGCCAGCCTGGCAGCGAGGCGGTGTGGGAGCGGGTGGTATCCGGTGCCCCAGGCTTCCTCGATCGGCAGCCCGTGGGCGGAGAACAGGTCGCGAAGCGCAGTAAGAGTCAGCACGTGGACATGTTGGAAGGATTCGCCCACAGGTGACTCGCCCTTGTGCAGGGCAAACGGGTTACCGATTGATCGCTTGTTGGAAATGTTCGTCAGCGAGAAGGGCTGGTAACCGATTGCGAGCGCGGCAATGTTGTGCCAGCTCGCCAGGTTCTCCGTGCAGACAACCGCAAGCCCGCCGGGAACGAGGACGCGCTTGATCTCCTTGACGAAGTGATCGATGTGCAGGACGTGCTCGATCACCTGGTTCGCGTGCACGATGTCGACGGACCGATCGTCGAACGGCCATGGCGCATCGACGTCGCCGGTCCTGACATCGAATCCGCGGCCACGAGCGACCTCTGCCAGCCCCGGAACGAGCTCGAGCGCGAGAACTCGCTCCGGCGGGATGCCGACCTGACTCCGCACCTGTTCCGTCCACGCCCCGTCCTCACAGCCGATATCCAGGAGAACGGCTGAGCGGTTCACCGGGAGCGCTGCGAGAATCTTCGTTCTGTAGGCGACTTCAGCGTCCGTCCACAAACGCTCGACCCACTGGGAGAACACGCCGCGACCTGGCACGACTCGACCCTACGCGAGACGCCGGCGCCGGGCCGACGTCTCGCGTGTCGCTTCCTAGCGGACGCTCAGGACGAGCGTCTTCGCCGACCGGGCGCCGAGCGCATCGCGGACGCGCAACGTGACCCGGAAAGTGCCCGCCGCTGTAGGCATTCCTGTGATCGCCCCTGTCGCGTCGAGCTTGAGTCCGCGCGGAAGTGTCGCGGTCCACTGCATCGGACCGACGCCGCCGCGCACTGCCACCCTTGCCCGGTAGGCCTGACCCGCCGTGCCCGCGCGCAATGACTGCGCCGTGATCTCGAGTCGAGGCCGCACGACCAGCTTCACCTCGACGTCCTTCGCGGTGCCGTTCGCGTCGACGACGTGGGCCGCGACCGTGTAGGAGCCGGCTCGCTTCGGCACCCCGGTGATGACGCCGTTCGAGCCGATGCGCAACCCACTCGGCGTCGCACCCTTCGCGGACCAGGTGTACGGCTGCTGACCGCCACTCGCGACGAGCGTCGAGCGAACCGGGACGCCCACCTCGGCAACATTCCGCGAGATGCTCGCGCTCAGCGAGCCGGCGACATTCAGCGTGTACTGCCGTGAGTCGATGCGCCTGCCCGGCGCCGCCGAGTCGATCGAATCGGCGGTCGCGTTGACCGTGAAGGTCGCAGTGCCGGGAGCGCTCGGAGCTCCCGAGATGACACCGTCCTTCGACAAGGTCAATCCGGCAGGCAGCGCGCCGGCGGTCACGGCCCAGGTCACGTTCGACTTGATGCCGTTGCCGACGAGTGTGCTCGAGTACGGAGATCCGACCGCTGCTGACGGAAGTGAGTCGGTGGCAATCGCCCATCGCCTCGCCCAGACGTCGAAGGTGAACAGCGCTTCCGCGCTCTTGTTGTCGCAGTCCTTAACCGCAAGCCAGACGCTGAAGGTCCCGGCCTCCGTCGCGATCCCGTCGACGAGACCTGTGTGATTGTCGAGCTGGGTGAGCTTCAGACCGGGCGGTATCGCGCCCGACACGATCACCAGGTGATGCGGGAGGCAGCCCGCGTGCGTTCCGATCTCGTAGTGGTAGAGGAGCCCGATCTCGGGATGCGGCGGCTCCGGATCCTCGTCATCGAAGTCGAGCGCGCGCGCGACACCGGCGTAGGCCCCCGCGATCACGGCAAGCAGAGCGAAGACCTGGATGAAGCGGAAACGCATAGAAACCCCCTGTAGATGGCCCGATCCGGCCCGACGGGCGGGGAGAGTAGCAACACCCTAAGACGGCTCAGGCTCGGCCTACCCGCTACGGTCCGGTCGTGAGGCGTCCGGCACGCTGGGGAACGCGGCGAACCGTTCTCGACCTTCTGGACAGGCTGGGCCTGGCCCGGACTGCCGTTCACGGGTATGAGCTCGCGCTCGCCGCGAGATCGAAGCTCGGCTCCGCCCGAAGGACCGCCTCGAACGGCCTGCCGGTCCCACCCGCCCGGCTTCGAACCCAGGTTGGTCCGCTCCATGCAGACGTCGGGTTCTTCCTGGGCAGCGGCCTGCACGAGCGCGAGCTGATCCAGGACCTCGTCGTGGAGGCAGGGTCGTCCGTCGAGGATCTCGACGCCGTCCTCGACTTCGGTTGTGGCTGCGGGCGGACGCTCCGGCACTGGGTCGGACTTCCGGGCACGCAACTGTTCGGGTGCGACATCGACCCCAGGATGGTCGAGTGGTGCAGGGAGAACCTTCTCTTCGCAGACGTCAGGGTGACGCAGCTGGTTCCCCCGCTTCCCTATCCGGACTCGAGCTTTGACCTCGTCTACGCGTTCTCGGTCTTCACACACCTTCCCGAAGACCTGCAGCACGCCTGGATGCGCGAATGTCTTCGCGTGCTCAAGCCGGGAGGACATCTCCTGATCTCGACTCTCGGCGAGTACTACGCGTCGCTCGAGCGGTTGAACGAAGCAGAGCACCGCTCGTTCCTGGACGGCGAGCTCGTCGTGCTCTACGAGGGTTCACCGGGAACGAGTCTCTGCAGTGCGTACCATCCTGCCGACTATGTGCGGCACACTCTCGCGGCGGATTTCGAGCTCGTCACGTTCCGCCCCGCCGCAAGTGACGGCCGACACGACATTCATTTCCTGCGCAAGCCTGCCCGCAAGCACGCAGCCGTCGGTTCATAGCGCTCGCAACTCGCTCGAGTCTTGATCCGTGACGTGAAACACGCGCCGAGGCGCGCGCTCGCCTGGCTGGAGCGCTTGGCCGATCGTCGTCTCGGAGCCGTCGTGCTGTTCGCGCTCGCCTTGGTCGCGTACGCCTTCGAAGCCATCGGGTGGCCGCTCGTGGGCGGACGCGACCTCGACGAGTACCTCTACGGGTACATCCAGTTCCTCGACTGGCATCCCCTCCTGCCGTGGTCGATGCTCTTTCGGACGCCGGTGACGCCTGTCGTCGCCGGCTCGTCCCTCGACCTCGCCGGCGGTTTCTTTGCAGAGCCGCTGCAGGCGGTCCTCTTTGCAGGCTCGATAGTCGCATGGAGTGCGGCGGCACGTTTATTCGGTGCGCGCGCGGCGCTTGCCGTCGCCGCGGCGCTGCTCATCTATCCCGCTTATGCGCTGATGTTTCACGAGCTGTCGAGCGAGCCGCTCTTCGCCGCCGCGTTCGCCCTGTGGGCATTTCTCGTTGCTCGCGTTGCGTCGCGCCCATCGGTGAGTCGGTTCGCAGTCGCGGGACTCGGCGTAGCGCTTCTGGCGCTGATCCGTCCCGGGAACGCGATCTTGCTCGCCTTCGTGCTCTTCCCGGTCGCACTGCGCGCGTCCTGGAGCAGCCGATCGCGGTGGGCCGTTGCCTTCCTCGTTGCCGGCATTGCCCCCCTCGCCGCGTGGGCGGTGCTGAACGGCGTGCGCTTCGGTGATTACACGCTGGCGCGTGGAGGCAACGCGGTCATTCCGTTCTACCGCGCCTTCATCACCGACCGCATCGTCTCGCCGGACAACGGCCCCGCGTCGCGCCGGCTCGGAGCAGCGATCAAAGCTCATCTCCTGACACGCGATCCCTACAAGGCGTACGGCGTCACGCCGCGAGTTGTCTATTCGAGTGGCAGCTTTCGTATCCACGAGGATCTCTACCTCTTGTCCGATCAGTTCTTCGGTTGGCACACGGACTACTCGGTCTTGCGCAAGGCGGGCATCGAGGCGGTGCGCAAGCATCCGGGGAAGTACGCCTCCGGAGTGCTGGAGACGATCTGGCAGCAGCTGAGCCGATCCTTCTTCCGCGCTCCGCCGACGTCGCCTGCGCCTGCAGCAAAGAGGGCGAAGACGCGGGCGCGCGCGGGCGAGTCGCTGCCCGCACCCACGGAAGGCCAGCCGATCCCGGCCGGCCTGAACGTGTGGATCTCACGGCCCGACAACAGCAT
>WNFX01003640.1_pt1 | contig 21817 bp, 41 predicted proteins | sample 5400111 | NCBI WGS metagenome assembly WNFX01 (sample SAMN13153363, study PRJNA577476) | soil metagenome | isolation source: 40 cm soil or saprolite under grassland replicate 1 | place: USA:California | collected 2016-06-15 | reverse complement strand
CTAGCAAAGAATGGAACTCGGGCGCGCCTCATCGAACGACTGCTTCTGGTAACGTTTTTCGGTATTTTCTATAATTGAGTAAAATCACGCTCGACGCGCTATCCTTCGCATTTTCAGTATATCTCAGGATATCGAATTACCGTCAACAGTTAATTATCGGTCTCACCGTTTTGCCCTTGGCTTTCCGGAGATTGGTTGCTCTCACTCGTTTTGGAGGATCTTCGAAAGGAAAGGCCCTGCAGATTCTGTTCATCGCTTCGTTTCTTTCGATATTCTTTATGTCATCGATTTCGGTTCCCTGGTCTCTTCAGTCGTCTCAGCCAAGGACTTCGACTCAAAGTCCGCCCCCGGCCGGCAACTACTTCGATCACATTGTTACTATAATAATGGAGAATCAGGGGATCGAGAATATTTGCGGCGGAAATCCACCACCCTGTAATGGATCAAATTCTCCCTTCCTTTCCACTATAGGAAACAATTACGCACTTGCCACCCAATATAACTCGGTGAACCCAGGGGGTAGCCAGCCAAATTATGTGGGTCTGATCGGAGGCTCAACATTCAATTGTGGAATTGATTCATGCCCAGCAAACATAAACGCCACGAACCTAGTGGACAGCCTAGAGAAGGCAGGATTAACTTGGAAGGCTTACATGGAAAATCAGACAATTACAGCCGGGTGCGATCTTGCCACCACTCCAGTTTACGAACATGAGCATAACCCGTTTGTTTCCTTCTCCAACATCGTCAACAACTCTACCCGATGCCAGAACATAGTTCTTGCAAATCCCAGCCTGAATGCGACCTGCACAACTACAGACTGCACTCTGATCAACGATCTCAACTCGAATTTCGCTGCGAACTTCATGTGGCTCACGCCAAACGACTGCAACAACATGCACGGTGGCAGCTTGGGCATCTGTCCGTATTCGTCTCCGACATCGATCGTTACAGGGGATAATTACCTAAAATCGCTCGTGCCGGACATTCTCAAGAGTCGCACGTTCAACACGACTAGATCAGCCCTCTTCATTGTTTTCGACGAGGGCACCAATTTCTGTCCTGTCAACCCGGGGATCAAAGAGGATTGCGTTTATGCAGCGTGGGCGGGCTCTGCGGGCGTGACCAAGATGAAATTTGTATCGAGCAATTTCTACAATGACTACTCGTATCTTCGAACCATCGAATCCAACTGGAACCTGCCTACTCTTACCGCAAACGATGCCGCGGCCTCGCCGATGGCGGAATTCTTCGCTGGTCAGCAATCTGTGAAGCTGGTTTCTTGGAATCCGAAAGTCCCGTGCACTCCTTTGCTAGAAACCGTGGAGCAGATCATTGGGAATCAAACAAACTCGAAGGGTGGTGCTTCGGAAAGTGGAAGCATCTTTAGTCCGGGGATCACCAACTCTACTTATGGACCAGATAACACGAAAAGTTGGCTGTCAAATTCCACCTCAACACCGCCCGGGTGGAAACGACCTGGAACACCTTGCGTTATCACAAATTCACAGGGTGACGTGATCTCTGCCTTCGTCCAGATAAATGGTGTGCAGAGAGATTTCATCAACTTCTCTGCTTCCACTCCCAGCACCCAGCTCAAGACCATCAACGGTGGGACTACATATCCTAACGGCGCCCAGTCTGACAGCAGCTTCAATATTCTCACGCCGGGTTATGGTACAGCCTCGACTAACTGCCAGTCTGGAAATGCAACAGCAGACTGTATGCATAGTCTTAGCGTTACGATCGATAAGGACTGGAAAGGCGCTTCCTACTGTGGACCCTATACGGCTTGCGATGATACAAGTGATTACAATGGGCTAGTAAATCGGACCCAAGCGTACAAGTCTCTCATAGACGTGCAAGGGTTCGTCTTCTGGAACCCGGCTCTGAACAATTCCTCTCACAACTTCTCAGGGTGGGAGCTTCACCCCTTTACCGCTTGGAGAGAATCGACAAGCGCTCCGGATTTTGTGCTCAGCGGAAGCCCGAAGGCTCAGACCATACTCCCAGGTACGTCGGCCTTCTACAACGTGACGGTCAACACAATCAAACTTTTCATAGGTAGCATTAGCCTCAGCGCAACGATCTCTTCCTCCTCTGGAGCAACGGGCCCTGCTCCCACGCTGACAATGGTACCGTCGCAGGTTACTCTGCCTGTCAATGGAAGATTCGTAGGCTTCTCGCAGTTGAATGTAACTACGGCTTCCCTAACTTCGGGGACCTATAATATCACTATAAGTGGGACAAACGGGACCTTGACGCGTACGACACTTGTCACCGTCGTAATGGTAGGATTCACACTCTCGGCCTCACCTCCAATCCTCTCGGTTGCCGCAGGCTCGACATTAACGTCAACCATCACGCTTACTAGTCGGGGAAGCTTCAACGGTACAGTAACATTCGCATCACCGCAGAGTTCGTGTAACGGATGCGCGACAGGCACGCTGAGTTTGTCAAGCCTTCTTCTCAAAGCCGGGGGAACAAATCAAACGATCCTTACTGTCGACGGTATTAACTATGGTAACGCGACAATTACTATCGCTGCTTCCTCCACTTCACCCGCATTCTCTGCTACATCAACCGTCAACGTTCACGTCTACGATTTTAGTCTCAGCGCCTCACAACGGACTTTAACCGCGAACGCTGGCTCCACAGTTTCGACAACGCTACAGGTGTCAAGTCTCAATCGGTTCAACGGAACGGTTACTCTAACGGTCTCAAGCGCTCCATCTGGACCGCGCATTATTCTGACACCGGCTACTCTGAATATCACTTCCGCCGCAACTCTGTCTTCGTCATTTGCATTCAACACTACTGCCATAGGAACTTACACCGTAACCGTAACCGCATCGAGCGGCGGCCTATCCCACCAAGTCATAATGACTGTTACCGTCGTAGACTTCAGCGTCACGTCAGTCCAATCTGTCCAAGTCAACGTGGGCTCGACTGGAACTGGCACTATAACCCTGACGAGTTTGAACGGTTTCGCGGGTACGGTTACGCTGACGAACTCGACGAGCCCCTCCGGAATCATTGCGTCTCTCAGCTCGCGGAGTGTAATCCTCACCTCCAGCGGGTCAAATTCTGTCATACTGAATGTCCGAAGCATTACGGTCACGAACTACACACTTACAATAACTGGCACAAGTGGCACACTCGTTCACACAATTCACATAACGGTGAATATTGTCGATTTTGCAATAGCCGCCAGCACCGTCACTCCAACATCGATCAATGTTGGTTCCGCTGGCAATTCAACTATCACCGTGACCGGGCTCAACGGCTTTACGGGAGTAGTCGCTCTCACCGTCTCTCCGTCTACGCCTTCCGGACTTGTTTGTCTGCTCTCTCTGAGCAACCTTTCGTTACCACCTTCTGTAGTAACGTCTGTCTTGTCGTGTAGGTCATCTGCTGCTGGAAACTACACGGTAACAGTCACAGGAACTAACGGGGGGCTTTCTCGCACCACCGCTCCTGCGATAGCATTCCACATTGTCGACTTCACGATATCAACGAGCGTGTCTTCTTCCACTCTGCAAGTTGGCCAAAGTCAACAAACGACGGTTAACTTGGCGAGCGTGAAAGGCTTCGCCGGAGTGATTACACTCGGCGTGATTATCACTTCGTCAGGGCCGTCTGCCAGTTTTAATCCGAGCGGTGTCACTCTAACTTCGGGAGGATTCGGGTCCTCAATTCTGACCATCAATGCTGGGCTGTCGCCCGGCATCTATGCGTTGAACGTTACTGGAACGAGTCGAGCATTAACGCATTGGGCAACAATTCTTCTCACTGTTCAAGACTTCAAGATTTTACCTTCTGCCACAAGCGTGACAGTCATTGCAGGAACAGTCGGGCCATCGACGATTACGGTGAGTAGCCTCAACGGGTTTTCGGGAACCGTGACACTTTCCGCTATAGTCTCGCCCTCTGTTGGTTTGACATGCAGCCTGTCTCCACCGAGTGTAGCAGTGAGCACGACCATTCCAAACGCCAACTCGACTTTGTCCTGTTCTGGGTCCTCTGGTGCATATACAGTAACAATTACGGCATCAAGTAGCGGACTAATTCACACTGCCACAGTCGCCTACACGGTCCAGGACTTCACGGTTAACGCAAACCCAACTACCGTAACTGTTTTCTTGGGAAGTAGCGCGTCTTCTACTATCACAGTAGCAGGTCTTCAAGGCTTCACTGGAACGGTTGCCCTGACAAATGCTGTCTCACCGTCCATAGGCTTGCTGTGTACTCTGAGCCCCCCGAATGTGTCACTTAACGCGACGGCAACTTCAGGAACGTCCATCCTTTCCTGCACGGACTCGGCTCTATCTGGAACATTCAACGTAACAGTAACCGGCAGGGGGAGCGGATTATCGCATTCGGCCTCAGTTAAGTTCGTAGTAGGAACAGCCTTCACGTTAACTGGCAATCCGACGAGCGTTGCTGTACTCACTGGGACTACCGGCACTTCTACCATAACTGTCAGGTATGACGTCACGTTTTTTGGGACTGTGACGCTCAATGATACGGTTTCTCCCAGCCCTGGTCTTTCGTGTGCACTTAGTGTGACTACGTTCACAACATCAGGAAATTCAACGCTGTCATGCTCGGGCTCACCAGGACAGTACACGGTAACCGTGAACGGTACAAGCGGCAGCAATACGGCGTCCACAACGGTCCTCTACCGAGTCCAAGACTTCACCATCTCTGCGAGTCCCACAACGGTCACGGTAAGTGCGGGTGTTGCTGGCACCTCCACTATCACCGTAACTGGTCTCAACGGTTTTAGCGGAATTGTCAGCTTAACATCAAGCATTAGTCCCACTACTGGAATCGCCTGCACTCTGACACCGACCAGCGTTACTGGTTCTGGCACATCGACGCTCTCATGCTCCGGCGTCTCTGGAGTTTACAACGTAACGGTAACAGGCACCAGTGGTGCACTATCGCATCCCGCAACCGCAACTTTCACAATTCAAGACTTCACCATCGCCGCTAGCCCGATCAGTGCTACAGTTCTTGCCAGCGCCTCCGGAACTTCCACCATAACGGTGACAGCGCTCGATGGATTCGCTGGGGCTGTCAGTTTGACCTCGAGCATTAGCCCGGCCACGGGTTTGACCTGCACCCTGACTCCGACAAGTGTATCTGGCTCTGGAACGTCCAATCTCTCCTGCAGTGGGTCCGCCGGGTCGTACACAGTCACAATAACTGGCGCAAGTGGTACTCTGTCCCACTCGGCAACTGTCACCTACACGGTTCAGGATTTCACTATCGCGGCCAGTCCGACCAGCGTTACAGTCCTCGCTGGAGCAGCCAGCCCTTCGACGATCACCATAACTACGCTCCAAAGCTTCAGTGGAGTTGTCAGTCTAACGTCAACAATTAGCCCGGCAACCGGTCTGACATGCACTCTAACTCCGACGAGTGTCACCGGTTCCGGAACCTCTACCCTGTCATGCAGTGGAAGCGTGGGTAGCTACGCTGTCACAGTAACCGGCACCAGTAGCAGTTTAACTCATTCTGCCACAGTCACTGATGCTGTTCAAGACTTTACGGTAGCTACTAGTCCAACTGCTGTCACCCTGAACGCAGGATCCACAGGCACCTCGACCGTCACCATCGATGCACTCCAAGGCTTCAATGGAGTCGTCAGCCTGACCTCGAGCATCAGTCCAGCCACTGGTCTTACGTGCACGCTTACACCAACCAGTGTAACAGGCTCTGGCACCTCTACGCTATCGTGCGCTGGCTCATCAGGAACTTACACCCTGACAATAATAGGCGCGAGTGGAACACTGTCCCACTCAGCCACAGTGATCTACACGGTTCGGGACTTCTCCGTAGCCGCTGCTCCGACAAACCTCACTGCTAACGCTGGAGTAGCCAGCACCTCAACCATTACAGTTGCCCCAGTGAACGGGTTTGCAGGAACAGTCGCCTTAGCATCCTCAATATCCCCCGCGGCAGGCTTGACCTGCTCTCTAACGCCCGCAGGCCTTACCCTCGGAATCTCGCAAAATTCCACTCTGTCATGCGCTGGATCAGCAGGCGCTTACACTGTAACAGTAACTGGAACGAGCGGTTCTCTAGTTCACACGGCGGCAGTGACCTACACAGTTCAAGACTTCACGATCACTGCGAGTCCAACCAGTGTCGCTGTCGCAGCAGGTGTTGCTGGGGCATCGACCATCACCATAAACCCTCTGAGCAGTTTCAATGGCGTCGTCAGCTTAACTTCAGGCATTAGCCCGACTGTTGGTTTAACCTGCACGCTGACCCCGACAAGTGTGACGGGATCGGGAACCTCGACCCTGTCCTGCAGCGGATCGGCAGGGGTCTACTCCGTGATCCTCACGGGCGTGAGCGGTACTCTGTCTCACTCTGTGACAGTCACTTACACTGTCCAGGACTTCACCGTTACCGCCAATCCTACAACTGTAAGCTTTCCCTCCGGCGGGACCGGAACTTCAGCCATAACTGTCTCTAGTCTCAACGGGTTCGGCGGCACTGTCAGCCTGACTGCAACCGTTTCACCGGCAATCGGCCTGAGTTGTACTGTGTCTCCGACCACGGTTACGCTCAATAGCGGAACGACGAGCGGTGCCTCTACCCTATCTTGCACTTCCTCGACAGCCGGCACTTTCACAGTGACTGTCACCGGAAAAAGCACTAGCCTAACAAATACTGCGACTGTGACCATTAACTCAGGAACCGCCTACGCAGTAACGGCCAATCCTACGGCCGTTACGGTCCTTGCGGGAACGACAGGGACCTCAACAGTCACGGTTACCGCACAGAGCGGTTTCACCGGCACTGTCAGCTTAACTTCTTCAGTTTCCCCGAGTATCGGCCTAACATGCACTCTTTCCCCCACGGGCGTAATCCTCGGAACCTCAGGCAACTCAACACTCTCCTGCTCTGGAACTGCGGGTGTCTATACCGTGAACGTTACTGGAACAAACGGCCCGAACAGAGTCTCTGCAACCCTTGCATTCACATCTCAAGACTTCACTATGGCCGCGAACCCGACATCTGTCACTAGTCTCGCAGGTGTCACAGCGACCTCAACCATTACGGTTAGCGGTCAGAGCGGTTTCAGCGGCTCCGTCTCTCTAGCTGACACCATATCACCTTCGACAGGTCTGACATGTACCCTCTCGCCAACAAGCGTGACTGGGTCTGGAATGTCTAGTCTCTCCTGCAACGGATCTGGGGGAAGTTACACAGTGACCGTTACCGGAACAAGTAGCTCCCTCTCCCACTCCACCGCGGTCACTTTCACGGTGCAAGACTTCACAGTCTCGGCCAACCCAACCGGTATTACTGTTCTCGCAGGAATCTCCGGGACCTCGACAATCACAGTCACCGCACTCCAGGGTTTCGCCGGAACTGTTGTCCTAGCGTCATCCATGTCGCCCTCGACAGGCCTAACTTGCGCACTATCACCGACGAGCGTGACGCTAGGGACATCGGGAGCTTCTACATTATCATGCTCTGGGAATTCTGGAACCTACACCGTATCCGTGAGCGGCTCGAGCAACACCCTATCTCATTCTGCAACTGTAACTTACACGGTACAAGACTTCACGATCGCTGCGAGCCCAACCGCAGTTACGGTGAACGCTGGAACCGCGGCCACTTCGACAATCACAATTACTGCACTCCAAGGCTTCAGCGGAGTCGTCGGCCTGTCTTCGGGCATCAATCCAGCCACCGGGTTGACTTGCACGCTTACGCCAAACAGTGTCACAGGATCTGGCACATCTGCGCTTTCCTGCAACGGTTCACCGGGAACTTACACTGTTACAGTAACAGGCACGAGTGGAACAATGTCTCACACTGTGACGGTCACCCTCAATGTCCAGGACTTCACCGTAGCCGCTGCTCCAACGAGCCTCACTGTAAACGCTGGAGTTGCAGGCACCTCAACGATTACAGTCGCGCCGGTAAACGGCTTCGCAGGGACAGTCGCCTTGTCATCCTCGATATCCCCGGCTACCGGCTTGACCTGCACTCTAACGCCCAGCAGCATCGTCCTTGGAGCCTCGCAAACCTCTACTCTGTCATGCACTGGATCAGCAGGCACTTACACAGTAACAGTCACTGGAGCGAGCGGTTCCCGAGTTCATACGGCAACAGTGATATACGCAGTCCAAGATTTCACGATCTCCGCGAGCCCGACTGACGTCACAGTGAACGCTGGTACTGCCGGAACATCGACCATCGCCATAACTGCGCAGGGCGGTTTCGGTGCAGTTGTAAGCTTAGCGTCGAGCATTAGTCCCACTACTGGCCAAGCGTGCACTCTGACTACAGCAAGCGTGACTGGATCTGGCACTTCGGGCCTTTCCTGCAACGGATCCGCTGGAGTATACACAGTGACCGTTACAGGCACGAGTAATACTCTATCTCACTCTGCGACAGTCACTTACACAGTACAAGACTTCACAGTGGCCGCAAATCCACCAACCATGAACTTTCCCTCAGGCGGAAGCGGAAACTCTGCCATAACGGTCACAGGTCGCAACGGGTTCGCAGCGACTGTTAGTCTCGCTGCCGCGATTTCCCCTTCGGCGGGTCTAGCTTGCACCCTATCACCAAACAGCGTCACACTTAGCAGTGGAACTGCCACAGGAGTTTCGACTCTGTCTTGCAACTCCTCCTCGCCTGGCACCTTCACGGTGACCGTCACTGGAACAGGTAGCGGTTTGACGACAAGTGCCACTGTGGCCGTCGATTCTGGAACACCCTACACCGTAACCGCCGATCCCACAACTATCACGGCCCTTGCGGGTTCCACTGGAACCTCGACGATCACAGTTGCCGCGCAGAACGGTTTCACGGGCACCGTTAGCCTGACCTCGTCGGTTTCACCAAGTAGCGGTCTAACCTGCACACTAACCCCGACGAGCATAACTCTGGGAACCTCAGGCACCTCGACCCTGTCCTGTTCTGGATCTGCAGGAGTCTATACCGTAACGGTGACCGGTAAAAATGGGCCTAACAGCGTCTCCGCCACGTTTTCATTTACATCTCAAGACTTTACGGTGACCGCCAACCCGACAACGGCTACCGATCTCGCAGGATCTACGGGAACCTCAACCATCACGCTTACTAGTCAGAGCGGCTTCAGTGGCTCTGTTTCTCTAACGGGTACAATATCGCCTTCAACAGGTCTAACGTGCACACTCTCGCCAACAAGCGTAACCAGCTCCGGAACTTCTGGTCTCTCCTGCACCGGATCTGCTGGAAGCTACGCGGTGACTGTCACTGGAGTGAGTGGTTCTCTCTCTCACTCTGCAACGGTCACATTCACCGTCCAAGATTTCACGGTCTCAGCCAGTCCGACAGCTTTTACTGTTCTCGCAGGGGTTTCTGGAACCTCGACCGTCACGGTCGCCTCACTTCATGGGTTCACCGGAACGGTTGCTCTAACGTCAGGAGTTTCGCCTTCGACCGGCCTGACCTGCGCGCTATCTCCGACAGCCCTGACTCTGGGCACATCAGGGGCCTCCACGCTATCATGTTCTGGAGGTGCTGGAACTTACACTGTGACGGTGACTGGGACTAGCGGCACTCTATCTCACGCTGCGACAGTCACCTATGCAGTACAAGACTTTACGATTGATGCGAGCCCGACCAGTGTGACCTTTCTGGCCGGAGTTAGCGGAACTTCCACAATAACTGTCACCGCGCTCAACGGATTCGCCGGAACTGTAGCCCTCGCCTCGACCGTATCCCCCAGCACGGGTCTCACTTGCACTCTCACTCCGACAAGCGTTGTCGCCTCCGGAACCTCTACTCTATCCTGCTCAGGCTCAGCCGGATCCTACACGGTAACAGTTACTGGAACAAGCGGCTCGCTATCTCATTCCGCAACCGTAACATACACAGTGCAAGACTTTACGGTCTCGGCCAGTCCGACCGCCGCTACTGTCCTCGCAGGAGTCCCCGGGACCTCAACAATTACAGTTGGAGCTCTGCAAGGCTTCAGTGGAGTGGCTAGCCTAACCGCAGCTGTCTCTCCGTCAACTGGTCTTACGTGCACCCTTACGCCGACTAGTGTTACTGGTTCCGGAACCTCAACCCTCTCATGTAATGAATCTGCTGGCAGTTACACTGTGACCGTGACGGGAACAAGCGGTAGCCTTTCACATTCAGCATCTGTAACTTTCACAGTCCAAGACTTTACGATTGCGGCAGCTCCAGCATCGGTCACAGGTAACGCTGGTGCAGCGGGCACCTCAACGATCACTGTAACTGCTCTCCAAGGATTTAGTGGAGTCGTCAGCCTAAGCGCGACCGTATCACCAATCACCGGACTCAGCTGTACTCTGACCCCGACGAGTCTGACTGGCTCAGGAAATTCCGTGCTCTCATGCGCAGGCAGCGCGGGAACTTACACCGTAACAGTAACGGGAACTAGCGGTTCTCTATCTCACTCTGCTACGGCGAACTATTCTGTCAAGGATTTCACAGTTGCAGCCAGCCCGACAACCGTCGCGTTCGTCGCAGGCTCCAGTGGAACTGCCACAATAACTGTCACAGCTGTAAATGGCTTCACCGGAACAGTGAATCTGTCCGCAGCCATTTCTCCCGTCACGGGCTTAACATGCACGTTAACCCCGGCTAGCGTAACACTAGGCATCTCAGGCACTTCGACGCTCTCCTGCTCGGGCGCGGCCGGAACATACACGGTCACCGTGACTGGAACCAGTAGTACTCTGTCCCACTTTGCAACTGTCACCTATAGCACTCAAGACTTCACCGTCACAGCCAATCCTACCAGTTTGACAGTGAACGCAGGTACGCCGGGGACCTCGGCAATCACTGTAACGGCGGTCAATGGATTCAATGCCGTAGTCAGTCTGACAACAGACAACATTGCGTGCAGTGTCGCGCCTTCGAGCGTAACTGGCTCTGGCTCCGCTACGCTATCATGCTCATTTGCAACGGGATCGAACATCGCGGTAATGGTCACGGGCACGAGCGGCTCTCAGTCCCGCACCGCAACCGTCAGCTACATTGTCCAAGACTTCACGGTTGCTGCGAGCCCAAGCAGCATCACCGTTAATGCTGAGACCTCAGGCAGTTCGACAATTACTGTAGCTGGTCTGAACGGTTTCGCTGGCGTTGTCAATCTCGGCACGAACAGCACGTCATGTTCGATCAATCCTACGAGTGTAACAGGTTCAAGCACCGCCAATCTATCGTGCACATTCGCTTCTGCAAGTACAACTCATGTGGGAGTCACAGGAACGAGTAGCTCCCTCTCTCACACCGTGACAGTAACTTTCGCCTCCCAAGACTTCTCTATCACAGCAACTCCAACGTTAGTAACAGCCAACGCCGGCACCGTCGGCTCTTCAACTATTACAGTCACTGGTCTCAACGGGTTCGCTGCAATTGTCAATCTTTCATCGAACAGCACCGCGTGCACTCTCACTCCCACAAGCGTAACTGGATCAGGCGGCTCTAACCTTTCCTGTAATTTCGTGTCCGTGAGTACGTTTACTGTACTCATCACTGGAGCCAGCGCATCATTGTCGCACACCACTGCAGTAACGTACGTTGTTCAGGACTTTACGCTCACAGTGAATCCTACTAGCGTGATTGGGAACGCAGGGTCCACAGTAACCTCGACCATCATCGTATCGGGACTCAATGGCTTCGCTGGAGTTGTCAGCCTAGCCACGAACAGTACTTCCTGCACTGCGTCGCCCGCTAGCATTTCCGGTTCAGGAAGTTCTACCGTGTCCTGCTCTTTCGCATCTGCCTCGACTATCCACCTTACGACTACTGGTACAAGCGCTGGGTTGTCGCACTCAGCCACTGTTACGTTCTCAGTCCAAGACTTCACGATAAGCCTCACACCTACAACAGTAATGGTGAACGCCGGTAATGCAGGAACGTCAACTGTCACTGTTTCAGCACAGAATGCCTTTGCTGGTGTCGTCAGTTTTTCAACAGACAGCACAACGTGCACGTTGAGCCCTACAAGCATTACTGGCTCAGGCAGCGCAACGTTGTCCTGTACATTCTCCTCGGCCGGAACGGTCCACGTGGCCGTGACCGGAACGGGTTCTTCTCTCTCTCATTCGGTGACCGTCGCATTCAACGTCCAAGACTTCACAATAGCCAGTAACCCCACAAGTATCAACGTGAATGTCGGCTCCGCGGGCAGCTCCAGCATCACCATAACCCCACTGAGCGGGTTCACGGGAGTTGTGAGCCTCAACACCAACAGTACTTCATGCAACGTATCACCCAACAGCGTAACAGGCTCAGGCGGTTCGACTCTTTCCTGCACATTCGCTTCCACATCGATAGTCCACGTTGCCATCACCGGGACAAGCAGCAGCCTCTCCCACTCCTCGACCCTCACGTTTATAGTTCAAGACTTCGCAATCGGAGTGAGTCCGACTGCGGTCACGAGTATCGCCAACTCCGCGGGCACCGCGACGTTGACCCTCGCGCCAGTGAACGGATTTTCTGCAACGGTAACTCTGGCTGTCGCAACAAACTCTTCCAGCCTTACTTGCGCAGTAACTCCAGCTACTGTCACAGGTGGCTCCGGCACATCTACACTGTCGTGCATGGGAAACGTGGCGGGTAATTACCTAGCAACCGTCACTGGTACCAGTAGCAACCTATCCCACTCAGTAAGCAGCGTCTATCACATACAAGATTTCGCAATAAGCGCAAATCCAACGACAATTTCATTGACCACGGGGACCAAAGGCCAATCGACAATTACTATTGCTTCTCTCAACGGCTTTGCCGGAGGGGTCTCCCTCCCCGAGGCTACTAACTCGACTGATCTCCTGTGCAATGTTTCACCAACGGTCATAAGCGGTGGATCCGGAACGTCCATCCTGTCCTGCACAGGATCTGCCCCAGGTAACTACAGAGCGACAATCACGGGAACGAGTGGAACTCTCTCCCACTCCGCTACGGTTATTTTTGTAGTCGCTGACTTTGCGATCTCATCAGTTTCCCCTCCAGCTGTAACCATTGGAACCTCTGCCACTTCAACAATCACGATTACAGCTCTTAATGGATTCACTGGAATCGTCAGCCTGACTGACACCGCATCGCCCGGCCTGACCTGCGGCAATATTACGCCCTCAACCATCACGGCCTCGGGATCTGCAACGATCGCATGCAGCTCAGGTACCGCCGGAACTTACACCTTGACCATAACCGGAGCCAGCGGCACTCCATCCCACTCCGCGACCGCCACTGTCACAGTAACGGACTTTGGAATTGTAGCGGGTTCGCCTGGTCCCGTTGACGCGAGTATACCCGCAACATCCGCAATATCAGTGAACCCTCTAAACGGGTTCACTGGCACCATAAGTCTCACCGATTCTGTACCTGCAGGTCTAAACTGCGGTCCGATCTCGCCGAACACCCTTACAAATTCGGGAACAGCTAGCGTCTCTTGCAGTTCAACGATAGCCGGAACCTACACTCTCACAATAACAGGAACAAGTGGCACGCTATCTCATTCTGCAAGTGCTACATTCGCGATCGAGGACTTCACCATCAGCGCTAACCCCACCGGTCTAACTGGAAATATTGGATCGGTTCTGAACTCGGCGATAACGGTGAATCCTGCAAATGGATTTGCAGGCTCAGTGGCCCTAACCAACTCAACGTCGCCCACGACGGGAATAAGTTGCAACCTCAGCCCTGCAACAGTCTCTGGGGGCTCGGGCTCTTCAACACTTTCATGCAGCGCGTCCGTCCCTGGATCCTATACTGTAACAGTCAAGGCGACCAGCGGGACCCTCTCTCATACCGCGACGGTGACGTTCAGTATAGCAGTCCCTGACTTTACTATCACCGCAAACCCTGTCACCTTAACGACCAATGCGGGTTCGGCCGTAACAGCCACGATAACCGTTTCGTCTGTCAACGCATTTCCAGGCACGGTGAACCTGAGTTCTTCCACGTCGCCTTCCACTGGTCTATCCTGCACTCTGACGCCTACTAGCGTGACCCTCACCCCTGGAGCCTCTCTCACTTCGACGCTCTCATGCTCGGGCTCGGCTAGCAGCTACACTGTAACGGTGACCGGGACTAGCGGAGTGCTTTCCCACTCCGCAAACGTCGCTGTGACAGTCCAGGACTTCACTGTCACCGTCAATCCTACAAGCGTGATAGCGAATGCTGGAGCGTCAGGAATTTCTACAGTCTTCGTGACAACTATCCAAGGATTCACCGGAACCGTCAGCCTAACCACAGGCATCTCTCCAAGTACAGGTCTTAGCTGTACCCCCTCACCATCTAGCATCACGTTAGGTAGTACAGGAACCAGTACGCTCTCGTGCACGGGCCTTTGGGGAGCTTACACGGTGACAGTGACGGGCACCAGTGGCGCGCTGACGCACACTTCTACCATCAACTACACTGTTCAGGATTTCACTATAAGCGCAAACCCGACAAGCGTCACAGTTCTAGCTTCGGCCTCTGGGACATCAACAATCACTATCACTGGTATTCAGGGTCTTTCTGGCACGGTCTCGTTGTCGACAACGATCCTCCCGTCAGCTGGTCTCACATGCGTTACCTCGCCCGCAAGCATTACTCTAACCACCACCGCCGTAAGCGGAACCTCAACCCTGTCGTGCTCAGGGACCGCGGGTTCGTACACGGTAACGATCACGGGCTCTGACGGCAGTCTTACTCACAGTACAACAGTAAGCTACACTGTCCAGGATTTCACCGTGACGACGAACCCGACTAGCGTCATCGTTTCATCAGGTTCTACAGGATCCTCAACGATCACAGTGTCAGGTCTCAACGGCTTCACAGGAACAGTTTCGCTCACCGCGACCGTAGCGCCCTCGACCGGCCTAACTTGCAATGTATCGCCAACAAGCATTGCGCTAGGCTCCATAACTAGTGGCACGTCTACTCTCTCGTGCGCGGGTACCCTTGGAACTTATACAGTAACACTAGCAGACCACATCATCCTCTGGAGCATCGACTCTCTCCTGCGCTCCTTCGACTACGTCGACATCAACATTCACGGTAACCGTTTCAGGCAACAGTGGCGGACTCAGTCGATCTGCAACAGTGATCTACAATGTCGGGACAGCTTTCAGCATGACTGCCAATCCCACAAGTATCACTGCTTTGGCAGGGTCGGCAGGCTCGTCTACGATAACGGTCACTTACGCACCTGCTTTCACCGGAACAGTCACGCTTAGTGACGTCATCTCGCCATCTTCCGGCATGACTTGCGCCCTTAACCCCACGACCATGACATCATCCGGAATTTCCACGCTCACGTGTTCCGGTCAAGCAGGATTTTACATCGTGACAGTTACGAGCACCGGCGGTTCCAACACCGCATCTGCTACCGTAACATATGCTATCCAAGACTTCGGAATGACAACCACCTCAACAAGCGTGACGGCACTTGCAGGATCCACTGGCTCGACTACAATAATTGCCACGGGATCGAATGGCTTCGCTGGAAATGTTGCTCTTTCAGTCACCGTTTCACCTTCGAATGGTCTGACCTGCAACCTCAACCCCTCGATACTTGCACTGAGCAGCGCGACTTCAAGCACAACATCGTCATTGGCTTGCTCTGGTATCGCGGGTTCCTACACCGTAACGGTGACTGGTACAAGTAGCGGGCTCACGCATTCAGCTTCGGCGACCTACACAGTCCAAGACTTCGCTATTGGCGCAAGTCCCGCGAGTGTCTCCATTCTCGCCGGCTCTACCGGGACTTCGACAGTCACAACTACAGGTCTTCAAGGATTCGCCGGCACAATATCCCTCTCAGTGTCAACCTCGCCACCCACAGGTCTGAATTGCACTCTATCTCCCAGCAACTTTGCGCTAACAGCTACCACTACCAGCGGTCAGTCAACCCTGTCATGTTCGGGCTCGGCAGGCTTGTACACTGTGACAGTTACTGGTACGAGCAATGGTCTGGCTCATACAACGAGTATTGCGTATGCCATTCAGGACTATACGGTCGCGGCGAGTCCTGCGATCGTGAACGCACTGGCAGGATCCTCCGGCACCTCTAAAGTCACAATCTCTGGCCTTCAAAGCTTCACTGGGAGTGTTTCCCTCACGGCAACCGTTTCGCCTTCGACAGGGTTGACGTGCGCGCTTTCTCCTGTTAGCGTCACCCTGGGTAGCGCAACCACCAGTGCGACCTCAACCATGTCATGTTCAGGCTCGGCTGGAAGCTACACTGTGACGGCGACTGGGACCAGCGGCTCGCTAACACACTCTGCCATTGTTTCAGTGACAGTGCAGGACTTTGTCGTGGTTGCTAGCCCGTCCAGTGTCACGATGAATGCCGGAGCGAATGGAGCTTCGACAATTATAGTGACAAACTCTCAGGGATTCACAGGAATAGTCACACTCACCAGTAGTGTTTCCCCAGCCACTGGTGTCGACTGCACTCTGTCTCCAACGACTATAACGCTTGGTGGCTCGGGTGCCTCGACACTGTCTTGTACCGGATCCCCTGGTAGCTATGCTGTCACTATAACAGGCACTAGTGGTTCTCTGTCCCACTCTACGACTGTAACCTACACTGTACAAGACTTCTCCGTGGTTGCCAGTCCAACAATTGTCACCGCTACTGCCGGAACTCCCGGAACTTCGACGATCACTGTGCTGGCCACACAAGGCTTCACAGGAGTCGTTAGTCTAACAACGACTGTTTCAGCCCCTACCGGGTTGGCTTGCACTCTCACACCGACGAGCATTACAAGCTCAGGAAATTCCGCCCTCTCCTGCACCGGTAGCGCTGGAGTGTACACTGTCACCGTCGCCGGGACTAGCAGTAACTTGTCTCACTCAGCAACGTTAACCTATACCATCCAAGACTTCACAATTTCCACCGGATCAACGAGCGTAACCCTTCTTGCCGCGACCAGTGGGACCTCCACAATTACGGTTACCCCACTTCAGGGATTCACAGGCACGGTTAACCTCGCTACCGGCGTATTGCCCATCATGGGTCTCACTTGTACACTTTCGCCAACAAGTTTGACTCTGGGCCCAGCCGCAGGGGCTTCAGGGACATCGGCCATCCTTGTTACTCCGCTTCAGGGCTTCACCGGAACTATCCCTCTGACAACAGCTGTGTCGCCTTCCCAAGGTTTGAGCTGCACGCTCTCACCAACGAGCGTAACGTTGGGAACGCCTACGACTTCCACCATATCATGCTCCGGTTCGGCGGGAACCTACACCATCATAGCGACCGGGACAAGCGGTACCCTATCTCATTCTGCAACCCTTACGTACAGTGTTCTAGATTTTGCTATAGCCGCGACTCCTACCAGTGTAAGCGTCAGCGTCAACCAGGCTGGAACCTCAACGATCACAATAACTCCGGTCAACGGATTCGCTGGAGTTGTCAGCTTAACCGCAGCTAGTAACCCTTCCAGCGGAATGACGTGTACACCAGCCCCGACTAGTATCAGTGGCTCAGGAACCTCTACCCTGTCTTGCGCCGCCTCCCAGAGTGGCAGTTTCACTGTCACAGTTAGCGGCGCTAGTGGAAGTATATCTCACTCAGCAACCGTCACTTACACGGTAGCCGTGCCGGATTTCTCGGTAACTGCTAACCCGCCAAGCGTACAAGAAATCGCTGGCACAACCGGCACCTCTGTAATTAGCGTGGCTTCGATAAACTCATTCACGGGGACCGTGATTCTGACGTCGTCAGTGTCTCCCTCCACCGGATTGACTTGTACGCTCAGCCCAACAAGCGTGACCCTCGGCACTTCAGGCACCTCTTCCCTATCATGCACCGGATCCGCAGGAGCTTACACTGTCACAGTAACGGGAACCAGCGTGACACTGTCGCACTCCGCGACCGTGACCTACACAGTACGAGACTTTACGGTGATTGCCAGCCCGACTAGCGTAACAGTCAACGCGGGAAGAGCGGGAACGTCAACCGTCACCGTCACTGCTGTCCAAGGCTTCACTGGGACAGTGACACTCTCAGCCTCAATTTCTCCAGTTACCGGTCTTACCTGCACTCTCACCCCGACAAGCGTAACCCTCGGCACTTCAGGCACTTCCACGCTTTCGTGCAGCGGTAGCCAAGGCGCTTACACCGTAACAGTGACCGGAACAAGCGGCAGCCTATCTCACTCCGCTACCGTCACCTACACGGTACAAGACTTTACGATTGCAGCGAGTCCTACGAGTGTCACCGTCGTCGCGGGACAGGCCGGAACTTCTACAATCACAATAACAGCCCAGCAAGGCTTCAGTGGCCTCGTCGGACTAACCTCGACAGTTAGCCCCGCAACCGGTCTCACATGCACCCTCACACCTACAAGCGTAACCGGATCGGGCACCTCGACCCTCTCATGCGGTGGCAGCGCTGGAAGCTACACAGTAACCGTCACTGGAACTAGCGATAGCCTCTCGCACTCTGCAACTGTGGCCTTCACAGTCCAAGACTTCACGATCGCGGCGAGCCCAACCAGCGTAACCGTAAACGCTGGCACAGCGGCGACCTCGACGATCACAGTAACGGCCCTCCAGGGCTTCAGCGGAGTCGTCAGCCTTACTTCGAGCATCAGTCCAGCCACTGGCCAAGCATGCACACTAACCCCGACAAGCGTCACAGGCTCTGGAACATCCACGCTGTCGTGCTCGGGTAGCGTTGGAACTTACACCGTAACAGTAACCGGCACTAGCGGAACCCTGTCTCGCTCTGCAACTGTAACCTACACGATACAAGACTTCACAATCGCCGCAAACCCGACAAGCGTACCTGTCAACATTAACCGGGCGGGAACCTCGACGATAGCCGTGACCGCAGTTAACGGGTTCGCAGGTGTCGTCAGCTTGACTTCGACTAGCGACGCAGGTACTGGCATCGCCTGCACTCTGACTCCAACCAGTGTTACTGGTTCCGGGACTTCGACTCTCTCGTGCACAGCTACCACGAGTGGTAGTTTCGTAGTCACAGTAACCGGCACAAACGGAGCACTGTCCCACAGCACTACAGTAATGTTCAGCGTAGCCGTCCCAGACTTCACGGTAACCGCGAGTCCAACTAGTGCGAGCGTGAACGTTGGCGTTGCCGCAACCTCCACCATAACCGTAGCACCAGTCAACGGCTTCACGGGGACAGTAACTCTGACCAGTACAGTAGCCCCAGCGGGCCTAACATGCACGCTCACACCGTCCAGCATCACTCTAGGCGCGTCTCAGACTTCGACGCTCTCCTGTACCAGCAACACTGCGAATGTTTACACAGTAACGGTAACCGGCACAAGCGGTAGTCTATCTAACTCAACAACTGTCACGTTCACTGTGGCTGACTTTTCAGTCTCAGCGACTTCTTCAGCCTCGGTGCTGGCCGGAACCTCGGCAACCTCAACGATCACAGTCTCCCTGCTGAACGGGTTTACAGGAACAATATCACTAACCGACACTATCCCCACCAGCCTATCCTGTGGCGCGATTACACCAGCAACTCTAACAAACTCTGGGACCGTAACCCTATCCTGCAGCTCAACAATCGCGTCGAACTATATGGTGACAATAACTGGGACGAGTGGAACCTTGTCTCACTCAGCGACTGCCACATTTACGGTGACCGACTTTACCTTTACGGCGAACCCAACATCGGCAATTCTAAATGCGGGGACCGCCGGCACTTCGGCCGTTACCGTCACATCTCTCAATGGCTTTGCCGGAGTCGTGAACCTGGCGACGAACAGTACCTCGTGCACCGTCTCGCCGACAAGCGTGACAGGATCTGGTAGCGGGACGCTTTCGTGCAGCTTTAGTTTAGCGTCGACAGTCCATGTCAGTGTAACCGGCGTAGCGGGGTCAAGATCACACATAACGATAGTATCGTATGTCGTCCAAGACTTTACGGTCGCGGCCAGCCCAGCGACAGTTAGCGTAACAGTGGGCACCGCTGGAAATTCGACCTTGACTGTGGCCGGCGTCAACGGGTTTGCTGGAACAGTGACTCTAACGGTTGCAACATCTCCGACCACGGGACTCTCCTGTACGCTTTCTTCCATCAACATCGCCGGCTCAGGAACCTCTGCAATATCCTGCAAATCCTCCGCCAGCAGAACGTTCACAGTAACGGTGACCGGCACACGCGGCTCATTGTCACACTCGACGACGATCTCCATTACGGCTGTCAAAGCGCAACCATCTATCACAACAAGTCTCTCCGCCTCCTCGATTCTCACGGGAGGCTCGGTATCCGACTCTGCAGTTCTGACGAATGCCTTCGAGGCCGGAGGCACTGTCACTTACGAATATTTCACGGGGTCAACTTGTTCAGGAGCCCCCACGACTGTTGGCGCACCAGTCGCGGTTACCGCTGGATCCGTTCCCAAAACAAGCCCGCAAACATTCGCCGCTGCCGGCAGCTTCAGTTGGCTGGCGCTCTACTCAGGCGATTCAAACAATATGGGTGCAACCGCTCCCTGCGAGCCCTTGACAGTCATTTCTCCACCCGCGTTGTCCATCCCTGGAGCACAAACGGTGACCGCAGGATCCACCGTCCGCTTCACTGTTAACGCCACAGATGGGCTAAAAACGGTGACACTGATCCCGTCCGGTCTACCGCCAGGTGCCACGTTCGTATCGACCCAGTCCTTCACTGGGGGAACGTCCTCGCTCTTCCAATGGACGCCCTCCGACGCCCAGGCTCCAGGCGATTACAACGTGACTTTTACGGCGGTTGCGGGAAGTGTTTCGACAAGATCTGAAGTTACGATACACGTACTTGCTCCAGTAAAAGCTGCTCCTCTGCCGATAGTCTCCTACTCGATAATTGGACTGATAGGATTCATAGCAATCATCTCGGTAGCTTTTCTACTGCGCCGGTTCCAGAACCCCAGAAGAAGATCGAATTCCTAGCTGGTTCAACGTGATAACTGAGAAGGGAAAGGTTCCTCCGTTCAACTACCCCGACTAGTCGTCGTTATTCACAGTTCGTCTGCGGCGCATCTTAGGCACCGTTCTCCTTGGAGCTTGGTAGCTGTTGTATGTTCGGCTAAGCTCGGGTTGCGCGTTCAGTGACTTTACTCTCTTCTTCGCAGTAGCAAGTTCCGCGCTGGCTCGGATGTGTAGTAGGGAGATCGATGATACTATCCCTATCAAGGCGCCTATTACTAGTAGCCATGCGGTTGTGGTCATCCCTCTGGGTAGTAAGCAGCTGAGGCAGAATCCCCCGCCTGAGGGCTGACCAGCGCTACTACCCAGGACATGTATAGGAACGGATTGGGTTTTAGTCCATGATTCGACGCCAATCCAGTGGTAGACAGCATGACTGTCCCTCCATTACCGCTAGGGTCGTTTGCGGAGACGGTGAAGTGCAGGTGTCCTCCGACCGTCGCGTTCTGTGGACCAGGCACTACGATTACTGGAAGAACATATGCCGCTACGAGGGTTACGACCACGTACACTTGGGTTGATGCGACTCCGTCTGTGACAGTGAAGCTAACCGTGTAGGTTCCAGGCGCATCTGCCGTCGAGGGGGTCCATCTGAACGTGCTGGAGACGGGCGACGTTCCCTGGACGGTTGTGAAGCTCGCGCCTGAGGGTAACTGGTTGGCTGAGAGGGTTAGGTTTGGTGTTGGGACGGAAGAGTCGGTGCCTGTCACTGTGAATGTGAGGGTGGAGGTCTGAGCGACGCTCTCTGATGATGGTGCGGTCAGGATTGGCGAAACCTGGGTCCCGACTGTAACGGTTAGGGATACGGTTCTTGTCAGGGACCCGCTCGTTCCCGTCACGATGACGGTGTAGGAGCCTACTGTCGTTGGGCTGATTGTCA